>OLNL01000116.1_pt1 | contig 87119 bp, 88 predicted proteins | sample 1672181 | NCBI WGS metagenome assembly OLNL01 (sample SAMEA3136656, study PRJEB25190) | human gut metagenome | biome: human gut; feature: human-associated habitat; material: faeces | place: Austria | collected 2013
TGTTTTTTTATTATAGTCCACAGCCAGCAGCGTTGTCAAGGGTAACGTCCCAGTCCATGGAGCCCCACACAAAAAGCGGTGCGTTCTATCTGAACGCACCGCTCTTGGAGCTACTGGCCGGACTCGAACCGGCGACCTATTGATTACGAATCAATTGCGCTACCAACTACGCTACAGTAGCAAATGGTAGAAATTATTCTATCACAGAAGTCCCCTTTCGTCAACCCCTTTTTGCTATACCAGTTGTATACCAGGGCGGAATCCCCATTTTCCAAGGATTCCGCCCCTTCTTTTCCTGAAAACAGCAAAAAATTCTACAAAGAGTTATGCACACTTTCCACCGACTTTTCCACAGGGCTGGGGAAAACCGGGGCAGTCTCCGTCCCATAAGGCCGGGAAATTTCTCGGTTGGCATAGGCGTTTAAGTCCGTGCCGGCCCGGGTCCCCGCCAGATATTCATAATAGCCCTGGCTGCCAATCATGCTGCCGTTGTCCCCGCAGAGCTTCAACGGCGGGAGATACAGGGTACAGCCCGCAGCCTGGCAGGCCTGCTCCAAATCCCGGCGGATGCGGGAGTTGGCGGCCACGCCGCCCACCACCGCCACCTTGCCGTAGCCCTTCGCCTGGGCTGCGGCCATGGTCCGGGGAACCAGCTCCTCACTCACTGCGGCGGAAAAGGAGGCCGCCAAATCCGCCACAGGCAGTTCCTCTCCTTTTTGCTGGGCATTGTGGATCAGGTTCAGCATGGCGGTCTTTAGACCGGAAAAGGACATGTCCAGGGGGGCGTCCTGTATGTGCACCCGTGGCAAGGAAAAGGCCTTGTCATTGCCTCCCTGGGCCGCCCGGTCCAAGGGGGCTCCGCCGGGGTAGCCCAGGCCCATCACCCGGGCGATTTTGTCAAAGCACTCCCCCGCTGCATCGTCCCGGGTGGCGCCTAAAATTTCCATCTCCGTGTACCCTTTCACATCCACCAGCAGAGAGGTGCCCCCAGACACGCACAGGCAGACAAAGGGGGGCTCCAGGTCGGGGTGGGCCAGGTAATTGGCTGCGATGTGTCCCCGCACATGGTGCACCGGGATGAGGGGAACCCCCAGGGCATAGGCCACCGACTTGGCAAAGCTCACCCCCACCAGCACCGCGCCAATGAGGCCCGGGGCGTAGGTCACCGCCACCGCGTCGATGTCTCCCCGGCTCAGCCCCGCCTGCTCCAGGGCCTGGTCTGCCAGCTGGGCAATCACCTCAATGTGCTTCCGGGAGGCAATCTCCGGCACCACCCCGCCATAGATCCGGTGCATCTCCACCGAGGAGGCGATGCAGTCGGCCAGCACGGTCCGACCGTCCCGCACCAGGGCCACCGCGGTCTCATCACAGGAGGATTCCACTGCCAAAATAATCATTGCTCTCGTCCTTTCTCATCCTCTTCCAGCCCCGGCAGCCCCCTCTGCTCCGCCCAGGACTCCTTGGGCTGGAGGGGGGCATCCGGGTCCCGGGGGATCTGAATAAACCGCCGGTAGGCCCACCCGGGAAACTGGCTGCCGTACAGCGCCTGGTGGGCCGCCATGGTCGCCTCCTCGCTCCCCTTTCCGTTGGGGGAGCACAGGCACACCCGGTAATGCACGCCGAAGAGCATGCAGTCATACCGCAAAAAGGTATAGCCATTCCGGCGGTAAAAGTTCATGCGCCGCTGGCGTATGCCATCACTTTGGCCCCCTTCCGGGGCCTCGGACTCCACGATGATCCCATCCCAAGACCGAAACTTCTCCCGCAGCAGCCGGAGGAGCTCCGCCCCCAGGCCGCCGTTCCGGCGGGCGGCGGTCACCCCCAAGTAGTCAATCAGGACATACTTTCTCTGGGGGGCCTCCCACAGCAGGGCGTATCCCACCAGCGTCTCCCCCTCCCAGGCCCCCACGGGGTGATAGACCCCGGCCCGGTAGAGCTTTTTCATGGCGGCAAAGGGCTTCAATTCCTCCGGCGGAAAGGCCTCCCGCAGCTCATGCCGGTGGAGGTGGTGGAGTTCCTGCAGGGTCAAATCCCGCAGGGTCATCGGACGAACGTCCGGGTCAGCAAAAGGGCGTCCTCTGTGGGATCTTGGTAATAGTCCTTTCGCCGTCCCGCCTCCTGAAAGCCATGCTTGCAATACAGGGCCACCGCCGCCTGGTTGGAGGGCCGGACCTCCAAGGTCAGAAAGGCCAGGTGGGCCTGCCCAAAGCGGCAAAACACATCCAGCAGCCGGTCTCCAATCCCCTGCCGGCGGCAGGATGGACGCACCGCCACATTGTCAATATATCCCTCATCCAGCACCACATGGAGGCCGGCGTATCCCAACACCTCCCCCTCTGCCCCCTCGGCCACAATGAACGAAGCCGTGGGGTTGAAGAGCTCTTCCTCCAACATGGTCTCATTCCAGGGTGTAGAGAAGCACAGGCGCTCCAGCTCCGCCACCCCGGACAGATGGGAACGGTCCATCGGGACCAGCTGATATTCCATCGTATCGTTTCCTCCCAATCTTCGCCTCCCCCACACTTGGGAGAGGACCGGTGTTCCTTCCTCGGCTCAGCCCTTGGCCTGGGCCCAGCTGTGGCCCGCGCCGGCCTCAGCCACCAGGGGGACGGAAAATTGGCCGGCCCCCTCCATCTCCTGGGTCAGCAGGGCCTTCACTTGCTCTGTCTCCTCCTGGGGACACTCCACAATCAGTTCGTCGTGGACCTGGAGAACCAGCCGGGCCCGCAGGCCCTCCGCCTTCAACCGGGCAGCCACCCGGATCATGGCCAGCTTCATCACATCCGCCGCCGTCCCCTGGATGGGCATGTTCAGAGCCACCCGCTCCCCAAAGGACCGCAGATTGTAGTTGGAGGACTTCAGCTCCGGCAGCCACCGGCGGCGGCCCAGGAGGGTGGCCACGTAGCCAGCCTTCTTGGCCTGCTCCTTGACCCGGTCCATATAGGCCCGCACCCCGGAGAAGGTCTCCAGATACTTTTCCATATAGTCGCTGGCCTCCTGGCGGCTCACCCCGATGTCCTGGGCCAGGGAGAACCCGGAGATCCCATAGACGATGCCAAAGTTCACCGCCTTGGCCCGGCGGCGCAGCTCCCCGGTGATCTCCTCCACCGGCAGACCAAAGACCTGAGAGGCCGTGCGGGCGTGGATATCCTCCCCGGAGCGGAAGCTCTCTATCATCTTCTCATCCCCCGCCATGTGGGCCAGGAGGCGGAGCTCAATCTGGGAGTAATCCGCATCCACCAAAACCCATCCCGGCCGGGCAATGAACATCTTCCGAATCTGCGCCCCCAGCTCGGTGCGCACAGGGATGTTCTGGAGGTTGGGTTCCGTGGAGGACAGCCGTCCGGTGGCGGTGACGGTGTTTTGAAAGCAGGTGTGAATCCGCCCGTCCCCGGCAATGACCTTGGACAGCCCTTCCACATAGGTGGAGTTGAGCTTGGTCAGTTGGCGGTACTCCAGAATCAAGTCGATAATGGGGTGATGGGGGCGGAGTTTCTCCAGCACCTCGGCGCTGGTGGAGTACCCTGTCTTGGTCTTTTTCACCGGGGGCAGGCCCAGCTGCTCAAAGAGAACCCGGCCCAGCTGCTGGGTGGAGTTCAGATTAAATTCCTCCCCCGCCTGGGCCCAAATCTCCTCCTGGAGGGCGGCAATGCCGGCGGTGAGCCCCGCCCCAAACTGGGCCAGGGCCTGCTCGTCCACCAGCATCCCCGCCTGCTCCATCTCCGCCAGCACCGGACACAGGGGGAGCTCAATGTCCTCATACACCTTCGTCAGTCCAAACGCCGCCAGCTTCTCCGGGAGCAGCGCATACAGGGCAAACAGCAGGGCGGCATGGCTGGCCATGACCTGCCCGGCCGCCTGGGCCCCCGCCGCGTCCTTCCAGACCTTCGCCCCCAGATATTCCTTGGCAGGGGGTAAGGTTTTCTGGAAATACTGGGCACCCAACTTGTCCAGCTCATAGCTTCCGTCGGTGGGGGCCAGGAGATAGGCCGCGATGGCCCCGTCAAACACAAAGCCCTGGGCCTGCCACCCCCGGTCCAGCCCCCGGCTCATCACATCTTTCATATGATAGCCCAGCTTAACAATCTCCGGGCAGAAGAATTCCCGCAAAAAAGAACCGTACGTAGGCAGGGTCTCCTCCCGAAACAGCGCCGCCTGTTCCCCCTGGTCCCAGCACACCACCAGAGCGGACAGGTCCGGCAGCGTCAGCACCGCCACCGTCTGTCCCCGCCACTGGGCCAGCAGGTCCCGCCAGCGGGCCTCCTCGGTCACCTGCTCCACGGTCTCCGCCTGGCGGACCGCCGCCTGGGAACCCTGCACGGCCTCTTCCTGGTCCAGCCCCATCTGCTCCATCAGCTTCTGAAAACCCAGGCGGAGAAAGAGCTCCCGCAGCAGCCCCCTGTTCGCCGGGCGGCGCAGCGCCTGCTCGGGGACAAAATCCAGGGGCGCATCGCAGCGGATGGTGCACAGGTCGTAGGACTGAAAGGCGCTCTGCTTGCCCGCCTCCAGCTTCTTTTTCACCCCGGGCTTGGCCTCCAGGGTGCCCGCCTCCAGACGGGCATATATCTCTGTTAGGGTGCCGTTTTCATGGAGCAGGGTCAGGGCGGTTTTCTCCCCCACCCCCGGAACCCCGGGGACGTTGTCCGAAGAATCTCCCATCAGGGCCTTCAGGTCCACCATCTGGGCCGGGGCAAAGCCGTAGGTCGCCCGAAACGCGCCGGGGTCCATCTCCTGGGTGGTGGTCTTTCCCATGCGGGTGGTAACCAGTTCCACGTAGGTATGGTCCGTGACCAACTGCAGGGAGTCCTTGTCCCCCGTGGCCACCCGGCAGTCCCAACCAGCAGCCTCGCACCGGCGGGAGATGGTGCCGATCAGGTCATCCGCCTCCCAGCCGGCCAGCTCATAGCAGGGGATGTTCATGGCATCCAGCACCTCTTTCAGCACCGGCATCTGCACCGCCAGCTCCTCGGGCATTCCCTTCCGCTGGGCCTTGTAGTCTGCGTAGGCCAGGTGCCGGAAGGTGGGCTCCTTCCGGTCAAAGGTCACACACACCCCGTCAGGGTCCACTTCTTCCTCCATCCGCCGCAGGATATTCAAAAATCCAAAAATGGCATGGGTGGGAAACCCCTCCCTGTTGTTCAGGGGGTGCATTCCAAAAAAGGCCCGGTTCACAATGGAATTCCCGTCAATCACCAGCAGTTTCATCCCGTCACATCCTTTGCCGCGGGGTACTGCCCCGCTGAATCAGCAGCATCGCATACTAAAGTATTGTACCAACCTTTCCCCAAAAAATCAACGCCTCTCCCCGGGGAAAGAAAAACCGTGTCCCCAAGCCGGGCACACGGTTTTCCATGCAACGGTTTCATGATTGGGCCGCTTTCCATGCGTCCCGATTCTGCTTGGCGCCCTGGAGGTAGAGGATGGACAGCACCAGTCCCACCACACTGTACGCCGCACCGGTGGGGCCGGACACGGCCACATTGACCACCAGCCCGATCACCACCAGCACCAGCACAATCACCCCAAGCACAAAGTTGGCCCCGCAGTTCTCCGGCCGGCCGCAGTTTCGGATGCCCAGGATGCCGATCACCAGGTAGAACACCCCACTGACCGCGCCGAGGACTCTGAACACGCCGGCCGCGGCCCCCAGGACCAGGCCCACATCGTTATCACTGGCAAGCAGCAGGCCGCCGGCCCCCAAAATAAGCAAGGACCCCAAAATGGACAGGGCACCCAGAACGGTATAGATAATGCCTGTCACCTTCAATTTTCCCCTGCCGGGTGCATTGTTTTCCATCATGCGTTTCTCCTTTTTCTCTGAAAGCCCAAATCACGCTTTCTTTGTTGTCCATTCAGAATACGTTATCCATCCTCTTTTGTCAACAGGCCTTCGGCTCCCTTCTCCCCCCGCTCTTCCACAATCAAAACCGGTGGCTCCTTCCAAAAATGCTGGGGCGACTCAGCCCGCTCTGTCTTTACCTGCAGGGAGCCGCTGTGCTATCATGGACCCGGTGATAATTATGGAACTGCGTAAACTTGTCTGCTTCCTGCAGATCTGCACCTGCGACAGCCTGTCCCAAGCCGGGAGAAGGTTATACATGAGCCAGCAAGGGGTCAGCCGCCTTGTCCACAGTCTGGAAACAGAACTGGGCGTTCCCCTTTTCTATCGGGGGGCCCAGGGCATCAAACTGACGGAAGAGGGGAAGCTTCTGAAAAAACATGCAGAACCCCTCTGTCGGGAGTACCAGCTTCTGTTGGAAGAGATTGAGGCGGGCAGACAGGCCGGAAAACCCCTGCGTCTGGGAATTACCTCCGGCATTCTCTTTGCCGCCCAGGACGGTTTGACCAGTCTGGAGCAGCAAAACATCACGCTGATTGACACCTATGACGATCTCTGCGACGAAATGGTGCTGGAGGGCAGCGTCTCCATGGGCATCGGTGTGGAGCCGGTGGACCATACCCGCTTTGAGGTCACCCCTCTGGCCCGGTATCCCCTGTATCTGATCTGCCGGCAGGACCATCCGTTGGCCTGCCGCGCTCAGGTCACCTTTGATGATCTGGCTGGCCAGCACCTGTACCTTCTGGGGCAGCACTACAAGGCCACCCCCAGGCTGCGGCAGATTTTGGCCAGCCGTCGCATTCCCAACCTGACCCTTCACGAGACGGGCTATATGATGAACATATACCGGCGCTGCCAACAGACAGGCTGCGTGGGGCTGGCAGTGCAGTACCCCAACTCCGTCACTGCACAGTTTGACTGCACTGCCATCCCCCTCCGGGAGGACTTTTTCTGGGAGCCCTGCTTGCTCCGCAAAAAAGGGCTCCCTCTCTCCCCTGAGGAAGCAATGCTGAAACGCCAGATTTTATCCTTGTTCCCCTGACCAAACAACGAAGGAAGATGTCCTCATGAACCTGCACCGCAGCGAGATTTCCCGCCGTTGGGCCGCCATCCTGGCTCGTCTGAAAGAGACCCGGCATATCATCGCACTCTCTGTCTTTTTGATCCTGTCCATGTGGTATTTGTTTGGGGCTGTCAACATTACGATCCCCACTGTGATCTCCCTCTTGTATATTTTCAAATACCAGCAGGCCTTTCGCCTGAGAGACGTACTGCGGATCAGCCTGCGGATGACTGTCCTCTGTGGCGCGGCAATAGTCTGCTGGGTGAATCTGCCCCTCTGTATCCTGGGCAACCTGGCGGTTCCTCTCGGTCTTGTCTACTCCCTCAGCGACCGGTTTACTCCCAAGGCCTACTATATCTACGTCATGGAATTCGTCTTTTTAGAGATGCTGCCTGTTTCCGGCTCCGCCATCCTCACCCGGTTTTTCGCTCTGTTCTACGGCCTTTTGGTTTTCGCTGCGGCCTTCTACTGCTATGCCAGGCGGGCCAAACGGCGGCGCCACTATGGCACAGTACGAAAGGGAATGAAAACCCTGGCCACCCAGCTGGAAAACCGGGCGCTGGGGCCCCCTGACGACGGCTTAGCCCAGACACTGGCCACCCTCTGCGCCCATATGAGCCACGTGGTCTACACCTCCCGGAATACCCGGTTCCTGGCCACAGGATATGGAAAAATCAATTACCTGTTTCTCCTTTTCTTCCAGCGAATGGCCTATTGCCTCGCCCACTTTTTCCCCGCCGGACAGACGCTGGCTCCCCAGGACGCCTCCTACCTTCGCCAGCTGAGCTGTCTGCTTGCCGCTTTGGAGACCAAGCTGGACCCGCCGCACAGCCAGCAGCTCCTCCGCAGGCTCCAGTTTCTTCAGGACACCTGCGCCCTTTCCTCCCCCGCCGGAACGGAGGCCATGGCAGAGGCGCTCGCCCTTCTGGTTGATGCCTTGGAGGAGATGGCGCACACCCCCATGGACCAGGCCATGACCCACTGGCCCCTGCTGTCTGAGGAACGGAAAACTCTGGACGGTCTTTTCCAATTCCACCGCTTTCAAAGCCGGTTCGCCATTCGGCTGGCGGTGGTGCTCTGCCTCTCGTTCACCTTCGTGTATCTCACCCAGTGGCCCTTTGCCTACTGGTACCCCATGACCGTCTTTCTGATGCTGATGCCCTACGCAGAGGAGAGCGCGGCCCGCATCAATAATCGGGTCCTGGGGAATCTGCTGGGGCTGCTGATGACCGCCCTCCTTCTCTCCCTCTTCCACAGTCTGCCGGCCTATGTCTTTCTGGTGGCGCTGATGACCTGCCTGATGTACTACGTGCCGCTCACCTCCACGTCCATGTCCACCTATGGCACCTGCTATGGCATGATCCTGGCCATTCTTCTGGTGGATATCCGCCTGGCCATCGGCCTTCGGCTGGCCTATGTGGCCATGGCGGCGGTGACCGCCTGGACCGCCAACCGCTTCCTCTTTCCCATCACCGAACCTGGCCAAGTGCGGGACAGCCTCCAAACCCTGTTGGAAACAGACGCCCGGATGCTGGCGGAACTGCAGGAAATGCTCTCCTCCAACAGCAGCCGGCACTCCTTTCGCCAGTATCTGATTCGGAGCAATATGCTCACCCAAGAAATGGAGACCCTCCTGGCGGGAAGCCCCAGTACAGCGGCCCACACCCTCCTTCTCCATCTGCTCCCCCTTCAGCGTAAGCTCAGCACCGAGCTGGAGCTGCTGGCAAGCTACGTCCACGACCACCCAGGCCGCTTTCTCCCAGAACAGCGCGGGGAGCTCCGCACCCTATTTTCGTCCCTTCAGAAGACACTTCAGGCCCTGGAGCAAGGGAGCTCGCCTGCCCCAGTCCCGGCGCCCCTCCCCTCCCTGTCCAAGGAACAGGTATACTTCCACACCCTCTTGTCCAACTGCGTGGAGACCCTGGAAGACACCCGGGCCCTTTTGCTCTGCCGCTTTGCTTGCGCCGAGAGAGCCGGTCTTATCTCCTGTTCCCACTGAGAAGGCCCGCTGCCTTTTAAGCGCAAACGCCCTGGCTCCTCCAAAAAGCCAGGGCGTTTATTGCGGTCATTTCTCCGCCAGTACAGCACGGTAGAAATACCCGTCGGACAGCGCCACCCCCGGGGCCCCTTTCCAGCTCATGGCCCCGGTGACCTGCATCTGATCCCCTTCCTTCCAAGCCCCACATGCCTCCTCCGGCAGAAACACCGCCACTGTCATCTCCTCTCCAAGCTCCGAGACCTCAGCCTGCTCCAACAAAACGTAAGGCCGCCCCGCCTGATCCCGCGCCAACGCGCTGATCCGCCCTGTCACCGTGAACACCGGGGTTTCTATATAGTAGGCAGGATCTAAAAGGATCGTACCATCCTCACAGGAAAAGCCCGCTATCGTCCCAGCAATCCAAACCATCTCATCACAGCGCAGTTCTCCCAGGGTCTGTTTGGAAAAATGGGCTCGGATTCCATTGCCGTATGTAACATGATCCCTAAAATCCTTCAATGCGATCACTCCATGCCCGGAGGAAAGGGACTTGACCGCACCCAGAAACGCATAGGTCTTCCCCACATAGGTTTCCTCGGCTTCCGCAACGTCGGAATAGAGCGCCTCATACAGCTCCCTCACATCCGCTTTCTGTATGGACTGCAAATCGGCCTGCCCCGCTGCGTTTTCGCAGGCGCAGAGCGTGCACAACAGCGCACACACCAGCCAGCCTGTCAGGAACCGTCTCATATTTTCCTCCCCTACGCTCACGTTTCTCCCCGGAGGCCCATTCCACCTCCTGTTTTTTTCAGAATAAGCGTTTTTAAGACGTTATTTTTCCATTTTCGACATCTACAAAACTATAATAACATCTTTCCGCGGGCGAATCAAGAGAATTCAAGTCTCAAAAAGGTATCTTCTCCCCTCCTCCCCGGCTATCCTTGTTACGAGGGGAGGCGATTGGGTGGATATCAATTTCGTTCGGGAACGGATTACACAGCTTCGTATGGCAAAGGGAATCTCAGAGTACCAAATGAGCTATGACCTTGGTCACAGCAGGGGATATATCAATAACATCAGCTCCGGTAAATCGTTGCCCTCCTTGACAGAGCTCTTCGCCATCTGTGACTATTTTCAGATCACGCCCGCTGAGTTCTTCGATCCGTCCATGGGCAACCCCACCCTGAAGAAACACGTGGTCTCCGGATTGGACCTGCTCAGTGAGAGGGACTTACAGCTCATCCAGAGCATCATAGCCCACCTCATACAGCGGGGATAGCGGCCGGCACAGGCCTCGACAGCAGATAGCCCGGCCCTGTCTCTCCCGTACCACAGGCTCCAAAGGCACAGCAGAAAAAGGCCGGGCTCCATTGCCCCGGCCTTTTCCAAAATCCACTTTATTATATTTCGCGGGAAAATGCAGATAGGAGGTTTCACCTTTTTCCAGCAAAAAAGAGGGCGGGCATCTCTGCCCACCCTCAAAACGGTAGAAATTACTTGCCGAAGTAACGCTTCAGCAGGCCCTCGAACGCCTTGCCGTGACGGGCCTCGTCGCGGGCCATCTCGTGGACAGTGTCATGGATGGCGTCCAGGTTCAGCTTCTTGGCCCGTGTGGCCAGATCCACCTTGCCGGCGGTGGCGCCGTTCTCAGCATCCACACGCATCTCCAGGTTCTTCTTGGTAGAGTCGGTCAGAACCTCGCCCAGCAGCTCGGCAAACTTGGCGGCGTGCTCGGCTTCCTATCACATAAAATATTAGTTGCATATGTGCAACTTTTCACATGCTGTAATTCCCTTGGAGTTGCACCCAAACTTGCACATTGGGAGGCAAACACATGGGAACCGAAAGCAGCGCAAGCGTATTTCAGCTTGCAAGCGGAATGTGGGCATTTCGTTATACCTACACCAGAAACGGAAAACGGGTATCAAAACAGGTCAGCAAAGATGAAACTGGAAATCCGCTGAAAAATCGACGGGCGGCAATCAAGGCGCGGCAAGCAGCCATTGACAGCGCACAAAATTCCCGCAAGCCCAAACCCACCGTACGGAAAACGGTTCAAGAGGTCTATCAAGAATACTGCGCCAATGGGCGGAATGACCGGGCGTACACCACCAAACGCAAGCAGGACAGCCTTTGGAAAAATCACCTTTGCGCCCGGTTCGGAGAGCGGTACATTGATGAAATCAGCGCGGCGGAGGTGGTGGACTACTTGACGGAGCTGTATTGCAGCCGGGGCCTCTCCTATCGTTATGTAGAGGGCTTCTTGAAGATGTTCTATCTGCTGTTCGGGCAAGCGTACTCCCGCGATTACCTTGCTGTGGACAGCTATAACAAGCTCTGCGTCAACAAAGACACGAAAATTCACATGCCGAAACTGAAAACGGATGATGATTTGGATATCGTGGCGTTCAGCCGGGAAGAGCTTTCTGTTCTGGATGAATACTTTAAGGGCACCAACGCAGAAACGGCGTATTTGCTGGGCCGGTATTGCGGTCTGCGTATCAATGAGTGTTACGGCCTAAAATGGTCGAATGTCGATTTGAAAAACGGCACGATTTTGATTGACCGGCAAATGCAATACCAACAGGGGCGTATCAAACTGGTGTCCCTCAAAACTCGCAACGCAAAGCGGACAATCCAGATGTGCGACAAATTGAAAGTGTACTTTCAAGGTCTGGCGGAGCGGCGGGAGCAAGACCAACTCCACCTTGCCGATTTACGGGAACAGAACCAACGTATTATCGAGGATTTGGACGGAAGTAAAATTTCCTCCACGGAGCTTGTGAACTGTTTGCCAGATGGGAAAATCCAGACGGTGAACTCCATGAAGTTCCACACGCGGGAGATTAAGAGCAAATGCGGAATAATGTTCAAATATCATTATCTGCGTCATACTTATGGAACTATGATGGCGGAAATAAGTACCCCCACGCACCTTCTCTGTAACCAGATGGGCCACGGCAATATCCAGGTCACGCAGCGGTATTACATCGCTCTCTCCAAAGCGGGGATTGACATTTTGCGGGAAAACCTCAACCGGCTATAACCAACAACTTTTGAAAAGAACGCGGCCAGAAGTGACAACTTCCGGCCACGTTCCTTCAACTTTCTTCAACTTGGTATTCTGTCGCAATATCTTCTAAGAACTTTTTCATATCTTCCACTACTTCGGGAGGGCCGATTATCTTAGCTCTCTTGCGGAACCCACAAACCCATGAATAGAATTGGTCGCTGATTTCCACGTCGGCGGTCACTACAAAACCTTCATCCCTTTCGGGCCGGTAAAATACATCATGGTCTATTCCAAAGCGTTCAATCGCGGTATCAAGCAGAGAATTCGCAAAATAAATGCTGACACGCTTCTGCTGCCCACTGAACATGGAGAACACGCGGCGGGTATAGGTTTCCATATCAATCTTAGAAAAGGCTTCTGCACCCTCTCGCGGCTCGTCCAGCGGCTCCACTTTCTTCATTCGGTCAATACGGTATGTTCGTATATCCTGAGATTTATCATCAAAAGCCAGCAGATAATAATTTCCGTCATTTATTAGTAGTCTGTACGGGCTGACTTTATAGGTCGCGCCCTCGTGACGCTCCACTTGGGTACTCTTGTCTTGAAGTGTATATTTCAAATATTTGAAGCTGATTTTTTGCGGCACATGGGGCTTGCCGTTCTGCTTGGTTGCCATAGCTGCATGGATAATGCCTATCGTCAGCAGAGTATTGTTCTATGTCGTTTTTACACGGTCACAAAGGAACACTTCTCTTTGCAGCTCTTCCGCTTGGTAGGCGCTGCAAAACTCGCTGATAGTCTTTACCAGTTCTTTCGCCTTGTCCGCAGATATAAACTTTGCGGCGTGGACGCACTCAGCCAGCAGATACAAATCGTCAAATTCAAACTGGCGGGACAGCAACCGGTATCTGCCTCCCTGTCCTCCGTCTATATCCATCCCGTACACATCACGAAGGGCAGCAATATCCCGATAGATGGTGCGGCGCTCGGCCTCAATGCCACACTCTTCCCGCAGGTAGTCCACAATGTCCCCGGCGGTGATTGGGTGGTTTTCATCTGAATTTTCCAGAAAGTATTTCGCCACAAAGAGCGTTTTTACCTTCTGGTTTTCCGACTTTGCCATGTGTGCCGCCTCGCTTTCCCGGACTTATATCCAGTGTACCATAAAATCAGGGAAAAGGCAGCATAGAAAATCAATAGAGTTCACATTGACATTATGAGCATATTGCGTTACACTATGAATATAATAGATTGCAAAAGGAAGGTGTTCTTATGGCAACAACAAATATGAATATCCGAACCGACGTTGAAGTGAAAGCTGCCGCAGAACAGCTTTTTGGTGAGTTGGGTCTAAATCTGACTACTGCTGTTAATATGTTTCTTCGTCAGGCCATTCGCACGGGGGGGATTCCTTTTGAAATTAAAGTAGATACCCCGAATGAAGTAACTGCTGCCGCGATTGCAGAGGGCCGGAAACTCATGCAGGATAAAACAGCAAAAGGATATCACAATATGGACGAATTGAAGGCGGCGTTGGACGCATGAAATATGAAGTTCGATTTACTACCCAGTTTAAGAAAGATTTGAAGCTCGCCAAAAAGCAGGGGAAGAATACGGATAACCTCTTTGCCGTCATTGAAAAGCTTGCTAATGGGGGTACACTGGAAACAAAATACCGTGACCATGCCCTCACCGGAAATTATAAAGGTTGCCGGGAGTGCCATGTGGAACCGGATTGGCTGTTAATTTATGAAGTCGATAACGGTGTTTTAGTTCTCATGCTCTACCGTATAGGAAGCCACTCGGACTTGTTCTAAATGTATGGGCCGCTCAGTTAGAGCGGCCCATATTTTATATAAGCTGTGTGTGCTTTTCAATCGCAGCTTCTATCCGTTGCGGCTCAATACCAATATAGCGCTGTGTCACGGCGGCGGAGCTGTGTTGTAGTAGCCTCTGCACCAGGGCAATATCATAGCCGTTCGCCTTGTATATCTCGGTGGCGTACCACTTGCGGAAGCTGTGCGTACTGATACCCTCGAAGCCCAGATAATCGCACACGATATGAAGCTGTTTCTGTATGGCCCGCTCGGTAATGGGAAACAACAGCGCGTTTCGGTCTATACCGTTGCGCAAGCAATAGTTTTCTATGTATTGCTGGATAACGAGCGGGACAGTGAACACGCGGCGCTTGCCTGTTTTCTGCTCGGTGATTTCAAGACGGTATCTATCCCCATCCCGTACAATATCGCAGGGCCGCAGCTTTAATATATCGCTGATACGCAAGCCTAAATTTCCTTCCAGCACAAGGGCAGTTGCTATGCGTTCATTAGGGCGGCAGCAGCAACAGCCCTCTTTCATGGACTGGATAATCTCTTTATATTGCTCGGTGGTGAGCGCCTTTGTCTTTTTGTTCATGGTAGCCTCCATCGTCAAAAGTTCGTTTTTTCAAGCGGGAAAGTTCGGATATTTCGAGCGGCAGCGGGAAAGCCCCGAAATCCCTTGTTTTTGGTGTTCGTATTTGTCCTCTTATACGAACTTTGGGGAATTGGGCGGGGATTGTTCCCCGCCCTTCCCTGTTACCCTGCAAGCACCATCGGCACGCCGCAATCCAAACAGGCTATGTGTACTTCTTTGGTGGCTCGAACAGAATTCCCACAGCAAGGACAAATATACTTTCGCGTGCTGCTCGTCCGCGTCGGTGTGGCGGTGCCCTCCGTTCCGCTGTGCGTCCCTGTCCCGGTGACACGGAACCCGGCAAACTCATTGCGGCTTATAAGAATGTCAGTCAAGCCGTTTTCCAATATAAAGTCCAGCAGCTCGTCAGAGGGGCTTGTGTGGCTCCACCCGTACTTGTCACTATGGGTGACTATCAGACCGTGAGCCTCGGCAGCGGCCTTAAAGCGGCGGTTGTGGTAGGTGTTGCCCCGGCTGCAATCCTGTATGCCGTTCTCGTAGTCGAAGTAATGCACCATTTCGTGAAGCAGGGTCGCAGTCACTTCCTCGATGGGGCGGGCCAGTGTCCCGGCTCCTATGTTGATTTCGTGGGTGCCGCCCAGCTTGGAAACCCAGGTATCTTCCCGCAGGGAAAAATGACCGTAAGCGCGGGGCGTGGATTGAATGGTGATCGTCGGCCTTGAAAGTGTATTTTCAAAAAATTCAGCGTTCAGCAGATCAAAAACCTTGTTCAGATACCCGGCCACGCGGTTATAGCTTGTCAGTTCTTTCATGTCTTTTTCTCTCCTGTTCTTGATTTTGGGGAGAGGGCAAGCTATAATGTTCTTGCCCTCTCCGTTTGGATTGGGGTGGAAGCTCTTTGCGTGTCTACTTTGGTCGGTGTTCACGCAAGGGGCTTTTCTTTAGGCGCTGATGGAGAAGCGACGGCTGGCGCTCTGTTTGGTGTATTCCTTGTAAAGCTCGCCGTGGGCTTTTTTGAAGGCCGTAGTATCAAAGCGATTGGAGAGAACCGAAGTCCAGCGGACGATGTACTTTCCAGCGGTCATTTCCTCGGTGTCGCGTTCCATCATTTCAGCCTTGATGCTGTCCCGAATGGCCTTGGCCTCCGCTTTGGCTTCCTCAATAACGGCTGCCCACTCATTCAGCACCTCGATTTTGGCAACCAGTTCATTCTTGCTCATGGTTCATTCTCCTTTGTTTTGATTTGGGGTGTTCCCCTTAACTGATTATATTTTACACCTCTTTTGAGTGTAATTCAATTCGCAAAACGCACAAGATTAACACTCAAATTATGTGTAATTTTAACACTTGAAAAGAGTGTAATCTTGTGTTAGAATAAGGACAATGGAAGATAGGCACAATTTTTGGCGCGCCCCGGAGGGAGGGACAAACATGCCAATCAAATACAAGGTCGATGTAATCGCCGCGTTGAAAGAAGCCGGGTACAACACTACCAGAATACGGAAAGAGAAAATCATGGGTGAGGCCATGCTACAAAAAATCCGCAGCGGTCAAATGGTGTCGTGGGCCACGCTTGAAACCATTTGTGAACTTCTCAACTGTCAGCCCGGCGATTTGCTGGAATATGTAGGTAACAGCGAGGGGGCAGTTTATGAAATTTAGTTCTATGTTGCTATACGTCGATGATAATTTTCCTAACAAACAAACTTTTGAGCAACTACTTCAAGTGGGTGGGAATCTTTATCGAAAAGGTAAATTTCTTTATTCTGTTGAGCAATCGTTTATAAGTAATCGCCATTTTTGGATGTACTTTCAGTACGACAATGAAAATCTGTATTCAGATATAGTGATCGACACAACCGATAATTCTTCTAAAAGTAACCCACGGCCCAAAAGTCAGGTAGAAATGCGCTCTCAGCTTTTTGCCTGCTATGACTTACAGCGGAACTTGCTGTATGTGTCTGATTATTCAAAGAAGTCAGCGATTACAAACTACATTGAGGAAATGTTACAAAAATCGGCAATCGTAAAAAATGTTTATAAATCTCTCGATGAATTTTCGGCTGTAGTCAAATATCTTAAATCAGTAACTTTTACACAGCGGCGAACAATTTTTACATCTACTCCAGAAAGTATTTTTCAACGTCAAGCAAATATGTTTGGCTTAGATTTGCCGGAATATAGTAAATTAAAGTTAGATTATGGTTCGAGTCCTGTTGGAATAGTAAGGACCGCTTTGCAAAACTGGGAATTAAAAAGAGAGAGTGGAGAATTTGAAGATGTCTTAATTGTTGGCCTTGATGATGCAGGCTTTGAAAGTACATTTAATTTCTCAACTATGATTTCAAATGTCGAGATTGACTTGGCGCGTGATGAAAATGACCGTTTCAATCCAGATAGTGTCCGCACTTTACTTTTAGAAAAGCTGAGGGCCTAATATGGAGCGAAAAGACAGTATTCTCACTGTAGTAATAGGAATCATCACCGCAGTGTGCGGGTATATGTTTGGCTTGGACTACCTTAAAATTGCAGAAAGTGGTTTAACCCTTTCTTCTATTGTTCTAGCAGTCTATATTGCTGCCATAATAGGACTAATAAATAGCGAGTTGGCAAAAAGGATGAAAAATACGGTAGCTACACCCCGGAATGACAAGACACAACTTGGTGTACTTGTTTTATATTTTAAAATTGCTATCTTCTTTTCTGTTGGTACAATTTTGGTAAGCAGTTTAATTTTATTGTTGTCCTTTCCTAACAACAGAGAATCTTTTATAGTCGTTTCTATATGGTCGGTACTTTCCGTTATAGGGTTAGTTTTTTATGTTGAAAATCTTGTCTTTTTAATAATTATTTTGAGATTTATGCTAAACCGTCAAATCTGGGACACATAAATATCTTCAAGTGTAAGGAGGTATGCCCCCATGTTAGAGATACAGACTTGCCCCTTGCCCTTATCATGGAAGAAATACTTGGATGGGAAAAGAAGCCCGAACAAGGTAAAGAAACAGACGATAAAGAAAAGCCCGATACGCAGAAATAAGGAGAGGCGGCGGAAGAACTTCCGTCGCCTCTCCTTATTGTTTCGAGCGGGTTTATTATCGCTTATTAAAGTAATCTCCCATAGCACCCTCAAGCGCCTGTTGGATAGCTCTTTGCCACTCTTGTTCAGCCTGCCATGCTGATTTTATCCGTCTGTAATTTTTTTCGGCGCTGGGCGGCTCTCCGCCGTTCGGGTCGTGAATATGAGCATACTTGTATTTGCCGGGAAACCTGTTAAGCCCACTATTGAGAATATCGGTTCCAATCTAAACTGTAAACATTGTTTTATCCTCCTTAATCTATTTTGAATGTGTATTTTCAAGTACCGGAAGCGGAAATTTACCCGGCCCCGTGCGTTATTATAATTAAAGAAAATATGACGCACGGGGTCAGGTGATTTTCGCCAGCGGTCACACGGAATTCCTCACATAACAGCCCCGCTTAACACGTTTTATCAGGCCATGCTTTACAAACTTGTCCAGCGTCTTTTGGCTGAAACCTTGGTCAAGGATTTCCTGTTTTGTCCATGCGTCGCCCTGCAAATTCCCAAACCGTTTTTCTGTTTGGATGCGGCCCATCTCTTTATTGTGTGCGGCATTGTGTTCCCGGTTGTATTGCCCCATGTCCCTTTTCAGGTCATAGGCACGGACAATCTCAATATCTGTATCAAAATCAACGGTGAAAGAGTAATCGCCGTCTGGAATATCCCCCATATAAGGGAATGGCGCGTGTCCGTCATGGAGATATTGATATATCCAATCTTTCAGTGTTTTGTATTCCTCGCCGGGGAGCGTTAGATACTTTCCGTTTTGATAGGACAGCAGCATAATTCCTCCATCAAGCGCACGGGAGAACAGTTCGGCGCGCAGCCCCTGTGGCTTCCATTTTGCGGCGGCAAGCTCGGCGCGGCCGCCGTTCAGATACTCAATGATGGGCCGCGCCCATTCTTCCCATGTTGTTGTCACGCCAGAATAAGTAACAGCCCGTTCCTCATCGAGCGGGGCAGACGGACGATAGCACCATACGCCGCTTGCCTTGCCGCGTACCCCCAGCGCCACGCCGAATGTAATCATCTTTTCATGTCCATCTTTCCAGCTCATTCGATTTAACCAGCGCTGGGCGGTTTCGGCCTTGTGCGAACGGCAAAAGGCTTCCAAATCCATTTTGTCTTGCTCGTCTACATCTACGAGCGGGAAGCGCAACGACAAAATGTGATATTGCAGCTTGGCCCTCTAATTGCCGCCCAAACGGAAAATATCATCCGTTTTGAACTTTACTTTGTAGGGGTGCCTTTTGTAATCGGGAAATACAGATTTCAAAAATTCTTCCCGTGTAAAATGTTTGTTTTCGTAGGCAATCAGGTGTGCAACACCTGATTGCCGTTCTTCTATGTAGTCCTCGCCAAATGCGTTTTCATGTGTGATAGTTTCTTTTCGCGGAACTTCCACCCATGTAATGGGCTTGCCTCGGAACAGAAGCGGCGCAGCGGCGGTGGCCGTGCTCTGGGCCTCGTCTTTGAATGTTACATCTTGGAGCGGGACGCACTCACATTCTGCGAGCGGGAAGCCCGCTCCATTCTCCTTTTGCTCATTCTGCATTTAGTCCTCCTTGTAGTTAAAAAGCACTTTCCGCAAGCAGAGAATCCCATTTAGAATTGCGAAGCTCCGTTTTCGGCCCACGGTTACAAATGTTGCTCCATGTTCTTGTGCATCCCTGCGGGTTGAAGCTGTGCCCCGGCTTACTCCACAGCCAAAACACACTTCCTCCCAATTCATCACCGAACGCATGGTAAATATCAAGTCCAATACTAAACCATATTTCACGCGAACAGTCAGGCGATATTGCTTTCAAATCCTCGAAAACTGCCTTTTGCTTGTCGTTCATTTGCTGCTTTACCTCGGCCTCTGTCATATCCTTTAACGTGGTAAAACCATCGTCAGCATCTTTCCGTTTGGCAGTCGTGGCAAAACCGTTGTCGCTATCTTTTCGTTTATCAATGTCCATTGGACGTTTCAATTCAAAGTTAGCTTTGATAAGCTCATAAAGCTCTTGGGTCTTATCGGTCAGTCCAGCAGTATTATCCCATTCCTCCCACTCATAAATAAAGTGGAGCGCGTCACAGAACATGTCCACTTTATTTTTGCCATCCAGCGTAACAGCCCCGGTTTTGGAAATATAACTCTTTGTACCCTTGGCGGTCAGCAGATTGATACTGTCAAAAAGCGGCGTACCCTTTTCCTTATCCACTCCATAGAACATGTGATAACCGCCGCCTTGTGAACATGTTACCTTGTCGGCAAGTTCTTTTGCAGACCGGAAAAAGGTTGTATCTGTTTCGACTGTTCCATCCAGCTTATCGAAGTCAATAACAAAGATATGCAGATTGCCGAACTTGGCGTTGTCCAGATACAGACTGACGTGCAGGCTTTTTTCCAACTCGGACCGTTCCTCTTTTTTCATGTAGGCATCTACCATTTCTTTTGCCTGCTCGTAAGGCAGCTCATAGAAGCGGCGCAGCTTGTCGCCCTTTCCACCATAGAGCTTCATTGGCGTTCCATTTTGGTCAATGTAAGCCGGAATTTTTTTGTAGCTTCCATCCTCTTTTTTCGATTTGCAGCCAAGTGTGAAGCAGTTGTTGTAAGTCATATCCTGCACTACTCTATTTTGAATATTTTCCATGTTGGAAAACTTCTTTCATTAAATTTTGAGAACTTTTATCTATCTCTCACTTTCTATATATTATACCACAAAAATTTTTGTGTCAAATTAAACAAATTATCGAGCACTTTATTGTGATATATGACGATAAATGCACAATCAATAGACACTCCGCCACGCAAGAGCCAAAATTGCTGGAAGCGGCAACTATCATTTTTCATCCCGTCAAATTTGCCTTGAAAGTGTAGATTCAATATGCGAGCGGGCCTCATCTATTCATTCTCCATGCGGTAACAATTCTCACATGCCGGGGGATGGTTTTGGGATTCTTCTGTTCCACTGTCCTATTACAGATTTTTTCCGTGCTTTTCCCGACCGCTGATAAATCACGGGGAACACGACCGAAAACGTAAACAGAGAAATAAAAAGAAGCCGGGTGCAATTTCTACACCCGAATTACGTTTCATCATCTTTAATATATTTCATAATATCGCCGACTTCGCAATCAAGAATTCGGCAAAACACTTCTATTGTATGGGTACTAACACTTTCATTTCGTTTTAGTCTGGTAATCTGCGCCGGGCTGATGTTATATTTCTTTATCAGCGCGTATTGCGAAATGCCCTTTTCCTTCATTACATTCCATAGGTTGTCGTAGGAAATCATAACATTCAAGCCTCACTTTCTACTTGAATGTTAACCGAAAACGATGTACAATAAGATTAACCAATATCGGTTAATATCTTCAAATAGGAGGAAAAAGAGGACATGAAAAAACTATTGGCAATCATGCTATCAGCGGCCCTATCCCTCTCATTAGCGGCCTGCGGTGGCTCCGAAGGTGAATCTCAATACTACAAATTAGGTGATACGGTAACAACCGATATTGCTGAATTTACTTTAGATACAGCTCAGTTTACAATTGCATTAAGTAATATAAATGATGAGACGTATTTTACACCTAAAGAATTCGATGCACAGTTAGATGCAGGGAATCCTTATGTTGCACCCACAGGACATACATACGCTTCCTTTACTTACACAGTCACTAACTTAGACCGTGCGAGCATGGAGTTTCATGGAGATTCTTCGATATCTGTCGAATATGATGGCAAAATGTATTCGACAATGGTCGATGGAGCTTACTGTGTAGATAAAGATAGAATATATATATAGATGTAGACGGAACTATGCAAACGGCAAAAGCTGGAGAATGGTACAACGAGCCTGGAGGGTATATGCTGTTGCAGGTCGGTGAAAAAGAGAGTCGTCGAGCATACATAGATGTAACAACCGATGTTGCCAATTTGGATGACGAATTCAAACTGACTGTAAAACTTCCTAATTCCAGCGGTTCAGAATCAAGCTTCACCTATCTTGTGACAAAATAGGGATGTGTAAGTGTAGAGAAAAATAGGAACATATTAACGAGGCGTTACAAGGCGTTTTGCATACAATCACTGCTGTAATTTTTTACAGACAGTCGCTTCATCTGCGACCATATGCGCATGAATGACGGAAAACGCGATATTTCCGAGATACTATATGATATTGGAAAAAGCCATCCCAGTCGAAAAATAACTATATCAGGCAGTAACAACACAAAAAGAGAGGACGGTACACCAGCAGTACCGTCCTCTCTCATTTGATATCCCATTCTTTCAAGCGCCCTTCTGCTTGTCCTGTTCCTTCTTCTCTTCCACCTTGCCTTGAAAAGTCGCGAGGTCAACCACTTTCGGGGCTTTCTCGCTAAAGTCAGGCAGCTCCTTATACTTGGGGAACTGGGTCACAAACCACTCCCGCACATACTTGTAAGGGCTTGGCTGCTGTTTGGAACAGGTTTTGACCACTTCAAACTGGGCCAGTAAATCGGCAGCGTTCGCAAATACGCTGATGTACTTTTCCATGTTTGCATAGGTTAGATTTTTGGTAGGCTGGGCCTTCTTAGCAGTACGACGGGCCTTGCGGGCGACCGTCAGGCCGGGGAAGTCGGCGCGGAGCTGCTGCAACAGCTTGTATTCCTTGGAATGGGGATTGCTGGCAGCGGCCTCGAAAGCCTTGCTCATAACTAGTGTGTTATTGGTGAAGTCAATCTTGTAGGTGCTATTCATGTGCGCCCCTCCTTTCAGTGTTCCATATCAGTGAGCGAATTCTAAGAGGTCGCCAATGTCAGTGTCGGCGGTCAGCGCCTCCACAGCCTCTTCATATTCTTCTTTTAGCTGCTCATCTGTTAGGGCTTCCAGCCTTGCTTCCAACTCTTTATGCTCCGGCTCCCCCTCATAGGCGGCAAGCAGAAAGTCAATCATCGTATCCCGGTCTTTTCCCATGGTGTCAAACTCCTTTCCCGATTTTTGAAAAACACACTTCAAGATGCTCTGCGCAGGTCCTGACCCTCCGTGACCTCAACCTGAGTGGCGGTGGTGGCCTCTTCCGCCTTATCCGCAAAGAATTCCTTGTACTCGTCGTACCTGGGAAACTTGGAGAGGAACCAAGCAAGCACAGCTCGATAACGGTTTTGCTGAATGGATGACGCTGCTTTCTGCTTGTTGAATTCTTCGATAAGCGCCTTACTGTTAGGCTGCACCTTCAAGAAACGCTCCATGTTAGCATAGGTCAGATTCTTGTAAGTGCGCTTGCCTGTGTTCCGCCTGATGGTCTTGATAACCATTTCTGCATTGGGGAAGTCCTGGCAATAGGCCCTCCATTCTTTGTATTCGGGAGTACCGAAGATACGAGCCTGCTTCGCAAAAGACCTGGTGACCTGGGCATGGGTGTCGTCGATGGTGATTATGGCATTTCTTTTCATGGTAATATGCTCCTTTTTACAAATTGTTTTACGGGTTTGAGGGGTGCTGCTGTTCGCTGTCCCTCTTTGTACTTTGAGTATAGCATGGGGAAAAGAAAAAGTTGTACTTTAACAAAGACATGTGCTATAATAAATACAGAAAATAGCCGTGGTGCGGCTAAAAAATGGGGGCAGAGGGGTGAAAACCGTTCAATAGATGAAGATTTTGTCTTTGTCTGCATGAAAAGAAACTGATTATTAACGAAACTACTTCGAAAGTTCTTGAAAGTTGTTCAAAAGAAGTGAAAATTTCTTAAAAGTTATCGTTTTTACTTTATTTTTCGATATTAGGCGAAAAATTGCTTAATATAGGTGCAATTCAAGAAAGTTGCACATGTGAAAGTCAAAAAAGTGCGATACGGAGAAAAGTTGCACACCTACGCGGCGCAAAACAAAAAGAGAGGAAACCGGTTTCCCGATTCCCTCTCAAAAAGTGCTTATTAACTGGCTGTTTATCCGGTATTGATTAGCCGAAGTAACGCTTCAGCAGGCCCTCGAACGCCTTGCCGTGACGGGCCTCGTCCCGGGCCATCTCGTGGACGGTGTCATGGATGGCGTCCAGGTTCAGCTTCTTGGCCCGTGTGGCCAGATCCACCTTGCCGGCGGTGGCGCCGTTCTCAGCCTCCACACGCATCTCCAGGTTCTTCTTGGTGGAGTCGGTGACCACCTCGCCCAGCAGCTCGGCAAACTTGGCGGCATGCTCGGCCTCCTCAAAGGCCGCCCGGCGCCAATACTCCCCGATCTCGGGATAGCCTTCCCGATACGCCACCCGGCTCATGGCCAGGTACATGCCGACCTCGGTGCACTCTCCATTGAAATTGGCCCGCAGGTCCTCCATAATATCCTCGGGCGCACCCTGGGCCACGCCCACCACGTGCTCCGCGGCCCAGCTCATCTCGGGGCCCTGCTCCACAAACTTGCTGGCAGGCGCCTTGCACTGGGGACATTCCTTGGGGGGCTGATCGCCCTCATGCACATAACCACAAACACTGCAGACATACTTGCTCATAACTGTATTCCTCCATCATCCGCGCCTTCTGGGAAAGCGCATGGTCGTTAAAAATTGATCTTAGACCAACAAAAGCTTGTCCATCTAAGCAGGTTTATTTTACACCACATCTGGTGTTTTGTAAACCCCTTTTCCCCATATATTTTGTAGTTTTTTCGTCAAATTGTGTAACTTACGTCACAGCTTTCGCATCTCCTCCAGCAGGGTCTGCCGGTCATACAGCGCGGAGAGCACCGGCAGCATGGCGTTGGGGGACAGGTGGGCGGGCAGACCCAGCTTACGCAGCAGAGCCTGCCGTTTCTCCCTGCTTCCCGCCCCCCCGGACAGGCCGCAGGCAAACAGATCCGCCTTGGTCAGCAGAGGAGCGGACGGGGTGGTCTCTTCCCCCAAAATGGTCGCCCCCGCCCGGCGCAGGGCGGTCTCCAGTACCGTGGGAGACATCCCCTCCACACCAAGCTTTCCCTCCTTCCCCGGCCGGCGTTTTCGCTTTTCCTTTCCGAAGCGGTCTGGGATATAGGCATGTTTGACCTGTTCCGGAGGGAGGGTGCCTTTCAAGTAATTGCGGATCACAAATCCCGCGCCGTCGCTGTCGGTGAGCAGAATGAGCCCCCGTTTCGCCCCGATCCTCCGCAGCAGCGCCAGGGTCTCCCGGTCCTTAAAAATCCCAAAGCCCGACGTCTCTAAAATCACCGTGTCCACCAGCTGGGACAGGGTGTTTTTGTCATATCGGCCCTCCACCACAATGGCCTCCCGAATTTTCAGCATGCTGTCCCTCCTGCCGCCAGCTCCAGCACCAGGGAGACCAGCAGTTCCTTGGCGTCGGCCCCAGACACCGACTTCATAGCCAGGTCGGTCTCCGCGCACCGGCGCATGGCCTGGCGGCACCAGTCCAGCCCATGGCGGCGGGCCCCTTCCATCAGCTTGTCCGCCGGATAGGCCGACCGCATCCCCCACAGTTCCATGAGCCACCGGCTCCCCTCTCCAGACTCCAGGGCCACCCGGGCCGTGTAGAGCTGCCGGAAGTGCTTGCCCAGCACCGCTAAAATCATAATCGGGGCCTGCTGGAGGCGCAGCAGATCATGGAGCACGGAAAAGGCCCGGTCCATTTCCTTTCGGGTGAGGGCATCGGTCATCTGGAACACCACCGCGTCAATGACGGGGATGGCCACCGCGTCAATGTCCTGCCGGGTGACCCGGCGATTCTGGGCGTACGCCCCGATCTTTCCGATCTCGGAAATCAGGCCGTTCATCAGGTCACCGCAGAGGAAGATCAGGTATTGGGCGTCCGCCGTGTCAATGTCGTGGCCCAAGGCCCGGAACCGGCGGACAATCCAGTCCACCAGATCACTCTGTCCCTGCCGGGCGAAGGCCACCTCCGCCCCTTTGTCCCGGATAACCCCGGACAATTTTTTCATGCGGGCATCCCGTTTGTAGGGCACCGTGTCATAGACAAAGACCAGGCAGCAGTACTCCGGCAGATCGGAGAGAATCTGGGTCATGGCGTTCCGCTCGGCCTCGGAGGCTTTGAAGAGGTCATAGTCGCTGACCACCACCAAGGTGCGCTGGCTCATCATGGGCAGGGCATCCACCGTCTCCGCCAGCTGCTGGGCGGTGAGGGTCTTGCCCAGCAGGAGATGGTAGTTGAAGCTCTCCATCCCGGCGGGAATCAGTTTGGCCTTCATCTGGTCCAAATAGTAGTCCCGGAGATAGGCCTCCTCCCCATGAAAGATGTACAGAGAGCCCAAGGTCCCCTGGGCAAGTGCCTTCTTGAACTGCCGGTAAGCCTCCTGCCCCGGATTTTTCTCATATTTTTTTGCCATCACGTTTCCTCCCCACTCTGGGCATACACGGTGATCCCGCCCTGCCGGTCGGTGCGGTACACCTGGGCCCCCGCCGCCGACAGCCGGGCAAGGGTCTCCGGCGCGGGATGTCCGTAGGTATTCTGCCCCACGGAGATCACCACCGTCTCCGGGGCAACCGCTTCCAGCAGGGCTTGACTGGTTGACTGCTTGGAGCCGTGGTGTCCCGCCACCAGGACCTCCACTTCCGGCAGGTTCTCCCGGGCCACCAGCTTGGCCTCGGCCGCCGCCGGCATATCCCCGGTCAGCAGCGCCTCCCATCCTTTCCTGGCGCAGAGGACGGACAAGCATTGCTCATTGGCGTCCTTCCCCGCTGTCACTGGCGGATATAAGGTGATCTCCGCCCGGCCCAGGGTCACTTGGCTGGTCTCCGTCACATAGTAAACGGGAATATTTTCCGCCGCCGCCCGGGCTGTAATCTCCTGCCGGAGCGGGTTGTCCCGGTCCACGTCGGGGACCGCCAGGGCCCGGACCTTCACCCGGTCCATGAGCTCCAGCACCCCGCCGGCGTGGTCCGCGTGAAAATGGGTGAGAATGAGCAGGTCCAGCTCACTCCGCCCCAACGACTGCAAATAGGTGGCCGCGGTGTCCCCCGGGTCCCGGGTTCCGCCGCAGTCGATCAGGGCCCGGGCATGCCCCGAGGTCACCACCACGCTCTGCCCCTGGCCCACATCCAGCACCGTCAGGGCCAGGTCCTGCCGCTGAACCGTCTTGGCAGTGAGCAGCGCGGACAGGCACAGGGTCACCACGCAGGCGCACACCGGCACAACCGGGCGCTTTCCAGGCACCGGCGCCAACAAATACAGCAGAAAAACGCCATAGACAAACAGGGCCCACAGGGCGTAGTACCCCCGGTCCAGGTCCACCGAGGCCAGGCCCAGCCGGCTGGCCTGGGCCGCGCAGCCCAGGAAAAAGCGGATGGGAAATCCCACCAACGCCGCCAAGCCCTGCCCCAGCGGGAACACCACCGCCCCCACCGCCACGGACAGTGCCCCACCCACAAAGGCCAGGGTAACCGCCCAGCTGGTCATGAGATTGGTCAGGGGGGCGATGAGGGAAAACCGCCCAAAATACCCCGCAGACAGCGGCACGGTAAACACCATGGCCCCCAGACTGATCGCGGCCACCCCGAAAAAGGGGGCGGCCCACCGCCGGGCCCTTTTGGGGACTTGTGCCAGCCAGGCCTTGCTCCACCGCTGTCCAAAGAGCAGAATGCCCAAGGTGGACAGGAAGGAGAATTGCAGACCCGCGTTGGCCGCCGCGTAAGGGTTGGCCGCCAGAAGCACCAACAGTGCCGCGCACAGGCCGGTGAGGCTATGGTAGTCCCGCCCCAGCTGCTGGGCCAGCAGGGCCATGGCACAGAGGACGGTGGCCCGCACCGTCCCCGGTCCGTTGCCCGTCATCAGGCAGAAGAGCACCAGGATCAGCAGGAGAAGCCCCAGCTGTCCCTTTTTCTTTGGGTCCAGAAACAACGTCAAAAACCCCATCAAAAAGGTCACATGAAGGCCAGAAACCACCACCACATGCCCCAGCCCTACGCGGTTGAGGTTGTTCCGGTCGGTCTCCTCCAGGCCGGTCTTATCCCCTGTGAGAAGGGCATGGAGAAACCCAGCCTCCCTGGGGGGATACAGCTGGTCCAGCATGGCCCGGATCTCCCCGGCCAGAATGGTCAGGGCATATCGGACTGAACTACTCTCCCCCCGGGTCACCATTACCTGGCCATATCCCTTCATCCGAAGCAGAATGCCCTGGGAGGGGTAGTACAGGCTCTCCTCTCCCCCCAACTCCTCCGCCGGGGTACAGCGGGCCACGCAGGATATCCGGTCCCCCGGGCGCAGGTCCGCCAGGTCCGCCGGTCCATAAAACAGCGCGGACACCTTCCGGCCTTCCCTCTCCCCCGCCCGGACCGGCACCCGAACCCCGTAGTCGGTCTCCTCCGGCCACTGGGTCACCACGGCCTCCATTCGGATGGTGCGGTGCTCCAAGTCCTGTGCCGGGGCGTGAAAGAGCGCGCTGTACACCGCCAGCCACACCAAGATCGCCCCGGCCCCAAAGAGGAACCGGCGCAGAGGGGGCCATTTTTTCAGCCCTTTGAACAAAAATCCCGCCGCCAGACTGCCCAAGCCCACCGGCAGCACCCAGGCACTCCAGGGCAGATACACCCCCAGCAGGACAGCAGGCACCACCCCTGCGGTAAACCACAATAGAATCATCGCCGGTCTGACAAGCCCAGGATATAGTCCGTGCTGGTTCCATACAGCCGGGCCAGCTGAATCACCGCCCACACGGGAATCTCCCGCTCGCCTTTCTCGTAGCGCCGGTACACCTCCCGGTTCAAGTGGAGGTATGCCGCAACTTCATACTGTTTCCTGTCACTGTCAATGCGCAGGTCTTCAATCCGAGGAAAATACATCGTGCAACACCTCAAGAAAAGGCTACTATTTTGTCGCTTTCCCCCGCAATATTGCCACCATATAGTTGCAATTTTCCCCACACCTCACCCTGAAAAAGAGACACCCTGGCACCAGTTGGGCCAGGGCGCCCCCGCAAACCTTTTCCCAGCCTTCCGCTGTACAGGTTCGGCAAACCCTATTCTGATTGGAGAGCGCCCCGGCAAAGCTGGGGCGCTCCTGTTTTTCATCCCGGCGGCCAGGTCATGTCCCGTCCCGCCAGCACGTGGAAGTGCAGGTGGAACACGCTCTGCCCCGCCTGCTCTCCACAGTTGGAGACCACCCGGAACTGGGCAATGCCCAGGTCCTTGGTGACCTTGGAAATCACCTCAAAGCAGTGGGCCACCACGGCGGAATTTTCCGCCGTAATCTCCCCGCAGGATGCAATGTGGGCCTTGGGAATCACCAGGAAATGGGTGGGTGCCTGGGGATCAATGTCATAAAAGGCATAGACCAGTTCGTCCTCATAGACCTTTTGGGAGGGAATTTCTCCCCCGGCGATTTTACAAAACAAACAGTCGCTCATGGTATCGCGCTCCTTTCTATGAATATCGGGGTTATGGCACCTCGGGCACCACGGCAAAGAACTCCAAGGGAAGGGGGCCTGTGTTTTGGAGACTGTGCCCATGGCCCTTGGGGCAGTAGTGACAAGCGCCAGGGCCCAGCGGCTCCTGCACCCCGTCACAGAGGACCTGGCCGGTGCCCGATAGAATATAGATCACTTCACAATTGGTCTCATGGGAATGCATTCCAATGGTCGCGCCGGGAGGCAGTACCCCCCGCATCACCTTGACCGGTCCCTGGACCGTTTTCTGCAACAGCACAGTCCCCTGTCCGCCCCGCATATTGGCCACAGGCTCCACTGGAATTTTGGCAAAGTCAAGCAGCATGGTTCCGCCCCCTCACAGGCCCAGCTTCACGGCCACAAAGTCGTCCACCGAGGCCAGGGCGTCGTCCAGCTTCAGCGGGTCCTTGCCGCCGCCCATGGCGCTGTCCGGCTTGCCGCCGCCCTTGCCGCCGCAGAGGGCGCAGACACTTTTCACCAGGTCCCCCGCCTTGATGCCCTTGGCAATGGCCTGCTTGCCGCAAACAGCCAGGAAGGTGATCTTCTCCTCGTTGGTGGAGGCCAGCACCGCCACCACATTGGGCTCCTTGTCCCGGAGGAAATCCCCCATCTGCCGCAGGGCGTTTCCATCCATCCCTGGGCGGTGGGCGGTGAGCACCTTCAGCTCTCCCACATCCTTGGCCGCCATCAGGAACTGGCGGGCCTGCCCCAGGGAGGCCTCCGCCTCAAATTTTTCAATCACCTGGTGGAGCTGCTTGATCTCCGCCATGGCCGCCTTGGCCTTTTCCCGGAGCTCGCCGGGCTTGGCCTTCATGGCCGCCGCCGCCTCAAAGAGCAGCTCCTGATTCCGGTTCATAACCTCCAGGGAGAGTTTGCCGGTGGTGGCCTCAATCCGGCGCACCCCGGAGGCCACGGAGAACTCGCTGCCCACGTGGAAGACCCCCACCTTGGCGGTGTTGGACAGGTGGGTGCCGCCGCAGAACTCCACGGAGTAGCCCTCACCCATGTCCACCACCCGGACCACGTCGCCGTACTTCTCGCCAAAGAGAGCAATGGCCCCTTTCTTCTTGGCCTGCTCAATGGGCAGCTCCTCGGTGACCACGTCGTAGCCCTCCAGAATGGCCTCGTTGACCATGGCACTGACCTGGGCCAGCTCCTCCGCGGTCAGGGCGGAGAAGTGGGTGAAGTCAAAACGCAACCGGTCGGGCTCCACCAGGGAGCCGGCCTGGTGGACATGGTCCCCCAGCACGGTGCGCAGGGCCTTGTCCAGCAGATGGGTGGCGGTGTGGGCCCGCATAATGGCCGCCCGGCGCACCGGGTCCACCGCAGTGGTGACCACATCGCCCACCTTCAGGCTCCCCTGGGTGAGCTTGCCATAGTGCATGTATTTGCCGCCCTTGTTCTTCTGCACGTCGGTCACCTGGAACAGACCGCCCTCGGGGCCGCTCTTGGCCAGGGTGCCATGGTCGGCCACCTGGCCGCCCATCTCCGCATAGAAGGTGGTGCGGTCCAGCACCACAATGGCCTCCACCCCGGGAATGATCTCATCCACCAGGGTGTCCTCCGCCACAATGGCCAGCACCTTGGCTCCGGTGAGGGTGGTCTGGGCATAGCCATCAAAGACCGTGGCGGGCACCTCCTTGCCAAACTCCACGCCGGACCAGCCCAGGTCCCCCAGGGCCTCTCGGGCCTTCCGGGCCCGGACCCGCTGGGCCTCCATCTCCTGGTCAAAGCCCGCCCGGTCCAGGGTCATCCCCTCGTCCCGGACCATCTCCTCGGTGAGGTCCACCGGGAAGCCGTAGGTGTCATAGAGCTTAAAGGCGTCGCTGCCGGCAAACTGGGTCTCCCCCTTGGCCTTGTGCTCGGCCAGCAGCTCGGAGAAAATCTTCATGCCCCCGTCGATGGTTTTGGCAAAGTTCTCCTCCTCAGTGCGGATGACTTTGGTGATATAGTCCTGCTTCTGCCGCAGGTCCTTGTACTCCCCCTCATTCTCATGGATGACGGTGTCGATGATCTGATACAGGAAGGGCTCATTCACCCCCAGCAGCTTGCCGTGGCGGGCCGCCCGGCGGAGGAGCCGGCGCAGCACATAGCCCCGCCCCTCGTTGGAGGGCAGCACCCCATCGCAGATCATAAAGGTGGCCGAGCGAATGTGGTCGGTGATGATCCGCAGGGACACGTCGCTGGCCTCGCTGTCCCCGTAATGGGCGCCGGTGATGTCAGAGACCTTGTTGGTGATGTTCATCACCGTGTCCACATCGAACAGGGAGTTTACATTCTGGCACACCACAGCCAGCCGCTCCAGGCCCATGCCCGTGTCAATGTTCTTCTGGGCCAGTTCGGTGTAGTGGCCCTCCCCATCGTTGTCAAACTGGGTAAAGACGTTGTTCCAGACCTCCATATACCGGTCGCAGTCACAGCCGGGCTTGCAGTCAGGGCTGCCGCAGCCGAAAGCCTCCCCCCGGTCATAGTAGACCTCGGAGCAGGGGCCGCAGGGGCCGGAGCCGTGCTCCCAGAAGTTGTCCTCCTTGCCCATGCGGTAGATCCGATCCTCGGGAATCCCCACCACATCCCGCCAAATGTTGAATGCCTCGTCGTCCTCCAGGTAGACCGAAGGATAGAGCCGGTCCGCCTCCAGACCCACCCACTTGGGGTCGGTGAGGAACTCCCAGGTCCACTGAATGGCGTCGTGCTTGAAGTAATCCCCAAAGGAGAAGTTCCCCAGCATCTCAAAGTAGGTGCCGTGGCGGGCGGTGTGGCCGATGTTCTCAATGTCGCCGGTGCGGATGCACTTCTGGCAGGTGCACACCCGCTTCCGGGGGGGCTCCTCCTCCCCCTTGAACCAGGGCTTCATGGGGGCCATGCCGGCGTTGATCAGCAGCAGGGACGGGTCGTTCTCCGGCACCAGGGGAAAACTGGGCAGGCGGAGGTGGCCCTTGGACTCAAAAAAAGTCAGGAACATCTCCCGCAGCTCGTTCAAACCGTAGTACTTATGCATAAACATACCTCCGATGTCTCAGAAAAATAAAATAAAAAAACTCCCTCCCTGTTCAGGGACGGAGTAAACTACTTCGCGGTACCACCCTAATTCACAGAACGCCTGGCGGCCTTCTGCCTCTCGGTTCATCCTGTAACGGGAATGGCCCGGCCCGGTCCTCCCGGGCGGCTCGGAAGTGGCGCTGTGCCGGGCTGGGCCAAGGGGCTCTCACCGCTTCCCCTCTCGCTTGGGCGGCCATGGCACATGGGCTTCCTCATCGCCAGATATCCTATCGCTTTTTCATTTTATCACGGATTTTTCCCCTGTCAAGGGCTCCCGGCTGGAAATTTTCCCTGGGCGCCCTCCCCTCCTCTTTGTCAAGGGGGCCCGGCAGCGCGGTGCGCCGCCGGGCCTTCTGGTGCCTTTCCTCTTTTCCCCAGAGGAGAGGACGCCGTATTCCGTTATTCCAGGCCAAACGCCTTCTGGGTGTCCGCCAGGGCCTCATCCATGCGGGAGAGCACATCCTGGATGTCCTGCTCGGAGATGACTGCCGCGGGCTCAAACCGAATGGTTTTGGCGTTGACCAAGGTCCCGGCGGTGAGTACCTTCCGGGCAAACATGCCCTTGGCGCACGCATAGCCCATCTCACTGGTGTGGAACTCCACCGCCAGCATCAGGCCAAGGCCGCGAACCGCCTGGATGATCTTGGGATACTTCTTGGCCAGGGCCTCCAGGCCGGCTTTCAGGACCTCCCCTTTCCGCTTGCAGACACCGGGGATATCATGCTCCAGCATATACTTGATGGTGGCAAGGGCCGCGGCACAGCACACGGGGTTGCCGCCAAAGGTGGGGGACCCCAGCAGCCAGGGGTTGTCAATGATCTCCTGGACCCACAGCTTGGGCTTGCAGATGATGCCGGTGATGGGCATAATGCCGCCGCCAAAGGCCTTGCCATAGGTCATGATGTCGGGTGTGACCCCTTCCGCCTGGCACCGCCACATGGTGCCGGTGCGGCCCATGCCCGTCTGGATCTCGTCAAAGATCAGCACCACGCCGGTCTCGTCACAGATCTCCCGGACCTCCTGGAGGTAGCCCTCGGGGGGCACAATGATCCCGGCCTCCCCCTGGATGGGCTCTAAAATCACCGCGGCCACCTTTTCGCCCACAGCCTGGAGGTTTCTTATGGCCTTGCGGATGTCCTCGGCCACGCCGTACTCCACGTGCTGCACCTGCTGGATCATGGGGGTGTACGGGGTGCGGTAGGTCCCCTTGCCGCCCATGGACACCGCGCCCATGGACTTGCCGTGGAAGGCCCCCACGGTGGAGATATACCACCGGCCGCCGGTGGCGATCCGGGCCAGCTTCAGGGCCATCTCCACCGCCTCGGCGCCGCCGTTGGTGAAGAAGCAGTACTGCAGCTCCCCGGGGGTGATGTCCGCCATGGCCTTGGCCAGGTAGCCCCGCAGGGGGTCCAGCAGCTCCTGGGAGTGGAGGGCCTGATGGTCCAGCTGGGCTTTCACCACGTCCAGAATCTCCGGGTTTCTGTGGCCGCAGGTGTAGATGCCGAAGCCGCCCAGGCAGTCAATAAACTGTTCCCCATTGAGGCCATAGCAGTAGGCGCCTTCGTCCTGCCACTCCAACACGGCCCCCGCCTCAGAGTCCGAAGAGACCGACTTGCGGTAGGCCAGCCAGCCGGGGCTCACATAGTGGTTGAAATGCTCCACGGTCTCCTCTACCATCTGTTTCTTCTCCGCGGGAGAAATCGCCTGAATATCCGTATGGATCAAAGAAATCACCCGGTTCAGCTCCTGAATCACTTGTTCCTTTTTTGACATAACGATGCGCCTCGCTTTCGGTTTTACTCAATCAAATCCCTGGGAAGGGCTCTCTTTATTTTGAGTATAAACTCTGGTATAATACCAGAGTCAAGGCCATTCCATCCATCATTTCAAATAAATTAAGCAGGTGTTTTTTTGTGAAGGATTACTATAAAATCAACGAGATCGCACGGCTATATGGCATCGGTGTGGACTCCCTGCGCTACTACGAGAAACTGGGGATCCTCAAACCGCGCCGGGATACCAACGGCTACCGCTTATATAATTTGAAGGACATGTACAAGCTCAACGTCATCCGGGACCTGCGCCGGCTGGATTTTTCCATGCAGCAGATCAAAGACTATTTGGAAGGGCAGACCGTGGACCACACCCTGGCGCTGCTGCGCCAGGAGCAGGCCCTGGTCCAGGCCCAAATCCAGGAGCTGCAAACCAAGGCCCGCCTGCTCCAAAGGCGGATCGCCACCCTGACGGAGGCCCGGAGCATTGTCCCCGGCGCCATCACCCTCCGCACCCTCCCCCAGCGCCCCTGCGTCCAGTTCAGCGCCCACATCACCCGGGATGAGGAGATGGACTTCGTGATGAAAAAGCTCCACCGAAAGCATGAGGACAAAATCCGGGACTTCGGCAACCAGACCTTCGGGGCGTTTCTGGCCATGGATGAACTGATGCAGGGCATTCCCAATGTCTACGACGCCGTCTTCTCCGTGCTGGAGGAGGACGCGGCCGACTACGACTTTGTGCTGCCCGCCGGGGTCTACCTATCCTATTTCTACCAGGGCAGCTACCAGCAGAACCGCTCCAGGGTCCAGGAGGTCCTGGCCTACGCCGCCTCCCATGGCCTGACCCTGGCGGGAACCCCCTTTGAGCTCTATGAGATCGACAACCGGGACACCGTCCAGGAGGCGGAGTTCCTCACGGAAATTCAGGTTGCCATTTCCCCGGCTTCCCTGTAAAATGGGGAAAACACACAGCAGGAGGTACCCTATGAAAGCATTCACCACCGTCCTCTCCGTGGCGGAGATCCACGCAGCCCGGGCCTTTTATGAGGACCTTTTCGGCCTGGAGCTCTACCAGGACTACGGCAGGAATCTCACCTTTACCTGCGGGCTCTCCCTTCAGCAGGACTTCCACTGGCTGACGGGACTCTCCCGGGCGCAGATTCACCCCCAGCCCAACAACATGGAGCTGGCCTTTGAAACGGAGGACCTGGATGGATTCCTCCAAAAGCTGCGGGCCTATCCCCACCTGCAAACCCTGGGCGGGGTGGTGGAGCATCCCTGGGGCCAGCGGGTGATCCGGTTCTACGATCTGGACGGCCACCTCATCGAGGTGGGAGAGTCCATGAAACTGGTCATCCGCCGCTTCCAGGCCGCCGGTATGACGCCGGAGGAGATCGCCCGGAAAATGGATGTCTCTCTCAAAGACCTGGACATCCTGCTCAGCGCTCCCTGAGCGCAATTTCCTGGGCCCGTGGCTCTCTCCGTTTCCGCTCCACGGCCTCCCCTGCCGCCCACGCTTGGCTTCCCGTATTCTGCACAGAAAACTTTGCAAAATAGGTTGACAAGTTTACTTGGTATGCTATAATAGATATACCAAGTAAACTTGTCAAAACGGAGGTCCTCCCATGAACCGAGATGAAATTCTTACGAAAAGCCGGGCAGAAAATGTGATGGAGGATGAGCGCGGCAGGCTTACCAAATTGGAAAGCGCCAGGTTCTCCCACTGTGTCTTTCTCATTCTCTATTGCCTCTTAAAACTCTTTGTTCCCCTGGACGATATCGGGGACTACGCCTTGAGCCTTCTCTTTTTCGGCAGTGTCTTTTCTCAGTTTGTCTACTATGCAGTCAAGCAAAAGAGCATAAGTTTTGGCATCTTTTCCGCCATCTGCGCATTTTTCACCCTCACTGCCCTCTTCTCCCTTCTCTCAGCCCTGGGTCTGCCCTGACCGCTGGCCCCCACCCAACGCAAACACCGGCCAACCAGCCGGTGTTTGCGTTTCCTATTTCTATGGATGCGCCAAACGCACGCCCCTCAAAAGCCCAGGCTCTCCCCAATCAGGATCACATGGTAATCCGACCGCATGGGCTTTTTGTGTAGGATGGTGGTGACATTGCAGATGCGGTTGGGCGCATCGCAGCTGGGACAGCGCCCCGTTTTGACGCAGGCGCAGGCCCGATCATACTTCAGGTTGTTCATGGGGGCCGCCACAAAGGCAATCCGCTCCCGGGCCGCCCGCTCGTCAGGGACCAGCTTATTGATTCCCGCCACCACAACAATCCGGTCGGGCCCATAGATGCCCCCCACCACCCGGCTGCCCACGCCATCCACATTGACGATCTCTCCTGTCATGGTGATGGCGTTGGCCCCCAGGAGGAAGACATCCGCCGTGAGGTAGGCGGCCAAAATCCGCCGGGCCTCCTCCCGGGTGGGGGCCCGGTAATGGCCGGGGGGATTGCAGTCATAGCTGGTGCCGGTGAGGGCCGCCATACTGGGGATGGCCTGACAGCCCTTGGCCGCCAGTTTCTCATCTAAGTCCAAGGCATAGATCGTGTGGGAGTCCCCCACCCCCACCACAGCCCCGTCCGGGATCAGGGAGAGGAGCAGGGCAGCCGCCTCCCCCCGGCTGGCCGCGTAATGGGCGGCAAAGCCGTTCTTCTCCAGGCTTCGCACCGCGGCCGCCCCCTTGCTGGCGTAAAACCTTCTCTGAATCTCCTCCACGTCGTGGGCGGAATCCCGCAGGCGGACCTTCCATCCCCTGAGGCATTGTTCCAGTTCATCGCGTTTCATGGTTCTCCTCCTTATCTTCCTCCCACTCCCCCTGATGGGCCCGGAAAAACGCGGCCCAGGTCTGCATCGCCGGCAGTTCCCGCCAAGGGCGGCGGCAGGGGGGCTGGGCATCCAAATCATAAACCGCGGCCCCTTTGAGGGCCAGCAGGAAGGGAGAGTGGGTGGCAATGACCAGCTGGCAGCGGTAAAACCGGGCGGAGTCCTCTAAAAACCTCGCCAGCGCCTGTTGGTAATCCGCAGAGAGGCTGTTCTCCGGTTCATCCAGCAGATAAAGCCGCCCTTCCGTCACCCGGCTGGTGAAATATGCCAGGGCGGTCTCCCCATTGGATTTGCCCCGCAGTTCTCCCCCCAGCTCCTGGCGCACAAAGGCTGAGCCCGTGTTCCGCTGGGCGGAGATGACCTTTTTCAAGTGTCCATAGTCGTCCAGGGAGCGCAGCTGAAAGCCCTGGGACCGAAGGTCCTTGTATTCCCGCAGCAGGGCTTGCCGATCCAGGTCGATGCCCTCATTGAGGCTCCGCAGGTCCAGAAGGTCGTCGAACACGTCGTCGCTGGTGAGCACCGCGCTGCCCGCCGGCATCTGGCGCTCCCCCTCCCACTGGCAGAGGTCCACAAAATTCTGGAAAAACGCCGCCCGGTTATAGACACTCCGCCGCTCCAACCCCAGGGCGTCCCCCATCAGGTTGAGCAAGGTGGTTTTCCCAGACCCGTTGCCGCCATAGAGGATGGTGATGGGTTCCATCTCCAGACGGGTTTCCTCCCACGCCCCAAAGACGCCAAAAGGGTAAACATTCTGGTAACAGGTCCTGCGGTTGACCGCTTTTCCCAGCGCAAACTCCTGGTCGGTCTTGGACGGCAAAGTAAAACTGGATAGATACCGCTTCATTTCCCGCTCCCTTCTTCTCCCTTTGGAAAAACCCACCGCCGGCGAGGCGCGCTGCGCCTGGCCAGGGGTGGGTTTTGTGTCTGTTCGGCCCGATTACGAGTTCTCCCGGCAGGCCCGCAGGAACGAGTGGGGCGGGGCGTAACAGGGCAGCTGAATCTGAAATTTCATCTGCGGATGCCGGGGCTCTTCCAGGGGAGCGCCGGTCTCGTCCGCCATCATGGGGGCCGTAAAAGCCACCGGCCGCACATCGGGCCCCACCAGCTCAATGGCGTCCCCCTGGGCAAACTTGTTCCGCAGGGAGGCGGTGGCCAGGCCCCTCTGGTCACAGGATACGACCTCCGCCACCACCTGCCAGTCCCGGATATACCGGGCGTCCTGGGTAAACTGGCCGGGCTGGCCGTAGAAAAAGCCCGTGGAGTAGTGCCGGTGGCTGACCTTCTCCACCTCCGCCCGCCAGACGGGGTCCAGGGGGCGCCCTGCCAGCACGTCGTCAATGCAGTGCCGGTAGGCCCCGGTGACAATGGCCGCGTAATAGGCCGACTTGGCTCGGCCCTCAATCTTCACCGAGTCCACCCCCGCCGCGATCAGGTCAGGCAGGTGGTCAATCATGCACATGTCCCGGGAGTTCATAATGTAGGTGCCCTTTTCATCCTCATAGACGGGAAAGTACTCCCCCGGACGCTTCTCCTCCACCAGGGCATACTGGTACCGGCAGGGCTGGGCGCAGGCCCCCCGGTTGGCGTCCCGCCCCGTCATGTAGTTGGACAGCAGGCACCGGCCCGAGTAGGACACGCACATGGCGCCATGGGCAAAGGTCTCGATCTCCAGGGACGCCGGGGTCTTGGCCCGGATTTCCGCGATCTCCTCCAAGGTCAGCTCCCGGGCCAGGATCACCCGGTCGGCCCCCAAATCGTGCCAGGCCCGGGCCGCCTGATAGCTCACAATGCTGGCCTGGGTGCTGATGTGAATCTTAACCGACGGGGCATACCGCTTGGCCAGGGCCAGCACCCCCACATCAGCCAGGATCACGGCGGTGACGCCGCAGTCCTCCAGCCACGCCAGCCACTGGGGCAGCCGGTCCACCTCCTGGTTTCGGGGCATGGTGTTGCAGGTCACATGGAGGGCCACCCCCCGGCGGCGGCACAGGTCCGCCGCCCGGCGGAGCTCCTCCGGGGAAAAGTTTCCCGCGAAGGAGCGCATGCCAAAGGTGTCCCCCGCCAGATAGACTGCGTCCGCCCCATAGGCCACGGCCATCTCCAGCCGCTCCCAGTCCCCCGCGGGGGACAGCAATTCCAGCTTTCTCTCCATGGCCATCAGCTGTTCAGGAAGGCCTGGTGCTCACTGTACGAGGTGAAGAAGTGGTGGACCCCATCATCTCCCAGGGCGTAATAGTAATAATTGGTGCTCTCGGGGTTCAGCGCCGCCATAATGGACTCCAGGCCGGGGTTGGCAATGGGGCCGGGGGGAAGTCCCTTGTTCAGGTAGGTGTTATAGGGGCTTTCCACCGTGTAATAGTCTTCTTCCGAGACAATTTCCCCCTCCGGCAGCACGTACTGGATGGTGGCATCAATGTTCAGGTGTCCCGTTGTCCCCGCGCCGGGGTTGTTCAGACGGTTGTAGATGACCGAGGCGATGGTGGTCCGGTCCGTGCCGTCGGTCTCCTTTTCGATCATGGAGGCCACCGTGAGGAGCTCCTGGATGGTGTACCCCTTGTCCGCAATCTTCTGCCGCATGCTGTCATCCACCTTGCTGTCAAAGTTCACCAGCATCTTATTGATAACATACTTGGGGTCCTCCCCCATGTAGAAGTTGTAGGTGTCCGGGAAGAGATAGCCTTCCAGACGGTTGGGGTCTCCCAGGGGGATGTCCTCCAGGAAGGAGAAGGCATAGTCGTGGTTGGCCGCCATGTCGTTGAGCTTCTCCACGGTGGAGACCCCCTCCTTCTCCAGCAGCTCAAAGATCTGCCGGACGGTGAGACCCTCCTGGATGGTAACCGACACCTCTACCCGGCTGGAGGAGCCAGACCCCAAGCTGTTCAAAATGGCCCGGTAGTCCATGTCCGTGTCCACCAAGTAGCTGCCCTGGGCAATCTTGTCGCTTCCCCCCGACAGGGCGGAGAAGAGGCGGAAGAGGCCCTTGTATTTGATGATATCATTGTCCTTCAGCTGGTCCACCACACTGCCAAAGTCATTCTCGTCGTCCACCACGATGGTGGCGGTGACCTTGTCTTTGTTCAGCGCCAGCATGTCGTTGGCCAGAGACCAGCCCACCGCAGCCAAAACAATGGAAACCGCGCAGACCATCACAATATAGAGCATGGAGTTGGACAGAGGGGACCGCTTATTCCGCCGTCTCCGCTGGGGCGCGGGTCGTCGTTCCGGCTCTTCCGGGCGTCGTCTTCTGGTATCTCGTTCCATATGCTACCTCCTCAGGGCGGGGCCATGGGCCAGCCCCGCGGGTTTCTTTGTTTATTCAGCGGATGTTCCCATGGGCCAGACCTGGCCCTCCTCGGTGAGAACAAAGCGCACCCAGGCGTCCAGGGGCTCCCGGGGCAGGTTGACCTGGAAAAAGTCCTCCCGGCACAGGCCGATGGTCACCCCGTCATAGTCTTCCAGATAGCGGTCATAGTAGCCCCCGCCCTGCCCCAGGCGGCTGCCCCGGCTGTCAAAGCACAGGCCGGGCACTAAAATCAGGTCCAGCTTCTCCCGCTCCACCACCGGGCAGGTGTCCTTGGGGGCGGGGATGGCATACCGGTCAGGAGCCAGGTCCTCCAGGCTGGTGATGGCCCGGGCCTCCATCTGGTTTTCCGGCAGGCACTTGGGCAGGCAAACGGTCTTGCCCTGGTCCAGCAGGGTCTGGATGAGCCCCTCGGTCCGAATTTCGTGCCCCACGCCGTAGTAGAGCATCACCGTCTGGGCCTGGGCCAGCTTGGGGTGGTCCAAAAACCGCTGGATGAGCTCTCCGTCCGACCAGGCTCTCTCCTGGTCGCTGAGCTCCGCCAGCGCCTGCCGCATCTGTCCCCGAAGAATCTGTTTCACCTTAGAAACTTCTGTTCCCATCGTTTATCTCTCCTTTGTCTCCAGCAGGGGGCGCACCGCCTGCCAGATATCCTGGTGAATCTCGTCAATCCGCCGGAGCCGTCCCTCCTGATCCAGGCAGGGAATCTTGGTCCAGCCATATCGCTCGGCCGCCTCCAGGGCGGCCTGCCGGCAGGTGGCCAGATAGGCGCTGTCGGTCTCATGGATGTCCCCCTGTGTGTGGGTGTCCCTCTCCCGCTGGCGGAGCATGTCCACCGCCCGCTCCGTGGGCATGTCCAGGTAGAGCACCAGGTCCGGTTCCGGCAGGCCCAGCCGGCCATATTCAAAGTCAAACAGCCACTGGAAGAACGCCAGCCGCTCCTCCGGGGGGACCTTGCTGGACTGATGGACCGCGTTGGAGGTGGTGTACCGGTCCGCCAGCACCAGCCCCCCTGCCTCGTAGTACCCCTGCCATACCTTCTTCCAGGAGGCATACCGGTCCACCGCGTAGAAGCTGGAGGCCGCGTAGGCGTTCACATCGCCGGGCTTTCGCCCAAACTCTCCGTTGAGATACATCCGCAGCAGGGCGGAGGACTCCTCCTGATACTGGGGAAACACCAGCCGCTGAAAGGCAATGCCCTCGTGCTCTGCCCGGCGGCACAGCCGGGCAAACTGGGTGGACTTGCCCGAGCCATCGGTGCCCTCAATGACAATCAAGCGCCCCCGCTTCATGGCTTTCCCCGCTTTCCCTTTTCCCGGGCGGCCTCCAGCAGAAACAGGGGAAGCTTGGCCATCCGGCCCAGCCGGCTGGGCTGATGGAGCAGGCGGTAACACCACTCCAGCCCCAGCTTCTGCCAGATTTCCGGCGCCCGTTTCACATGGCCGGCATACACATCCAGCACACCGCCCAGCCCCACCATCAGGTGGGCCCCCGTCTCCGGGCCGTACTGGGCCATCCACCGCTCCTGCTTGGGCGCCCCCAGGCAGACAAAGACCACGTCCGCCCGGGCGGCCCGAATCTGGTCCACCACCGGGCCGTCCGTCTGGAAATATCCGTCATGGGTGCCGCAGAGGAGAAGGTCCGGGTACCGCTTTTTCAGGTTTTCCCCCGCCTGCTCCGCCACGCCGGGCTTGGCCCCCAGCAGAAACAGGCGCAGCCCGTTCCGGGCCAGTCTCTCCACCAGGGCGGAGGCGAAGTCGATCCCTGGCACCCGCCCCTTCAGGGGGGTACCCAGAATCTTCGCCGCGTGGACCACGCCGATCCCGTCAGGCAGAACCAAGCCGGCCCCGTTGAGAATCTCCCGATACGTCTCCGTCTGACGGGCCATCGCTACAATTTCCGGGTTGGGGGTTACCACATAGGAAAAGCCCGGCCCTGCCGCCAGTGCCTCCCCGGCGGCCACCGCCTCTTCCAGGGTGACATCGTCAAAGGTCACCCCCATAATTTCTTTTCGCACCGTTTCGCATCTCCATTGTCATACTTCCCCGCCAGAGGGCGAGAATTGCATATAATCCGTGTTATTGTAACACGAATCCATCCATTTGTCCATCATTAGGCGCAAGGACCTCCCCTCTCGCCCCCGGCAGAGTCAGGCTTTCCTCCAGGGACGGGCGCGCCCTGTCCAGCCTTTTTCCCGCCAGTATACCTGGTCTGCTTCGTTCCAGCCCCGCTTCTGCATCCACCGAATTAGGGTAAAAAACGCCTTTGTCCGCAGGCCGGGCCGCACCTTTCCCACCCCACGCTCCACCCGTTTGGCCAGGGTAGACAGCTCCCGCGCCATCCGGTCTTTCCGCGCCTGGCTGACCTGCTCCCAGGAGACTGCCCGGACATTTCTGCCATACCGGTGAATCTTGGCAATCCCCCAGAAGAAGGCACTGTCTGCCAGGTCCTGGTTGGTGCGCCGCGTTCCGGCCCCCGCCGCGGTGGACAGGCACACCGCCTGCTTGAAAAACATCCCCTCCTGGGGGCGGTGGACCATCCACCGGTAACCGTAGTGGTCCAGCAGCGCCTTCATCGGGCCGGTGACGTGGTAAACATAGACCGGGCTGGCCAGGACGATGACATCCGCGGCATCCAGCGCCTCTGTAATCGGCCGGAGCTGGTCAGCGTGGGGGCACAGCTGTTCCGACTTGGAAAAGCACTGGCTGCACCCCACGCAGAAAGCGCCAAAATCCCGGGGGAGGAAAAACTCCGTCACCTCTCCCCCCAGTTTGTCGCAAAAGAGCTTTGCCAGATGATAGGTGGAGCCCTTATGGCTCTGTCCATGGAGCACGACAATTCGCATATTCTGCTGACCTCCCTGCTGGATTGATTGCCTCAGTGTAGCACATCCCCGCCGGAGCATCAAGGGAAAGTCTCACCTTCCCCTCTGAAAACCAACCGCCCCGCCATTGAAAAAGGTCCTCCGGGATGCTACAATGAACAACAACCAAACCGAGAGAAAGGATGGACCCCATGTTTCGACAAGCTACCCTAAGCGATCTGGAGCAAATTGCCGCCATTTACGACCACATCCACACCGAAGAGGAGGCCGGACGGGCCACCGTGGGCTGGGTCCGGGGGGTCTATCCCACCCGGCAGACCGCCCTGGACGCCATCCAGGCGGGGGATATGTTCGTGGCCGAGGAAAACGGCCGCCTGGTGGCCACCGCCAAGATCAACCAGGAGCAGGTCCCCGAGTACGCCGAGGCCGCCTGGACCCAGGACGCCCCCCCGGAACAGGTCATGGTACTCCACACCCTGGTGGTTGACCCCCAGGCCAAGGGGCGGGGCTACGGCTCCCGCTTCGTGGCCTTTTATGAGGCCTATGCCCTGGAACACGGCTGCCGCTACCTCCGCATGGACACCAACGAGCGCAACGCCAGCGCCCGGGCCCTCTATCGCAATTTGGGCTATCGGGAGGTTTCCATCGTCCCCTGCGCCTTCAACGGCATTCCCGGGGTCCAGCTGGTCTGCCTGGAAAAGACCCTGTGACCCTCTTTCAGCGGTGGGCCGTCTTCTTCCGTCAGCTCCACGGCATTGTCGCGGCCACCAACCGGTATCACGGGGCCCTTCCTGCCCCGGAGACATTCCATACGACGGTGTCCTACCGGCTCCCCTTTCAGGGCAACTGGACCGTCCTCAACGGCGGGATCACCCAGGCTACCTCCCACACCTGGGAGCTTCCCAGCCAGCGGTATGCCTACGACTTTCTCATCGCAGACGCCCAGGGGAACTCCTTTCAGGGTCCGGAGGAGCGCCTGTCCTCCTTCTACTGCTATGGACAGCCCATCCTCTCCCCCGCCCACGGGATCGTAATCGCCGCAGTGGACGGCGCCCCGGACAGCCCGGTCTGTTCCCCGCGAAAGGCAGTATGCGCCGCCAAAGACCTCCGGGGCAACTATCTGCTTCTCCAGCACAGTCCCCGGGAGTATTCCCTCCTGGCCCATCTGAAACCCGGCAGCCTCTTGGTCCGGCAGGGGGAATCGGTCCGCCAGGGACAGCCTGTCGCCGCCTGCGGAAACTCGGGCAACAGTTCAGAGCCCCATCTCCATTTCCAGCTCCAGGACACCCCCGATTTCTACACTTCTGCCGGGCTGCCCATCCCCTTTTCCTCCCTCCGGACCGCTCCCGCCCCCAACTACCACCGCCTGGACCCCCGCCCCCATGGGGCGGAGACCACGCCGCCTCCCTATCTTACCCGGGGGCAGCAGGTGTCCCCCCTCCCGCCGCCATAGATCCCAGCGCAGACAAAGAAAACGTCCCCGGTCTTTCTGACCGGGGACGTTGCTATTCTGGCCGGCTGAGGATGTCCTGCGCCACAGGGGTGTAAAAGAGGGCCGCCACCGCTCTGCTGTCCCGGGTCTGGGCCAGGGCCCACATGAGCTTGGCCACAGCGGCCTCAATGGTCATGTCATAGGACTCCAGCACCCCCAGGTCCCGCTTGAGGCGGTGACCCACATTGTACACCGCCAGGTCGCTGCCCTCGTTCTGCACCTGGGTGGTCACCACCACGATCTTTCCCTGGTCCACCGCCTGGCGGATCAGGTCATAAAACTGCCCCTGGTCCCCCGCTGGGACGCCGCCCACGCCGAAGCTCTCCACCAAAACCCCATCGCTCTCCGCCAGGGCAAAGGCCAGATAGGCCGGCGACAGGCCGGGGATCAGCTTCACCAGGGAAACCCGCTGGTTCAAGGCGTGGAAAAACCGGGGGGCCGGGCCGGCCGGGGGCAGGATGTACGGCACCAGACGCCCCTCCTGCACCACCCCCAGGACAGGGTAGTTGATGCTGGAGAAGGCGCCAAAGCTCTTGGAATAGGTCTTCCGGGCCCGGGTTCCCAGGATCACCGCCCCGCCGAACACCACTGTCACCCCGGGTAGCCGCCCGTCACAGGCCACAGTAAAACTGTCCAGCAGGTTGGTCTTGGAGTCGGTGATGTCCATGTGAATGGGCTTCTGGCTGCCTGTGAGGACAATGGGCTTGGGGCTGTCCTGAATGAGGTAGCTCAGAGCCGCGGCAGTATAGGCCAAGGTATCCGTCCCATGGCAGATCACAAAGCCGTCATAGGTCTCATAATGGGTCTCCACCGCCTGGGCAATGGCCAGCCAGTGGCTGGGGGTCATATTGGTGGAGTCAATGTTGCACACCTGGAGGCAGTCCACCTGGCAAAGCTTTTCCACGGAGGGAATATACTGCAAAAACTCCGCCCCTGACATCCCGGGGACCAGCCCCGCCTCGGTCATCTCCGAAGCGATGGTTCCACCGGTGCCAATCATTAGAATCTGTTTCATCTCTCTTCCTTTCTCTTGGGGACCTCCCCGTCCTCTGCCCGGCAAACCCGCCGGGATACACAGACGGACCGTCCACCCAAAGGGAACGGCCCGTCTGTCCAAACACTGCGCCCGCTCAGGCGTCCTTCCATTTCTCTGTAACTGCCCTGAGCTGTGCTGCCATCTTCTTCAGGTCCTTGTTGGCGCCGCCCTTGCTGGCCCGGATGATGGACAGCAGATCCATGGCGGCCAGCTCCAGCTCGTGGTACGCCGTGGAGGGCCGGCCGGTGGAGGCAAAGCTGGTCTTCTTGGGGGCGATCTCCACCCCGGCGGCCAGCATCACGTTTCTGGCCAGGTCAAAGACCTCCTCATACAAAGGCGCGTGAGCCGGCAGGCCCTTCTCCCGCAAGGTGTTGGCAAAAATCTCTGTCACCTGGGCATCCCCGTGGACCACAAAAATCTGCTGGGGCGCCGGGTCCTTCACCTGGTCAATCCACTGGAGCAGGTGGTCCCGGTCGGCATGAGAGGAAAGACCCTGGAAATTATAGATGGAGGCGTTGACCGCAATCTCCTCCCCAAAGAGGCGGACCTGCTTGGCCCCCTCCAGCAGGTGGCGGCCCAAAGTCCCCTCTCCCTGGTAGCCCACAAAGACAATGGCACACTCCTCCCGCCACAGGTTGTGCTTCAAGTGGTGACGAATCCGCCCGGCGTCGCACATGCCGGAGGCGGAGATGATGACCTTCGAGCTCTTATCCAGGTTGAGCAGCTTGGACTCCTCGCTGCTCTCGGTCATCATGAGGCCGGGGAAGGTGAACAGGCGCTCCCCTTCCTTCACCACCTCCAGGGCCTCCTCGTCCAGGTAGCCCCGCAGGTCCCCGGAGAAGATCTTCGTGGCTTCGTTGGCCAGGGGGGAGTCCACGCAGACGGTGAAGTCCGGGTTGCTCTTTACCAGCCCCTCCTTCTTCATCTCCCGCATGAAATACAGCAGCTCCTGGGTGCGCCCCACAGCGAAGGAGGGAATGATCACATTGCCCCCCTTGGAAAACGTGTCGTCGATGATCTTGGCCAGCTCCGCTGTATAGGACGCCACCGGCGCATGATTCCGGTCGCCGTAGGTGCTCTCCATGACCACATAGTCAGCTCCATGGACCCAGGAAGGGTCCCGGATGATCGGCTGGTTGACGTTGCCAATGTCCCCGGAGAAGACGATCTTCTTCTCCACGCCGCCCTCCTCCATCCACATCTCCACGCTGGCAGAGCCCAGCAGGTGTCCCGCATCCACAAAGCGGATCTTGACCCCTTCAAAGAGTTCAATGATCTGTCCATACTCCGCGGTGACCAAATGCTCGGCCACCTGGGCCGCATCGGCCACAGTATAAAGGGGCTCCACCGGGGGCCGGCCCGCCCGCTTTCCCTTTTGGTTTTTCCACTGGGCATCCTGCTCCTGAATGTGGGCCGAGTCCTGAAGCATCACCGACAGCAGCTGGCCGGTGAGACGTGTGGTAAAAATCTGCCCTTGAAACCCCTCTTTGATCAGCAGCGGAATCCGCCCCGAGTGGTCAATGTGGGCATGGGTGACAATCACATAGTCGATATAGTTGGGGGAAAAATCAAACACGGCATTGTCCCGCTCATCCCGGCCCTGCTGCAGGCCGCAGTCAATGAGAATCTTCTTCCCCCGCACCTCTACACAGTGGCAGCTGCCGGTGACGGCTTTGGCCGCGCCGAAAAAGGTCAGTTTCATGGGTTACCCTCCCTTTGGATCGTGATTCTATGGCTCCCCTTCCGCCGAAGGGGGAATCTCCTTCATAGTTGCCCTTATCATACCCCATTTTCCCCCTTTTGCATAGGGGAATTTCCCCTTTTTCAAAAAATTTGCCCTGGGCGCGAGCCTGTGCTACAATGAAAAAGAATCTATCTTACGCAAGGAGGGACCTTCCCATGCCCACACTGAGCCATGCCTGCGTCCGGGTTCTGGACTTGGCGCGCAGCGTCGCCTTTTACCGGGAGACCCTGGGACTCACGCCCCAGCGGGAGCTGACCATGGAGGACCGGGGCTGGCACCTGGTCTTCCTGGGCGATGGCGTCACCCCGTTCCAGCTGGAGCTCTGCCGGGAGCTCCAGCGGACCGAGCCCTACCGCCTGGGGGATGACACCCCCCATGTGGCCCTCGTGTCCCAGGACTTCCAGGGCCTAAAGGCCAAGCACCAAGCCATGGGGCTGATCTTTGATGAACTGGCCAACGGCATCTACTTCATCCAAGACCCCGACGGCCACATCCTGGAGATTCTTCCTCCTGACTGATCCCCCCGCTGTTCCAAGATACAAGCCCCCTGGATTCCTCCAGGGGGCTTGTATCTTGTCGTTATGAATTTGTCATTTCTTGTAACTTTTAGCCGTAGCAGAAATAGCTGGTGCTGGCATACCATCCGCTGTTGAAGTAGACGGACTTCCACACGCCCTTACCCTGGGAGAAGTTGGCCTGGTAGAGCACGTTGCTGGGCATCTCCACCTGGCCCATCATGGCCGCCTTCACAGAATCCTCACAGATGCCATAATAGTAGGTACCATTCTTACTGTCCGTGGCCTGGATGGCGTTGGCCGCCTCCACTGTGGCATACTTGGTGGAATACTGGCCGGGCTGGGTGATGACCCCCTTCACCGTGTCGGGGAACCGGCTGTCCTCCACCCGGTTGAGCACCACCTGGGCCACATACTGCCGCAGCTGCTCCGTGGTGTGGCCCGCCTCATGGAAGACGGTGGTGGTCAGGATGCGGATATCCTCGTCGCTGTACTGGGCCAGCTTCTGATAGCCCGCAATGGCCTTCTGCGCCTCGTTCCAGGTGCTTTTGGCCGCCTGCACATAGGCGCTGCTGTCGGAATACCCTTTCTTGCGCAGGGACTCGGCCGTCTGATGGGCCTGGTCCTGGATGGTGCGCTGCTCCTGAATCGCAGCCATGCATTCGGTATAGTTGCTGTCCGCAGCAAAGGCCATGGGGACCATGGTCACGGTCAGCGCCATACACAGTAGGGTTGCAATCAAAAACTTTTTCATCATAAACTCCTGTCGTCACGGAAAGCACCCCCCGCCGCCGCTCTTCAAGCGCCCATGTCCGGCGGCGCTCCGGCGTGCTCTCCTGGCTTCTTCGTGCTGCCGGGTCCTTCTCTCTCTCGGCCCCGGCGGCGCTTGCAGGGGGCATTATACACGAAGGCCGCCCCCCTTGGCAAATTCCCGGAATCGGAGGAAACCGGTAAAAATCCGCCGCCGCTTTAGCAGGATTGTCCAAATTTTTGTTTCTAATTGTTACCCATTTTTATACTCTTTGTCACTGCTTCGTTTATTTTTGTAACTAATTTGTTAATTTTAAGACACGATTTCGTTACCATTCACAAAAATAAGGACCGATCCCTGGGGGATCGGTCCAAAATTTTTCAAAAAGTCCTTGATTCTCAAGGGGTTCCAAATTGGGCAACTTTTTTTCTGCCCTTAAAAATCCTGAAAACGCGGGGGCCGGCGGGCCAAAAACGCCTCCATTCCCTCCTGTTTATCCCGGGTGGCGAAGGCCAGGCCCAGCAAATCCTTCTCCCGCTCCGCGCCGTTTTTCAGGTCAATTTCCTGGCTGGAATTGATGGCGGTCTTGGCCAGAAAAACGGCATAGCTGGCCCGGGAGGCAATCTTCTTTCCCAGGGCCCGGCAGGTCTCCATCAATTCGTCCCGGGGCACCACATGGTTGGCCAGCCCCAGGCGGTAGGCCTCCTGGGCGTCAATCTGGTCCCCGGTGAAGATCAGCTCCTTGGCCCGTCCCACCCCGATGATCCGCGCCAGACGCTGGGTGCCGCCGCCGCCGGGAATGATGCCCAAGGTGACCTCGGGCAGGGCGAACCGGGCGTGGTCGGCAGCAATGCGAAGGTCACAGGCCAGGGTCAGCTCACAGCCGCCCCCCAGGGCAAACCCGTTGACTGCGGCAATGGTCACCTGCCGCATGGACTCCAGCAGGTTTGCCGCCTCATGGCACAGCCCCGACAGGCGGCGGCCCGCCACGGCGTCCTCGTGGACCATCTGGGCAATGTCTGCCCCTGCGGCAAAGGCCTTCTCCCCTGCCCCGGTGAGGATAACCACCTTAACCTGGTCCATGGCCTCCACCTGCCGCAGGGTGGCAATGATCTCCCGATAGACCTGACTGTTCAGGGCGTTCAGGCTTTTGGGGCGGTCAATGGTGACCACCGCCAGTTCTTCCTCCAGGCTCAGCTTGATAAACTCCATTGCGATCCCTCCTGTCACGTTCCGTCTTTCTGTCTCCTCCCCGGCCCTGCGGCTCACTCCCGAAAGGCCTCGTAGACCTGCCGGCGGGTAAAGCCCTTGGCCGGGGCAAAATATGCGCTGGGCAGGCTGCTCACCGCCCCATCCGGGTCCATGGCGTACTTCAGAATCCCCTGCTCGGCGCACCAGTCCATGGCGCCCCAGTTGGCGTGCTGGGCTGTGCCGGTCTCCCGGATTTTCTGAATCCGGCGGTCAATGGCCTCCCCCCGGGGGGCCAGCAGCATCGCCAGTTCCCCCCAGGTCATAGGGGCGTCCAGGCGCAGCCGGTTGTCTGAGTAGACAATCCCCCGGGTCTTCTGGAGGCGGACCAGCTTTTCAAAGCCGGGGTCCTCCCGGCCCACATCGGCAAAGGGGCTGTACTCCATGAGCCGCTGGACGGTGACCACCTGATAACCATACTTCTTCAGCAGCTCCAGCTGCTTTTTTAAGCCAAAGGCCACCGGGGTCCGGCGGCACATGTTGTAGCCGTCTTTCTGGAAAATGATTTGACCGGCCAACCCGTCGGGGTCCGCCTCCAGCACCTTCCGCATGGGGTCCACCATGGCCTCCACCTCCGCCCGCAGGCTCTCCTGGGCCGAGCCGTGGTGCAGCGGCAGCCAGCCCGCCCCGTCAAAGGCAGCGGCCAGATAGAGGTATCCCATCTGGTCATAGGCATCGTAGCTGGTAAAGCCCCCCTCGATCTTATCCACATAGTGGGGCGGGCGGGCCATGGTCATCTCATAACCGTAGGTCTCCTTCAGCAGGGTGTGCAGACGGGTCAGGTCGGACACCACCTGGTCCAAGCCGTGGAAATGGTCCCGTTTGCCGTAGACAAAGGGCTTTTTCCCAAACAGGACGTGGCGGTACCCGTGGTTGGTCACCTGGTGCCCCTCGTCCAGCATCCGGCGGAGCAGCCGCTGGTTGTGCACCGCGCCGCCCCGCTCGTCCTGGTTGATGTCCGGGTAGTGGTCATACCGCACGCCGCCCCAGTCCGCCTGGCCGCTTTTGCCAGCTGTGTCAGGATAGTTTTCACTGGTGTCCCCCACCACGTCGAAGGTGCCCTGGGCTCCATACTCCCCCAGCGTGTCCAGGAGGATGTCGGTCAGGGCCTTTCCGTCAAATTTATCGGGGCTGGAGGGCAGGTCCATGGGACCATCGTCGAAGGTCATGGCCACCACCCGCTCCCTGGTTTTCACCCGTTCTATCCGCCGGGTGTAGCTCACATGGTGCTTCTCTTCAGGCAAGAACTTCTTGACAACGCGCTTGCCCGCCTTTCCCACTTTTACGATTAAGGACATGCCATTATTCTCCTTTCCTCCGCGTTCTTCTGAGATCCTCCCAGGCACATTTCAGGGCGAACGCCGCCCACCTTCCATAGCGCAGAGGGGGGGCATGGGTCTTTTTCAACTTGGTATATTGGCTCCGGGCAACGCAGAGGGAGGGGCCTTCCTCCCCGATAATCCAGCCCTTTCCGTCCAGGAGCGCCGTCCGAATGGCGGGGAGGGTCCTGTCCGCAGCCTCCACTGTGATGGTCCCGTTGCCAATCTCCTGGGCCAGATGGGCATCGCTTCCCGCTGTGGGGATCAGCCCATAGTCCTTGGCAAAGGCCGCGGCCTGGGCGTTGGCCTGGGGATTCTTCCGGTTGGCCCGGCCATTCCAGGTCTCCATCCCATCCAGATAGGGAACCAGAGGCACCAGTTTCCCCTCCTCCTTCCGGTGCTGAAAGGGATGGGCCAGCACCGTCAGCCCCCCCAGCCGGCGGACGGCCTGGGTGGTCTCCTCCCAGGTGGTATAGACCATGGGCTGGCGGACAAACAGGCCCAGAAGGTGGCCGTGCTCCGTGGAGAACTCCACCCCCGGAATCAGCAGAACGCCGTCCACCTCCGTGGGCCCTGTGTAGACCACGTCGTGGTCACAGACCGCCACCCCGTGCAGCCCTCTGGCCCGGGCGGCGGCGGCAATCTCCTCCACCGTCATCCGTCCGTCCGGGGAGGCCTGGGAGTGGAGGTGCAAATCCAGTGTCAGTCTCATATCATCTGCCTTTCAGGCTGTTGCGGAGGTAGGCCCGATAGGCCCCCTTGTCGTCCTTGCGGTACAGGGCCTCCGGGGTGCGGAAGAAGTCCGCCACCCCAGCCAGGGCCCGCCGCCAGTCCCCCTGCCGGAGATAGCCCAGGGTGGCCGCGCCATCATGGAAAAGGTAGCGCATCTTCACCCCCACTTGGTAGTCCTCCGGCGTGTAGGAGAGGGTCTCCCCCTGGGCCGCCCGGGCATACAGGGCGGTAAAGGGGCTGCCGCAGCAGGTGCTCATGGGAAAGCTCCCCCACACCCGTGGGTTCACCTCCAGAACCCGTCCCCCCTTGAACTCCACCATGGCCATGCCCACAAAGCCAAAGGAGGCCAGCAGCTGGTAGGCCTGACGGATCATGGTCTCCTCATAAAAGCTGACACAGCAGGTGGACGGTCCTCCCGTAACCGGATACTCCCGCAGCCGCCGGTGGCAGAAGGCGCACACCAGCCGGCTGCTTTGATCCAGAAGCAGGTTGACCCCCTCTCCCGGCCCCTCCACCTTTTCCTGCACAATGGGGGATGGGTCATAGCGGCGCATGGCCGCGTACTGCCGGGCATACTCGCCTGGGTCCCGGGCGATCTGATACCGGTCCCTGGCCTTAAGGCCCGCCTTCTCCCCGCAGTGGGGCTTGATGACCACGGGAAACCGGTCGGGCATGCTGTCATATTCCCGGGGGACTGGAAGCCCCAGTTCCACCGCCCGCCGGTGGACGGTCTCCTTGTCGTTCAGGGCATCCAGCACCGGCTGCGGCGCCACCAGAAAGTCCGCCGCCCGGGCCAGCTCCTCCCGCCGGCTGCTGACCAGGTTGAGGGTGTCCGCCCCGGTACAGAAGAGAACAGGGTGGTCATAGGCCTCCAGCAGCTCCCGCAGGCGGGTGCCGTAGTCCGCCTCCCGGCAGGAGCCGGGAATCCACCGGGTCTCCGCGGCAAAGCGGGAGACAAAGGAGGCCGGCGTGACAGTGGCCTCTGCCCGGGTCTGGGTCACAACCACCCGAAAGCCCGCCTCTCCCAGCGCCCGGACCGCGGCCAGGGAGGCGCGGTATTTTCCGTCTGTAACGACTGCGGTTTTCAAAGGCTCTCCTCCTTTTTCCGGCGGCCTCAGCCCATGCCCCGGCCGTATTGTTCAAAGGCCTCCTGAAGCAGGTAGCTGTATCCGCTGACCATGGTCTCCTCCCTGGGCCGGGCGGCAGGCAGCGCGGCCTCCCGGGTGGGCCGGGAGAGGAGGAGGTCCAGCAGTTCCTCAAAAAACTCCCCCTTGCACAGATGCGCCACCCCCACAGTGACATTCTCCAGCCAGAACAGGCCGGTGACATCCAGGCCGGTCTGGTCCTCAAACCGGGAGAGAAGGTAGACCCCCCGGGGCAAATCCTGGGACAGCGGGCGGCGGAGAACGGTGTAGTAAACCTCCCCCTGCCACCGGTGGAACACATCCCACACACTCCGGGGGGCACAGCGGCTGTACAGCTCCCGGAGGAGCCGGCGGCCGCTCTGTCTGCCCAGCCGCAGCCAGCGAAGTTCCCCGGTCTCCGTGCGGTCGGTCAAGGCCCGGCCCGCCCCCCGGCTGAGGTAGGGGGCGCGGCTGGGTTCGTCAAAAAAGCCATCCGCCAGGTCCTGGAACAGCCTCCCCAGGGCGGGCAGGCGTTCCTCATCAATCTGGGCGGAGACCGGCTTCAAGATTTCCAGCAGATCATCGGCGCGCATGTGGCGGCTTCCCTCCGGCGTCTTGCCGTCGCTGGCCACCAGGCTGAAAAGGATCTCCCGAATGGCCTGCACACTGCGGAAATAGGCCGCAATGGTGGCACACAGCCGGGACTTCTCCCCGTCGCTGCGCCGGCCAAAATACCAGTCAAAACACTCCAGCTCCCGTCCGGCGTTTCGGCCCAGCAGCTGGAGAATCCGTCCCACCGGATTGGCGTCAAACTTGCTGTCGCCAAAAAAATAGCTGGCGTTCTGGCTGACGCGGACGGGGAAGCTCTCGCACCAGGCCAGCTCTCTCCGTTCCAGCTTGTTCTGAAAATCCCGGTTCAAAAAACGGACCCGAATCTCACCATCGGGTCCTTCCCGTTCCACAAAATAGAGATCACTGCGCTGGGGCGGGTCGTAGAAATCCTCATACCACTTAAATAAAAGGTAAAAGCTGTCCTCCTGGTACCCCGCAGCCACCCAGGCCATAGTTGTCCATGCTTCGCGGATGGGTGTTCCTTTTCCGGCATATTTGTCAAACAGCCAGGCGATCCTGGGGTGGGACAGTATGTCGTGGTACATCCAACAGATCCTGTGCTGATCGGTATCAACCATAAGGTCCTCAAAGGAGCCCCGGTCCAGATAGATCGGATCGTCAAAGCACATGGTACAGACCTCATCTTTGCAAGTACTAAACAGAGTATATAGAACATTATAGCAGTTATCCCTTTTTTTTCAATCGGTAGGGCATGCTTTTCTTCCAAAAAATCAACTTTTTCCCCAGGCATTCCGCCAAAAGCGCCGTGAACCTGCCTGGTTCACGGCGCTTGGTCATTCCTCATAGTGGGGCGGGACGGGATCAAAGGTTAGGATTTCCTCCTCCACAGGGGGAGCCGCCTCCGGGGGCGTGGGGTCTCCGCCGCTCTGCATCTGGACCCACTGGTCCTTGGTGATGAGAATCTGCCGGGGCTTGGAGCCCTCAGAGGGTCCCACGATCCCCTTCTCCTCCATCTGGTCCATCAGACGGGCCGCCCGGGCATAGCCCAGCTTCAGCCGGCGCTGGAGCAAGGAGACCGAAGCCTGTCCCAGGTCCAAAATCACATCCACGCCGGCGGGGAAGAGCTCATCCTGCTCCTCCTCCCCCGCCTCGCCGGCGGGGAAGGCGCCGCCGGCGGACTTGCCTTTTTTCTCCGATTCGGTGACGTGCTGCTCGATCTGCGCCATCACCTCATCGTCATACTCGGCAGCGGCATTCTGCTTGACGCTGTCCACCACCGCCGCCACCTCCTCATCAGAGATGAAGCAGCCCTGGACCCGCAGAGGCTTGCCGGAACCCAGGGGAAACCAGAGCATGTCCCCCTTGCCCACCAGCTTTTCCGCCCCGGTGTTGTCCAGGATGATCCGAGACTCCAGGGAGGAGGCCACCGCGAAGGCGATCCGGGAGGGGATGTTGGCCTTCATCAGGCCGGTGATGACGTCCGCCGAGGGGCGCTGGGTGGCAATGACCAGGTGCATGCCGGCGGCACGGCCCATCTGAGCCACCCGACAGATGGACTCCTCCACCTCCTTGGCCGCCACCAGCATCAGGTCGGCCAGCTCGTCAATGACGATGACCACCTTGGGCATGGTGTCCACCCCCTCCTGTCCCTTGGCCCACTGGTTGTAGGAGGAGAGCTCCCGCACCCCGGCCTCCGCAAACAGGCGGTACCGCTTCATCATCTCCGTCACCGCCCATTGGAGGGCGCCGGCGGCCTTCTTGGGGTCGGTCACCACAGGGATCAGCAGATGGGGGATGCCGTTGTATCCCCCCAGCTCCACCATCTTGGGGTCCACCATAATCAGGCGGAGTTCCTCCGGGGTGGATTTATAGAGCATACTGATGAGCAGGGAGTTAATGCACACCGACTTACCAGACCCTGTGGTGCCGGCAATGAGCATGTGGGGCAGTTTGGAGCAGTCCCCCACGATATAGTTGCCGCCGATGTCCTTGCCCACGGAGAAGGCCACACTGGACTTGTGCCGGCGGAAAGCCGGGGAATCCAGCACCTCCCGAATGGGTACCGGGATGACAACTTTGTTGGGCACCTCAATGCCCACCACAGAGATTTTCCCCGGCACCGGGGCGATCCGCACGCTGGAGACCCCCAGCGCCAGGGCCACATCGTCAGAGAGGTTGGTGAGCTTATTCAGCCGTACCCCCTGTTCCAGCGCCACCTCATACCGGGTCACTGAGGGCCCCTGCACCGCCCCGGTCACATGGCCGTCAATGCCGAAGGAGTTGAGCACGCTGGACAGCCGGTCCAGGGTCCCCTCCAGTTCCTCATGGGCCGCCCGGGCACTGTCGCCGCTGGGCTGGGTCAGCAGGTCCAGAGAGGGATAGACATAAGCTCTGGGGGCGTCCTCCTCCAGGCTCCGGGCAATGGTCTGGGTGACCTCCTGGGCCTCCTTCTCAATGGCCGCCTGGCGTTGGGCCCGTGTCGGGGGCTTTGGCTCCCCGGGGGGCTGCCATACCGGCGCGTCCTCCGCCAGCTTCCAGGCCGGCGCTTCCGCCTCCTGGGTCAGCTCTTCCAAAACCTCATCCGGCCGCTTTACATGGCTTTCCGGCTGGAAAAGGGGGGGCTTTTCCTCCTCTTCCCGCAGCACCTGCGCCGCGGCGGGCGCCGCCGGGGCCGGCTTTTTCCCCTTCTCCTGGGGCGGGGTGCCGGTTCGCTGCTTGGCGGCGGGCAGGTCATCCAAGGGCAGGTCAGGCGCCCGTTTCCGCCGGTTGATGGGCCAAAAACCGCCCTGAGAGAGGGGGGCTTCCCTCTGCGCTTCCTCCCTTGGATCGCCGTAGTCCTCGTAGTCCTCCTCCTCATAGTAGGCCTCGTCCTCATAGCACCGCTGTGCCCGGTGCTCCCGCAGACGGCTCAGTGCCCGCAAAACCTTCGGCGGGGTCAGATGGCCCGCGCCCGCCAGCAGTGCCAGAAAGGCCAGGGCAAAGATCACCCCTGCCCCCACCCGGCTGAAGCCCATGGTGCCAAACACCGCCAGCCCGCCGCTGATCACACCGCCGCCAAAGCCATAGACCCCATCGTTCCAGAGCCGGCTTGCCAGATCAATCCCCAGGGAAGGCTGCCGGGGCGAGAGCAGCACATGGAGGAACGCACCGCCCACCACCGGCAGCAGGCCCAGGCACCAGAGCCGCAGGGTAGCCCGCCTTTCCCGCCGAAGCAGCAGCAGGCCCGCCGCCCAGAACAGCGCCAGGGCGGTCAGCCAAAAGCCATAGCCAACGAGGCCGCGGATGCCGCGGCACAGCAGATCGGGGACCACCGCGTGTATGCCAACCATTCCCAGCACCACCATAAGGGCCAGGAAGAGGCACACCGCCGCGCCAATCCCCCGGGCCATCAGGTCCGGAACATAGGCCGGGGGCTTTTTCCGGGTGCCGTTGGGCTTTTTCCCCGTGGTCTGTTTTTTCGTGTTTGCCGTTTTCTTTTGCGTGGAAGCCATACTTCCCTCCTTGCTTTGGGTTATGGATCAGCGAAAGATCAGGCTGGCCACCACCGCCGCAGCGCCGATGCCCCAGCAGTAGTAAGCGAAGTTGCCAAACTTGCCTTTGTCAGCCAGCAGATTCACCAAACGAATGGCAAAATAGCCGGACACGGCCGCCACCAGGGTGCCCACAATGTAGGCCGGCAGCAGGGACACGTCAATCCCCTCCCGCACAGCCTCTCCAATGCTCAGAATATTGGCCCCCAGCACCGCTGGGATGGACAGCAGGAAGGAAAACCGCACCGCGAACCGCCGGTGAAACCCCCGCATCATCCCCGCCGAGATGGTGGTCCCCGACCGGGAGAGGCCGGGCACCACCGCCACCGCCTGGCCCACGCCCACCAGCAGAGCATCCAGCATGGTGGCAGACTTGGGCCCCTTCTTGCCCCGGGCCATCCGGTCTGAGAAGAAGAGGATGCAGCCGGTCACCGCCAGGGCGCAGCCCACAAAAATGGTGTTGCCGTACAGCCCTTCCACCTTATCCTTGATGGGCAGGATGACAAACAGGGGAAGGGTGGCCACAATGATCATTAGGATCAGCCGCCCGTTGGGGGGCAGTCGCTTCATCTGCCTCCGTTTCTCCCGGGAGAACACGCAGGCGATGAGGTGGAAAAACTCCTTCACCAACGCCACAATGTCCTTCCAGTAGTAGACAAAGACAGCAATCAGGGTGCCCAAATGGAGGAGCACGTCAAAAAACAGGCTCCCCTCCGCGGACACCAGCCCGAAGAAGTTCTGGAACAGAGACAGGTGGCCGGAACTGGAGATGGGCAAAAACTCCGCCACGCCCTGAACCAGCCCCAGGAAAATGGATGAAAGGACACTCAAATGGATCTACCTCTTTCTCTCTCAGTGGGTGTACAGGGCCTTCATGGCCTTGTAGGTCATGTAGCAGTCCAGCTTGGCCGTGGTCTCAAAGGGCGCGTGCATGGAGAGCACGGGCACCCCGGCGTCGATGGTGTCAATGTTCCGGTTGGCCATGTAGCAGGCCACGGTGCCGCCGCCGCCCTGGTCCGTCTTGCCCAGTTCCGCCAGCTGCCAGATCACCTGGTTCTCTTCAAAAATCCGCCGGACCTTTCCCACCACCTCCGCGGAGGCGTCAGAGGCCCCGGACTTGCCCCGGGCCCCCGTGTACTTACTGAGGCAGACACCGTAGTTGAGAAACGCGCTGTTGCGCACCTCATAGGCCTCTGCAAAGTTGGGATCATAGGCCGCTGTCACGTCTGCGGAGAGGCAGAAGGCATTCTCGTAGCAGGCCTTCAGGGCGGCCCCCTGGCTGTCGCACAGATCGCTCATAAAGATATCAAAGGCCGCTGACTGCATACCGGTGACCCCCAGGGAGCCGATCTCCTCCTTGTCCGCCAGCACACATACGCCAGTCAGCCGGGGCGCTCCCTCCAGCTCCAGCAGGGCCTGGAGGCAGGCGTAGGCACACACCCGGTCATCCTGTCCATAGGCGCCGATCACCGAACGGTCCAGGCCGATGTCCACTGCCTTGGCCGCCGGCACCGCCATGAGCTCGGCGGACAGGAAGTCCTCCTCCACCATGCCGTATTTCTCCTGGAGAATCTCCAGCATGGCCAGCTTCACCCGGTCACTCCCCTCTTCGGTGCCAAAGGGGCGGCTGCCCACAAAGAGGTTCAGCTGCTCGGCGGAGACGATGGACCCCATGGTCTTCTTTGCCTGGTCGCCGGCCAGATGGGGCAGCAGGTCTCCCACGGTGAACTGGGGGTCTCCCGGCGCCTCTCCAATGCGCACCGGCACCACGGTGCCGTCCCGGCGCACCACCACTCCGTGGAGGGCCAGGGGAATGGTGGTCCACTGATACTTCTTGATCCCCCCATAATAGTGGGTTTTGCAGTAGGCCATCTCCTTCTCCTCATACAGAGGATTCTGCTTCAGGTCCAGGCGGGGGGAGTCGATGTGGGCCGCCCCGATCACCGCCCCCTGGTTCAGGCTCTCCTGGCCGATCACCGCCAGCAGGAGGGACTTGCCCCGGTTGTTCCGGTACACCTTGTCCCCGGGCCGGAGTTTCTCCCCCCGGACCAGGGGGCGGAACCCGGCGGCTTCCGCCAGGCCGATGGCATAGTCCACGCACTCCCGCTCGGTCTTGCCCTCATCCAAAAAGGTCTTATAGCCGGCGCAATAGGCCTGGATGTCCTCCTCCTCCCCCGGGGCCAGACGGTCATAACCGTTGGTGGGAGAGAAGAAGAGGTCTTTTTTCCGCTGCTGGAGCAGCGTCGGTTCTTTTTTCTCGTCCATTATTTGCTCTCCTCTAACATCTGTTGGAAAAGTGCCCGAGCCCGCTGGGCAAAGGTCTCCACCGTGTCGGTCTCGGTGCTCTCCAAGGTATCATCACAGTGCGCCTGGAACCAGGCACTGGGCTTCTGGGCCGCCACCCGCATCCGGGCATAGTCCTCGGAAATTCCCTCCCGGGCCATGATCCGCTTCACCCGGAGTTCCTCCGGCGCGGTGATGGCCAGGGTACGGTCACAGTAGGCCGCCAGAGGGCTCTCCAGCAGGGCGATGGCGTCAATGCCCACTGCGGGAACCCCCGCCTGACGGGCCGCCGCAATGCGGCGGGCGGTTTCCTGGGCCACATATTTATGGGTGATGGCGTTCAGGTCCGCCAGGGCCTTCTGGTCCTGAAAGACCACCGCGCCCAGCTTCTTCCGGTCCAGGGTTTCCCCGTTGTACACCGGGCCAAACCGGGCCTCCAGCTCCGCCCGCAGGGCGGGAGAGGACCGGGTCAGATCGTGGTACACGGCATCGGCGTCAATGATCTGCCCTCCTAAGCTTCGCAGGGCGTTCAGCGCGGTGGTCTTTCCCGCGCCGGTGGGGCCTGTGATTCCAATGACTTTCATGGCTTACCCCAGTCCTTTCAAAAAGTCCAGGAGTTCCTGACCGGGGATGCCCCCCTCCCGGAGGATCTGGGGCGCCGGCCCGGTGAGGTCCACGATGGTAGACTCCACCCCCACCCGGCAGGGGCCGCCGTCCACGATCCCCTCAATGTGCCCGTCAAAATAGTCCAGCACCTCCTGGGCGGTTTTGGGGCTGGGCTGGTCCGAGGGGTTGGCGGAGGGGGCCGCCAGGGCCACGCCGGCCTGGCGGAGAATGGCCTGGGTCAGCGGGTGGTCCGGGCAGCGGACCCCCAGGGTCCCCGACCCGTCATTGACCAGGGCAGAGACCACCCCTTTGTCCTCTAAAATCATGGTCAGGGGCCCCGGCCAGTAGTGCTCCGCCAGGGCATAAGCCTGGGGCGGGATGTTCTGGCAGTAATTCTCCACCATCTCCATACCCGTCACCAGGACCGAGAGGGCCTTTTCCCGCTCCCGCTGCTTGACCTCATAGAGAACCCACACCGCGGCGCTGTTCTCCGCGTTCACGGCCAGGCCGTACACCGTCTCCGTGGGCAGGGCCACCAGCCCGCCCTTCTGCAGCATGGCCACCGCTGGGGCCACATCCTCCATGGTGTAACGTATGGTTTTCCGGCTGTTCATCCGTCTTCACTCCTTTTCAGTCTCTCCCTCTGCTCGGCCAGGCTCAGGCCCTCCACCAGCTCCTCCAGCTCGCCATTCATCACCGCGTCCAGCTTATAGAGGGTCAGGCCGATTCGATGGTCTGTCACCCGGCCCTGGGGGAAATTGTAGGTCCGAATCCGCTCATTCCGCATGCCGGACCCCACCTGGCTCCGGCGCTGGCCAGCCACAGCCTGGGCCTGCTCCTGGATCGCCTGCTCATACAGGCGGGCCCGGAGGATGGACAGGGCCCGGTCCTTGTTCTTATACTGGCTCCGCTGGTCCTGGCACTCCACCACGGTTCCGGTGGGCAGGTGGGTCACCCGGATGGCGGACTCCGTCTTGTTGATGTGCTGCCCCCCGGCCCCGGAGGCCCGGAAGGTGTCAATCCGCAGGTCCGCCGGGTTCAGCTGAAACTCCACCTCGTCCACCTGAGGAAGGACCGCCACAGTGCAGGTGGAGGTGTGGATGCGTCCCCCGGACTCGGTTTCCGGCACCCGCTGGACCCGGTGGACGCCGCTCTCATGCTTGAGCTTGGCATAGGCGCTCTCCCCCTCCACCAGGCAGGACAGTTCCTTGATGCCCCCCAGTTCCGTTTGGCTGACGTTGTCCAGCTCCAGCTTCCAGCCCTGCTTCTCCCCGTACATGGCGTACATTCGGTAGAGGTCCGCCGCAAAAAGGGCCGCCTCCTCTCCCCCCACCCCCGCACGGATCTCCAGAAAGACGTTCTTTCCGTCCATAGGGTCCTTGGGCAGAAGCATCTGGCGGAGGGTCTGCTCCAGCTGGTCCAGCTGCGCCTTCACCTGGTCGTACTCCGCCCGGGCCAGCTGGCGGCACTCCGGGTCGGAGAGCAGGTCTGTAAGCCCCGCCAGCTCCCGCTGGGCCCCTTGGTAATGATGGAAGGTCTCCACCAGAGGGGTCAGCTCCTTTTGCTCCCGGTTCAGGGCCGCCACCAGGTCCGGGTTCTCATAGGTCTCCGGCTGGGCCAGCTGGGTCTCCAGCTCCTCCAGCCGAAGGGCGGCCTGGTTCAGCTGTTCCCACATTACGACCCCTGCTCCCGCGCTTCCTGCTCCGCCTTTTTCTGGGCCTGTTCCTCTGCCTCCCGGCGCTGATAATCCAGGAGCATGGCCTCATACTGCATCATCATCATGTTGTACTCAAAGGCCGCGGTCTCACTCTCAGACAGCGGGGTGGTATCCACCTTCTCCTTCTGGGCAGAGACATCCTCCTCGGTCTCCACCAGGGTTCCCTGGGCCGCTTTCTCGTCCATCAGGCGGAAGAGCTCCTGCATCTTGTCCTCGGTGGACGCCTCGGGACGGCGGTTGGTTTCTTTCTCAGACATACTGTGTTTTCTCCTTTCTATCGTTCATCGGGTGCAGGGGTCATGTCCCTTCCTCTGCCGCAATGGCCTCGGACAGGGTTTCCCAGGTCTCCATCAGGGCATCGTACTCCGCGTTGTACGCCGCCTCCTGCTGGAGCAGCTCCTGGAGCTTTTGGTAGTCGGAGGCCGCAGCCTCCTTTTGGACATTGAGGGTCTCCAGCAACTGATCCAGCTTTTCCATCCGCTTCTCCGCAGCGGCCAGCTCCTTTTTCAGCTGTTTGGTGCCCCCGGACCGTTTGGGTTTCTCCTTTTTTGCTTTCTCCTCTTTCTTGGGGGGCGGGGTCAGCGCCTTTTGCCGCTCCCGATAGGCCTGATAGGCCGTGTAATCCCCCCGGAAATCCTGGATTTTCCCCCCTTCCAAGGTCCAAATCCGGTTGGCAAACCGGTCAATGAAGTACCGGTCGTGGGAGACAAAGAGAAGGGTCCCGGAGAATTCCTCCACCGCCTCCTCGATCCACTCCCGGGAGTCCAGGTCCAGATGGTTGGTGGGCTCGTCCAAAATCAGGAAGTTCACCTTCTCATCCATGAGCATGCACAGCCGCAGACGGCTCTGCTCCCCGCCGGAGAGCACGGAGACGGGCTTAAACACATCCTCCCCCTGGAACAGGAATTTCCCCAGACGGTCCCGGGCCTGCTGGGCATTGCACCCCGCCTCGTAGAGCATGGTGTCGTAGAGGCTGCGCTCCGGGTGGGAAAATCGAATCTGCTGGGGCAGGTAACCCACCTTTACGGTGAGCCCCTGCTTCACCGTGCCACCGTCCTGGGGCTCCTCCCCCAGGATGATCTTCAGCAGGGTGGACTTTCCCGCCCCATTGTCCCCCAGCAGGGCGATGCGGTCCCCATCCTCCACCCGGAGGGTCACATGGTCAAAGAGAACCTGGCTGCCGAAGGCCTTATTCACCTCCCGCAGGGACAGGAGATCGTCGGCGTGAAACTCCGCCTGGCCAAACTTGGCCTTTAGTTTTTTCCGCTCCTCTGGACGGGCGGTCTGGTTCAGCCGGGCAATCCGTTTTTCAATGGAAAAGGCCCGCTTGTTCAAGTGCTCGGTGTTGTGCTCGTGCATGATCCGCGCCGTCTCCGACAGGCGTTGGATCTCTGCCTGCTCTTTTTTGTACTGGCGCAGCTGCTCTAAGTACCGCCGTTCCTTCTCCACCGCGTAGAAGGAGTAGTTGCCGGCGTAAAACTCCGCCCGGCCGTTCTTCAGCTCCACCACCCGGGAGATGGTTCTGTCCAAAAAATACCGGTCGTGGGAGATCACCAAAACGGTCCCCTTATAATGGCTGATGTAGTCCTCCAGCCAAACCGTGGCATTCAGGTCCAGGTGGTTGGTGGGCTCGTCCAGCAGCAGGATCTCCGTGTCCACCAGGATCAAACGGGCCAGGTTGATCCGGGTTTTCTCTCCCCCGGAGAGATCGGCAAAGTTTTTGTCCCGGAAGGCCCGCTCAATGCCCAGACCGGCGCAGATTTTCTCCAGCCGGGTCTCGATCTCATAGCCGCCCCCCGCCTCATAGGCCGCCTGCAGCCGGTCATACCGGGCCAGCAGGTCCTTGTCCCCGCTGCCCAGCTGGTCTGAAATCTGATGGAGCTCGGCCTCCATGGCCTTCAGGTCATCAAAGGCTGTGCGCAGCACATCCTCCACCGTATACCCGGCGGGATAGACGGGAATCTGGGAGATCAGCCCCAGGCGTTTGCCCGGGGAGAGGATCACCTCGCCGCTGTCGGCTTCCTCCTGGCCGGTGAGGATACGGAAAAGGGTGGTCTTTCCCGCCCCGTTTCTGCCCAGGATGCCCACCCGCTCGCCGGTGTCCACCTGAAAGGTGAGCCCATCCAGCACCGGCTGGCCCACCTCATATTCTTTCTTTAGGTCTCGTACCGCAATGTCAATCATGAATCCTGTTCCTCTGTTTTCGGGCCCAATCAGCCCCATCCCCCAAGTTTTTTCCATTGGGAGTGGCGCTGTGCCCAGAAGTATGATATGATAACGCCAAGCAGCCGGTGTTTCCCGCTCTGGCAGGGAACACCCAGAATAGGAGGCATTACGTATGATTTCACTTCAGTGGCAGGACGGCGTCCTGTCCCTTTTGGACCAGGCGGCCTACCCGCAGCAGGAGCACTGGATCACCTGCTCCACCGTGGAGGAGACCGCCCAAGCCCTCTCCTCCGGCGCCATTTTGGAGGAGAAGATCGCTGCGGTGGCTGGGGTCTACGGCTACTGTCTGGCCGCCATGGCCCACCAGGAACTCCAGCAGACCCCCCAGTTTCAGGAGAAACTGGACCAGGCCAAGGCCCTGCTCCTGGCCAGCCGCCCCGGCTCCCGGGAACTGGCCGCCGCCCTGGATTTTATGGAGCACCCGCCAGAGGCCTATACCAAAAACGTGGACCAACTGACCACTCTGCTGGCCACCGCTGTCACCTATGACCGGCAGCAGGTCATCGCCGACCGGAACATCTGCCGCAACGGCACCGACCTCATGGGGGAGGGGACCCGCCTTCTCCTCCGAACCGACCGGGGAGCCTTCCACTCCGCCTCTCCCTGCGGGGCCCTGGGCATCGCCCGCCGGGGCTGGAAGCGGGATGTGCTGGAGCAGGTCACCCTCTGCGAGGGCCGCCCCTCCTTGGCCGCCGGCACGCTGCTGGCCCAGGAGCTGTCCAAGGAAAACGTCCCCTGCACCCTCATCCCCGACCACGCCGCCGCCACCTTCCTGGCCCGCCAAGGGGCCCATTTGGTGCTGGCCGACGGAATTCTGGCTGCGAAAAACGGGGATCTGAAAGCTCCGGTGGGAACCTATGAACTGGCCATCGCCTGCTACTTTCACTCGGTTCCCTTCTACGCCGTGCTCCATGCCGACGACATTGACCTGACTGCGGAAAACGGCTCTGTTTTCGGGCAGGAGGAAGGTGATCCCGCCGCCGTGACAGAGGGTCTGGACTGCGGACAGGCCCAGGGATGGACCCCCGCCTATGACGTGGTCCCCGCCTTTCTCATCACCGGCATGATCACCGACCGGGGCATCGCCTGTGCTCCTTATGAGGAGACCTTGGAAGAACAGGTAAAGCATGCCCCCCGAAAGATGATCGTCCACTTTGATGCTTAATGGCTTAAATTCTTTCCCAAACTTCTTGGGAAAGAGCAGAACCTTCCTGAGTTTGGCCGGGTCTTCGGACCCGGCCTTTTTATGCCTTGGGGGCCAGGCGCTGGATTTCCCGAGTGAGCTCCTCAAAGGCCATGCCCCGGGAGGCTTTGACCAGGATCACCGCCCCCGGCCGGACCAGGTTGGGCAGAAGCTCTTTGGCCGCCGTCCGGTCCCTGGCATACAGCGCCTGGGTGATACCGGACTGGTGAGCCGCATCATAGATATTCCAGGCCAGCTCCCCCACGGCCAGCAGGCCGTCAATGTTGCCCAGCGCGCCGGCGCACTCCCCCATGCTCCGGTGGAGTTCCGGGCCCAGGTCCCCCAGCTCAAACATATCCCCCAATACCGCCGCCCGATAGGCGCCCTCGGTCTGGGAGAGGATTTCCAGGGCCGCCCGCATGGACTGGGGGTTGGCGTTGTAAGCGTCGTCCAGAATGGTGATATCCCCCTGGTGAATCACATTCATCCGCATCTTGGTGGGGACAAAGGCCTCAATCCCCGCCTTCATCTCCTCCCCGGTCATGCCGAACCGCTCCCCAATGGCGCAGGCCATGAGCACCGGGTAGATCATGTGGCCGCCCAACGCGGGCACGGTCACCGAAAAGTCGTTCTTCGGGGTAATCACCCGGCAGCGCAGCCCCTTGGACCCCAGCTGTCGGATTTCCTTCGCCGCATAGGGGGCCGGTCGGTCCGCCCCGCAGAACACCACCTGGGGAGAGAGTTCTCCCTCCAGAGGGCGGAGCATGGCGTCGTCCCCGTTGAGAACCGCCATCCCCTCCGGCGTCATCCGGTGGAAAATTTCCTTCTTCGCCTGCAAAATGCCCGCCCGGCTGCCCAGGTTCTCAATGTGGGCGTCGCCGATGTTGGTGATCACCGCCACATCAGGGGGGGCAATCTGGGTCAGATAGTCGATCTCCCCGAAGTGATTCATCCCCATCTCCAGCACACAGATCTGGTGCTGGGCCGTCAGACGGAACAGGGTCAGGGGAAGACCCAGCTCGTTGTTGAAGTTTCCCTCCGTTTTCAAAACCCGGAACTTCTGCCCCAATACCGAGGCCACCATGTCCTTGGTGGTGGTTTTGCCTACGCTGCCAGTGATGCCGATGACGGGGATGGGAAACTTCTCTCTATACGCCCTGGCCACCTGGCCAATGGCCAGCATGGTGTCCTCCACCTGGATATAGAACTTTCCAGGCAGCAGCACTTGGGGGACCTCCTCGGTCAGGCAGCCGGCGGCGCCGGTCTCCAGCGCACTGGCAATATACCGGTGCCCGTCTGTCCGCTCTCCCCGCAGGGCCACGAAAAGGTCTCCCTCGTGGACAGCCCGGCTGTCTGTCTCCACGCCTGTGATGGTCCTCTCCGCCACAGCTTCCTCTCCCAAGAGCCTTCCGCCGGTGGCGGTCAAAAGCTCCCTGACTGTCATAGGTTCCATTGCGCGTTCTCCTTTTTTCTGTTGGTTGGTCTCTCAGCCCTTCCGCGCCCGAAGAGACTCCTCAATGATCCGCTGGCACAGGCTGGCATAGTCAATGCCCACCGCCGCAGCCTCCTGGGGCACCAGGCTGGTGGGGGTCATCCCCGGCAGGGTGTTGATCTCCAGGAACCAGGGGGTTCCCTCCTGGTCCACAATGAAGTCAGCCCGGGAATAGACCGACAGCCCCAGGGCGTGGTAAACCGTCAGGGCCGCCTGCCCCACCCGCTGTTCCCACGCGGGGGGGATGGGGGCGGGGCAGACCTCCTCTGCCGCGCCGGGCTGATACTTGTTTTCATAATCATAAAATCCCTCTTTGGGGATAATCTCAATGGAGGGCAGCGCTTGCCCGGCCAGAATGGCCACCTGAATCTCCCGGCCGGCCACATACTGCTCCAGCACGCACTGGCCGCCGAAGCGGAGTCCCTCCATCAGGGCCCCGTGGAGCTCCTGCCTGGTGTGGGCGATGGACACGCCGATGGAAGAACCGCTGGCCACCGGCTTCACCACGCAGGGCACCTGGGTGGCCGCGGCCAGGTCCTCCACCTCCTGTTCGGTGTAGCTCACCCGCTGCCACTGGGGGGTATGCACCCCTAAGTGGGCAATCAGACGCTTGGTCAGGTCCTTGTCCATGGCCAGGCCGGAACCCAGATAACCCGCCCCCGTGTAGGGAATGCCCATGAGATCAAAGGCGGCCTGTACCCGTCCGTCCTCCCCGCAGGTCCCGTGGAGGGCCAGAAAGACGATGTCCGCCATCTGGCAGAGCTCCAGCACGCCCTGGCCAAACTGGCTGGGGCTCTGCCACTTCCGGGCGGCCCGAATCTCCGCCAGGTCCGGTGCTTTGGGGTCCACCTGCTTCCACTGGTCGGTGAGGGGGGCGTCAAAATAGTCCGCCACAGGGCCCGTGTATGCCTCCAGGCCGAAGTACATATCCACCAGGGCCGCCTGGTGCCCCAGCCCCCGCAGGGCATGGGCGATCATGGTGCCCGAGGACAGCGAGACATTTCTCTCCGGGCTCAGTCCTCCGGCCAGCACAACAATTTTCATAGGCGCTCCTTTCCCCAACAAAAACACGCTGGAAGGGACTCCTTCCTCTTCCAGCGGAGACATTCTGGTATATTTTATAGATTATAACATAACCGGGAGAAAATCTCAACCAAAACCGGCCCTCTCCCTCCCCCAGAAAGCGCCAGATTCCAAGGCTTCCTGTGGAAAAAAACATGGTTCCACCTTTTCCCTATAAAAAACGAGCGTGCCGAATCTGCCTCCGGTACGCTCGTCTTTTCTTTCGGTTGGGGGATAAAAATTACTCCTTGTAGCCGATTGCCTTGGGCTCGGTCTCGCAAGCGTCCTCGCAGCCGCCGCAGTCGATGCAATCCGCGTTCACAACGCAAACTTCCTTGCCATCCACGGAGCCCTCAGTGATGGCGCCGCTGGGACATTCTTCCATACATTTCTTGCAGAAGGTGCACAGTTCGGGATTGATAGCGTACATAGTTAGGTACCTCCAATAATTTTTTCTTGGCAGGCTACATTGTATCACATTTTCTAAAAAATGCAATTCTAAAATCATAGAAATTTTTTGGTTATTTTTATAGATTTCGGGCATGATTTTTATGGACTTTGGCCCTAAAAAACACCTTGGAAGGATTTTCTCTATGCAAAACATCTCGAATCCCCCGGCCGCCGGCACCCTGACCCCGGCCCTGGAAGGAGCCCCCTGCTCCGCCAGCCACGAAAACCGAAGCATCCCCGTCATTTCGCCGCCCCAGGGGGAGAACACCCCAGGGCCCAGAGAGGAGGGTTCCCCATCAAAACCGTAACCTTCACCGCCCATGCCCAGGGCAGCTTAGGAGCCGCCGGGGCCCTGTCCCAGCGCCTGGGACATGATTACGTAGGCAGCGAACACCTGCTGCTGGGTCTGCTCCAGGAATCCCGGAGCACCGCCGCCCGCATTCTCTCCGCCCAGGGTCTCACCCGGCGGAATCTGCAAAACCTGTTGGTCACCGCTCTGGGCACCGGCACGCCCCTGGCCTGCCGCCGGCCCCTGACCCCCCGCCTGGAACGCATTGTGGAGGCCGCCGTGGCCGAGGCCCAGCGCCTGAGCCACGACCAGGTGGGCAGCCGCCATCTGCTGCTGGGCCTGCTCCGGCAGGGGACCGGAGGCGGGATCAAGCTGCTGGTTCAGGCCGGCCTCCACCCCAACCAGCTCTACCGGCAGACCGCCCTCTCCCTGGGCGGGAGCGGGTCCTACTATCCCCGCGCCCGGGGAGAGGCGGACTACGCGCCGCCCGCCTCCTCCCCCGCCACCCGGCTGCTGGACCAGCACGCCCGGGACATGGTCCAGACCGCCGGCCGCGGCGGCTATGACCCCGTCACCGGCCGGGAGGAGGAGATTCGCCGGGTCATCCAAATCCTCATCCGCCGGGGGAAAAACAACCCCGTCCTCCTGGGGGAGCCCGGGGTGGGCAAAACCGCCGTGGCCGAGGGTCTGGCCCAGAAAATGGCGCTGGGGCAGGTCCCCGACGCCCTCCGCCAGAAACGGCTGCTGGCCCTGGACCTGCCCTCCGTCATCGCCGGAACCAAGTACCGGGGGGAATTTGAAGAGCGCATGAAAAACATTCTGGGCGAGGTCGCCCGGGCGGGGAACGTCATCCTCTTCCTGGATGAGCTGCACACCATCATCGGCGCCGGCAGCGCCGAGGGGGCCATTGACGCGGCCAACATCATCAAACCCGCCCTGGCCCGGGGCGGCATTCAGCTCATCGGCGCCACCACCACGGAGGAGTACCGCCGGTTCATCGAAAAGGACGCCGCCCTGGAGCGGCGGTTCCAGCCGGTTCGGGTGGAGGAACCCAGCCAGGAGACCACCCTGGAGATTCTGCACACCCTCACCCCCCGCTACTGCCACCACCATGGCCTGACCTTTGAACCTGCCGCCTTGGAGGCCGCCGTCTCTCTCTCGGTGCGGTATCTCCCGGACCGGCGCCTACCCGACAAGGCCATCGACCTGCTGGACGAGGCGGCCTCCCAGGCCCGGCTGCAGGCCCTGGAGCCCCCGGCGGAGCTCAAAGCCCTGGAGCGGCGGGTACAGTCCGCCGCCCGGGAACGGGACGACGCCATTGCCGGCCAGGACTACGAGAAAGCCGCCCAGTACCGAGACGCCGAGTCCGACTTCCGCCGGGAGTTGGAGCTGGAACGCTTCCGCTGGCAGGCCGGGCAGAAAGATCCCGTGGTCACCGCCCAGGACGTGGCCCAGACGGTCTCCCAGTGGACCGGGATTCCCCTCACCTGCCTGACCAAGTCGGAAAAGCAGCGTCTTTTGGACCTGGAGAACGACCTGCGCCGCCGGGTCACCGGCCAGGAGGAGGCGGTGGCCGCCGTGGCCCGGGCCATCCGTCGGGGCCGGGCAGGGCTCAAGGAGCCTGACCGCCCGGTGGGCGCCTTCCTCTTCCTGGGCCCCACCGGCGTGGGAAAGACCGAGCTGTGCAAGGCCTTGGCCCAGGTGCTCTTCGGCACGGAGGAGGCCCTGCTCCGGTTCGACATGACGGAGTTCTCCGAAAAGCACACCATGAGCCGCCTCACCGGCTCTCCCCCTGGTTATGTGGGACATGAGGATGGCGGCCAGCTCACCGAATCGGTCCGGCGGCATCCCTACTCAGTTCTCCTGTTCGACGAGCTGGAGAAAGCCCACCCCGACGTGTGGAGCCTTCTGCTCCAGATCATGGAGGACGGGGTGCTCACCGACGCCCACGGCAAGCGGGCGGACTTCCGCAACACCGTCATTGTGATGACCTCCAACGTGGGCGGGGAACGGCTCTCCGCTGGCACGCCCTTGGGCTTTTCCACGGGAGAGGCCTCCGACGCGGCAGAGACCGCCGCTCTCCAGCGGGAACTTCGCCAGGTCTTCCGGCCGGAGTTTCTCAACCGGCTGGATGAGATCGTCCGCTTCCGCCCCCTGGGCGCGGGAGAGATGGACACCATTGCCCGGAAACTCCTGTCCGGCTTCGCCCAGCGCCTGGCCGCCACTGGGGTGGACTTTCTCCCCTCGGACCAGGCCATCCGGCTGCTGGCCCAAAAGGGGCTGGACCCCCGGTACGGCGCCCGTCCCCTCCGCCGGCTGATTCGGAACCAGGTGGAAAACCCCGCGGCGGAGCTGCTGCTCCGGGAGGACATCGCCCCGGGAGAAACCCTGTACCTGGAGGAAAAGGGCGGTCAGCTGGTCCTCTCCCCCCTTTCCTGAGTCCCTTGGGGCATTTTTCTAATTTTTCCTTGTGATTCTCTCTCACCTCTGGCACAAGTTTTCTGTTGTTTTTCGACAAAGTGTACGTTATAATAGGGAACGCACATTAAATATATATAAAAAGAGGCTGCAAACGCACGTTCCATTTCGAGGTGAGATCATGGCATTGCGTATCGGAATCGACATCGGCTCCACCACCGTTAAGGTCGTGGTGCTGGATGCACAAAATAAACTGCTCTTCCGCTCCTACGAGCGTCACTATTCCAAAACCCGGGAGCGCACCTGTGAGACCCTGCGGGGACTCCGGGGCCTTCTGGGGGGACAACAGGTTCAACTGCTCATTACCGGCTCCGCGGGACTTGGCGTGGCCAAGGCCGCGGGCCTGGATTTTGTCCAGGAGGTTTACGCCACCGCCGCCGCGGTACGGGAGTTCATTCCCGGTACCGACGCCGTGATTGAGTTGGGGGGAGAGGACGCCAAAATCATTTTCTTCGGCAATACCCTGGAGGAGCGGATGAACGGCTCCTGCGCCGGGGGCACCGGAGCCTTCATCGACCAGATGGCCACTCTGCTGAACGTATCCGTGGATGAGCTGGACGAACTGTCCCTGCGGCATGAAAAAATTTACCCCATCGCCTCCCGGTGCGGGGTCTTTGCCAAAAGCGACATCCAGCCCATCCTCAACCAGGGCGGGCGCAAGGAGGACGTGGCCGCCTCCATCTTTCAGGCGGTGGTGGACCAAACGGTGGCCGGCCTGACCCAGGGCCGGGAGCTCAAGGGCACCATTGTCTTTCTGGGCGGTCCCCTTCACTTCCTGGCCGGCCTGCGCCAACGGTTTGTGGAGACCCTGCATTTAGACCAGGACCACGCCATCTTCCCGGAAGACGGCGACTGCTTCGCCGCCATCGGCGCCGCCCTGTGCACCGAGGACAGCCAGCCCCGGCCCTTCGAGGAACTCCTGGACCTGCTGGAGCACGCGGCCACGGTCTCTACCCCGGTGGACACCATGGACCCGCTGTTTACCTCCCAGGCCGACTACGAGGCGTTTTCCGCCCGGCACCAGGCCATGGCCGTCCCCACGGTGGACCTGGCCACCTACACCGGGCCGGCTTACTTAGGCATTGACGCCGGGTCCACCACCACCAAAATGGTGCTCATTGACCCGGACTGCAATCTTCTCTACTCTTTTTATCACTCCAACCAAGGAAACCCCGTCAGCATCGTTCTGCCCCAGCTGCGGGAAATTTATGCCCAGTGCGGCGACCGGGTGACCATCCAGGGCGCCGCGGTCACCGGCTACGGAGAAGACCTCATCAAAAACGCCTTCTCCTGCGACCTGGGCCTGGTGGAAACCGTGGCCCATCTCAACGCCGCCCGGCACTTTACCCCTGATGTGGACTTTATCATCGACATCGGCGGCCAGGATATGAAATGCTTCAAGATCCGCAACGGCGCGGTGGACTCCATCCTCCTCAACGAGGCCTGCTCCTCCGGCTGTGGTTCTTTCATTGAAACCTTCGCCAAGGCCCTGGGCTACACCATTGCCGACTTCTCCAAGATGGGGCTGTTCGCCCGGCATCCGGTGAACTTGGGGTCCCGGTGCACGGTCTTTATGAACTCCTCTGTCAAGCAGGCCCAGAAGGACGGGGCCTCTGTGGAGGACATCTCCGCGGGGCTGTCCATCTCCGTGGTAAAGAACGCCATCTACAAGGTCATTCGGGCCGCCAGCGCCGATGATCTGGGCCAGCACATTGTGGTCCAGGGCGGCACCTTTCTCAATGACGCGGTGCTGCGCTCCTTCGAGCTGGAGATTGGCCGGGAGGTCACCCGTCCCACCATCTCCGGCATGATGGGGGCCTATGGCGCGGCCTTGGCCGCCAAGGACGCCGGTCTGACCCAGTCCACCCTGCTGTCCGCTGAGGCTCTGGCCTCCTTCACCCATGAAGCCCGGCCCGCCACCTGTAAGCTCTGCACCAACCACTGTTCCCTGACCATCAACCGCTTTGACGGCGGCCGGAAATTCATCTCCGGCAACCGCTGTTCCCGGCCCCTGGGCCAGGAGAAGGTGGACATTCCCGACCTGCTGAAATTTAAGTACCAGTACCTTCGCTCCCTCCAGGGCAAGGGCGAGGGGGACGGCTCCCGGGGAAAAATCGGCATTCCCTTTGGGCTGAACATGTATGAGAACCTCCCCTTCTGGTTCACCCTGTTCACCACTTTGAACTTTGAGGTGGTCCTCTCCCCGGAGTCCACCCGGAGCCTGTACCTCAAGGGACAGCAGACCATCCCCTCTGATACGGTCTGTTACCCCGCCAAGCTCCTTCACGGCCACATCATGGCCCTGCTGGAGGAGGGGGTTGACACCATCTTCTACCCCTGTATGTCCTATAACTTCGATGAGCATTTGTCGGACAACCACTATAACTGTCCCGTGGTGGCCTACTATCCCGACCTGCTGGGGGTAAACATCCCCGCCCTGGAGGACATCAAATACCTCCATCCCAACCTGGGCCTGCACCGGCCCAAAGATTTTGAGAAGAAGGGCGCCCAGCTGCTGGAGACCGAGTTTGGGATTCCCAAGCGGGCCTCTGTCAAGGCCATCCGCAAGGCCTACGCCGCCTACGAAGATTTCCGCCGGCTGGTGCAGAAGAAGGGTGAGGAATACATCTCCTTTGCCCGGGAGACCGGCCGGAAAATTTTGGTGGTGGCCGGGCGGCCCTACCACATGGACCCGGAGATCAACCACGGCATCAACGACCTGATCACCTCCTTCGGCTTTGTCCTCATCACTGAGGACGCAGTGTTCCAGCACATGGACAAACAGCCCCGCCGGGTGCTCAACCAGTGGACCTACCACGCCCGGATGTACAACGCGGCCCGGTATGTCTGCACCCAGCCCGACATGGCCTTCATCCAACTGGTCTCCTTCGGCTGCGGGGTGGACGCCATCACCACCGATGAACTCCGCTCCATTCTGGAGGAGGCCGGAGAGCTGTATACCCAGCTGAAAATCGACGACATTTCCAACCTGGGCGCCGTGAAAATCCGCATCCGCAGCCTGATGGCCGCCCTGGATGCCCGGGACGCCCAGAACCAGAAAGGAGGCCAATGATCCCATGGCAAAACTGGAATACGACGAGACTGGCCGCCTGCTGTTTACTCAGGAGATGCGCAAGGAGTACACCATCCTCATCCCCCAGATGCTGCCAGTACACTTTGGCTTCTTCGCCAAGCTCCTGGAACGCACCGGCTACCACGTGGCCATTCTCAACAACGACGGCCGGTCCGTGGTGGACAGCGGCCTGAAATACGTACACAACGACGCCTGCTATCCCGCATTGCTGGTCATCGGCCAGATGATCGACGCCATTCAGAACGGAGGCTATGACCCCCATAAAGTGGCCCTGCTCATCACCCAGACCGGCGGCGGCTGCCGGGCCTCCAACTACATCCACATGCTCCGCAAGGCCCTGGAAAAGGCGGGGCTGGACTATATCCCCGTCCTCTCCCTCTCCTTTGGCCTGGAGAAGAACCCCGGCTTTCACTGGACCGTGGGGCTCATCCGCCGGCTGATCTACGGCATGATGTACGGGGACCTCATCATGAACGTGGCCAACCAGGTGCGGCCCTATGAGGTCAGCGCCGGGGACACCACCGCCAAGGTGGAATTCTGGACCAGCGAGCTGCTCAACCGTTTCGACCGGGGAGAGGGGATGTCCCGGAAAAAGATGCGGGGCATCTTTGAGGAGATCTGCGCAGACTTCAAGTCCATTCCCGTGGCCGGCGAAGAAAAGGTCCGGGTGGGCGTGGTGGGGGAAATCTACATCAAGTTCTCCTCCCTGGGCAACAACCAGCTGGAGCAGTTTCTCCTGGACGAAGGGGCCGAACCGGTGGTCCCCGGCCTGACAGACTTTCTGATCTTTAAGATTTACAACCGGGTCTCCGACGTGGAGATGTTCGGCGGCAGCCGGGCCAAGCAGGCTCTGTGCAAATTCTTCATGGGATATGTGGAGAAATGCCAGCTGGACATGATCGGCGCCCTGAAAAACTCCGGCTTCCGGGCCCCCGGCACCTTTGCTGAGCTCCATCAGCTGATTTACGGCTACCTCAACGACGGGTGCAAAATGGGCGAGGGGTGGCTCCTCACCGCCGAGATGCTGGAGCTCATCCACTCCGGCACCCCCAACATCGTCTGTGCCCAGCCCTTTGGCTGCCTACCCAACCACATTGTGGGCAAGGGCATGATCCGGGTCCTGAAAGACGACTACCCCGACTCCAACATTGTCGCCGTGGATTACGACCCCGGCGCCACCAAGATCAACCAGGAAAACCGCATCAAGCTCATGCTGGCCAACGCCAAGCGGCGGGCGGCGGAGGAGAAAAAGACGGACCAGTCGGCCGCCGTCCTCTCATCATCCACCCATGTGGTGCACAACTGAAACAGGACAGAGGCGGTCAATCCTTGGGATTGGCCGCCTTTTTCCATCACAGCCCTTTGCTGTCCCCCCTGCAGAACGGAAAAGAGGGAATACAAAAATGATTCTTAGACAAGAACTTCCAAAGGACTATGAGACGGTCCATCACCTTATTGCGGACTCTTTCGCGACAGCGGAGCACTCTGACGGAAATGAGGCAGATTTAGTCGCCGCTTTAAGAACGGGGCCTTCCTTTGTTCCCGCCTTGTCCCGTGTCGCCGAGGTTCAGGGTGAGATCGTAGGCCATATTTTATTGACAAAAGCCCATGTGGGCAGCACCACGGTGCTTGCTCTGGCCCCGCTGTCCGTCAAACCCCAATTCCAGCGGCAGGGCATTGGAAGGGCCCTCATCCTGGACGGGCATGCCGTTGCCAAGCGCCTGGGCTTTTCGTATGTACTGGTCCTGGGAAGCCGGGCTTATTATACAAGGTTCGGATACGCCCCAGCGGCGCGGTTTCACATCGAAGCCCCCAAGGGGGTCCCTTCCGACCATCTCATGGCAATCTGCTTGTGGGAAAACCCAGGTCCCATTCAAGGAACCCTGATCTACGGGAAAGAATTTAGCCTGTAACATCTATTAGAACCTACGCCTCCTCCTCAAAAGAACCAGCCACCCATGACCAGTGTAAAATGTTCCTGCTGGAACGTCGTTGCCCATTAGCGTAAAAGAGCTGCGTAAGCCGCAGGCCATTTCGGTCTTTCCAATAGGACAAGTAAGGGGAAAAATCAAAACTTGATGTTCTCTTATGGTAAGGGAAAAGCCGCACCTGAGAACAAACAGGTACGGCTTTTTTGTTCTTATGATAACAGAGTTGTTAACTTAAATTGCCAATGGTAATGACATACATATTTTCGCTTGACAAAATATCTGCACAAAGATATCTTCCTGTTTTTTCAAACCCGTCGGCAATCTTGACAAAGATTTTAGCACTTCCCGTTTTTTCGCTTACTAATTGAGTATAAGCATACGCAGCTACAGCATGTGTACCATAATAAGAGTGCCCTGTTACTGTTAAATAGATCGGTTTATATGCATTTATTGCATTAACGATTGTCCCACTATATGCAACGTTTTTTTTGACACTCGTCGAAATCCCATATTTTTGGAAAGAATCCTTTATGTAAGTTGCTGTTGTTGCATGTGGTGTTCCTTTGCTTGTATAATATCCTTTTGACTTTCCATAGTCCGCAACTGTTTTAAATATAGCCTTGCCGGATGTGGAAGTTACCTTTGAATGATTTCGATATTTTCCAACCATCCTGATTAAATTTGTAATCGCTGTCGGACCACAGTGACTTGAATATGTAGTTCCATTGACTGTTTTAAAATCGGATGTCCTCCAAAATTCGCAGTAATCCTCGAAAGAGTTCTTCCAGGATTTAGCATAGAATGGACCCCCATAATATTTATTAGCCCAAGCGATAGGATCCTTAATAGGATATTCATAATCTCTAAAAGAAGCGGGCAGATACTTTTCACTTCTTATACTTTCTAAGGGGGTTTCTATTTGATTCTTTTGAAGAGTTTTTCCATTCACTGCAAAGAATGTCCCATCTACAGACTCCTTAAAGTAGTTTAATCCTCCTGTATATATAATCTTTTCACCAACACTCAGGTTAAAAGGCTCATATACTGGCGTAGCAGTATCCGAAAACTCAAGTATCACATTCTCAACATCCGGATAAGCCGATACTACAATATACCCACTCTCTACCCCACTTGTCGCTAACTCAAACGAATAAGCCGAAATTTCTTCCTCCAGATTGTACATTATCACACTGTTAACAATTGCAGTGTTAGTGTCCCAGCAACATCCTGCTTCATCTTGATAGTCTCTCAGAAAATACGATGCAATAATCTGTGCCACTTCCTCTGTAATCATCGGTGCCTCTGATTGAATCTCTCGCTCCACTGCATAAGCATTTATTCCCAAAATGCTTATCATCATATCATACGCAACAATACATGATAATAGTTTCTTCACAAGTTCTCCTCACTTTTCACTCTGATACTCTGCTCTTTGAGATTTTTCTCATATTTTGTATATAATCATACTTTTCTTTATATGTTAATATTTTTAAGTAGTTGTTTTTTTAATTCTATGTTATTATTATGTTATACAATATAAAACACTATCATTATAGGAGGTTTTTTATGATGTATTGGTTGAAGCTTGTTTCCTTCTTCCTCCTATGCCTTCCACTTTGCGCTTGCACCTGCACGCCACCAAATCCTGGCATTGACAGTGATGAAGGATATTTTTCTGGGACGCTCCTTTCCCTTACTCCTGAACAAGCTGTAGTACAATTGGATACAACAGATTCCACAATAGAACCCACGTTGATCCAGTCTTATTCTGAAATTCAGTTTTTTCCTCATCTGGATGGAGAATTCTCACCTCTAACCCCCAAAGTTGGTGATCGCATCTCCGGTTCCTATCCTATGTCCCATCCCATCAAACAAATAACAGATACTCGAGCAGAAATCGACATCTATAACTGGGAACTGGATGATCAAAGATTAACAGGCACCGTACTTCGCATAGAAGACAATTGGGTGGTTCTGACCCCCGCAGAATCCGATCCCCTTCGCAAAAAAACGGATGAGGTTTGGCTTTCCCGCACAGAGTTGCTCTCTGCAAAGTCAGGAAATGAGGTTCGTCTTTCTCTTGGGGATCAGGTAGAAGTCTTTTACGTGCGCGAGTTATCTACTTTCTTTCCCCCTCAAGTTACTGTAATAGACTGGGGAATCTTGTGATCACAACTTCTCTTTGTCCATTAACACTACAGCTGTCTAAAACAGGCTGTAACGTTTTTGTTGTGCTCCTCTTTTCCTTTCACTGGAACCCATTTTTATTTTTACCATGGGGACTTTATTGTTGATTCTTCCCCAAAAACGTTTATAATAAAGGGTAGACTACGAAAAGGAGGTTTTTTCTATGCCGAGAAAACCGAAGGGACTCAACAAACCCATCGCAAAAACGGCTGCCCGGATGTCTCGGAAAGCCGCCCTGACCCCGGCCCAGCTGGAAAAGCTGGATGCCTACTGGCGGGCTTCCAACTATCTGTCCGCCTGCCAGCTGTACCTTCTGGACAACCCCCTGCTGAAGCAGCCCCTCGAGCCTGCTCATATCAAGAAAAAGATCGTCGGCCACTGGGGCACCGTCCCCGGTCAGAACTTCATCTATACACACCTGAACCGGATCATCAACAAGTACGACCTGGACATGATCTACCTCTCCGGCCCCGGCCACGGCGGCAACGCCATGGTGGCCCAGACCTATCTGGAGGGAAGTTACAGCGAAATCTATCCCAACATCAGCCAGGATTTGGAGGGAATGCAAAAACTCTTCAAGCAGTTCTCCTTCCCCGGCGGTATCCCCAGCCATGTGGCCCCGGAGACACCGGGCTCCATCCACGAGGGCGGAGAGCTTGGGTACTCCCTGTCCCACGCCTTCGGCGCGGTGCTGGACAACCCCGACCTCATCGCCGCCTGCGTAGTGGGGGACGGTGAGGCAGAGACCGGTCCCTTGGCCACCGCCTGGCACGGGAACAAATTCCTCAATCCCATCGGGGACGGCGCGGTGCTCCCCATCCTCCATCTGAACGGGTTTAAGATCCACAATCCCACCATTCTCTCCCGCATCTCCCACGGGGAGCTGGAGAGCTTCTTCCGGGGCTGCGGCTGGGAGCCCCGCTTTGTAGAGGGGGATGATCCCAAGACCATGCACCAGACCATGGCCGCCGCCCTGGACTGGGCCATCCGGGAGATCAAACGCATTCAGGCCAACGCCCGGACCACCGGGGACGACAGCCGCCCCACCTGGCCCATGATCGTCCTGCGCTCCCCCAAGGGCTGGACCGGCCCCAAAGAGGTGGACGGCGCCACCATCGAGGGCTCCTTCCGGGCCCACCAGGTGCCCATCGACATGTCCCAGCCCCACCACCTCCAGCTGCTGGAGAGCTGGCTGAGAAGCTACAAGCCCGAGGAACTCTTCACCGACGAGGGCAAGCTGCGGCCGGAGCTGCAGGCCCTGGCCCCCAAGGGGGACCGCCGGATGGGGGCCAACCCCCACGCCAACGGCGGCAAGCTCCTCCGGGAGCTTAAGCGCCCCGACTTCCGGGCATACGGCATTGATGTCCCCTCCCCCGGCAGTGTGGAGGCCCAGGACATGCTGGTCTTAGGGTCCTTTGTCCGGGATGTGATCCGGGACAACGCAGACGCCAAAAACTTCCGGGTCTTTGGTCCTGACGAGAGCAAATCCAACCGTCTGACCCCCATGTTTGAGACGACCAGCCGGGTCTGGAACGCCGACCTGGCAGAGGGTGACGAGTACCTGGGACACAGCGGCCGGGTAATGGACTCCATGCTCTCCGAGCACATGTGCGAGGGCTGGCTGGAGGGCTACCTGCTCACCGGACGCCACGGCTTTTTCAACAGCTATGAGGCCTTCATCCGGATTGTGGACTCCATGTTTTCCCAGCACGCCAAGTGGCTGAAAACCTGCAACGAGCTGCCCTGGCGGCAGGACATCGCCTCCCTGAACTATATCCTCTCCTCCAACGTCTGGCAGCAGGATCACAACGGCTTCACCCACCAGGACCCCGGCTTCCTGGATCATGTGGCCAACAAGAAGGCCGATGTGGTGCGGATGTATCTGCCCCCGGACGCCAACTGCCTGCTCTCCTGCTTCAACCACTGCATTGCCAGCCGGAACTATGTGAATGTGCTGGTCACCTCCAAGCATCCCCGCCCTCAATGGCTGACCATGGAGCAGGCGGTGAAGCACTGCACCCAGGGCATCGGCATCTGGCAGTGGGCCTCCAATGACCAGGGGCAGGAACCTGACGTGGTACTGGCCTGCTGCGGTGACACCCCCACGCTGGAGACCCTGGCCACGGTCACCATCCTCCGTCACCATTTCCCCGATCTGAAGGTTCGGGTCATCAACGTGGTGGACCTGATGCGCCTCCAGTCCAACACCCAGCACCCCCACGGCCTGTCCGACTCCCAGTATGACATGCTCTTTACCCAGGACAAGCCCATCCTCTTCACCTTCCACGGCTACCCCTCTCTGATCCATGAGCTCACCTACCGCCGGAAGAACAAAAATCTCCACGTCCGGGGCTATATCGAAGAGGGTACCATCACCACCCCCTTCGACATGCGGGTGCTCAACAACCTGGACCGTTTCCACCTGACCATGGATGTCATCCATCTGCTGCCGGAGAAGCTGGGCACCCGGGGCGCTTTCCTCATCCAGCAGTTGCAGGACAAGCTGGTGGAGCACAAGCAGTATATTGCCGAACACGGACAGGACCTGCCGGAGATCAGGGACTGGAAGTGGAACAACGGAAACGGCAACTACGACGCATAATTTCCTTCCTTTTTTTGCAAGAAAACCAGCAGCCCGCCCGTCAGAATCCCTCTGACAGGCGGGCTTTTTCCTTTAATTTCTCTATTTTGCATAGTAATCCTTCATTTTTTAGACAAGGATTTTGTAACCCCCTTGGGTTGCAATTTTTCTTGCGCCATGCTATCCTAAAAAGCGCAGTGCTGTACAACCGCATATCGCCCGATGAGACCTTGAGAATCCTTTCCCCAGGGAAAGGAGACTGGAGGAGGAGGGATCTCTGGAGAATCTCAATATTTTGAGTACCGAAGGTGCAAGGCTTCCCAGGAAGCCGAATCTCTCAGGTAAAAGGACAGAGCCGAGCATCCCCTCCGCGGAGGCCGTCTGTCCGCCGGGAGAAGGATTCGGACTGTCTTTTCTTCAGAGCCGCTGGGCCTTTGGACCGGCAGGCTCTTTTCATTTCAAGTCTTGAGGAGGCAGTCCCATGGAAACACTGCTGCACATTGTGCAAACCATTAACTTCTACCTTTCCGACTACATCCTGGTGGTCCTTCTGGTGGGGACGGGGGTCTTTTTCTCCCTTCGCACCCGCTTTGTCCAGGTCCGCTGCTTTGGGGAGGGCATGCGCCGGGTTTTCGGCGGCTTCTCCATGCGCGGGGGCCGGCAGAAGGGCGGCCTGAGTTCCTTTCAGGCCCTGACCACCGCCATTGCCGCCCAGGTGGGCACAGGCAATATCATCGGCTCCTGCAGCGCCATCCTGGTGGGGGGGCCCGGTGCCATCTTCTGGATGTGGATTATCGCTTTTTTCGGGATGTCCACCATTTACGCCGAGGCCGTTCTGGCCCAGGAGACCCGGGTGGTCCATGCGGACGGCACCGTCTCCGGCGGCCCTGTTTACTACATTAAGCGGGCTTTTCAGAACAAGTTCGGCACTTTCCTGGCGGGGTTCTTTGCGGTGGCCATCACCTTGGCCCTGGGCTTTATCGGCTGTATGGTTCAGTCCAACTCCATCGGTCAGACCTGCGGCAACGCCTTCGGTATCCCCCCTTGGATCATAGGCGCCGTGGTGGCCGTGGCCTCTGCCTTTGTCTTTCTGGGCGGGGTGCAGCGGGTGGCCTCTGTGACGGAGAAGCTGGTGCCCATCATGGCGGTGCTCTACCTCCTTGGGGGGCTGGTTCTTCTGCTTCTGCGGCTGCCCTACCTGCCGGAGACCTTCGGCATGATCTTCAAGTACGCCTTTTTCCCCAACGCCATTCTGGGCGGCGGCTTGGGGTACGCCTTAAAGACCGCCATCAGCCAGGGCGTCAAGCGGGGGCTGTTTTCCAACGAAGCCGGTATGGGCTCCACCCCCCATGCCCACGCCATGGCCAAGGTCAAAACCCCGCATGAGCAGGGTGTGGTCGCCATGATCGGGGTATTCATCGACACCTTCCTGGTTCTTACCATGACTGCGTTGGTGGTCATCTCCACCCTGTATGCCGGCAACGGCCCCTTGGCCGGCGGGGCGGCAGAGGGCATTGACCAATCCAACATGGCGCAGCTGGCCTTTTCCAGCGTCTTTGGGGAAGGGCTTGGCAGTATTTTCGTCGCTGTATGCCTCCTTTTCTTCGCGTTTTCCACCATCCTCAGCTGGAACTTCTTTGGCAAGCTCAACGTGGCCTATCTCTTCGGCAAGCGAGCCACTGCCGTCTACTCGGTGCTTGGGGTGGTGTTCATCTTCTTGGGCTCGTGTCTGTCCAATGACCTGGTGTGGTCCCTGTCCGACCTGTTTAATCAGCTCATGGTCCTTCCCAACGCCCTGGCTCTGCTGGCTCTGTCCTCCCTGGTGGTGAAAGCCGCCCGGCGGCGGACCACGAAAACGCCAGCCTCTCACCATTGATTCCATATTTTTTCTTTCTTTTCGCCGCCCCCTGTCTGGGAGAGACCCTCCCGGACAGGGGGCGGCACCCTTTTGACAACGCAATTCCATTCAGCTGTGTACCCCCATCCTACCTGATCCCTTGCCGGGCGCTTGCATTCCCCCCGCGCTTCCTTTATAATAAGGAAGCAGCTATCTTTTCTATTGTAAGTGTAATATTTTTCTGTACTTTCCAAAAAGACACCATGAAAGCAAGGAGGATCTGGTATGCAAAGCCCTGCTCTGTCAGCCGCGTGCCCAGCCTGTCCGGTGGAAACCACCTTGACCCTGATCAGCGACAAATGGAAGGTTCTGATCCTGCGAGACCTGATGCCGGGCACCAAACGCTTTGGGGAGCTGAAAAAGTCCATCGGCACCGTCACCCAGAAGGTCCTCACCGCCCAACTGCGGCAGATGGAGGCCAGCGGACTGCTCACCCGCACCGTCTACGCGGAGGTTCCCCCCCGCGTGGAGTACACCCTCACCGACCTGGGGCGCAGCCTCCGGCCTGTTCTGGACGCCATGGAAGCCTGGGGAAAAGCCTACCAAGAAAATGCCCGCTGATGCGGGCGTTTTCTCTCTCAATGGGCCGTTGCTTTCAGACCAATGATGCCGACGAGCAGCAGAGCCGCGAAAAACATCCGGGCCGCGGTGGCTGGCTCTTTGAAGATCACAATTCCCAGCACCACCGCACCCAGGGTGCCAATTCCTGTCCAGACGGCGTACGCTGTCCCCATGGGCAAGGTCTTCACCGCCTGGGCCAAGAGCCAGACGCTGGCAGCCATAGCCACCACAGTCAGAACGGAATATCCAACCCTGGTAAAACCATCCGACAGCTTCATCGCAGTCACCCAGACCATCTCCAGGCATCCGGCCGCCAACAGGCAAATCCATGCCATCATGCCTTCCTCCCTTTCCCATCAATAAAAAATGCGTTTCTTTCTGTACCTTCTACGGCCTAATGGTACAGAAACAAACGCAGCACCCGCCCGGCGGCGAGTGATCGAGGGCAGTGTATCACAGATTTCCTGTCTCGTCAAGGGCGTGTAATCCAGGGTGTCAGCTCCACATGTTTTGTGTTATAATAGATATTATCGCATTTGACCACATCGGAGGGATTCCATTGCAGCTACAACATTCGCAAGGCGCCAATCTGGGCCAGGACAAAATCAGCCGCCTTCTCTTCCAGCTGGCCCTGCCGGCCATTCTGGCCCAACTCATCAACCTGCTCTACAATATGGTGGACCGGATGTACATCGGCCACATTCCCGATGTCGGCCCCAACGCGCTGACCGGCGTGGGGGTGACCCTGCCGCTGATCATGTGCATTTCCGCCTTTGCCGCCCTGGTGAGCATGGGGGGCGCGCCCCGTGCCTCCATCATGATGGGCAAGGGAGAGCCCCAGCAGGCCGAGCGCATTCTGGGCAACTGCGCCTCCATGCTGGTGATCACCGCCCTGGTTCTCACGGTGGTGATCCAGTGTTTCGGCCAGGACATTCTGATGATTTTCGGCGCCAGCAGCAACACCATCTCCTACGCCTGGGACTACATGAAAATATACTCCCTGGGCACCCTGTTCGTCCAGCTTGCTCTGGGTCTCAACGCTTTCATCAACGCCCAGGGCTTTGCCAGAACCGGAATGCTCACCGTGACCATCGGCGCGGCCTGCAACATTATTCTGGACCCTATTTTCATCTTCGCCCTGGGAATGGGCGTGCAGGGCGCCGCCCTGGCCACCATTCTCTCCCAGGGGATTTCCTGCGCCTGGATTCTCCGCTTCCTCACCGGGAAAACAACCACACTGCGGCTGCAGCTCCGGTACGCCCGTCTGCGGGGCTCGGTCATCCTTCCCTGCATCGCCTTGGGCATCGCTCCCTTTATCATGCAGTTTACCGAGAGCATCCTGAACATCTGCTTTAACACCAGCCTGCTCCGCTATGGAGGAGACATCGCCGTGGGGGCCATGACCATCCTGGCCAGTGTCATGCAATTCTGCATGCTTCCGCTTCAGGGGCTTACCCAGGGGGCCCAGCCCATCATCGGCTTTAACTTCGGGGCCAACCAGCGGGACCGGGTCAAGGAGGCCTTTCGTCTGCTGTTGGCCTGCTGTATGGTCTTTGCCGGGCTCATCTGGTTTTTGTCCATGTTTGTCCCCCAGCTGTTCATCTCCATCTTTACCAGTGACCCGCAGCTGGCGGACTTTACCCGCTGGGCCATCCGAATCTACATGGCGGTCTCTCTGCTCCATGGCATTCAGATCTCCTGCCAGCAGACCTTCATCGCCTTGGGCAACGCCAAAACCTCTGTCTTTCTGGCCCTCCTGCGCAAGGTGATCCTGCTGATCCCCCTGATCTACATTCTCCCATATTTCCTGGCCGACAAGGTGTTTGCCGTGTTTTTGGCCGAACCTGTGGCCGATTTCATCGCCGTCAGCACCACAGCCACCCTCTTCTATCGACAGTACAAAAAGCTATAAAAACCTCCTCAAGCCGTCCGCCTCAGACCGCAGCGTCCCGGGGCGGGCGGTTTTTCCTTTGACAAACGGCACAAGACGTGGTATCGTATTTTAAGTTAGCAAACGCTAACTTAAATCATCAAAGGAGGTATCCTATGGATCACGCGGTTCTCCACGCTTTTTTTCTCACCCTCCTGGCCGGGCTGAGCACTGGGATTGGAAGCTGCATCGCATTTTTGACCCACCATACCAACAAAAAATTCTTGTCCGTCAGCCTGGGCTTTTCCGCTGGCGTCATGATTTATGTCTCCATGATCGAGATTTTTTCCCAGGCCCAGGATGCGCTCCAGGCGGAACTGGGGGAGAAATGGGGCAGCTGGAGCACGGTCATCGCCTTTTTCGGCGGGATGCTCCTGATCGCTCTCATTGACAAGTGCATTCCCTCCGAGGAAAATCCCCATGAGGTCAAGTCTTTGGAAGCGGACACCGACCACTCAACCAAGCTGATGCGCATGGGGGTGATGACCGCCCTGGCCATCGCCATCCACAACTTTCCCGAGGGACTGGCCACCTTTGTCTCCGCCCTGCAGGACCCCAGCATCGCCATCCCCATTGTGGTGGCCATCGCCATTCACAACATTCCAGAGGGCATCGCGGTCTCGGTTCCCATTTATCACGCCACAGGCTCCAAGGGCAAGGCCTTTCGGTACTCCTTCCTCTCCGGCCTGGCCGAGCCTGTGGGCGCCCTCATTGGGTGGCTGCTCCTCATGCCCATTATGAGCGATCTGGTCTTCGGCATTCTCTTTGCCGGCGTGGCGGGCATTATGGTGTTTATCTCTCTGGATGAGCTACTCCCCTCGGCACGGGAGTACGGGGAGCATCATCTCTCCATTTACGGCCTGATCTGCGGCATGGCCGTCATGGCGATCAGCCTGCTCTTATTTTTATAAATCCCCATCGGCTTACCGCTCCAAATGACAAGACCAAAAAGCTTGCAAAAAAATCACAGAGCTGGTGGCAGCCAGCTCTGTGACAATCAAAGAAGCCATAGACGCCAGCCGTTTGTCCACAGAGTTTTTTGATGAAATGAAGATTGTCAACGGTTGAGATGTTCTTCTATCCAGAAGAGAACAACCTCACGAAGTAATTTTACTTCCTCCGAAACAGCCTTGGACGCAATATCGGCCGACTCGGGAGGCAAATTCTTTTTCAGGGAATTTTCTGTCCGGGTATTAAACACATCGAAAAAATGGTTGAGATCGTCCATAAGAGAAAAATCCATGTTTGCACCTCCCTTCTCCTGTGATTCTATCACGGACAGAAGGAGGGGGCAAGAGAGGAATTTAGTTAGAAAGGAGGTTCCCCCATCGGAAGAGGACCATAGAAGTCCCGAAAACAATTTTTATTTGATTGCAGAATTCTGGTATACTTACCTCAGTACGAAGTGTGTTGCCTCTGGGGGCCATGTGCAAGTTAGAGCCGGAGGACGTGGCTGCCATAGTGACCTTGCTCAAGATTGTCCGGTCATCTGGAAACCCAGAACACATTGATAACGGGATGGATGGTGCAGGGTGTCTGGCCTGCGGCGGGGAGGTCAGCACGCATTAAAATTAACGCTTGTGCCAGCCTTACCAGATGAATCGGGTCAAAAAGGAGAATCCATGATGAACAAAACTGATCTCGAAAAGATTTTGACAGAGCATACGCTTTGGTTGCACAACGAAGGGGGAAAACGAGCAGACCTCAGAGGGGCAGACCTCGGCGAGGCCGACCTTAAAGGGACAAACCTCAGAGAGGCAGACTTCAGAGGCGCAAACCTCGGTGAGGCCGACCTTAGAGGAGCAAACCTCAGAGAAGCAGACCTCAGAGAGACAACCCTCGGATGGGCAAACCTCAGAAAGGCCAACCTTGGTTGGGCAAATCTCAGTGAGGCAGACCTCAGAGGGGCGGACCTCAGAGGCGCAAACCTGGGATGGGCGAACCTCAGAGGGACAAACCTGGGAGGGGCCAGACTCAGCGAGGCAAATCTGGATTTTAGCGTTTTCCCTCTCTGGTGCGGGGCACTTAGTGTGCAAGCAGATGAAAGAATTGTGAGACAACTCATATACCACACCCTGAGACTGGCTCAAAACGCAAAAATGGATTGCGCTCTGAAGGCAGCTTTATTTACCAAAGAGCTCATAGCGCAAGCGAATTTGTTTCACAGGGTAGAATCTGGGGATGTTGAAAGGATAACAGATGAAAGTCTCGCCTATCATACCCGCAAGCCGGGGGCGGCGGAAGAGCCGGAGCCCCTGGAGAAAAAAGATTGAGCATCCATAAAGGAATATCTATCAGCGCAACGGATCGATCCTCCGGGAAACACTGCAAGTATTTTTTGACCATCCGGACACAGCGTTTTGTTTCACGCGGGACACGGACACCCGGTCCTCTCAATTTGAATCGGAAGTAGTTTTCTACCCATCTCTCTGTAAGTTGAATCACAAAAATAAAGAAAGCGACCTAAAACAATCTTTAGGTCGCTTTCTTTGGCAGCGGGAGAAGGATTCGAACCCTCACAAACAGAGTCAGAGTCTGTCGTGCTACCCTTACACAATCCCGCTATGGCATGTCGCGTTTTTAACTTGG
>OLNL01000119.1_pt1 | contig 84784 bp, 18 predicted proteins | sample 1672181 | NCBI WGS metagenome assembly OLNL01 (sample SAMEA3136656, study PRJEB25190) | human gut metagenome | biome: human gut; feature: human-associated habitat; material: faeces | place: Austria | collected 2013
CCTGTGACATCCTGCTTGTAAGGCAGACGCTCTCCCAGCTGAGCTAAACTCCCATTTGCGCTGACCTGTTGTGTCGGCCAACAACATTGACTATTATAGCAGACCTTTTTTACTTTGTCAACACTTTTTTTAAAAAAATTTTTATTTTTTTAAAAAAGATTTTTTTTGGTTATTTTTGACTGATATTTATATTTATTTTTATGTTTTTATGGTGTATAATATTACTAATATAAAATGTATGACTTAGAGGAGGAAACACTTATGAAGAAATATATAAAAAAGTTAATTTCAATTCCCTCTATATTGGCGATAAGCATTTCATTGCTTACTGCGTGTTCTGTTCCGCAGAGCGAATCGACTCCTTCTCCTTCGGAGAAATCAGCAAATGAAACCGTCTATGCTTTTGTCGGAAAAGATATACAAAATCCGTATAGCCAAAAAGTTTTTGAGGGTTTTGAAAGCGCCTGCAACGAAATAGGCATTGAAGCGATATACAAAGCGCCTACTTCCGCAACTGCCGACAAACAAATTGAAATTATAAACGAACTTATAGATAATAACGTGGACGGAATTGCCATTTCCGCCAACGATGCCGATGCACTTGAATCTTCACTTACCGAGGCTCTGAATTCAGGCATTGAAGTAATATCGGTTGATGCACCCGTAAATTCAATTTCACGAAAAACGCATATTCAACAAGCCGATCCGGAAGTACTCGGACGAAATTTTATAAAGAGTGCGTATGACGTTTCAAACGGTGAAGGCGGTTTTGCGATTTTAACTTCCACAGGCAGTGCACCGAATCAAAATCAATGGATACGCTATCTAAAGCTCGAAATAGAAGAAAATCCCGAAAAATACAGCAATATGCCTCTTATCGAAATAGCTTACGGCGATGATGATGCAACCAAATCTTACACGGAAACACAATATCTTTTGCAAAATGACGCTATTAAAACTATTATCGTTCCTACGACAATAGGCTTGAGTTCCGCCGCCAAGGCGCTTAAAGAATCCGGCAAGGATGTAAATCTTATAGGACTTGGTTTTCCGAGTGAATTATCCGAATACATAAAAGACGGAACGTGCGACAGATTGTACATATGGAATACAACCGATCTCGGCTACCTTACCGCCTACACGCTTAAAGCCCTTGACGAAAATGAAATAACAGGCAGCATAGGTGAAACATTTACCGCCGGTTCACTCGGCGAAAAGACAATCACCGCTGACAAGGACAATGCAAGCGAAATAATACTCGGCGACCCGATTATGTTTGACCGCACAAACATCGACTCATTATCGGATATATATTAGTGTAAAATCTCCAAAAAAACACATTTATATGTGTTTTTTTATTTGAAATTATTGCACTGTTCTGCCAATTATGATAATATAATTATACTTATAATTATTCATATTTTCTTTTTTGGGGAGGCACAGAATATATGTATAAAAAAACAATACCAAAAAGATTGAGACTTCCAATTGCCCTGCTTGTCACTATTGCTATTGTTATAATCAGCTATGCCAGTTATATTACCTATGCGGCAAATCAACGAACGATTTCTACTCTTTCTGAAATTTCACACCAAAATCAGACTATTTTCAGTCTTGAACTCGGAAGAGATGCAAAAATCATAGAAAATGCGGCATCTTATATAGAAAAATTGGGTTATGCCTCTTTTGACGATATTCTTACATTTTTAAAGCATAGCCGAATCGATGATCAACAGCATCTTTTAGGAATTGTAACACCTGACGGCAAGCTTACCGACATAAACGGAGTCGAAATCGACTTATCGCAATTTCCTAATACAAAAGAGGCTTTTAACAGCGAAGAAACTAAATTCTTTTGCGATTCATATAATGATTTTACATTTCTTATATGCACTACACCCATAAGAATAGACGGCGAAAATAAATTCGTAATTTTCTCTACATATCTGACTTCCCGATATGCAGATTCAATTTCAACGCCTACATTTGAAAACAAAGGATATTCTTACGTCATTGACAGTGACGGAAAAAGAATTGTCGGTTCATCTCATAACGGTTCATTCGGATTGACATTCGACAATCTGTTTGACGAAATGAGTCAAGCGTCAAGCAAAAATGACAGTGCCATACAGCAAATGCAAGCCGATTTAAAAGAAGGTAAATCAGACGGAATAATAATGCTTAACGGCATTGAAAAATACATTTATTATACACCGCTTAATATAAACGACTGGTACATACTTACCGTTGTGCCAAAAAACGTTGTGACAAAGTACACAACTCAAATTCTTATATGCTGTTACCTGTTCATCGTATTTTGCTCAGTCGTATTTTTCTACCTATTGCATACGGCAATCAAAGCAAAAACCACCAGTCAAAAGCAGCTTGAGGAAATGGCTTACGTTGACAGTCTTACAGGCGGTATGTCATATACAAAATTTGTTTTAGAGGCTGAGAAAACACTGAAAGACAATCCCGATGAAAATTATGCTTTAATTAACCTTGATATAAACAATTTCCAATATATCAATGACTTTTTCGGTGATGACGAAGGCGACAGAGCTTTAAAATTTTTGTGGTCTGCCATTTATAAGCGACTTGAGCCAAAAGAATTGTGTTCAAGAATTTTTGACGACCACTTTGTCGCATTAATCACATACGACAATACTAAGTCGTTAGATAACGCTTGCGCAGATTTCTTTAACTCGCTTAAATTATACAGTCCGGCAGGCGGTGTATATAATATGACGGTATCTGTCGGAATTTATCTTGTGGATGACAGAGATATGAAGATAAATTCAATGCTTAATCGTGCAAGAATAACACAAAAGCATTTGAAAGGACAGTCCTCACAATCGCAATATGCAATATATTCTTCAAAGCAACGTAATGATATTATGATGCAGAAAACGATTGAAAACGGCTTTGAGGATGCTATTAAAAACAAAGAATTTAAGGTTTATTTCCAACCTAAATTCAATATTAACGCAAACAAATTTGACGGTGCAGAAGCTCTTGTACGTTGGCAAAAACCTAACGGAACAATAATTTCACCGGGTATGTTTATACCGCTGTTTGAAAAGAACGGCGATATTATTAAGCTTGACAAATATGTGCTTGAAGAAACTTGTGCCAAAATCAGAAAATGGCTTGATTTGGGCTATGACGTTTCGCCAATATCGGTAAATGTATCACTCCTGCAGTTATTGGACGAAAACTTTGTTGAGGATCATATCAAGACGGTTGAAAAGTACGGAATACCGCTAAATCTGATTGAAGTTGAATTTACCGAAAGTATTCTTGCAGAAAACGAAAGCTTGCTTATTTCGCTTACAAAGCAATGTAAAAAGCACGGAATTAAAGTTTTGCTTGATGACTTCGGCAGCGGATATTCTTCACTTAATATGCTTAATCTTCTGCCTTGTGACATCGTTAAACTTGACAAACGTTTTGTCGATAAACTGGAAACAGACGATAAGTCAAAGGCCATTGTTTTGAGCACAATATCGCTTGCACATACACTTCAAATGTCGGTTACGGCAGAGGGTGTTGAAACAAAAAATCAATACGATTTATTGAAAGAAATGCATTGCGATACAATTCAAGGTTTCTATTGTGCAAAGCCAATGCCTGAGGACGATTACGAAAACCTAATCAAAGGCTGATAAATTACAGACATCATAAAAGGCTGTCGATTTCGACAGCCTTTGTTTTATATTTGCCCTTTCATCTTAAGCACTCGCTCTACTGCACTGTTTAGTGTCTCTTCACTGATTTCACCGCATTTAACCGCATTTAAAATCTGATTATAACCTGTTTGATAATCGGTCGTTATAAGTAAATCATTACCCGCATTTACCGCTTTAACGTACACATTCTCCATATCTGCGACTGCACCCATAGCAATGTCGTCTGTCATTATAACACCGTCAAAACCGCACTCATCTCTAAGCATATTGTGAATTTTCGGCGAAAGTGACGCTGGGTTTTCACTGTCAAGTGCATTGACCGTATTATGTGCCACAAGCACACTGCTTGCACCTGACTCAATTCCGACTTTAAACGGAAGCAAGTCGTTTTCGCGTATGCTCTCGGCAGTTTTGTCGTCATAAACAGTGCCTTGATGACTGTCACCGCCTACACCGCCATATCCGGGAAAATGCTTTAATACGCTCATAATTCCTGCGTTATTCATTGCCGTTACCGTCTTTGAAACGAAATCAGCCGTAACTTCCGCATTTTGTCCAAGACTTCTGTCATACATATAATCAGACGGATTTGTCGAAACGTCCGCAACGGGCGCAAGGTTCATATTAACTCCCAAACTCAAAAGAAGTTCCGATTTTTCCGTTGCATTTTCAACTACCGCGTCCATTCCGCCCTCATTGTAAATCTCTTGCGGTGACTTGAATTTTTCGGGTGCAAGATTAGGGTTTGAACTTACTCTTACAACCGTTCCTCCCTCCTCGTCCGCACCGATTATAAGCGGTATGTCGCTTTTATCTTGATAACTCTGTATTTTTTCTTTTACTTCGTCTTTTGTAAGTCCCTCAAAGTCACGTCCGAACATCAATATTCCGCCCGGTTTTATACTCATTAAATCATCTGTTTGTTCGTCCTCAACGCAACGCACAAACAGAATTTGTCCGACTTTTTCTTCAAGGCTCATTGTATCTATGAGCGTCGGCTGTTCTGTATCGGATACTTCGTTCTTCACACCGCCGCAGGACGCAAGCATTGCACACATTGCAATACTTATAATTATAGATATTGTTTTTTTCATCACTTTTCCCCTATTTCACATACAACATTCCGTTTTTATCCTCAAGTTCAAAATACGCAGGACGTTCAAGCGGATGCTTGTTCGGCGAATGTAACAATAACAGTAATTTGTCATCAAACGTTTTGAAAATCATACCGTGTCCGCCGTCTTTTTTAAACAGCAGTTCGCCACGTTGTACCCAATTACCGTCTATGTCGCCGTTATCCGACACTGCAATAGCCTCTGTATATCCTTCTTCGCCCATACTTGACCATAGCAAGAGTAATGTACCGTCAGCACATCTGTACGGAAACGGACCGTCCGTAACGTATATACCTTTGTTTTTCTGTGCCTCAGCAATCCAGCTCGCCTCACTCGCTTTAAACAACAAAATCGGTTCACCGACTGCTCTTTTTAAATCTGCACTCATTTCAACCGCACACATTTCACCGTCATTTACCTGTACCCATTCATGGCAAAAAATCATATACGGCTTACCGCTTTTGCTTATGTATAACGTGCCGTCAAGCGATTCCCAATCCGGCGGTGTAATTGTACCCTCACTGTGTACCGTAAATTTGCCGTCCGGCTTGTCTGCCTTTAATACCATAGTTCCGCGGCATCTGTCCGCCGATTTGAATGACGCAAACATATAGAACGCGCCGTTGTACGCATAAACTTCAGGCGCCCAATAATGTCTGTCCGCCCAAAAATCTGCCGTTCGCGTAAATATCTCTTTTGGTTCAGACCAATTTTCAAGGTCGTCACTGACGTATACGTCAAGCCCTGTCGCGTTGTCCTCCCACACTTCACTTCCGCGTGAGCCGTATAGGTAATATTTGCCCTCATACGGCAATATGAATGGATCACGTATGTTTATATCTTCTCTTTTCATTATGTTTCTCCTTTTATTTTTGCCACCTCTCCTTTAAAGAGTGGCTTTCGTAGGGGCGATCATCGGTCGCCCTTTTTGTGTTTTCTTCAACGGGCGACCAATGGTCGCCCCTACGGTTATCTTACAAGGGACATCGACGTGCCGTCCCCTACTTTCGTTATATCGCATCTGCCACCTCTCCGTCACTTCGTGACACCTCTCCTCAAGGAGAGGCTTTTGGCTCCCATTGAGGGGAGCTGTCAACACAGTTGACTGAGGGGTGGCATTTTATTGTTATCCCACGTTATACCATATGAGACAGTCCGCTACTTTCCCTGTACTGCGGTCATAATTTGATTATATGCCCAATGGTCTGGTGAAACATCACCGAACGGATTTTCTGCATTTTCCGCTATCGGATTACCAAGCACTTTATTCATCATTGTAACCGCTTCCGCACGCGTTACTGAATTATCCGGCTTAAACGTGCCGTCCTCATATCCGCTTACAATATTTTCATCATACAATGCTTTTATATATCCTGTTGCATAATAATCGTTTGGCACATCTGAAAATTCTGTACATATTCCATCTCCGTCAAATGAGCCGTATTTACTCAAAATAACCGCCAATTCTCCGCGTGTTATATCTATGTCAGCCTTAAATGGACCGCCCTCGTATCCATGAATATATCCCTTTTCAGCAGCATATCCGACATAATTTGCATACCATTCATTATCCGATACATCAGTAAAATCACTTGCATACATCTTATTTTCATCAAAATCAGCCGAACATCTTGCTATAATTGCCGCCGCCTCAGCACGGGTTATTGTATTATCCGGTCTGAATGTGCCGTCCTCATATCCCGAAATATACGCTTTACTTCCACCGTTTCCTGTTTTAAGTCTTATAATACTGAATGAATCGGCAGGCGCATTATATGTAAAGTTATTGCTTGCGTTTGTTAATTCGATTTCTTTCGGTACGATTGCATTTTTATTATCAAGACTGTTTTCCAAATTTGTATCTCCCGACATAACAGTTGTCTTTGCGATATTTGACGTTACCGTTTCGCCCGATACATTCATTCCGATATTTACGTCACTGTCCATTGTATTGACAACCTTAACGATAACGTCACCCGTTTCCTCATCATACACGCTTGACGAATACACAGGACCGTATTCCTTAGGCTTTTTATATGAGCATATAAATTCATCATTCAAATATGCTTTGATTTCATCATCAGTCACTTCAACCATAACGTCATACCATTCATTATCATTTATATGCACGTTACCGACATACGACTGTTCCGCAACGTTACCGGAAGAAGAACTTACACCGTTTACAATTTGTTGTACCTTTGCGGTTGTATTGCCCCAACCGCCTATATTAACTCTGTAATAATTCAATGCATCATCTGCCACAACTCCTATTTGGAAACCCTCGCCGCCGCTCAATTTGCGTGCTTTCAGAGTCAAAGTATAGTTACGCATATCAGGGCTTGCATAATAGCATACCGCACCCGTATTATCCGACATTTGAGAAATCACACCGTTATCGTCTATAGACCAGTCACCGTTTGTTGTTTCCCATTCAGACTTATCAGCAGTTACAGTTGAATTTTCCGTTTTTACCTCTATATCTTTAAATTCATTATGTGTTCCCCAACTGCCGACTGCAACACCGCCTTGAAGTGCGTCATCTTTTTCGATACCGTTCAGTTTAACCTCTGTCGGCAAAGAATAATTGCCTTGATTATTTGAGAACAGTGACTGAACGTAATAATTCGGTGTAAGAACGTAATCCGAATTATTAAACCAAATCATATCCGCCGCCGACCACTGTGTATTGCCGTACTTCGCAAACATAGGCGCGTAGCTCGCCATACGCACAACGTCCGCATTTCTTTCAAGACCTGTCATAAACGCCGCCTCCGAAAGTGCGTTATACCAAGCATTACCCTTTGACGCATATTCACCCAAAAATACCTTTGTATTTGTGTCACGTCTGTAATTATCATATCTGTAAGCGTGCTGTCTGAACCAATCGGCTGTTTCATAATAATGCTCGTCCATACGGTCGGCAAGCTCCTCATGCTCATTCGCCCAATTCCATGCAAGGTCATTTGAACTTCCGCTTGACGCAGTACCTGACGTTGTTACAAGGTTAATATCGGGATATTTTTCGTGTATCTGCTTTGCAAATTCTTCGTATCTTTCAAAGTAAATATCACCGTACTGCTCGTTTCCGATACCTATGTACTTCATATTAAACGGCTCTTTATGTCCCATTTGAATACGCTTTTGCACCCATTCATTACTTTCATCAGTACCGTTTGCAAATTCGATAAGGTCAAGTGCGTCATCAATATACGGCTGTAATTTGTCCATAGGAACAAGGTGTTCTTCGTCCGTTGCACTTCCGCTGCGGACTTGACACGCTATACCGCAATTCAAAATCGGAACAGGCTCCATACCCAAGTCCTCGCACATTTGGAAATACTCATAAAAACCAAGTCCGTAAGTCATCATATACGGCTCTGTCTCAGACGGATTCCATATGTTTATCATTTCCTTACGTTCCGACACATCACCGATTGTATCTTTCCAGTTCCAAGCCGTATCCATTGTCTGTCCCTCAACGGCACAACCTCCCGGAAAACGCAAGAATTTAGGGTGCATTGCTTCAAGCTGTTCCATCAAATCCTTACGCAAGCCGTGTCCTTTGTATGTATCCTCCGGTATAAGCGATACCATATCTACATCAAGGTCACTGTCGCCTGTATTTGTAACAATAAGTCCGCTGCCGTCACTTTCAAGTTCTTCGTCAGCAGTGAATGTAACAGAATACTTTTTCCAATCGTCTTTTGAATTACATTTTATAACAGCAGCAGCCTCATTAAAAGGTTCAACCTCAAAACTAGCCTTATGTTCATCTATTACAATTCCCAATGACACCGTCAGTTCACCCTCGCCGCGTGCATATACCGAAAAATCATATTTTTCGCCATTTTTAAATTTCATTCCGCTGAAAGATGTACCTTTATCGCAATCCCATTCGGTTCCGTCATAAAAACCGTCATTACAAATCATTTCACCTTTCGGGATTGTAATATATGTAGGATTATTTTCGTTCATCGGTTTATCTGTTTTAACCTGTATATTTTCGGCGGTATAATATTTGCCGTCCTCTCTGTTAGGCTCTTTATATATTGAATACAGTCCCCAATTATATAAATGTCCTTCTTTTTCATCACTCTTTTCAAAAGAACGGTTTTGCACCATTTCCGCATAAAGTCCGCCGTCTGCGGCAGAGTTAATATCCTCGAAGAACAATCCCCACATATCGTCCGAAACGTCCTTACTCCTGTCCGACGCATCAATATTAATCGAATAAGGTTCTTCCTCACTGCCCGTCACATACAGTGTATACTCTCTGTCTACACCGCCGTATGACTGCACAAGTGTTACTGTTTCGGCGGTTTTATTATGCTTAACCGCACCTGTTTCAGTGTTTATAAGTCCGAGATTATCTGTTTCATTCCACACAATACCGTCTGCCTGCGGTAAAGTTATACTGTCGCCTGTCACAATCTGTTCATCGTCTATCGCATATGAATCAAGCATAACATCGGCATTTATTTCACCGTCAGCCATAACTTTTAATATTTCGTCCTGTGAAAGTGCGGTGTTATAAACTCTGAAATCGTCCACTACCGCCGACAAATATGCGTCACCGTCATAGTGCGACTTACCTATATAATTAGCAGTGTTTGTAAGTTCGGATATATCCTTTATACCCGACTTACTCTTTATAAGTCTGCCGTTTCTGTAATATGAAACGGTATCGCCTTTAATTGTTATCGCATAGTTTACCCATTCTTTTGCGGTTTCCTGCGTGCAATCCATTGTATCAACAGTTGCACCATTTTTTATCTCCACTCTTGAAGCACCGCCGCTGTACGGTGCAAAGAAAAAGTTTTGGTTTGAGTCCGTACCGAAATCGAAAACTCTGCCCCATGTTGTGAATTTATTAATCTTCACCCACGTTGTAATCGTCATATCGCTTGACAGAATATTATCCGGCAATTTGGCATAGCCGTCAGTACCGTCAAGCAAAAGACCTTTACCCTTGTTACCGTCATCGGTTACACTTGCACCGCCCGACAGTTTCAATTCATTCTTGCCGTTTTGGTCAGCAAGCTGTTTGTTTCCGTCAAACGTGTACTGTAAAACGGGTTTCGGTACATTTTCCGCCGCAATGCTCACACACGGTAATGACGCAAACGTCATTGCCAACGCAGACACCATTGCAATAAGTTGTTTTTTCATAATTTCTCCCTCTTTTTATATAAATTTTATTTGTGACTTCTGTAAATACATTCCGCAACATATTGTTCCAATGCATTCCACTCCTCAACACGTCCTTCTTTTATCGCCAAGTCAATCTCCGCAACTCGCCTTAGCATCCAAACAAGCGAATCCTCCGAAAAGCCTTTTGCGCTGTTTATATATTTTCTTGCAACAAACAACGAAACGCCTATTTCCGATGCAACCTCAGCTTGCGGCGCACCGTTCATTAATTTTACACGGAGCATTTTTTCAAATGTCGAAAGCATTAAATATATAAGCGTAAACACATTTTCTTTGACCGTTTTTAAATCGGCAAGCGTTTCCATTGCCTTTTGTGTATTGCCGAGCATAATCGCGTCCGTAAGTTCAAAAACGATAACTTCCATTGACTTTGCAACAACTCTGTCAATATCGGTTTTATATATTTCTTCATCACAAAAATCAATCAGCTTTTTTATTTCATTATTAATGCTCGCCAAACCACTGTCACATATGGTTATAAGGTAATACGCATTTTCTTTTGAAATCTTCTTTTTTGCGTTCAGAAATTGCTTGACAACCCACGTCACAAGGTCAGCCTCACTCAAATAAGTAAATTCAACCACTGTTCCGACCTTTGCCGCCGCCTTATACAAAGCACTTCTTTTATCAACCGATGTTTCATCGAAAATCACGACCGTATCGTCAGATATTCTTTTAAACTTTTCGGTCCAAAATTCCTTTTTTTCTTCTGTCGATGCCTCATCTTTTCCGCTTTTCAACTGAAAAATACCGCTGTCCTTAATGTGTATCAGCTTTTTCTCCGTCATCATCGGAAAGCTTTCCCACGCGTCGTCATATTCCGAAAACGCAACGTCACGGCCTTCAATTTTTATGTGGTTAAAGTCGGGGAATCCGCCGTCCGGAACGCAGTCTTTTACCCTATTAACGTACATTTCACGCAGGTAGTCCTCCTCACCGTAAAACACATATAAAGGTGCTAAAACACCCTCTTTAAGCTGTTTTTTCAGTTTTAACAAATTTCCGTTTTTCTTTTCCGCCATTCTTATCTCCTATTATATATATCCGTTTCGGCACTGCCGTTTTTATGTATTATAAATTTTATATCGCCGTCATAATCAGTACGAAAAACCTGTGCATTTTTCAGTCTTTCAAGTACATCGTCATTCGGCAAATTATATGGATTATTCTCACCGACGCTTATAACCGCATATTCGGGAGTTAATTTTTCAACCCATTCTTCACACGTTGCGGTATTCGAGCCGTGATGTGCAACCTTTAACAAGTTCGTTTTGCCTGCTTTTCCGTCGTCAATCAAATTCTTTTCGGCAAATGATGACATATCACCCGTAAATGTTGCAGAAAAACCGTTATACTCAACGTAATACACATATGAAGTATCATTTTCATCATCACTTAACCCTGTCTTATTTGACGGAGGAATAATTCTTATTGTCATTCCGTTATTATAAGTAAGAAGTGTTTCCTGTGAAATGTAATGCACTGTCGTGCCGTTTTCCCTTGCGGTATTTTCAAGTGCCGAACGCCATTCACTGCCCTCCATATTATCGGGCAGAAATAAATTTCTTACCTTTATATTCTCCATTGCCGCTATAATTCCCTGCACATGGTCTTGATGATAATGACTTACAAACGCACTGTCTGCCTTTGTTATCCCCTCTGTTTCAAGATAATCAAGGTACACCTTTTCACCGGGGTTGTAATCAGAATACGAATTACCACCACCGCCGTCTATAAGCACATTAAATCGGTACGGTGCTTGAATTACCGCACCGTCACCCTGACCGACATTGACGAATGTAATTTCCACATTATTTGTACTAATCACTTCGCCTATTACATACGAAGTCATCAATGCCGCCGCAACAAAAATCGCAATACGCATTTGACTGTTTTTCTTCTTAATATATTTCACTCCCGAGGCAACGGCAAGAGTGTATATAATAAGTAATAACAAATTCGGTTTTGCAACTGTATGCGATACAAGACCGAGTTTATATGAAATTGTCGGCACAAGTTTTAGTATAAACAGCACACAGTCAACCGCCTGTTTAAACAGCGGTGCGGTATTGAATACCGCAAGCATTACAAGCAAAATCGGTGCAAGCACCATAATCACCGTCACGCAAGGCAACATTATTATTGACAAAACAATCGAATATATCGAAACAGCACCGAAAAAGTACGCTGAAACAGGCAAAAGTCCGATTGTACAAATTATGCCTATCGCAAAAAGTCTGCGAATGTATTTTATATGTATAAATTTAAGTTTACCGTGCACACAGTCGTAAAAGTAATATATCATAATTGCCGACAGCACCGACATCACAAATCCTGCGTCAAACAGCATTATCGGATTTGCCGCTCCGACCGCAAGCAACGTTATACCGACTATATCCGGATAATATTTACGTCCGAATTTACTTTCGGTAAATATAATTACCGCTATCATCACAGCCAATCTGACCGAAACGGTATTGTTTGCATTTGCGAAAGCATATATAATAAGAAGAAACACCGTCAAAATATTGCGTGTCCTCTTTTTGAATATGCCCAAAACAAGCGTTATTAAGGACATTAAAAGCATTATATGAAGATACGAAGAATAAAAATATCTTTTCGTACCCGTTTTGGTAAGTATCTTATCAAAATCGTCCGAAAATTCTTTTTTATCCCCTATCAGCACAGCTTTCATTATCGCATTGTAATCGCCCTTGTAATGCTTGTCAATTAATTTTGAAATTGAGTTCTTAAACGAATTGTTAATCGCATATGGTGAATAATCTTTTATCACTTCGTCCGAAAGTTTAACTTCACTGCTGTATGATTTAAAGAAAATCCCCAATTTTTTATAATATTTCTTATAATCAAAGCCATTTCTATTCAATTTTTCAGGAAGTTCGTCGATAAATCCGCTGAAAGTTACAGTATCACCGTATTCCGGCTTATTATCTGAAGTAAGAAGGATTTTATCCCTTACCTTTTCATTATTTACTTTACGCACATCGATTACATATCGTACATTTTCATCTTCTTCACTGTCCTGCGGTATCTCGCATACACGACCGACGGCAGTCACATACCGCCCTTCATACTTATACAAATCATGCGCATTTTCGCTTACTTGGGCATTGCAAAGAACTGTGCCCATAACAAGCGCCGTCATCATAACAAGTATTTTTGTATTGAATTTATGTTTAAAAACCGACACAACTGTCAATACCATTATAAGGGACAAAAGAAAAATTAATGCAAACGCAATGTCTATGCGTTCGTAAATATACACCCCAATCGAAAAGAATACGGCGATTTTAATATATTCAACCATATTTCTTACTCCTTGTATGCTTTAATTATATCAAATCGCAGTTTTCTTTACAACGGCAATGTAACTTTTGTAATCTTTGTAACGCGTTTGTAATATAAATGCACCGATTTTTACAAAGAAACATACTTTACGCGTAATCTGCCTGTAATATTAGGCTGAAATTCTGTAATTTTTGAATTATTTGAATTTTGTACACTTTTACATTATTTCACCTACAAAACGCACTGTTTATGCGACATATTGAACATTTTACCCATCGTTTTATGTTACAAAAGCTACTGTTTTATTACCGAATTGTTACAAAAAGAATACGATACGATTAAAAAAGTGTTGACAAATGGTTTAATGTGGTGTATAATCCTGTTTGTAATGTTTTAGAAATATATTAGAAATACAAATGCAATTTAAGTAATCGTTAAGAAAACTTAAATCATTAGGAGGTTTTATTTTATGAAGAACTTTAAGCATTCACTTATTGCTGTAATAGCAGTAGCAATGATAAGTTCACTTGCAGTAGCACAAGCATCCGGCTTAAACAATTCAAAAACAGAAAGAGAACAAAGAATAAATGCGGCAGCAGCAGAGCAGAGCATAACAATCGCTCAAAAGGATATTACAGACGCAGTTAAAGGTACTGCCGAGATTTCAACAGAATCTACAGAGACTTCTGCTGAAAATACAGCAGAAGAAAGCGAAATCGCGCCAAAGAGTTTTTACCCTCTTGGCTATGTACTTATCTCAAACGGTTCACTTGACGTAAGAGAAACTCCGTCAGACGAGGCTAACGTTATCGACAAAGTCGAAGTATGTACAGAAGTTGAAGTTATGGAAAACTCAGAGGGTTGGTACAAAATAGCTTATAACGGCGGTAAGACAGGTTATGTTCCGAGCGAATCGATAACTCAAGATAAAAACCTTGCAGACGAGGCTAAAAAGAGTTATACTAATTACAGAATTGCTCAAGTTACACTTTCAGGCGAATCTGTAAGAGTAAGAAGTGCAGCAAACACTGACGCAGATGTTATAGAAGAACTTTCAGACGGTACTTATGTATATGTACTAAGCGGTGAAAATGATTTTATAAAGATTTGCTACGGTGATGACTATAAAGAAGGTTACGTTATCAATACTTCCCTTCAATTCACAGGCGAATGGATAGAAAAAGACACTATCGCACAAAAGCAACAGGAAATTGCAGACGCAAAGGCAGCCGCTGAAAGAGCAGAAAGAATTGCCAAGCAAAACGCAGCCGCAGCCAACGTTGCAACATCTGCACCGTCAGCATCTTCACAATCAGAAGAAACACAGTCGGCTCCGTCATCTTCATCAAAGGGACAATCTATCGTAAACACAGCAATGCAATATCTTGGTGTTCCGTATGTTTGGGGCGGCACTTCCCCATCAGGTTTCGACTGCAGCGGTCTTGTGCAGTATGTATGTTCAAAGAACGGTATCAGCGTAAGCCGTGTAGCGGCAGACCAAAGAAATAACGGAACTTATGTAAGTCGCGACAACCTACAACCGGGTGACCTTGTATTCTTCGGTAAGGGCGGAAACATTCACCACGTTGGTATCTATGTAGGTAACGGAAATATGATTCACGCTCCTCAAACAGGTGACGTTGTTAAGATTTCTTCAATCAATACAGAATACCGTATTTCTCAATACGCAGGTGCAGTAAGAGTTTACTAATTTGATTTAATTATACTGTCCTCTCCTAAATCGAGAGGACAGTATTTTTTTGTGTTATTTTACAGTTAATTATTGACATAAATCTGTTCGATATGATATAATTCGATTATAAATATTGTAAATTACGGAAAAGGAGATGTTGTTATGAAGAAAAAAATTATAAGCCTGCTTTCCGCACTTGCTCTTACTGCTCAAATCGTGCCATGCGCTTTGGCTGACAATGACGTGAAAGTGTATGTTAACGATACAGAAATGGTTACGGACGCACCCATAATTATCGAAAACAACCGCACCCTTGTACCTGTACGTGCTATTTCTGAATATCTTGACTACAATGTAGATTGGGATGGTGACGCACAAAAAGTTACAATCTCTAAAAATGAAACCACACTAACATTTACCATAGGGAATTCAGTAATGGAGTGTAGTACCATATATCAAGGCAACCCGATTCCTTTACCAAAAATTCTTGAAACTGCACCGAAGCTTATCAACGACACCACATATATTCCGCTTTCCGATGTTACAACAGCCTTTGAATTAAACATCACTTGGGACGCTGATAATAAGGAAGTACATATCGACAAATACGAAAAAGGTTATTTGACCCCGCTAATCAAATTCGGAATTATTTCAAATGACGATTTAAACAAAAGCGAATACATCACAACTCAAGAGGCACTCAACACAATACAAAAATTTTATACAATGCCGAGCGAGTCGTATTTTAATCGTTGGTATTCGTATGATAAATTTGAAAGCCTGAACAATATTGACGATTCATCAAAAAAGTTACTTATTCATCTTCATTCCCGAAACTTGCTGACATTTGATGATATAGCAGAATTAAAGCTTGAAGATAATCTTACCAATCTTCAAGCATTGACTTATGCCATACGAATGACAGGCAGTACATACGATTGCAGCTCTCAAATCAAAGAAATAAGACTGAGCGAGCCAAACGATATTTACAGCACCGCTTACGAAAGAAACTTTATCGATACAGAAGATACCGCAAACGCACAATCGCCTATATCAAGGGCAGATTTTTACGAACTTTTGAATAAAATATTGTTCTTTAACTATTCAAGAGGTGGCGGTGTAGGTATATACACAACAAATTTATATGAAACATTGCAAAAACAAATTTCGTAATTCATAAAAACCTAAACTCAAAAGAGTTTAGGTTTTTATTTTGCCTATTGACAAAATTCGCATACAGAGTTATAATAGTTAGCAAGCTAACTATTAGCATACTAATAATAGAGGTGCTTTATGGATAAAAGTTTTCATTATATGATAATGGTAAACCAATCATTGTTTCAAAAAAAGGTATTGGACGCTCTATCCCCCTATAAACTCACAGCAGGTCAGCCGAAAGTGCTTGACTATTTAGGTAAGCATAACGGTTGCATACAAAAATCAATCGCCACAGGGTGTCAAATCGAGCCGGCAACGCTTACCGGCATACTGTCACGCATGGAAGAAAAAAAGCTTATTATACGTCAAACAAAGGACGGAAACAAGCGTTCTTTATATGTGTATTTGACCGATGAGGGCAAACGACTTCAAGAAATAGTGAATGATACTTTTGAAAAAGTCGAAAATGAGATTTTGAGCGGAATTTCAGAAAGTGAAAAAGAGCAGTTTATCAACACATTTTTTAAAATATGCAATAATATGACAAATACGGAGGAATTACAGTGACAGACAAAACAGAATTAATAAAACGATACATATTTTTACTTGCGGGACTTTTCGTCAACGGACTCGGCGTAAGTTTTATCACAAAAGCCCGACTCGGTACTTCACCGATTACAAGTATCCCCTATACTCTAAGTCTTGGTTTTACGCCGACAGTCGGAATGTTTACGTTGGTTTTTAATATTTTTCTTATAATTCTTCAAGTAATTCTTTTAAGACGTAATTTTCAACTTCAAAACTTGTTGCAGCTGCCGATTATCACATTGTTTTCATGCTTTATTGACTTAACAATGTCATTGCTCGGATTTATGCAGCCCGAAACATATGCTATGAAAATTGTATCACTTATAGTAGGCTGTTTAATTCTCGGTTTCGGTGTGTTTATGGAAATGGTCGCAAACGTTGCAATGTTACCGGGTGAGGCAACCGTCAGAGCGGTTTCCGATGTGTTCAGTACCGATTTCGGTAAAACCAAAATCGCATTCGATTCGTCTATGACAGTAATTGCGGCAATTTTATCGTTTATAATGTTCAAACACCTTGACGGCGTCCGAGAAGGAACTATCGTTGCCGCTATTCTTGTAGGCTTTATCGCAAGACTTTTCAAAAAATATATCGGCGGAATAGAAAAAATACTTATTTCTTGATTTTAGTCTTGACATTAGAAGATATTTATGGTATTATAATTGGGTAATTTGCCGATGTGGTGGAATTGGCAGACGCGCGGGACTCAAAATCCCGTGATGGCAACATCGTGTGGGTTCGACCCCCACCATCGGCACCACAAACCTTGTAAGCAGTAATGTTTACAAGGTTTTTCTTTTATTCCGACAGAATGTTTTCAAACAAAATTCGCCTGCAAAATTGTATAGGCTGCTACATACTATATCAGACGTTAAATCCCTAATCAAAATCACCGTGTCAATAACCCCACTCACATATTCATCTTTATTTTGAATACCCCAAAACAAAAAAGAAGAACCAAACTAATGGTTCTTCTTTTAAATTGTCATTCTTTTTTAATACTCGCAAGCCGCAAGAAGTATATCGTTATATGCCCAATGTGTTTCAGAAACATCACTGAACGGACAAGTTAATTTTTCAAGAATTTCAGTAGTCATTTTTCTATCAGTAATTCTGTTGATAATCGCGACTGCTTCACTTCTCGTAAGCTTATTATCAGGCAAGAATTCATCATTCTCATAACCCGTAACAATTCCCTTTTCTGCCAAGGCATTTATATACTTTTTGCACCAATCAAATCTTGCAATATCGGTAAATTTATCTTCGCCGTCCAACGGTTCAATATTAATATATCTTGCGATTATAGACGCAAATTCTGCTCTTGAAATCATATCTTCCGGACGGCATAAGCCATTTTCATCACCCGAAATATAATTCTTTTCTACTGCGAAATTGATATAATTCTGATACCATGTACCATCGTGTACATCGCTGAACTTATTAGCATATGTTTTATTTACATCAAAGTCACCGTCAAGCACCGTCAATATCTTCGCCACTTCCGCACGAGTAATTGTATTATCCGGTCTGAATTGTACCACGCCGTTTTCTTCATAACCGCTTATATACGGTTCATGCTTGGTTATCGGCATTTCCGTTGGATTTGGTGTTTGATTTCCGTCATTCGGTTTAGGCGAATTCGTCGGTTCAACTGTCGTTATCGGCGTTTCGGTCGGAGTCGGTGTAGGAGTAGCTGATGATCCTTTATTTCCGCCGCTTGATCTCTTCTTTGTTATCGTTACATAATACTTATGTTCTACACCATATTTGTTTTTCACTGTGTAGACAACAGGATTTTTTTCTGAATCTGTAAAGTCCTGCGCACCTTTTGGCGAATAATCGTCACCGTGTATTTGCAAAACAGGTTCAACACTGTTAAGCTTTGCACTTGACTTCAACACCAATTTTACATTATCGTCTTCATACTCTGTTTCACCGTACTGTCCGTCAACAGTCAAGCTCTCCAAATACGGATCATCACCACCACGTTCAATATGTACCGTATAAGTTACATCTTCATCGGCTGCCGATGAAAGCGTATACTTAACAGGATTGTCCAAATTACTGAAATCCTGTGCGGTATCGGCACTCGGTGATATTTCATCAGCGTCAAACGTGATTTGCGGTGTCACAGATGATAAATCATAGATATACGGTGATGATATATATATATCCGTACCATCTATCTTCGTTTCACCCTCTTGCACATCAGGCAATGTAAATTCAGTTATCTTACGAGTCGTACGTCTTGGAACTGTGATTTTTGTTTCACTTGAATAATTTGTATCAAAACCATCTATAACAAATTCAATTCTGTATTCCTGCTCACTTTCAGTATTGTAGTTAGTAGGAATATTAAGAGTTGCTGTTGCTGATTTATCTTCAAATGAAATTGTTTTTCCTTCTATCTTTGCACCACCGCTTATAGGCACTGCATACACCTTTACATCTTCAAAGAATATACCGTTCAAGCCTACTGTTACAAGTCCGCCCTTAAACGTTACCGGTGAAGTATAACTTACCTCGTTAATAGTAGGTTTACCATCTCTTGAAATATGTACAGTGTATTCTCTGTCCACATCATCCGCCGCCGATACCTTGTATACAAGTGACTTTGTTTCGTTATCAAAGTTCTGCTCCCCTTCCGGCGCATAACTGTCACCGTCAATTCTGAGATTCGGTGTAAGCTTGCTTATGTCAGTATCATACTGTACTTTTACATAAACATCCTTATCCTGTATATCAGCACTGCCAACTTGATTTTGAACATAGAAATTAGTTATAGTCCTCGTCTTACGTCTCGGAACTGTAACAGTTTTTAGCGGAACATACGATACATTTTCAAATCCGTCAACATCAAATACCAATGTATAATTCTTTGAATTTTCAGTATCATCATTTTCAGGCATTGTTATACTTGCAGACGCACTTCTGAAACCGTCCGTTACATCGCCGACAACTGCATCATGGCATTCAATCTTGCTATTTCCGTCCTCCGATACGGCATAAACTTTCATACTTTCGTTGAAAATACCTGACATTTCAACCTTAACATCACTGCCCTTAAATGTTTCGGGAGCATTTGAAACCGATACACTTGTTATTGTCGGCATACCCGAACGCTTAACTGTTACAGTATATGTTTTTGAAACACCTCCGTCACCTGTCACGGTATATTGTACAGGATTTGTGAAATCCTGTGTTCCCTTTGGTGTGTAATCCTTACCGTCTATATCAACTTTAGGCGTCAACGCCGTTAAATCAGTTGTATAAGGCATATACAACGTGATTGTATTGTCGTCATCATTGATTTCAGCGTCCTTAGTCTGGTTGTTAATTCTAAAGCCTGTAATTCTACAGCTTTCTTTACGCGGTACTGTAACAATTCCCGACAGACCGATTTGTTGTTCTCTGCCGTTAATCGTTATTTTAAAGTCATATTTCTTATCCTCACTTGTATCATTTTGAGGTAATGTAACTTTACCGATTGCATGACCTCCGTAGCCGTCATATTCAAGCATTACCTTTTGAGTTTCTCCGTCACCGCGAGGTACTGCAACAACCTCCATTGTATCCTTAACCTCATCATCTCTTAAATACGGTATAAACTGACCTGTTATATCAACTGTTATATCAGTATCATTAAATGTTTTAGGTTGATTTATGTTTACGTTATTTACCTTGGCAACGCCTTCTCTCAATACATTGATTTGATATACATTTTTTGTTCCGTCCTCTGCAATGACGGTGTATTCTTTTGTACTGTTCAAATCCTGTGCATCTGTAGGTGTATATGATACACCTGTATGACTTACTTTAGGTATTACATTGTTTAAATTCGTGTTGTACGGTACATACAAGTACAACTTATTTCCGTTTCTTGAAATTTCACTTTGGTTTTCCGAAACAACAAAATCTGTCAATTCTTTTCTGTTCGACTTTCTTTCCGGAACGGTAAGCGTTGTATTTCCAGACAAATCCTGTTTTTCACCGCAAGCACTTACAGATAATTCATAAACTCTCTTTGTATCATTATCATTCTTCGGAACATTAAGCGTAGCAATGTAATTACCGGTTTCGTCAACCTGTGCGATTGCAGTTGATATACTGCTTCCTTCAGATTCGCCGCTTACAAGTTTTGCACTTACGGTAATTGTTTTTTCATGGTTTAGTGCATTTGCCGCATTATCAAGATTATCACCGTTAATCCGAACCTGTACTCTGCTTTCCGAGTTTTGTTCAGGGTCTTCAAACGTTATGCTGTCCACTTGAGGTGCTGCCTGTTTTTCAACATGAACAGTATAATCCTTAGTTGTAACCTTATCCTCCGCTGTAACCGTATAAACTACATCAGATGTAAAGTCCTGCTCTGTAGCCGGCGAATATGTCGCATACATATCTTCAAGCTCAACATTCGGCAGCAATGATGTAATATCCGCGTCAAAAGGCATTGTAATGCTTATATTTTTACCTTGTTCGCCCGATATTTTTGTATCGCCTATTTGATTATTGATTGTAAAATCATTTATACCGATAAGTCCGCGCTCTTTTCTCGGGACTCGTATAGTTGAATTAACACTTGTTTGTTCGGTATCGCCGATTTTAGCTTTTAATGTATATATTTTATCCTCTGTATCGCTTGTATTTTCAGGAATATTGATTTCTGCCGTATATGTATCAACACCGTTTACAAGGTCATATGTTGCCTCGACAGGATCAAGTCCGTCATCAGAATAAATATATACCTTTCTGTTATTCTCGTTTTCCGCGTTCTTTATACTGCTCAATGCACGTCCGATTATTTTTACCGTAACGGTAGAAGCCGCACTTGATGTTGGGTTTCTAAGGCTCAGAGATGTAATCACCGGAGTTGCCTCTTTATATATCTTAATCATATAATCGGCAGTCGTTGTACCGTCTTGAGCAGTTACCGTATATTTTGTTCTCGCATAGCCGTTTATATCAACAGTATATTGTATCGGTTTACCTTTGTCATTTGAAATTCTTCCGCCGATATATGTAAGTTTTGAAGGCGTATAATAATCTTGATACTCATGATCATATGGCATATAAACCGTGATTGTATGACTGTCTTCCGATTCATAAATTGTACTTTGACCAAGCTGACCGTCTATTTCAAAATTCGTTATACTGCACACACTTTTATCATAATCGACTATTAAGTTATTTTTAAGTTTTGTTTCTTTATTCTTAACATCATAATATACTTCATAGACAACAGGTTTTTCTGCACTTTGGTTTTCCGGAAGAGTTATCGACGCAACATAATTGCCGTCTGAGTCTTTAATAACGTCACTTTCCAAAACAAGAGGAATATCCTCCAGGCTCTTTACTCTTATTTTAACGTTGCCTATAATTGACACACCTTTAACAGTAAAGTCAACTTTACCGCCTTTATTGTCTTTTTGCGAGCTGTCATAAGTAACCGACTCTACATATACGGAATATAAAATTCCTTCTGCCATTGCACTGTCAACTTCTATTGTACCTGAATAATCATCTTCGCTATAGCCTACACTCATATTATATGAACCGTTAGGAACCATTAAGCACAATATATGGTCGTCGCCAATATAATAATCTGTATCTTCATATGTACAAATATTTTCTGTTCCCTTTGCACCATTCAATGTTGCTTTTACTTGATAAAGATTATCTCCGTTCGCATTTTTAACTGTTGATGTACTGTTTTCGGCAATATTAATATACGTCTTACTGTCTGTAATAAATTCACCGTCACCACCGACTGCAGTTCCGGTAACAGCAGTAAGATTTGTCGGTACACCTGTTATTGTCAGCTTCGTATTCGCCTCGGTATTTACTGCATTTGCACCTATTCCGCCTTGAACATCAAGCAGATTGGCAAGTGGATTTGTTTCTGTTGATTTTATAGTAGGCTGTGGATTGTTTGAATATGAATTTTTTACAGAAATGGCATTACCCATCATTGATCTTAATGTACAGTTACCGTCTATTGTTATATCAACATTTCCCATAATATTTATCGGAGTAGCAGAATTAGACATTTTTATGTCAAGATTCTTCAATGTAACAGGCGGAAGTTTCGTTGCCGAATCAAGGTTAACTATATTTTCTGTTGATGTTCCCGTTATTACATATCCTAAATCGTTGGTTTTATATTGTACACCGCCATAGGTTACATAAAGATCAGTTACATAAACACTGCCATTTGAAACATCATAAACATCGGCTTGCTTTTCGGTATGTTCTGAATCCAAAGTAAGATTTACAGTATACGTCACTTCACTCTTATCATTACCCGTTATTTTATACGTTGCTGATGTTGTATTATTAAATTTCATTGCATCTTTTTGAGTAAATGCACCGATAAATTCTATGTTAGGTGTAATATTTTTCAATATAATGTTATAAGGTACTTTTACAGAGATTACTCTGTTCTCATTATCTATAACAGTATCCCCGATTTGACCCGGAATTTTGAAAGAAGAAACACTTATCTCTGTATTGTTTGTACAATTAAATGTATTCTTTGACATCGAATCAACTTTTGAATATCTGTAATATGTTGTACCGTTTTTATATACACGAATCCATTGATTTCCGGCATTTGCATACAAATACAACTTACCGTTTTTGTCTGTACGTGTTTTTATTTTCTTTTCTGCACCTGTATAATTATCAGAAACAAGTGAGTATTCAACATCTTGCTCATCTGTTATTCCGTCAACCGTTGTTTCTACCAAATACTGATTATACTTAGTTGCAGGAATTGTTCCGGAATTATTAAACGCATCAAATGATGGGTCATTATTTGGTGTTGTTCCGAGAGTTGCGTCTACACTTCCGCCATTGATTGTAATAGCACCGTACGGAGTCTTATTTCCACCGTTACCGATGCCGTAACCTGAGCCGTTACCGACAGCTTTAACATAACCGCCGTTTACAATGACCTTTCCGCCTCGGCCGCTTGTTCCCGATGCACTGCCTGTACCGCCTCCGATACCTGCCGCATTACTTCCAGAATCATTATCGGCATATGCGTAAACATTACCGCCGTTTATAAGTACGTTGATACCCGAACCGTCTTTACCGCCTCCGATACCGGCACCGCCATTTCCGCCATAAGCATATACAGTACCGCTGTTTACAGTAAATTGCTTCATATCGCCTATACCGGCGCCGTTTGCAGACTTAAATGTTATAACACCGTCATTATCACCCGAATCTTCAACAATAAGTTTTGAAGTAGCCGTTATACCTCTTACCGCCGCAAGATTTACAGATTGTGACTCAATTTTATTTGTGCCTTTCAGTCTAAGGGTCAGTTCAACATCGTCACCTATCGTCAATGCATTGTTTATAGATGAACGAGATAAAATATTAATATTATCTAAAACAATGGTAGGATTTGCACCCTGTACCACTTCAATTACATTACTTGTTTGACTTGTTGATTGAACTATATATATTTCCATATTCTTTGGAATATCATAGCTTGTTGTACCAACCGTAACTGTTACCATATCGTTATTATCATTGTTTTTTGTTATTTTGATATTTCCTTTTGAAATATCAAACTGCGATTTATCATCACCCGTCAAAGAAATATCTTTTGAATTATTAAAAATATATCCATTTAAAGTTGCTGTTACCTTAACACGAATTTTATGAGTTCCCTGCTTATAATGTGCAACTATATATCCGTCCACAACTTCTGCCAAATCACTGCTTATTGCTGTTTCATTTTCGTCAGCTGTTGTTAATGTATATGTACAATTAAGAATATGAGTAGGATAAGTACAGTCACTTGATTTTTCAAAATCAGTTGTTAATTTGATTTTTGTCTGTCCGACAATTTTATTTACAGTTATTTCATCAGGTACAGATAATTTAATTGATGAATTTGCATCTGTACATGTACAGTCTGAACCCGAATATTCTGTCAGTGTTGTTTGGTTTTCTATATCGTCTGTACGATATATTTTACCGGCATATGTTAAGGCATAGCTTGTTGTATCTTCTGTTACATATACATACAGCTTTGCTTCGCTGTCTGTTACTGTTTTCCATGAGCCGACAGTAACTTCTTTATTTGCCATTTCAACTGCATCCGGCATTGTCAGAACTACTTGTTTAAGTTTATTTCCATACTTATCTTGAACTTTGTCATAATCTGTGCTTCTGAACGTACCATCTACACTGCCGCCGTTTATGTATATATTATTTACACCAAATTGTTCTGTTGTGGGAGTCATTCTTCCCGGTCCTATGGAATAAGTCACCGAAGCATCGGCTGTTGCTTTAATATATCCGCCATTTACGATAATCTCCGCATTAGACTGACGCTCCACACCGCCTATGGCTATTCCGTATCGTCCTGCACTCGCATTTATGATACCGCCGTTTATTTCTATTGTACATCCGCTGACATTACCAGATGTTTTTACACCTCCGCCTATAGCTGTACCTTTCATTCCTCCGACAGCATTAATAGTACCGCCGTTTATTATAATCTTACCATGTAATTGATTTAGATTCGCACCGATTCCCGATGCTTGTGCAGTACCTGTTACATTAAGAATACCATCACCGTCAACAGTCAAAATCGAATAATCCGACTCTATACTATTTGCTGCCACATTAATACCTGCCTTACCTCTTTTTGTAGCAGTAACGGTATTTGTACCGTTTATGTGTAAATTAACAACTGCACCGGATTCAATTATAATAGGCGAACTTGTTGCAGACGTCATCATTACATTTTCAACCGTCAAATCCGCCTTTACACCTGTTTTTACCGTCACAATATTTGTAACATCAACAGAACCGATATAATATGTACCGTCTGTATTAATTGTCACATCACCGTTTTGTAAATCTGAACTTAGGTCTGTTCCGTCTGTCATAGGTGCAACATCATTTTTATTTATATTTACAGTATCCGTTGAATTATCCAACGGTACGTTTGTAGCCGCTATATTTTCTTCCGTACTTTTTTCATTCGGAGATGAAGTTGCCAAAACCTCAGTCTGCTCCGAATTGATTTCTGTTTTGATTTCATCAGCCGACACCGCAAAATTCAATGTCGGTAAAAGCATTGATAAAGCCAATATTATAGAAACCGCTTTTCTTTTCATTTTAATTCCTCTTTTCATATATCTTAACAATGTATAGTTATCCTTATTATATATTTTATAATACCACAAAGCACTTGAAATTGTCAATATTATACACTGAAAACGACTGTTTTTAACACCGTTTCTCAATATTTTTAACAAAAAAGAGTTATGACAAATCAACTCCAAAATTGTTTCATCATAACTCCAATGTCAAATTATAACCAAGGATAATAAGCTTCCAATCTTACAGAGAATCTGTTTCTGATTGCATTAACATCATTATTGTCAATCCTGCCATCCTTGTTTACATCCCAAATACGCGCTTGTTTTACGCCGTTCGCATCAGCATCCTTACCAACAAGATTATTTGCATCAATACCGTTTACTGCGCCGTCACTGTTGACATCACCTATTCTTCTGTCCACAACTAACAAATATCTCTCCATAGTTGAATCGTTGATTTGATATGTAACCTTATACAAGCCTTCTACTCCGGATACGGCACTGACCGTTCCTTTTATAGTATCAGATGTCGAACCGTCATTTACATTCACGCCCGGATCAACAAATTTATCAAGACCGCTTGTTATTACAGTATATTCGTTACCGTCTGCATCAATGTTATTTATAGGATTATATGTAATATCGGCACTGCAGTCCTTCGGCAAATAGTTTTCACTGAATTTGTGATTTGCCTTTAGGTAATCCAACGCTTCTTTTTGCCATTCCGCATCATGCGTCGTATCCTTATAAATCATAGCAGCCGGTGAATTACCCAAATTAAATGTATATGTAACATTAACAGTCATTGTTGCACTGAAAGAATTGTCTAAAGTATAGTTGCTGTTTGCAAGTTCAATTACTATATCATACACACCTGCATTTGTAACACTGTTAAGTTTTGTTTCTGTATCACGTTTAACGTATTTTACGGAATACAAATCCGATGCCAAAGCTTCAGTCGGTGTAACCTTTGCGGTATGTTCCTTACCATCATAATCAACTACATTGTCTGTAACCGTAAAATTAACTGCTTTCGGCGTAACCGTTATTGTTTTCGATGATGTTTCATCTGCAATATAGTTGCCGTTCGGGAAAGTAATTATTATATCATATACACCGACATCCGTAATTTCAGTCAAGTCAGTTTCTGTACCTTGCTTACGGTATGTTATTGTATATTTACTGTCATCATACGGTGCGTCAACCGTCATACTCGGTTTGTGCGTCTTTCCGTCATATACCCAGCTTTCATCCGTTGTAAAGTGACCCGATTGCGGACTTATTGTAAGTTTATTATCATAATCATTTCCGATTGAATACACTATATCATTATCAAGTGTAATTTTTATCGTATAAACATCTGCATCGGTCGGATTTTCTACAGTTTCACCCTTTGAATTAGTATATGTAACTTTATATCCAATATCTGCGGGATCGGAAGAAACAGTTGCCTTATGACTGTTTCCGTCATATGTAAACGATGTATTTGTTACCGTAAAGTTTACATTTTCGCCTATGATTTTAATTGTACATTCGTCATATATCGTTTCATAGTTAGGGTTTGTTGTATGCACCCTTGCAGTATATATACCGCTTGAAACAGGCACATCGGTTGTGTATTCACCGCCGTTTCTGCTATACTCAATAACATATCCTGCCGCAGGCGGTGTTACCGTTACGTCAGCTGCCGTAAGCGGGTGAGGTAATTGGTCATATTGATATTCTTTGTCACCGCTTAATGAAATTGACGCACCTTGACGTTCAATTTGAATATGCGTATCACCCTCACGTTCCGATATGATACAACCCGATACATAAACATCAATATAATATGTTCCGGCATCTGTTACAGACGAAAGATTATCTTTACCGTATCTTATAATCGGTACAGCGTCTGTCAGTTCGCCACCGTTTAAATCATAACATTTAACTGTCGCTGTATAACTGTTTCCGTCATATATAATATTCTTGGGAGCAGTTACATTAATCTTGATAGATCTCGCTCTTATATTAATCTTAAATGTAACATCTCTGTATGTACCGTCTACATTACTTATACGGATATTCATATTAGCATAATATCCGGCACTTGTCGGAGTACCCGTTATTGAACCGTCCTCGTTGACAGTAAGACCTGTTGGTTTAAAACCCGATATAAATTCAAAACTATATCCGTCATTGCTTCCGCCGCTCATTGTTATTTGTGCTGAGTACGGCTTATATGCCTCACCCATAGGAAGCGACGTTGTATCTACGCTAAAGTCAGCCGCATGAGCACATACACCTGCCATAAGCATTGCTATCATTATAATCAAAAATGCAGATATTTTTTTCATTTATTACACCTCTTTTCAGTTAAATCAATTACACAGCTTATTATTTTAATTGTTATTGCATTTCCGAAAGCATTGTCCAAAGATACGGACAATGCCATTGGAAATGCAATAACACAGGGCGATAACCGCCCTGTGTCATTACATTGCTTTATTTATCGCATTTATTATAATTCGATATTTATTAAGCAGCAGGAGTTGCTTCAGGAGCTGTTGTCTTTTCAGGAGCAACAGTTTCTTCAGGAGTTACTGTTTTTTCAGGAGCAACAGTTTCTTCCGGTGTTACTGTAGGAACTACTGCATTTGCGCCAACCATTCTTTCATTTACTGCAAGAAGAATGTCTGCCTCTGCCCAGTGACCTGCAATGTCATTAGGAGTAAATGTTACGATTGGTGTTGATTCTACAAGAACTCTGTTGATAATTGCAACAGCTTCAGCTCTTGTTAGCGGTGAATATGGACCGAATGTACCGTCTTCATAACCTGAAACGATATTCTTGTCAGCAAGAGTTTCAATGTTATCCTTAGCCCAATCATTTTCAGTTACATCTGTGAAGATGCCATTGTATGAAATCAAATCATATCTTTGAGCTCTTGCGATAACTGCACTGATTTCGCCTCTTGTGATTGTATCCATAGGTCTGAATGTACCGTCTTCATAACCGCTTAATACATCCTTATCTTCAAGATAACCGATGTACTTGTTGAACCAAGCGTCTGAATCAACGTCAGGGAATGATGCTTGATACATACCGTCAGGTAGATCGTCACCATAGCTTAGTCTTGCAATCATAGCTGCAAGTTCGCCTCTTGTGATGTTGTTATTTGGTAGGAATGAACCGTCATCATAACCTGAAGCGTATGGCTTTGTATATTCTGTGTTGATTACAGGTGCTTCTGTCGGCTTAACTGTTGGTACAGGTGTTGGTGTTGCTGTAGCTTCTTTAACAGTTACAGGAATATTCTTAACTATGCCGTTAACCTTAACCTTAACAGTTGCTGTACCCTTACCAACCAATGTGATGTTACCGTTTTCGTCAACAGTTGCTACATCTTTATTTGATGATGTCCATGTTGGTTTAGCTGTTGAGCCTGTTACAGTAGCTGTAACTTTAATCTTATCACCTACAACACCGGAAACAGTATCCTTATCAAGTTTAATTGATACGCTGCTTCCGCCGCCGCCACCGCCGCCGCCGGCTGTTTGAGACATATAAAGTGTAGTTTCTGTTGAAAGTGTGAATGGATATGTAATAGCTGTCTTACCTGCAAGATCTGTGAAGTATGCCTTGAACTTACTTGGCTTAGCTGTAAGAATCTTTGTATTAATATCGTTATCACTTGTTGCTGATGTCTCGTTTGTATAGATTTCAGCAAGTGGGCTTGTTGAAGTATTTACTTTGTAAACTACAAGGTGGTTCTTGTATGTTGTAGCGTCTGCTGTTGATGCAGGAGATGCTGCAAGTGTTTCTGTAGCCTTATATCTTGCAGAAACAGTATATGCCTTACCATTTTCAAGACCTGTAAATGTTGTTCCTGTCTGCCAATCTGTTCCGTTAATTGAATATTCAATATTATCACCCAAAGGACCTGCTACAACAATGTTGTTTGTCTTTTGGTTAACACTTACTGTTGGAGCTACAGGAGCCACTTGTGTACCTTGAGTAATCTTACCTGTTCCTTCAACTGTCGTATTTGCATCTATTTCTGTTTTACCGTCATCTTTAACCAATACATAGTTGCCTGATACATCTTCTTCACCTTCTCCGACCTTAGCGAACTTAAAGTCTGAGAATGTTACCTTTTGAGCGTCACCAACTTGTTCAGGTGTAGCAAATTCAGCTTTAAATGTTAGCTTAACCTTATCAGCATCAGTAGCTACAATAGCATCTGTTGGTAATGTTGCTGATGCATTTACATTATTATCACCATATGCTTTTGATGCCTCAAATGTGATGTCTGAAAGTTTGATTGGTTTTTTCTTTGCTGTTAGAGTAATTGTCTTAGTCTTTGTTGCTACGCCTTCTGTGTATGATACTGTTATTACTGTATCTCCATAAGGAAGCTTTGCAGTCTTATCAAATTCGTTACCGTCTTTATCCAATAGCTTGTAGTTTGTAACATGAGCCTTTGTTGCTGAAGCACCTGTACCATATACTGCATTAACTACCAAACCGCCAAAGTCAGGTGTCAACTCAGGATATATGTATGTTACCTTTGTAGGACCTGAAATTTCGATATCTGACATAGCGTCTTGAGTTACGCTACCCTTAACATTTACTGTTGCAGGAGTGAATGAATAGTTAGCTGCATCTGTACCTGTAAGAGCCTTTTCTGTAACTTCTACATCAGGAGTACCCGGTGTCTTTACATCATTAGCTGCATATTTATATGTAAATGGAAGTGTTACGTTATCTCCTTCAACTATAGATGAATTATCCTTAGTTAGTACCAATGAGCTATCAGCAGTTACATCAGCTGTAGCATTAGGGTTAGCCTTAACTGCAGGAACTTTTATAGCATCAGCATTAACTGTAAGAGTCTTTGCTGTAATTGTTGCAGCTGTCTTAAGTGTACCGTCAGCATTAATCTTATCTGTATCCGGTGCAAATGTGTACTTACCGTTTGTTTCCGGTAGTGTAGTTGTTAGTTTAATCTTCTTATCTGTGCCTACATTTTTATCTGTATATGCAAATGTACCTGTAACTGTGTATGAGTCAGTACCTACAAATGCTGTAGCTGAATCCTTAATTGAAATTGTAGGTAGTGTTTGATCTGCAGGAATAGTTAATCCGCCATCATATACCTTTGTAATTGTTGCGTCTGATACTGTGTAGTAAACTGTCTTTGCAGCTACAGTAATCTTAGCTGATGAAGTAAGTGTTTTACCGTCATAGATAAAGTCAACTGTCTTATCTTTCATATCAAGTGTGATAACAGTGTCAGCATTAACTACTGTTTCACCGATTTTAACTGTAATACCGGCTGCTGCCAAATCAGCATATGAGATTTTGCCTGTTGAGTTATCATCATATGTAACATTCAACTCAAGGTCATCTGTCTTAAGCTTATCGCCATATGTATAAGCTGTCTTTCCACCGCTAATTGTTGCACTCTTAATCTTCTTTGCACCAAGTGTAGCAACTGAAACTACAGATTGTGTATTGCTACCTGCATTTGTGTAAACAACGTAAACCTTGTGATTACCATCAAGCATAGCTTCTGTAATCTTTGTGCTTGCTGTTACAGCTGTTGCTGTCTTAGCTTCTGTTTCGCTTGTTGCAATTACAACTTTGTAATTGCTGTCAAAGTTATCATATGCTACATCAGCACCTGTTGTTTCTGATGCTTTCTTAGCTTTTACAACGATACCTGTTGGGTCGAAGTTATCATCTTTGTTGTATGATGTCTTAGCAGCATTGTTTGTTGATGCTGAAATTGTAATATCATCATAATTTGATGTTACTTTAAATGGTGCACTCTTAACTGTTGTATCAGACTTAAGTGCTACTACAAAGTAGTTGTCGCCGTGAGCATATTTGTCAGCAGCTGTTACCTGATCATTAACGGTACCAGCAGCATTAGATTTGTAAATTGCCAAGCCATTACTGACATTTTCATAGTTTGTGAATTTAATATTACCAACTGATACACCATTGTTCTTTTTAATCGTAGCAACCAAATTATTGAAGTCGATTGCTGTACCGTCATAAACAGTTGTCGGAGCACCGCTTACTGTAGTAATCTCTGCAGTCTTAATTTCACTAACTGTTAATGCACCAAGGTCGCATATAAAGTTACCTACGATTGCATATATGTGCTTACCGTTTACATCAGTTGTTAGTGTTGCAGGAATAGCAGTCAAGCCTGCATTGTCTGCTGCTGTAATACCTGCTGCACCATACTTATATGTAACAGTATCACTTTCACCAAGGTCTGTGTGTGAACTATCGTTATAATCGAATTGCAAATTCACACCCGGTTTAAATACATCACCTACAAATTGAGTTGATGCCATTGTACCTGACTTAACAGAAATACCTGTCTTCTTAGCTGCACCTGCAGGGAATAGATTAAGTGAATTATTAATCTTCATGTATTCCTGTAAACCGTCAATACCACCCCATGTCTTATTGAAGATACCAGTATTTTGCATTACCAAACATAGATTACTTGATTCTGTTATAGCAACACCTTTTGAACCAGCATCAGGTACTTCTTTTACTTTAAATTCAACAAAGTTAATAAGTTGACCTGCTGTAATTACACCTAGTTGTTCATTTACATCAGTTGCACTGTTAGGTGTGCATGTCACATAAAGTACAGCCTTTTTCAAATTACTTGTGTTTGAATCTAAAATTGATGTTTCTCCTGATGCCAAATCTTGTGCATATTTGGCTGTTGAAGTATCAACCATGTACATACCATCAATCTCTTGATTCATAAAATTTGTTTCATCTTTTGCCAAAAAGTTTTTTGACGCTGTTATATACTTCTTATTTGTTGTTGAAGTAGGCTCCAAATATCTTGTATCATATACAAGAGCAACACTCAATTCTTGTACACCAAAACTATTCTGCACAAATTGATCAAAATTGTTAGCTTGAATTGCAACAATAATAGTATCGCCTTTTTCAAGCGGTGTAGTTAATTTACCATCAGTGCCTGAGATAATATCATATCCATTATCGGCAGAATTAACCTTTACTGCTACCGTTTTCATTTCAGGCATATTTGCCTCCGTTGTTCCCGGTTTTATAAATTCGGTATTACCCAAATTTAATGCAAACGATGTTGCAGGGAACATACTTAGTAACATCGCTATCGAAAGCAATAGCGATATTCCTTTTGTCTTAAATTTCATTGTTCTTCACCTTTCTTTTATATATTTTTTATTTTGTGAACGTTGAATAATATGTGTTAATTTGAACATTAGCTGTATGGTTTTTAATAGGTACCAAGTCACCGACACTTATCTGTGTATCACTTGTTGTATCCATAACTCTGTATATACCAAGGTTGTATGTAGATGTCTTTACTGTGCTGTCAACAAACGTAAAGTTGTTTGCTGTATAGTTTTTAATAGGTACCAAGTCACCGACACTTATCTGTCCATCAAGAGTTGTATCTCCCATCAAAGGTAAAATAACAACTTTTCTTGTATTAGTGATTGTTTTAGCTAAGGCATTATCATAAAAAGAATATGTCAACTCATATACATCAGGTTGAATTACCTTCGTAGCATCACCAGTTATATTAGCATATGTAAACAAATCATTTGCTATCGGATTTTCTTTAGTATCAGAGAATGTATTTGTTTTCTTATCTTTGTCCGGTACTATAATGCTTTGTCCCGGCAAAACCGTAACTGTTATACTTCTTCTTACATCTGTCGGATCAACACTATTGCCTAAAGAGTCAACCGCAACAAATCCAGGATCAATAAAATCATCATACTCAAAACTGAATAATGCTGTAGCATCTCTATCCAAATTCACTGTAGGATCTACTGAACCACCCCATGCTAACGGAGAATATAACATTCCTGCTGTCTTACCTGCTGGCAAGTAATCTGCATTTGTAGAATATTTATTATTTTTTTCAAAATCAGCAACTGCCACTAATTTATTAGAAACTGAAATATTATCCGCTTTCATAATTTCACCAACCGGTGAGTTACCATAGTTCAAAGTGATTTTTGGTGCCACAAGTTGTTGAACATGGAATGTATATGTTAGAGTCGGTGCATCATTATCTGTACCTGCTTTTGTTGTAATAGTGATAGTATTTTCAGTTTGTCCCTTATTTGTAAGAGGAGCCTTAATTGTGTATGTACCGTCACCATTCTTTGTAGGTGTAAGAGTTGTACCGTCTGATGCTGTTATTGTTGTAGTATCAGGATTTGTAAGTGTTACATTAAACTGAATGCTATCAGCATCAACATCCGGAACTCTTACATAATAATCCTTAATTGCAGGAGTTTCCGCATTATCAAATGCTACATCATTCTTATACTGGCTATCCTTAAACGGTAATGCAGTTGAATCAACTGTTGAACCCTTGACAGAATTAGCCTTTATTTCTTTAATCGAAGGATCATTTGCAAGTACTTCATAAACAATGTTTCCGCCAACTTTGGCATCTGTATATTCAGCATAGCCTGTTGTCTTACCATCATAAAGTAATACCGCTTCTGTTGTTGTTGACTTAACCGAATCAATAACATAGTTTGAATTAGCTTTTAATTCAACAGCAACTACATACTTACCAACCTTTGTAATGTCAGTAACTTCACTTAATTCACTCTTCTGAATATTTCCGTCAGGAGTAGCACCTGCGTCGGTCCATGTGTAATACTTAATGTCATATTCGCTTTTTCCGACTGTATTGCCTGAAGCATCAACTACAGTGACAACAGGGTCCTTACGAGATGAACCTGCTTTTTGTTTTTGAGTATCAGGATCTACATTTACTGTAAGTTTTGCTGATGTTACTTCAAATGTTGAATCCTGTACACCGATTTTATAACCGTTTGCATAAGTTCCGGCATTATCAATAGAAATTGCTATTGTATAAACACCGACATTTTGAATTGTTGCAGCATTATTATTCTTATCTGTTACAGTTGCAGTAAAGCCTGCCGGAAGCGTTGCATCTTTTGCAATATCGCTGTCCGCTACTTTTGTATATGTAGTTTTGCTTGCATCATCATATTTAATTTGATAAATATTGTACTTAGGCGAAATAACTTGTCCTGTATATTCAGCATTTGCATTTACAAGCTCAATCTTCAAATACTTAAACCATGTTGCATAATAAGTTGTATCAGTGTTTATTTTTGTATCCTTATCAAACTTAGTACCGGTACCGTCAAACGCTGTCTTCCAGCCGTCAAATTCAAATGTACCGTTTGTTGGTTCTGTTATATCGTATCCGATTGAATCACCTTTGTATAGAGTAATTACACGAGGAGATGTGTCATTACCATTAAGATCCAAGTTCTTGTTAAATGTAACATTAACTTTGTCAGATGTCGGAACTGAAGGATCTATATCCCATTGTGCATACAATGTTGTTTCATATGCAGTATTTGTACCTGCAATTTCCTTTAGTGCATCCTTAAGTGTCGCTTGGTCTATTTTTGTTGTCGAATCAACAGTTACACCGCTGCCATCAGCTTTTGTGTTCCAACCTTTGAATACATAATGTGTTCTTGTTGGTTCATTTGGCATCATATTGCCAAGTGTATCACCAAGATATGGATATACATACTTTGGATTTGCATCTGTCACTGCTGCATTTGTTTTGTTTCCTGTAACATTACTGTCAAATGTAACCTTTACACCATTGTTCTTAGGAATATCGTCCGGAATAACATTTTCTCCCGGATTTACATTTGCAGCTGCCCAATATGCGTATAATGTTACTGTTGTAGGAGCTGATGCCTCACTGCCTTGTGCCGCAAGAGAAACATCATTCAATGTAGGATATTTTGCTGAAGTAACAAAATTACCTGCTCCGTTAGGTTTAGTATTCCATCCTATAAATACATAATTTGTTTTTGTAGGATTCTGTGCAGGATCTGTATAGTTTGCTGTAGGTGCACCTACAACGTCATTATATGTACCTACACCACCATTTACATCATATCTGATTGTAATATCCGACAGCCATTTTGCATAGTAATCAGTATTACTGTTTATTGGCTTTGTCTTGTCAAATGCCGTAGTTGTCATTGACAATGAACCGCCTGTTACTGTACCTTCATACCAGTTATCAAACGTATAACCTTTGTTGGTCGGTGCTGTTACATCATAGCCAAGAGAGTCACCCTTGAAAATTGTTACTGTCTTAACGTTTGTACCACCGTTGCCGTCTTTGTTATCATTAAATGTTATTGTTACTTTATCATTAGCATCAACATTATCAGCAATATCCCACTGTGCATATACAACCAAGTTGTATTTGCTTCCATTAGCCGTTACACCGTCAAGTGTTGTTGTTATTGCTGTTGCATCTGTAAATGTTGTACCTGAGCCATCTGCTTTTGTATTCCATCCTACAAACTTATAATGTGTTCTTGTAGGAGCTTCCGGCATCAATGTACCAAGAGCATCTCCAAGATGTGGATATACATACTTCGGATTTGCATCCGTTACTGTTGATGAAGCACTTCCTGATGCATTACTGTCAAATGTAACTTTTACACCATTATCATTAGGTGTTTCATTACCCGGTAATTTACCCGGTGTTACAGGAGCATCTGCCCAGTATGCATACAATTCTACCGGATTTGTTCCACCGGCAGCTGTTGAAACATCATTTAATGTAGCGTAATCAGCTGCAGTAATGAATTTACCTGAACCGTTTGCCTTTGTATTCCATCCTACAAATGTATAATTTGCTCTTGTAGGTTCTGAAGGTGCTGTATAAGATTTTGAAGGTGCACCTTTGTCTGTAGCAAATGGTGTTGCCGGAGTTGTTCCGTCGTTAATGTTAAAGTTTACAGTAATATCAGATTTATATGTTGCCTTTACCGTTATATCTGAATTTACTGTTGTTGTCTTATCAAAATCTGAATTATCAGCTGTATTTACCCACTTATCAAAACTATAATTTGTTTTCACCGGTGTTGTTGGCATTGCATCGCCAATCGAATCACCTTTACCGACAGTTATAGTTGTCGGAGCAGTAGGTGATGTTGCACTGTCATAATCAAATGTTACAGTTACCTGATCTCTGCCTGCATATGTCCAATGTGCATACACAGTTTTATTATCTGTTAAAGTAAATGGTGCTTTATCAGTAGTATCAGATTCTGAAGCCGCTCCGTACCAACCGTTAAATGTGTATGCATCACCTGTTGCTGACGTCTTTGTCGGAGTAGGCATCTGATATGCGTAAATTGTATCACCTCTGACAACCGTCATAGATGCAGGTGTTACTTGTGCGTCACATCCTGTAGGACTAAATGTCAATGTTACTGCATTGTCCGGATTCTCCGGTGTCCACATTGCATAATAGTCAGTATTGCTTGAAATTGTTTCTGCCTGTAATTGTGTATTTGAGTATGCAGTGCCTGAGCCGTCTGCTTTTGTATTCCATTCTTTAAATGCATAATCTGCTCTTGTAAATGTCGGAATATCACTTGATTTCAAACTTGAACCGGCACTAATTATTTTGTTTGTTGTGTTTTCTGTTTGTCCATAATTCTCATGGAATGTTACTGTTACATTCTGTACCCAATGAGCATAAACATCGGTGATTGAAGAAACGTCAGTTGCTGATGATGTGTTTGTACCATCATCAAATACGATTTTGTCACCACCGTTTGCTTGTGTAAACTAGCCCCCAAACGTGTAACCAGCAGGTATTTCAAAGTCATCACTTGATGTACCAACTGTTGGTTTTTGCGTTTCAGCAATCGTTGCACCGGCTTTCGGTGATACTGTAACTACCTTTGTTGTTTGTGTGCCTGTTGGATAGTTACTGTTAAATGTAACATCATGACCTGTTTCATATACAGGATAAACTTTTATAACATAATCACTATAACCATTTGCAACAGCACTTTCATTGATTGTTGTTAAATCAGCTAAATCATGTTCTGTTCCTGTCGAATCAACATACTTAAATCCGGCAAAATATTTGTTGTCTGAATTTACCAAATCGAAATCTGTACCGGCAGTTGGAACAACAACGCCCGCATCTGTATATGCTGTACCAGACGTTATACCTGTAGCACCCAAAGTTGTTCCTACCTTACTTGTCAATTCTGTTCCATATGTGTTATCAGTATAGAACTTTACGCTGTATGATGCTGGGAACAAATCAACACCATCTGTTAATTTCATATACTTATGCAATCCATCAACAGCAGTATAAGTTTTATTTGTTGTACCAGTATTTCTCAATACAACAACAATATTCGCTGATCTTGAAAATGCCACCGCAGGTGTAAATACACCAGCTGTAGGCACACTACTAACAGTGTATTCAAAAAATCCTAAGTAACTATCTTCCTTAATAACACCCATCTGCTCGTTTAAATCTGTATCGTCGTCTGCAGCACATGAAAAAGTTAATACACTCTTTGATAAATTTGATGTATCGTCACTAAGACTGGATGTCTCGCCTGGAGCTAGATCTTGTTTTGGTATGGATTGTTCTATAGAATATGTTCCAAGAATGTTATCATTATAAAAACATTTATCACCTGCTTTAGTAACAAACGCTGTTTCTGCTTTTAAAAATGCCTTTTTTGTTGCAGATGTTGGAGTCAAATAGCGATTATCATAGACCAAACTAACTGCTAACTTTAGAGCACCATAAGAATTGTCAGTAAACCTGTCAAAATTATGTGCTTTTACACCTACTAAAACCGTATCATTTGTTTTTAGTGTTCCTTGTTGTACCTCTTCATATCCAGAATCCGTTGATTTCAAAAGAACAGTTTCCATATATGGCATATTTGTTTCGTTTGTCCCAGCTATTAATACACTAGGATCATCAAAATTAAAAGTATCCGCTGTCCAATCACCATCAGCAAAAGCAAGAGTTGTCATTGTTCCAAAAATCATAGACAGAACAAGAAGAAAAGAAATAATTCGTTTTGATATATTGGTTTCTTTCATTTTTTTACCTCCTTAAATTTATTTATATGAACATTTACAAATTAATTATTTTGTAAATGGATAATAATAAGAATCTAATTTAATATTAGCAGTGCTGTTTTTTATCGGCACCATATCCCCAACACTTATTGTAGCATCAAAATTTGTATCCATTACTCTATATACAACCAAATTATAAGTTTCCTTTTTTACAGTACTATCCACAGCAGAAAAAACATTAGCTGTATAATTTTTTATTGGAACCATGTCTCCAACACTTATCTGATTATCTAAATTAACATCTCCAAGTGCTGGTAATATCACAACATTACGCGTTTCTGTTACAACTTCGTTTAGATTATTATCGGTATATGAATATTCCAATTTATATATATCCGGTTGAATTGCTTTACTGCTACCAGTCAAATTAGCATTGGTGAATACATCATGAGTTTCATCGCCGTCAACTGAATATGTATTAAACATACTCGGAATAATTGTCACTTTCATATCCAAAGCAGGCAATACGCAGACAGAAATTGTTCGAGTAACATCCGATTTTTTGACAACATTTCCTAAAGAATCTATTGCATCAAATCCCGGATCTTCAAAACCTTTATACTCAAACGCAAATAATGCAGTTTCATCCCTGTCCAAGTTTATTTTTGGATCTGTTGAGCCTCCCCAAGCATTTGACGAATAATAAACTTTCGTTGATTTCCCATTTGGCAAATAATTTGCATCATATTTATTATTTGCATCAAATGCATCTTTTGCCTTTTGTTTATCAGAATCAGCAATATTAGAAGCCTTCATGATTTCGCCATATGGCGAATTACCGTAATTTAATGTAATCTTCGGTTTCAGCAATCTACGGATATATACCGTATATGTTGTACCTCCGGCTGTAATTGTAACCGTATTATTATATCCGTCGTTTACAGCCTTGTCCAATTCAGCAAGATCAAATAAATCTGACGAATACTTTTTAGCGTCTGATGCTGTCACGTTGACGCTTGCCGAATTAACAGTTACAGTCGGTTTTTCGGATGAACTTACGTCCATTCTGATTTGTTCCGTTTCATTAGGAACACTTACATAATACGTTTTAGTTTCCGCTTTAAACTTATCTTCTTGTAAAGTCTTGTCCGATGATAAATAATAAGTTGTATCCGGTGACGGAGTCGCTCCCGGATCTGACGGAGTTTCTCCCGGTTTTACCGCAACTATATTATCTATTGCATCATTTGTTCCAAACAGACTTATATCGCCGCTGAAATCAAATAAATTTTTAAGGTTAGTATCATCCGGAGCCGGATGCGTCGTAGCAAACCATGATGCATAAGGATTTGTACCGTCACTACCGGAACCGATAGCAAATGTATCTCCGCCTCGAACCATACTCAATACAGTAGGATTCTGGTCTGCCGCAGTTTCATCGGGAGCACTCAAAAGAACGAAAGGCAATTTCAGCAAATACTGCTTTGAATTACTTGCCAAGTCTTTAAATCTTAACAGCGAGTCCCCTTTAAATACCACACCCACATAGCACATTTTCCAGCCGTCTAAAGCACGTTGAGCAGCTTCTGTGCTATTTTCTCTATCATTTAACGCAGTATCTATATCACATTCACGAACAGATGTAATCTCATATTGTGTATCATTCCACCAAGCACTGCTGTCACCTGTTGAGCTCAGGTTTCCCTTTACCAGCTCATCATTCCAGCTTTGTTCTGCAGTTGAAGATGCAGTTGTTTTATCCCAATACGGCTTTACGTAATTCGGATCATATTCAAACGCTACATCTAACGAATAAACACCGTCAGTAAACAACGGTAAATCGTTTACATTTTCAACGCCGATACCTACCCAAAATTCAAGCGGATTGGTTAAGTTTACATCATCTTTGCTAAATCCTGCTTTACCGGGGCTTGCATCATTTGGTGTAGAACCTCTGCCCATAAAATCTACAGACAAAGTTCTGTTTGTTGCCTGTGTTTCTATATTTTCGTATTCATCCGCAGTAGCAGGAATACTAATCATACATACAGCACACATAGATAGTGACGTAAATCCTGACACTAAGCTTTTGAGAATCTTATTCATTACGCACCACCTCCATCATTAGTATAGAACTGAATTATTTTTTTAGCACGTATATTATTTGCATCTATCAAATTCACCGCTCTATCTTTATTTACATCGCAGATACGATATCTATTGAGCAATCCGCCAACATCATAACCTGTAACATTTGTGTTGTTAGCTAAATCTGCACTGAATCTGTTTCTTATTCTTGAAACATCTTTTGTATCTGCTTGTTTATCATTATTGACATCTCCAAGAGTATTAAGCAAGATTAACGGTCTTTTAATTGAAACGATTGAACCGTCAAAATCTGCAAACGAATAAACAAGTTCATATTTATCAGGTCGGATTCGTTCCGCATTTAATTCGGATATTGTACCGCTCGACGGCAGATTGATTGTCTGTGCATTGACAGATGAATAATCCGTAGAACCGCCATCTTGATATGCCGCATTTGTTTCCGTTAAAACATTAACCGTTATCTTTTTGGTGACATCGGTTACCGCTCCGCCAATCGAATTAATAACGCTTTCATATCCCGGGTCTGTAAAAGTTCCCGAATTCAAAACAAACAATGCTGTATCATCCAAATCATAATTCACACCCGACGTCCAAGCTTCACCGCAATAATTTACACCCACCGTTGCACCTGCCGGCGTATATCCTGCAGTAAATGTATAATCATTTTTGTCAAATTCATTTTTAGCCGTCGCCTTATCCGTTATTGCCGTATCACGCATAATCAAGCCATACGGCGAGTTACCATAATTAAATTTCATCAATTTGGACTCTTCTATTTTTCTGTAAACGTGAATCTTATACGACCTTGTAACTCCGCCTTCATCAGGATCGTCATTAGGATCATCATATGTCATCGTCAATGTAAGCAGGTTATCAACAGGGCTGACATCAAGCTCTATATCCTCCGACTTATAATAATTATCCGTTGTGTCCTCCGTTGGCGTGGTCAATGTATCAGTTACAGAATTATGTTCACGCGAAAGAGACAGCGTCGCATTTTTTGCTTCATCTCTAAGTTTGAACCAAAGCTTTACTTTGTCAACACTATTTGGCACTGCAACATAATACTCACGTTTTACAGGGTCAAACTTTACAATTTTCCAATTCTGATCATGCAAATCCTGATCATTGTCATTTGTATCTTTAACCATAAGTTCTGTCGCTCTGAGTTTCGCTCCAAGCGACTCTTTAAAGTGAGCCGTTATTTTAACATTTTCTGCCGGCATTTCAAATGTCGTATTAGCCAATGTGCTGTCTGCGAATGTCACATTACCGGTTTCACAGGTCCATCCGGTGAAAACGCAATCTTCTTCGGGAGTTGCTGTTATTGAAACAGCTTCACCTTCACTTGCAGTATATAATCCCGAGTCCGTTTCTGCTTTACCATAATTTACATTATCAGAAACAAGCTCTATTTTATATGTAGGAGCTTCCGTAACTTCAAAAGAGATTTTAAACGTTCGAAGAACTCCATCATTTGATATAACAGAAACTGTACATTCATAAGTTCCTACATCAAGACCTATATTAGTTGTTATATCAAAGTCTACACTTTCACCTTTTTGTAAAATCTGAGGCAACTTTTTGCTGATGGTAAATGCTTCTTTATTCCCATCTTTACTCAAAGAAATAGCAGCTGTCAAGCCGTATATATCGGTTGAGCCTATATTTTTAACAGTAAATGAATTTGTTTGCAAATCGTTATAATCATACCCAACTTGTTTTTTGTCATATGTAAAATCGGGTATTACATCAATTTCATCTCTATCATCACCGTTGACAACCAAATACTTAATCTCAACTGTGTTATTATTCTCATTTACAACATTTCCGTAGTTTGTATATGACGTTGTTGAAAGCGCACCCCTTACAGTTACAACACTGCCAACCAATGTAGGGTCTCCGTCAATAACATCCCACGAATCAACTGTAAAGGTCGAAAGCTTACCTATTTCCGTACCGTCGTATCCATCATATGTTGTTCCAACAAAATCAGAAAGTACAGGAAGCGTTACAGTTGTCGGCAAACTCACACCCGCTTTGATAGGAAACATTGCCGATTGCAAATCCGAATAATCAAAAGTATAGCTGTCTAAATAAATATTTTTTCTCGGATTTGTACTGAATTCAGTATATGGTCCCGGATTTTTTCCCGGTTCCGTTGATGATATTTCAAACTTACCGGCTTTACTTCCAAGGTTTATAATCTGTGCAAGTTTCTTTTCAGAGTCTATTGCAATATCAGCCTTTACAGTAATTGTTGCCGTTCCGTCATCATTTACAACAGCATTATAACCCGTCATTGAAGAATCAATAAGTTCTCCGCCCGGCATTTTCACATCAAATGTTGTACCTGTAGGAATTGTGTTCCCATCTTTATTTTTAACTGTTATTGTCAAAGTACCGTCATCAGCCGTGACAGCACTTACAACCTCCAACTCTTTTGGAAGCTCACTCTCGTTATCGACAACATTTCTTATAAAGTTGACATCAGAGCTGTCCTTTACTGTAAGCCACGGATAATTAATCGATATTTTGTTTATATCCGCAATGTGTCCCAAAATTGTATATTTGCCTACCACTTTGTTTTTGATATCGTCAGGTATATCAAGCAGCTGCGATGTTTCAGTGCTAAGCTGGTACCATCCGATATTAAACTCCGGCACTCCGCCGTTTGGAATATATTTATCAAGTATCGGTTTTGCTTTTGGTGCAAGTTTCAAATCGTCTATTGTTGCAGGATAATCCGCCGCGCCGGTCCAATACGTCAAATTCTCATTTTCTGCCGTGAAACCAATCAAATTAATCGGCGTCACATGTATTGTAACGGTTATATCAAAATCATCATTGTATTTTTGAACAACCGTATAGTCACCTTCTTTTGGATTCCACGAAATCGAGCTTAGATTGCTTGTCGTCTTATCCCACTTAAACACTGCCGGTCTTTCGGAACCGTCTGCATATTGGAGTGATATAATCGACATTTTATCATTTATGAAATCAAGTAAATCATCTATTGTACCATTCTTATAGATGTCATAAGAAGTAACTGTCAGCTCCTCATTCAATGCCTTAACATTTGAAAGTGCCGCTTCAATCTCAAAATTACACTCAACATTTTTATCAGCTCTTGAGTACCATTTGACATCTCCGTCACTGCTGTCGATATAACCTATATGAACACCGTCATCATCTGTAATAGTATCGTCCTGCACTGTAATCATTGTCGAAAACGGTACAATTTTAATAACATCCTTAAGTTCGCTTTTTGAAAGCTTTGCAAACTTTGCAGGGTCTTTTATATAAAAGCTCAATCGTCCGAGTTTTAAATTTTTACCGTTTGCAAGAATAAGATGTTCGTCACGACCTTTTACCGCAGTTATGTATTTAGAAGTTGTACCTTCTTGCGGTAAGAAGTTCATTATTGCTCTGCCGTTGTCGGCATCTGCAATACCTATAATCGGCATACTTACACCAATCATAGACGGTAACTTAAAGTCACCAAAGCTTCCGATTGGGAAATCATCAGTATTTTGTTCAAAATAATCATGAGCAATATCATATGAATATCCGACACTTCCCGAAGAAGTTGTAGGGTTTTTAATCGGCGTATTCGTCGCCACATCCGAAAGCTCTATGTAATTTTTATCATATTCAATACAATAAGATATTGCAGTTGAATCAATATTTTTCAGAGATATATCAACGAAGCCTTGAGTTGTTGAACCGTTAGCCACCATTTTTATGCCACTGAATGATATAGCTGCATTTGGGTAAGATGTTGCAGCCCAAACAATAACAGATACAAAAACAACCACAATAAATGCACTTATTGTGATTTTCTTTTTCCCAATATGCATGCTCTCCCCCCCTACTGCAATTATCCCTATTATGAGTAATTTTATACTTTAATTGTACACCAACTTATACCAAAAGTCAACATTTCTATTCAAGAAAACACCGTTTATTCTTTACAGTTCATTATCGTATATTGTGTAAATGTTACAATTATTACTGTTTAATAAAATTACATAAAACGTATAAAACGAAAAAAGAATCGACAGAATTAAATCTGTCGATTCCTTAAAGCTAATTAATATGCTTTTATTTTGACTTTGTCGGGACCTTGGTTATCCAATACAGGAGTCTTCTTTCCAAAATACATACCTGCATACAGAAGGTCTTTTGTTGTGATTGAGCCGTCACCGTCAAAATCACAATCAGCTCTTTCAACACGTCCGCCCTCAAAGTTAATCCAAGAAATTATCTTCTTGCCATTTGCTTCGTAATAAGCGCCGGCTGTATTAGTGCCATCACCATATTGGATTTCTGTATGAGCAGATACACCTGCTACTGCTGTTGAAACAGAATATGATGATTCTGAACTCTTATCACTGTCTGATTTGCTATCCGACTTACTGTCTGATGTCACACTGTCTGTTGTGCTGTCCGACTTGCTGTCTGATGTCGCACTGTCTGTTGTGCTATCTGACTTGCTGTCTGATGATGTATCACCATTTGATGTATTATCACTTGATGTATTACCATCTGACGGTGTTTCTGTATTATCGGATTTATCTCCCGTTTCAGTATCTGATGATGTATTATCGCCTGTTTCACCCTTATTAGGTGTATCAGTCGTTGTACTGTCATCCTTACTGTCACCACTGTTTGTTCCATCACTTGGAGTTGATGGTGTATCCGGCGTTTCACTCGGAGTTTCAGGATTATCTGTTGTTCCGCTGTCAGGAGTTGACGGTGTTGACGGATTATCCGTTGTTCCGCTGTCAGGAGTTGACGGCGTTGACGGATTATCCGTTGCTCCGTTATCCGGAGGTTCAGGATTATCACTCGAATCGTCTTTCTTATCAGTATCCTTAGTTTCATCCTTGGTTTCGTCTTCAGTTGTTGTTATCGAATCCTTAATAATTTGTCCTGTATAGTCATCCATAATAATGTTATATAGGAATACATTTACTAAGTTAATATCAACATAATCTATGACGCCGTCACTTACATCATAATCTGTAACGTTACCCGGTGTAATTCTAATCATACCAAAGTCATATTTAGCTTTCACAAAAGTTTCGGTTGAAACAATGTTGGTGATTTCATAATCCAAATAACCTGTTCTGCTTATTACAATACGATATGTATCTGCATCAGGAAGCGAGATTTCAAAGTTGCCGTTCAGACCAACTTGGTAAACCGTATTTCCTGCTGCATCTACCGCAACAAGATTATTGCTGCTGTCATACATTCTTATTTCTGCAGTATCGTCACCTTGAGCAACCGAATGAACTCTGCCTGTTATGTAAGTTTGAAGTTCTGGAACTGTTTCGGCAGTATCTCTTGTAACAGTTACACGATACTTACCGCCGTTAGTTACCGTAGAGCTTACCTGACTTACAATCTCAAAGTCGATTGTGAACGACTTTTGGTTAAGTGCAAGGTCAAACATATGTGTTAATTCTGATGCCGACTTACTTGCTACCTGCGTGCCTTCAATGCTCATATTTAGGATTGGATTATATTCTGTAGTCTTAATCGTAAATTCGATTTCTGTTGCAAGCGGATCTACAAGAACATCGTAGCTTATTACACTTGCATCGAACTTAGGATTTAGTTCTTCGTATCCGTCTCCATCAACTGTATCTGTTACGATAATATTGCTTAGGTAAGCTGTGTTCTCTCTTACAATCTTAATTACATAAGTGTATGGAGTTTCAGCTACTGTTACGAATACATAATCTACAGCTTCACCCGCGTCAAGCTCAAATTTCTCACTTGCACTGCCGATTGATTCTGCCGAATTTTTACCCTTATGAGTAAATACTATACTGTCAGTTGGGTTTTTAGCTTCTGCTGTTACCGTAATATCCTCATCATAAGGTGAGATATTAACAACATAACTAAAGATTTCAGGGTTAAATACCTTTGACAAATCGAACTTATCGGTTGTCAGACTTGCAAGTCTTGCATCTCCGTTTGCTCTGTCATCACGAGTAATCTTCAATTCGTACTTACCAATCTTACCGTCCTTATTTTCAACAGTTACCGTTACAGTTTCTGTTGAATGTTCACTGTCAAGGAAGCTTGACGGCAATGTAATTTCAGTGGCTGTGCCGCTTGTTACCGTTGTAACCTTACCGTCGCTTGTAGTAACGGCAAGTTTATCATTTGCCGGATCTTTAGCTGTTACAGTCAATGTAATTGTATTGTCTGTGTAATTAACCTTAGCAGAATATTCAGCATCTTTTTCTTCAAATGCAGGAGTCATTTCATATAATCCGTCGCCTGCAGCTGTTTCATCCTCAAGTTCAATGTTTTCAAGGAATGCCTCAGGAATTAACTTATCAAGACGAGTTACATTCAGAACATAAATTCCGTCTTTTTCGTCAACTGTTATCTTAACCGTTACGGTAAAGTTCTTAGTATCAAGAGGAAGTTTATCAAATGTTCTTACGTCACCGTCTACATAAGCTCCGCCGTCGATACTCATACTTACTTGTGCATTTTCATAAGTATTCTTTGTATGTACGGTAAATGCTTCGGTATCCTTACCTATTTCAACATCATAATTTCTTACTATCGGTGAGAACTTAGTCTTCATAGTAGCATTATCTGTCCACAAATCAGTTAAGATAGGTGCGTCTGTATTATAAACAGTTACTACATATTCATTAATAAGCTCGTATCCGCTTTCAGTAAACTTAGTTGCACGGAATGTGAATGTTGCCTGTCCGCTTTCGCCTATAGACTGTGCCAAGTATGAACCCATACCTTCTTGCAATGAGTAATCTCTCATTGTTTCATTGATTACTTCAATGTAAACATTCGGGTCATCACTCTTAGCAAACAAGTACGGTGTAGCACCGTCATTAACGGCACTGTAAACAAATACTTTTTCGTCAAACGCTGTGAAGAATGTTGCATCCTTGCCTGTCTGGTTGATTGTCGGATCAATCATAATATGATTGATGAACGGTTCATAAGGCTTGTCTGCATCGCTTTCAGCATATACAACGAACGACTTGTTAATACCGCTTATTGTGCTTACAACATTAATGTCGAATCTTTCCTTTTGTGTTGACATTGTAAAGTCAATGTCCTTTCCGCTTTCAATCTCTCTGCCGTTTACAGTAATTATTGCATCGCTGTCGGCTGAAGTTATATTAAGCGGAATTGTTGTTGTACCTTCAGGTACTGTTATTGTTTCAAGAGTGCTGTTTGTTATCGCATCTCCGTTCAATGTACCGCTGATACCGTTGATTGCAGTATCACGCAAGATTGTTACAGAATACTTCTGCATTGTAGCACCGTTTCTGACTGTAATAATTCTTACTGTCTTATTACCGTTCAATGCAAATGTTCCGATACCGCTTACGTTTGCAGAACTGCTTGCTGCCTTAGCATTTATTGTTACACGGGTTGTTGATGCATCTACATATGTGTAGTAGTTAAGCTCTCTTGCCGAGAAATCCGGAATTATGTCCTTACCGTCTACAGTCAAGCTGCTTAGGTCAGGAACATCGGCTGCCATATTCTTTCTGAATATATCCAATGTGTATGTTACTTCAGGCAATGAATCATCAGCTGATGCATATACCTTGATTGCAACTGAGTTATATACTCCGTCTGTCAAGTCTATATCCATAGCGCCTGTATATTCTGTGCCGTTTACTTTAATCACACTGCCCGGATTTAATGCAGCTGTTTCAAGAGTTACCTTATTTACCTGATAAGGAACTGTTACATAATAGTTCTTTACATCTCTTGTAAATGCCGGTACGACTGTACCCTTATTAAGAACAAGTTCTGTTAGAGCATTATCGTTATCCGAATCAGGACGATATACATTTACAAGATATACACGCTTAGTTATTGATAACTCTGCAGGAGATTTTGTATTATCTATTGCAGTTACAACAACCTTAATCTGATTCTTACCCTTCTTAAGTTCGATATTTTCTGATGCCATACCGCTTACAACTTCAAGGTTGTTAATAGTAATCTTCGCATCATTGGCAGTTGGGATAAGGTTAATGTATGATGTTGATTCATCTACATTAATTTCATATGCCGTCTTATCCGGATCAAATGCCGGTGACAATGCAAAGTTCTGTTTAACTGCCAAGTCGATAAGTTTAGGGTCAAGGTCAGGTTGTTGACGATTGATTACCAATGTATAATACTCTTTATTTTCCTGAGCATTCGATAGTTCAATCGTGAATATGTTATCACCGTATTCAATAGGTTCAAAGATATTATTCCATGTACCGCTTGATATTACTCTGCCGTTTACTCTAATCGTTAGATTATCTTCATCCGATGGGTCATTTGATATAGCAGTTACCTTAATATCTGCCTTTTCAAATGTACTTGGAACACTTGCATAATATGAATGTTCATCCTTATCGAATGCAGGCGTTATAGCATAGTCATCAAAGTGTTGGTCTTTTAGTTCCAAACCTGTAATTTCAGGTATCGGAGTTTCAAACTTATTACGATATACCGAAACCGTATAAGTCTTTTCTGTACCGTTTACTGTTCTTACAATGAATGTTACTACCGTTTCACCTACAGCAAGCGGTGACAATGAGAATGTATCTCCGCTGCTTATCACCTTAGAAGTTTCGCTTGATGTAACGGTTATATCCTTTATAGCATCCGGAGTTCTTGCAATCGGTATCAAATCAACATTTTCATGCTCATAAGTATAAGTCAAATGATAATTTGTTTCATCACTGTCGAATATAGGAGTGAGTATACCGCCTGCTGTGTACTTAATATCTATTAGGTCAGCATTATCATTTTCACTGCCTCTGTAAATATTAATTACATAAACCTTCTTAGTGTTATTCCATGTTCTATTACCTGCTTTTGCAGTATTGTTAGGAGCAGTTACCGTAATAACAATCTTATTGCTACCCTCTACAAGCTTAATATCGGTATTTACCGTACCAACCGCATCAACGTCAATATCTAAGGCTTCGCTTCTTACCCAAATAGCAGACATTGTATTTTCGGATTTAGCGTTAATCTTAATTGAATCAACGTCATTTGCAACAGTAATCTTATATGATGTTACATTCTTATCAAATGTCGGCGTCATACTTTGACCGCTTGCTGTCAGAGATGAAAGCAATGCGCTTGTATTCTTATCTATTGCTCTGTTTATTGTAATTGAGTAGTAACGACTGTTGCCGTTGCCATCGCTTACTTTGACAATAAACAAGTTATTACCCGCATCAAGCTTAACCGGCGTCGGCTGACCGGACAACATAGTTTCGGTTGTATTATTGGCTACATCATACAATGTTGCAGTCATATTACCGTCTGTACCCGTAACATTTGTATTCGGAATTACTGTGATTGCTTCTTCTGTTTCCGTATTAGTTACATTTGAATAGTAGTTATAATCTACATCTGATGAGCTGTTCATCATTGTCAATGTATGATTTGCAAGAGATATACTTGATAAGAAGTTTTGCTTTGGATTGATATTAGCATTAATATTCTTATAAAGTGTAATCTTATACTCTTTCATTACTACGCCGCTTGCCGATACATTGAATGCAACTTCGGTTGTTGATTTCTCAGTCAAACCGTCTTTGATTGTCACGCTCGTTCCCTTTGTGGTAGAACCGCCGTTAATCTTATAAGCCACATCGCTTGCAGCACTGCTTGGTGTTGCTTCAACATTAATATCATTAATATTTTCACCTTCAACAATGAAGTAGTAATCCGTAATATCTCTGTCGAACATCGGAACTAAGCTGTAATACTTACCGCCGATAACGACTCTGATGTCGTCCAAAGTAGCGTCAGTATCAGGAATCTTACGATTTATTGTAACCGTATATGTCTTAGTTGTTATTCTGTCTTCAGATGTTACTTCAATCTTCAATATGTTGTTACCGACTGTCAAGTTATCAAATACAAAACTATTTCCGCTTGTATGGTTGATAACCGGCTTTGAACCGTTGCTTGTAGATGTCATAAGCTTGATTGTAGCATTATTGCTTGCTGTAATCTTATCAAATGTCACCTGTGTAACAGCTGTATCTACATCGATTTCGTAGTTATGAACATCCTTATCGAATGTAGGTTTCATCACTACGCCGCTTTCAGGTTCAAGTTCGATAAGGTCTGCATCACCTGACATTCTTGTTACGTGTACAATATATGTCTTGGTTACATCTGTTGCAACATCCTTTACAGTAACGGTTATATCTTGAGGATTATTCATCAAGTATGTCTTATTGGTAAACTGCTTTGTTGTTCCCGCATCAGGATTTTGTTCAGCAAGAGTACCAATCTTAACTGTCTTACCTTCGGCAAGAGTTGTTACTCTCATCATCGGTGTATATGTCGCATTATGCGGAATACCTATTTCAAAGCGGTTATTTTCACTGTTCCAAACAGCTGCAATAGGATTTGCATATTTACGAGTTGTATCTGTTACAAAGTCGCCGTTGTCAACATCCATATAGACGCTTAGAATATCACCCGTTACACTAATCAACTTCAATATATAATCTCTGCTGATTGTATCATTACCGGCTGTCAAAGAAACATTAATATCAACATTTGCCGTTGCAGTTGATACAGTAGGTACATTTAACGTTACCCAACCAACTGCCGAAACATCTGCGGCACCGTTTGTCTTCAATGTTGTTGTTGCTCTTGAATCACTTGCCATAGCCTTAACTATAGGGTTAGTACCTGACTCTACATATGCAACATACGTTCCGTCCGGCTGCAATGCGGCAGGCATATCATTTACCAAGATATACTTAACGCTTGCGTCTATCGGCTTACGATAAATATGAAGTTCATACTCTAATTCCTTAGATGTTTCACTTGTTACCTTTACATAGAATACATTATCGCCGTATTCAAGGTTTACATTCTGAGTGATTGTAACAAATGCATTACTCATCGGTTTTTTGTTTGAATCAAGAATTGTAACCATCGTCTTAGCACCGTCATGATTATGATATGCCTTAGCGTAAATGTCTGCATTTGTCTTTTCTGATTCAACATTTACCGTATAAATACCCTGTTTCTTTTCATCATCTGTTGTAGGCTTATTTATCTTATAATTATCCTTATCAAAGTCAGGATCCAAGTCGTAACCGATAACTTGTAAATCTGCAAGTCGGTTTTCATCGCTCGGGTCATGAACTTCTATATAATAAGTTTTTGTGTAGTGAGGAACTCTCAAGTAAATAGGTATTCTGAAGTATTCCGAAGTTGTTCCGTCTGTCTTCATACTGTTGACATACTGCTTAATATATTTACTCAAATCGTCGATTTGCTCACTGCCTGCGTCTGTAATCTTGATTCTTGTTTCATAATCATTAGGATTCCAGCCTTGTGTCTTCGCATAGTCAAGTAGTTTCTGATGTGTTTCATGTGCATTTGCATATACATCATACTCATGTAAATCATTTTCAGTCTTAATCGAATAAGTTGTAACCGTCTTTATAAATGATGAATTATAGAACGGTATCTTATTTGAATTGTCCTTCTTTGTGATATACAAATCATCAAGATATACGTCAACCGGAATATGCTTGATACGTAATGTATAATAGATTGACGGGCTGCCGTCCGACTTCTTAAGTTCAATCGAGAAGTAGTTGTCGCCAGCCTTCAAATCTACGTTTGCAGTAAGCTGACCGCCCTTACCTGCTCCCAATGTATATGTCTGCGATACTGTAAGACCCGTCAACGTAATTGCGGCGTTTTTATCAACAGCATATATATCAACTTTAGCAGTTGGATTTTCTGCTTCTGAATATGAGTATGCCTCATATATAATCTTGCCGCTGTCAAGAGTTGTCTTAACTGCATCATTGTCATTTACACGGATTGCTCCAAGTGCTGCGTCAAGCATATCACGCTTAATTAAAATATTGTTAATTGTTATTAAGAATCCGTCTTCGTCATATACACGAAGCTGAACAATCGAATTAACTTCTTTTAGCTTAATTGTTGATTTAATAGTCTGCTCATTAGTTGTATCATCTACAAGTATCTTTTCACCGTCGTCAATCTGAACGTAATATTTATGACCTTGAGGGTCTGCCATATTAATTTGCATATCTGCATCGCTCAAGTAGAACGGAAGTTTTGTCGGACGTTCATAGTTTGAAATGATAACACCGTCTTCATTTGTAACCGGATCGCCGATTCTTTCTGTAAGTTCGTCATTTACGACTGTGTTCAAATCGAAGTTGTAGATGTACTGAACAATGTAAATCGTATAGTTCTGTGTTGCGCCTGACGGAGATTCTACCGTTACAGGAACTTGCGTAACACGGCCGTTTAGTTTTACATCATCAATATACGTATTTACTGCGCTGTTCTTATGAACACCGTTTACATATATCTTAGCAAACTTATTCTCACTTATAAGTTTTACTACAGCTGTATCACGTCCTTGCGGAACTGATGCCAAGTAAGTTGTAAGACCTGTTATACTTGCATTCTTCAAGATTACTTCAGATTCATCTATAGGATAATCTTTGTATCCTTCTTTTCTCAAACCGATATTAACATTTTTCAACTGAGTACCCTCAGGGCTGTTAATAAGGTTGATTACATATTCCTGAGATGCATTGTTGGTTCTCGATGTTACTTTGAATCTGAACTTATATAAATTTCTGTCTTCCATAGTGGCGGCATCCGTTGTAGCACCTGCGAAGTTTACATTAGTTCCTTGAATTTGTTTATTATTGCTCAGTACATATGTACCATCTCTGTACTCATAGAACTGAATTACCGCATATGGGTCTATTGCGAATACAAACGGTTGTGCAATGTGTGTATTCATCGGCATTTCAACTTTGTACGATATTGCCGTTGTATTAGGTTCCACACCCGCTTCATAACCTGTAACCTTACCTGTAACTCTTGTTGTCTGCTGAGTTTCAGTAGAAAGTCCGCCTGTAGCGTCAACATATACTTTGTCTATACCAAGTTCACTTGAAGCTTTCTGAATCATCAATGTGTAATCCTGTGTTCTGCCGTCACCGGCTGTTACTCTGGCTTTCAATATGATGTCATCTATACCTGACATTGATGCCTCTGTATCAACTGCCAACATTCCGCTCGCGATCGCAGGTTTACCAAAATCAGTAAAGAATTCAATCTTTGAGCTTGCCGACTTAGTCTGTGACTTAACATATGCCATATTTGCCGTTGGATTAATATAGCTTATGTAATTATATGTATAAACATATTTGCCGTTTACAAGTGTCTTATCTTCGCTCTGCTTTGCAGCCTTTACATATGAGCTGTCAACTAACTTAATATCGCTGACAAACATATCAAGTTTCAAATCAGAACGCATTTCTTCAGGAGAAAGCTTTGTAATAATAAGCTTTGTTATTGCTATCTCATCAGGAGTTGTACCATCTGACAGCAAATCAGGTGAACCAACCTTAATATCAATCGTTACCGATGACGATGTCGGAATTGTTGATACGTCATAATTCAAATATGAATTGCTTGAAAGAGCAAATCCGTTATTCTCAAATTCTACGTATTCCCCGGCGTTCAGAGCAGTAGCTTTGATTTCATTTACAAGTGTTTCATCTGCCCCTACATCAATTCTGAATGTATAAGGGTCGTTTCTGTCTTGCTCTGCATAACGTCCGTCAAGTGTAATTTCCTTAAGCTTTAGATTATTCATCTTTCTGATAATCTTAAGTGTGTAGTATGCAGGTGCAATATCGCCTTCATAACTCCATACCGTTACCTGGAATGTTCTTGAACGTTCGCCTGTTGTTTCATCAACATCATCGTCATTACTGTCAAACGGAATATTTATCTTTAGAGTTTGATTTGTCGAAACAGTATCTACACCGTCTATCGTCATACCAACTCTTGCTGTTGAGTAATCAGCACCGATTTCAATAGGAACGATTGATGTACCGTATGTTATATTCTTTATGATAATCGGATTGTTTACAGTTATATTTTCAACAACTGACTGGAACAACTTACCCGTTTTATCTTCAGGATATGCATATACGTGATCAATTTTTCTGTTATTAGACTTTCTGATTAGGTCTACTATGTATTCCTTACCATCACCAACACCTGACAACATTTCATCCTGTGAACGTATTCTAAAGTACAATGTGTAGTTTTGGTTAGGTTCAAGATTTGAAAGTTGTACTTGTTTTTGATGTAATTCATAGTTATTTGTATATGATGATGTATATGGGTCATAAATATCTACGCCCGCATATTCATAATCTGCGATTACCTTCATGTCAACAGATGTTATACCTGTTTCAATTTCTACAGTGTATCTGCCTGTGTTCTTATCGTACTTAGCAGGCGGTATGCTGTTAATTGTTCCTGCAGGACCAACCCATACACTGTAATTATCACTTTCGGCATCATATTCAACATCTCTGTTTGTGTTATCTGCAAGATAAACTCTCAATTCATATTCTTGCATTGTACCCGCTTCAGAGATAATTCTGAATTTAACCACATGAGGAATATCAGGATCTGCATCGTCAAACAAGTATGAGTGGGATACTCTGAACGGAATGTTGTATTTAGCATCATTTCCGTGATAATCAAAGTCGACATCTTCCCATAGAAGTTCTGCTGTTGTATCCTTCGACTGAACAGCCGCCTGAACAACAACCGATGTCTTTTCGGCATTATTAACTGCTTTTTCATATACACTGTAAGGAATATAGCTGTTATAATACGGCAGATCCGAATCGTCCTCAGTGAACGGACCATATGCTTCTACACCATTAACCGTTACATAATCGGCATTAGTATTAATCGACTGGATTGTTACGTTTAATGCATTGTTTGAAGTATGTCTGCCGTCTTCTGATGTTACTACATACGGAATTACCTTAACGCTTTCGCCATCCTTTACAGGAATCAAGATACCGTGAATATCTCCGCCGTTTACTACATTTGAACCACTTATTACAGTGTCATCATCTGTTATTCCTGTATATATTTTACCGTTTAGAGTAATCTTAGCCTTTGAATACTCTGTCTTGATATATACTCTTAAATACTTATTACCGTTTTCATCAACTGTAAGTGTTGATTCGCTTACTTTGTAATAATCTACAACATTTGGACTTGTTTCACCGTCATATCTTGTAGTTTCATTTACAACAGTTTCTGAGTTGTCACTGCTGTTATGAAGTACATTTGTATTTTCTGACAATCTGTAGATTACAACCTTATACTGATGAGTATATCCTGTACCTGCTTCAGGTATTGATACAATAGTAATATTTGTATCAGGAGTATCTTCAGATACTGATCTTGCCGTATTTACAGGGATTGTAAGTACACCATCTGTCGGATAATTATAATCAGATCTGTTTACAATTCCGTTTTCAGATACTGAATTTACCGATACTGTCGGATCATATGGAGTTGGTGCATGTTCATCAATGCGAAGTCCAACCTTTACAGTTGCATCCTTCACGATACCGTATCTATAGATAATCTCATCGCCGACCTTTTCAGGATTTTTAAGCAAGTTACCGTCAATATAAATATCAATATCTGCATCAGTGTTCTTATACTTCTGACCTATTAAGAATGTATAAGTCTTAACAGTACCAATCTTTTCATCAATAGTTGCATCTGCTTGAGCCTTATAGTTATTAGCTACACCAACCTGAATCTTAACTACTGTAAATCCACCGTCTTTTTTGATTAGAGGAATCTTATAAGACTGGTTGCTTGTCTGACGCCATCCGCCATCCCATACAACGCTTGCATCGGTTGCTGAATAGTCGTTTGCTGCGGCTGTTTCATATGCTGCAACCTCTTTCTCATATTGAGCAAGTGCTGCTGCATACTGTTCATCTGTCATACTTCCCTGAGTAGGTTTTTCAGGTCTTGTCAAGTGACCTATTCTGATGTAGTTATTAGCATCCTTAGCCAACACTGATGCGATTGCACTTGGCAAATCATCAGTCTGCGGATCAAGACGAACAACATATGCATTTCTTGTGCTGTCCCAAAGAGCATTTGACAAGTTGCCGCCGCTGTAAGGTCCTGCCTGTACAGCTTCAAGATCAAGATTCAATCTATTGATATTAATTTTATACTCAGCAGTAGTATTTAATGAAGATTTAATCATTACATTAATAGTGTTCTTACCTGTTATTGTAAAGTTCTTATAAACATTATTATGTAATGACGAAGTATTATCGTCAATCTGTACTTCTGCCAACAGAGTTGATGCTATCGCCTCAAGATCTACTGTTGTAACATCAGACGGAATCCATAGCTGATATTCACCGTTTGTATCCTCTCCGGCTTCAACAGTTGTTTTTGTTCCACCGTCATCGTAAGTTGCGGTAAATGTCTTAAGGTTTGCATTATCACTCTTCTTGTAGATGTATAGATATGATACCTTAATTGTTTCTAAGTCAGCAGCTTTTGACTTGATTTCATAGATTGTTAATTCTTCGCCGTCAAGAAGTACATTAGTTGCTGTCCACTTATCCGAATTAGCTGATGTTGGGTCTGTTGCCGTTGGGCTACCTGCATTTACAAGTGTATAAATATCATTAGCCTCTATCAAAATATCAACATATGTCTTATTTGTAAACGGAACATTACCCGGAGTATCAAGTTTAACTACATATACATCTGCAGTTGCTCCTGTTTCTTCATCTATTACTCTGTTTTCAGCTGCCGGAGTATAAACATTGCTACCGTATGTTACCTTAACAGTCTTTAATGAATCATCAATACTCTTTCTTGTTAAGTGAAGTACATAATGTTCAACAACATTCTCTTCTGTTGTTACGTCAATCGGAATGTAAATATCCTTAATTGATGTATCAAGGTTATATCTTTCGATTTCTTGTACATTAGCCGAATTATACTCTGATGCAATGCTTACCTTTGAAGTAGAGTTTACGGTTTCAGCCTTAATATTGATATATTCAAGGTCTTTGGTAATTACATAGTTATAAACATTTTCATTTATATCTGTAACATCTGTATAACCCGAACCTACAAGAACATTGCCTATAAGAGTAAGCGGATCAACCTGTACATACTTCAAACCTGTATGATATTCAGCAGGTTTCAAGATTAACGGATATTCAACTGTTGAAAGTGCATTACCGTTTGTTACTCTCAATGTATAAGTTGTTGTAGTACCGACATTTGCAGGAAGTGCTGTATTAATCCATGTCAAGCCGTTCATGCTCTCATATGAAACAACATTTCTATCTTTGTCAAGTACTTCAACTGTACCTGATATAGGAGTAATTTCTGCATTTACAGAATCAGCTGACTTACCTATTTCTGCAACGTATGTGTTATTTACACGAGCAACTGTCGTTCCGTCAATAACAACGCTGTCAAGTGTTGCCAAAGTAGGTTCTTTAATAATTACAAGATTATGTTCCTGACTTGCACCGCTTGTTGATGTAATTGTAAACGGAATTATTGTCTTATCATTGATAAGTCCGTTTATAACACCTTCAAATACACCTGTATATGAACCGCCTCTGATTGCGATTGTTGAATAAGGATTCTGAGCCTTTATGTAAATATTAGCCGAATTCTTAGTATCTCTGATATATACAATATGTTCGCAGGTTGTTTCTCCGTCTGCAAACAAGTCAATGCTTTGTGCAGAAACTGACGAAGTCTTATTTGTAACTTGTAGCATTGGGTAGCTGCCTGATGTCATATACCATATATCATTGAAGTTCCAATCGCTAAAGATTGACTGAACATATAGGTCAGATGCAGCAATACTGCTATTATCATTTGTCGTAACGATTGATGTATCATTCTTAACAAACAATGCACCCATTACACCGTGTGTATGTGTAATTGTACCGTCACTGTTAATAGCAATCGATGCTTTATCAAACATTGAGCTTGACAGATTTGCGTTAGCGAATACATATCCGATTGTTGCACCGGCATTATTGCTTATTACTATACCTGCAGAAGCATTGTTGCTTACAAGTGCAGTTGATGTAATATATGAGTTTTCAATAGTACCGTTGTTTTCGATTGCAAAACCGGCTGCATTCTTAGCTGTAATCTTACCGCCCGTTTCAATTGCAACTTGTTCGATTGTACCGTTGTTAATGCCTGCTACCACAGATGCATTTTCAACTCCGTTTTCACCGATTGTCGCAACCGCAAATCTCAAGTTCTTAACAGTACCGTTGTTTACAGCAAACAAAGCTGAATAATCTTGACCGTTTACGCTCTTCTGTGAGGTAATCTTCAAATCGGAAATTGTAAATCCGTTACCGTCAAGACTACCTGTAAATGGTGTATCTTCTGAACCGATAGGATCCATTTGAATGTAATCCGAATTATACTTCATTGAAATATTATTCTTCAATACATAATGCTTTGTTAAGCTTTCCTCATCGTTACCGATGCTCTTCAATCCTGCGGCTGATGTGATTTCAAACGGACGTGCTTGGCTGCCGTCAGGAATGTTAAGATTTGATATATCTGCATCAGCTGATTGGTTCCTGAATGTAGGATACTGAGCTGTCTTGATTACCCATGTATTTGCAAAGTCCCAATCATTGAATGTTGCTATATCTCCAAGCTTTTCAGGAAGAACTGACGCACTGTTATATACATTGCTGTTGCTTCCCACCTTGCTGTAGATTTGGCTAGGCATTACTGCATATGCATTATTTATTGTTGAGTTGTCAAGGTTCAATACAACAATCGACGCTACGTGTTCATCGGTTAAATTACTTGATGTTGAGCTTATTGAACCTACATTATATACATTCTTAACAGCGTTATGGTTCAATGCTGCAATACCTGCTGCGTACTCACCTGATGTAATTGTTGCTTTATTATATGCGTCTTCGATAGTACCACGGTTATCACCTGCTACACCACCGGCTGCATATGAAGATTCAATATTACCTGAAGCTACGGCTACTCTTGAAATTACACCGTTTTGTTCATTCTTACCTGCCACGGCACCGATATATTGATATGATGTGCCTGCAACAGATGTAATATTTACATCTTCAAGTTTGAAGTCATAAACTTCACCCTTATTTACACCAAACAAGCCGTATGCTGTATCATTTGATGTAGCTGTAATTGTTAGATTTGATATTGACTTTCCGTTACCGTTTAGGTTACCTGTAAACGGTTTGGAAGTTGTACCAACCGGAGTCCATGCAGTACCGCTTAAGTCAATATCATTCATCAATACATAGTATGCATCAAGATGATCTGACATAGCCTGAAGTTCTTCGGCCGTCGTAATCTGGTAAGGTGATGCCTTACTGCCGTCAGGGTCTTCAGGAAGGATAGTTGAGCCGCCGCCGCACGATGCATCTTTAGCTACATATTCATCCTCTGTACCTCTTTCGGCGATTACCTTTTCTACACTTGTATTATTGCTGTACTTAACAATTACAAGTTCATATCTGCTTGTCTTTGTTCCGTCAGAAACAACAATATAGAATTTATTTACTGTTCCAAGGTTTGCAATATCAGGTACTGATAATTGACCTTGATCTTCACCAAGAACAACATCACCTGTGTCTGTTACTCTGATAAGTCCAAGTTTTGAATCGCTTCTTCTTGTTGCAATTACAATGCTTGCACTGTCATCTGTGCTCGGAATAGCTGTCTTATAATTTCCGTACTTATCCGGAGTTAGCTTTGTATAATCTCTTTCTGACTTGCTCTGAACCATTACATTTGAAAGTGCCAAAGACTGGTCTTGTCTTACAAGTGTAATTGTTTCTGCAATAAAGCTGTTATCGTCATACGGATATGAGTAAATCTTGAATTTAACAGTTGTTGTCTTACCAGAATCAAGAGTTACTGTTTCAGTATTTTCACTTACCTTAAACTCGCTGTCACCAATCTGTACCTTTGAAACTTCGCTGTCTGCAACAACTTTAATATCTGCCGCAGTTGCTCCGTAAGGTACTTCATAAGTGTAACCGCCGCTTGTCTTTGTAAGCTTGGTTCCGTTGACATAGACTTCTTTTTCACCCGTATTGCTTCTTATAATATACAATGTGTATGCTTGCTCTGCCTTACCGTCCTTAGATGTAACGGTAAAGTCAACCTTAGATACGTTCTTTGTAACATTATAAGATACGTTCAAGACACCGTTTGTTGATTTATCGCTGTCAAGTTTAACTACTGCATCTTCGTTTGCCGCAGTTATTGTAAGTATGCCGTTTGTTACGGTACTGTCTGCTCTTACAAGATATGTATTAGACTTAAAGTCTGCCTTTTCAGCTGTTACACCGTCAAAGACAACACTCTTTAGAGCTACGTCTGAATCTTCAACATACTTAATTATTACTTGATATGGATCACTTACAACCTTACCGTCATAACTCATAATTCTAAAGTTAAATACTGTATCATTTTCTGAGTTAAGTGCAAGATTTTCAAATACATAACCGTGTGAGTTGTCACTTACAAGAATACCGTCAATACCGAATCCTGTAAGTTCTACCTTTGCCATGTTACCTGTAGGAACGATTGAAAGGTCAACCGGATTACGTCTGTTTACAACTGCTGTGTAGATACGGTCATCAGGAACTGAGAATAACGAAATATCTACATCTGTTGCGGCACCGGCTGTAAGTTCAGTCTTATTAAGTGAAACCGACTTGACATCTGTGTCTTCGTAATCAGTATATACATACAATGTGTATGTCTGCTTTACACTGCCTGATGATGATCTAATTGTAAATTCAAACTTATTTACCTTTGAAACAGAAGGAGCGTCAAGCGTTCTCTTTGTTATAAGTTCACCATAACCTACATCATCAACACCGGCTGCGTCATTCTTCATTGAGATTTCTGCAATACCGCTTGATGTATGTATTGTGATAGTTGCAGGGTTTTCTGCTCTTGAATCGCCTCCGTTAAGATCTGACGGAATTGCAATCTCATAGATAGTAGGATTATTCTTTCTTGTGATTGCTGCGATACCATTTACGATAACCTCGCCTATCTCCGTGTTATTACTGCTCTTATAGATACTTACTGTATAAGTCTTCTTAGCATTTGGTGTACGTACATCATCAACATACAACTGTGAACGAACTTCTACAGTTATAGTTGTTTCTTCTTCAGAAGACAATGTATATGAAGTATCTGACCATACGTTTATGTATGGAATTGAAAGTGCATTTCCTGCTACATTGACAAGTTTAGCATATTGATTTGCTGTAATTGTTACATCTGCCTCAGTTACGGTTGTCGGAACACTGAATGTATACTTCAAACCATTTGAGATAGGAGTTGTATTTACAGTATCATTAACCTTTACATTGTCAAGTGACAAGTCATCTGATGCACCCTTTAATAATAAGTAGTAGTTCTTAACCAACTCTGCCTTATCATTTTGAGGTTTAACGGTAATTCTCAAGTATCTCTTACCGCCAATCGGAACACCGCCTACAACCTTATATCGGAATGCACCTTCGTCGGTCTTCTTTCTTGTGATGATGTCACCTGTCGAATCTATGATGTTTTCACTGTCATCAGGCAATGCTACTTCATGTATTGATTCGATTGTTGCATACTTATCTGTAAGCAGTATGTCAAGCAATATATCGTGGTCAGGAACGTTTGCTTCATACAATACTGTCATTGACATATCAACATTGTATTCGCCGTCCAAACCTTTTTCTGTTGTTATACTCTTAATTGATGTATCGTCTGACTTTTCTCTGAATTCAAGAACATAGTTCTTCTTCGAGCCGTTTTCAGCCTTTACTTCGATTACATATTTACCACCGTTTGCATTTGCCGGCAATGTATCCTGCCAATTATTATCTGTTGTCCAACCGGCTGTATCGCCTGCTGTTGAAGCACTGCTATCGCCGTTATTATGCCACTTATTCTGTGAATCATAGTAACCTACTCTCAATATTGACTTAGGTGAAGTTTCAATCGTAATTTGAGGTACTTCTGTCATTGAGTCTACGAAGAATATGTACTTAACGTCATCACTGTTTTCTACAGGTTCTTCTGTAGCATCCACATTACCACGCTTGATGCTGATAATATCATTTTCACCGCTTCTTCTTGTGATGTGTAACTTATATGACTTAATCGGCTGTGAAGTATTCTGCGATTGAACATAGATTGTATATATCTTAGCTGTATCAGTTGCTTCTGTAAGAGCTATAGTATAAGCCTTAGATGTTATACCCCTATCAACCAACGTCGGTGCAGGCTCACCATCTTCTGTAATCGCAAGTTTTGTAAATTGATTCTTAGCCTTTACTATAACATTTGCTATTTCGTCAGTTGTTTCAATACTTCCGTCATAGTAACCGCCGTTTGAAGCTACCCAGTTAGCTTCTACACCGTTTATTGTTACTGTAATATCGGTATCAGTACTCTGCGGCATAATGATTAGCTTAAATGTCTTCTTATAACTTGAGCCTGATTTAGCCACATCAACTTCATAAGTATATGGATTGCTTTCCGTCAAAGCTGACAAGTTACTAACCTGTAATCTATACAATGTTCTGTCAGGTGAATCAACAGTTATAATATTATTTGCATTTGTTGTATTCCTTACTTCAGCAATATTACCGTTTATTGATGTTAGGTATATAGTTGCTGTGTTAGAAGTTGTAGGAACATATACAATATATTCGTTCTTGTCCTCTTCCTTCGCAATCTTTTCGTCATCGTATTCTACAGTCAATTCCATATCCATATCTGTAGGTGTTGCGATGATGTAGTAATCCTTTGTACCGCCGCTCTGCGATGTTACGGTTACAGGAATTACGAATGAATCGTTTGTGCCGTCACCGTCAAAGTCGTAATCGGCTGTAAGTTTTGTAAATGTTGCCTTTGCAGTACCACCGTTTGTATTTGCGAACGGTGCATTATCAATGCTTGTTACTGCCGCATTTACATCTTCAAGCTCGATTGCAAGGTCAAATACTGTATAACCCGATGTAGTTGACTTAGGAACATATACATGATATGCATTGTATATATTACCGTCTATGTTTACACTGTCATCTGCTGTAGTATCTGTATCCTTGTTTTCACTGTCATTTGGATTTGCAGTTACCGACTTGATATTTGCATTGTTACTCTTCTTATAAATATATAGCTTATATTCGGCTGTTGCTGTATTTGTAATATCATCAGATTTAACTGTGATTGTTACTTCTGTGAAGTTACTGTTTATAGTATCTTCAAGGTCTGTTGTAACAGTTGCGCCAAGTGTCGGATTTGTGTTGTTATTGCCTGAAACGCCGTCTTTACCTGTAATTTCTACACGGTAATTTGCGTTAGATGCAAGAGCCCATACATCTGCACTTGTTGCTGTACCGTCTACATAATATACATATGAGCCGTCAAGATTTGTTTTCTTAACAGTATTGTTATCAACCTTTACAGTCAATGCATAATCATCGCTCAAACGTTTTAGATATACAACGTTTTCATATGCAGGGTCACCGTCAGCTGTTCTGTACAATCTGAACGGTACTTCCATTTCGGTTACAGAGATAGGCATTGAAACCTTAAGCTCTGCATAACCGCCGGCTGTAATATCGCCATTGTTAATGCTTACGAAGTGGTTCTTGCTCGCTGCCGTAACACCAATCAATACTTCACTTGCGTTCGGAAGTACTTCAAGATATGTATATCTTGGTTCTGAATCAGTCGGTGCATTTGCATCCAAACCGTTTACTGTTACGCTTTCAACAGAAGGAGCTTCGTCTGTACCCTTTATAACAAGCTTATACATCTTCTGTAGTGAGCCATCCTGTGAAACTACCTTAACATATCTAATCTCGTCGCCTGTCTGTAAATCCAAACCTGAAACGATTTGAGTTACATATCCTACGTTGCTTGGATTATTATCATATGCATTCTGTCTAAGTTTCTCAATGTCTGTAAGTTCTGCCAATTCATCAGATGCTTGTACAGTTACATTTGTAAACTTAGTTGTATCAGGGATTTCAACAGTCCATGTTTCACCGTTGACGTCTGATGATTCCTTAACTGCATAATATGTGCCAACCTTAATATATTCTACATCTGCATTTGTATCTGTATCTCTGATTATTAAGGTGTATTCTTTAGTTGTAAATCCGTCTTGTCCTGTTACTGTTATACGGTATCTGTTTACCGGCTGACTGTGTAGAGTTACCGCATCATTTGCCCATACATTCTGTGACTCGCTGCCCACTTCATTGTATGACAATCCATATGGTGACTTTGTCAAATCTCTTGTGATAGCTTCAACCTTAACAGTTGAATTTGCATCTTGTGTTGTTATTGAAACATCAGCAGTCTTATCACTCGAAATACCGGTCTTTAGATATGTGTAAGTACCGTTTGCATTGCTTACTGTAGTACCGTTTACAGTTACATTCATAAGGTCTGTGTTTACAGCAACCTTAGTAATTACAAGAGTATATCTCTTTGTTGTACCGTCTTTTGCCTTAACTTCAATCGTTGCAGTTGTTTCTTTACTGTTTACAACCACATTGCTCAAAGTAACAGCTCCGGTCGCTTCATCCTTGCTGTCATAGCTGCCGTTTATATGTACGTACTGAACAAGCGATGTTTGCGGAGTTGCTATAATATCAACTCTTGAAGTTGTATCAGGAATCTTAATTACGAACTTGCTGTTATCATCTGCATCATATTTTGCAGGTCTTACAACACCGTCTACAACAACATCAACGCTCTTAAGCTCAGGGTTACCTTCTACAGAAGATACCTTTACGAAGTAAGTCATTACTTGACTTCCGTCTTCTGACTTAATATATACAGGAATTGTTACACCTGCTCTAAGCTCGTCATCAGTTATACCTGTAAGGTCAACATTAACGCTTGCATCATTGCTGTTTGAATATGTTATTGCAGCTGAACCGACATATGCTGACGGTTTATAAGTTGTTTCGATTGCAACTGTTGACTGACTGTCCTTAGCCTTTACTCTGATAGGAAGAATTGTTCTGCCCGAATCTACATATGTATAGAATTCACCTGCGGTATTCTTGCTTAAGTCAGGGTCTTCATTTGCAATATAGATTGCTTTTACAAATTCAATCTCTGTATTATCAGACTTCTTGCGAAGTACAAGTTTATAATCCTTTGATGTAACTCCGTCTTCTGCTATTACTCTGATTGAAAGTTCTGTTGGACCATCATTCAATGACGGGTCAAGAGTAACTTCTCTGATTGCCTTATATGTTGCACCCGTTGTCATAGTTGAAGGCTGTTCTGTAGCAGGGTCGTAAATTACAACCTTTGAGCTTGTATTATTTGCTTCTGCAGTAATATTAATGCTTAGAGCTGTACCTGTTGTTATAATATCACTTGCATTAATACCAAGATAATACTCAATATTACCGTTCTCATCAGTAATCTGCTTTACCTTACCTGTGTAGTCAGGGCTTGCAGGGTCTGTTGTAGGTGTTGAATCAACCTTATACAGACCAACATTATTTGATGCGTATTTAATAATAAGTGTCGGTATATTCATTGAGCTGTTGTCTATGACAATACCGTCTGCTCTCTTAACATACAACTTAGTTGTTGTACTGCCGTTCGCTTCTTCTTCAAGAAGTTCTTTCGGAAGAAGAACCTTTGCAATACCGCCCTGTGTAGGATCTGCAGCGTTAATAGGTGTCGGAGTTACGAAGTTATTCGGTGTTCCGACTGCTACCTGCGAACGTGCATCGGCAGTTGTAACGTAAATTACAATACCGTCCTCCGAATAAGGGGCTTGACCTTCATAGGTGTTAATTGAAGTCTTATATGTTGCAGCAACCTTATTTTCTGTTAAGTCTACTGCCGTTATACCGTTTGTTTCAGGTAATTTCAAAATATTTACCTTAAACGTCTTTTCTGTTCCGTCTTCTGACTTAACATGGATATATACAGCATTTGCCTTTGGCTGAGTTGCTTTAACATCCATTTCATCTGTATATGTTGCATCGCCATTTACATAGAATGTACTGCTTGTTGAAATCGTCAGCTTAATGCTTTCATCAGTTGTAACATTATCGCCGTCTACAATAACACCCTCTGCTACAAGTTTTTGAGTTGTGTTATCTGTTCCGTCAGTTGACGCAGGCAAAGTATATTCATACTCACCGTCAGCATTCTGCGAAAGTTCTTCGCCGCCATATGTTACCTTTATTGCAGTATTAGCTGACATTCTTATAATATCAAGCTGATATACACCCTGTGAATATGATGTATCTGCCGGAGTTACAGCAATATAAAGTGTTGTTGTATCTGCTGTAATCGAAACATTTCTCATGTCGAACGGCATTCCTGACATAGAGTCACTCTTTGCAGTTGCTTCATCAGGACGAATTGCAACCTTTGAGCTTGTGCTTGCCGCTACGGCATTAACCTGTACATAGTTAGTATCATACTTAATCTTTGCAACATACTTACCGGTTGTCTTATCATATGTAACATTGTAATTTTCACCGATTATTATACCTGTCGGCTTGTACTCAAGCTTATCAACAGTAAGGCTTCCCAAACGAGAATCTGCTGTTTTCTTGTAAATACGTAGTGTATATTCATTAACCGCACCCAATGTTGTTGTTACCTTTAGAGCAATATCCATATAACCCTTGTCATTGAAGTTCAAGGTTACATCTTCGGTTGTTGTATATGAATATACGTTGCCGTTCTCAATTTGAACTTGTCCGTTAGTTACTGCAGTTGTCAATGTTACAGACGCTGTCTTAGCATCGTTATCAACTGCCCATACATACATTAACTTTTCATTACCGTCTTCTCTTACAAGAGTTGAGTTAATATAGCCGCTGTTATCAACTGATACAAACGGATCACTCTCTTCATCAAGCTTGAAAATTGTAAGTATGTACGGAGCACCGTCAAGCGAATCGGCTGTTAATTTAATATATGTCTTATCTGATGTCTTTGTATTATCAAGGATAAATCCGTCATATGTGAATTCACCAGGTGTTGTTGCCTCCTTTACGGCATTTAGCAAACCATCAGGAGTGTATGTTACCTTTGCGACATCTCCGATCATAGGAGTTGTGATGATGTTAATATTAGCAACATCCTTAATCGGGATTACAACCTCGTAGTTCTGAGTATCACTCGGATTCTTCTGGTACGCGGTATATGTATTAAGCACATTTCCGCTTGCATCAACGATTTCTACCTTAATTTCCTTGATTGTTGTTGCCTCAGACTGTCTGTAAATAGTCAATGAATGGTTTGATACAGTTCCGTCTTGTGCTGTTACTTTAATAGGAATAACCTTATATGTTTCATTTGCCAACATTGTAATCTTCTGTACGTCATAGTAACCGTCATGACCGTTATCCTTGTCATGATCGCTGTTTACAGTTACATTCGCAATAGAGATTTTAGCTGACGGAGAAACTTGGCTATAGATATAAATATCTCTATCCTTAGCATCGCCGGTTTCCTTAATGATTGCATAATAGTTACCTGTATTACCTATCAGAACACCATTTCTTACATAATCCGATACTGCCGCATCTTTCAATTTAATATGGTTTTCAGGTTGGTCATAATAAACCCAATCAGCTACATCTGTAGCAGGATCGTTTTCACCAACTTTTACAATTCTCAAATCACCGTCATTTGAGTATCTTGTTGTATGAGCTTTATATATTCCGTCAAAGCTTGTGTTGCTGTTCTTAAACTCGAAGTAATAATTATCTTCAAGTTCACTGATCGGTACATCTGTAAATTCATAGTATCCTATAAACTTAGGGTCTTTTAAACCAATATTTGCGTCTGTCAACAATGTACCCATAACAGGATTTTGACCGTTCTTATCTACCATATAGATAACATCTGCGTCTACAATACTCTTAACGTGTACCGTTACAGTTGTAGCATTAGGAATTGTTGTTTGTACAAGACCTGTATAAACACTCTTTAGAGGATCAACAAGCTTATAAGACTTATCGCCTACAACAGATATTATCTCTGTATATTCATCACTGTCAAGATAACCCTTTTCAACTGCGGCTTGAGTTGCTGTGTCATCAAGTTTTGAATAATCAAATATGATTGCTTCAACATGATTATCGCTTGCATCGGCAACTTCTACATATGCAGTCTGTTTTGTACCTGTCTTTACATCTGTTACAACAAGCGTTGCAACACCTTCCTTAGTCTTTCCGCTTACTTTACCGTCTGAATCTACAGATACAAGTGAACCAGGAATAAGAGCAGTTACTCCATCCTTATCCATTTCATTCGTGATTTCCCATTTGTATGTGTTACCTGTTGTTGCATTATCTTTAATCAAGTTAAATCTATTGAATGAAACTTTCATCTGATAAGGTGCGGAACCGATATAAAGTTTCAAGCTTGAAGGAATAAGCTTCATCGCTCTGCCTGTTACAAGCACAGGGCTGAATTCGTTAGAATCAGATGCGTTTGTTGTACCAGGTTTATAGTGCGCAGGATCTTCACCCGCATAAGCGTCACCCAACTGACCGTGTGTATTTTCACCGAAGCTCCATACGTATCCGTCTTCAAGTACAACGTATGATGTTGCACCGCCTGTTGCAACCGAAATTGCCGACAGACTTCCGTCATCAACAGTTACTTCTACAGGAGATACTTTGTCATCAGATGTTGTTACATTACCGATACCCAAACGTCCAAGGTCTGCACTACCCCAGCTCATCACTCTTCCGTCTGCCGTTATCGCAAGGTTGTGCAATGCACCGACTGAAATATCAACTGCGTAGTTATTAGTACCGTCAAATACATCTACATAGTCAGGAGCGTAGTATAACAAGCTTCCGCTTTTGTCAATACCTTGTCCAAGCTGACCTTCGCTGTTAGCACCCCACGATATAATTCTGCCGTTATCAAGCATTGCAACAACGTGATATAAACCATCATACGTTTTTAAAATATGACCGTTAAATTCATCACCAAGGTCTATCTTTACAGGGTACGAATAGTAACGATTATTGGTATTATTAATTTGGTGATTCGAGTTTTCACCCCAACCCCAAAGTGTACCGTCATAACGTACTGCCTTTGTTGCGCTACCGCCTGCACCGATACTAATGCTGATAACTTTGTTCAAGCCTTGTGCTACAACCGGAGTGCTTGATCTCTTGCTTGTATCCTTTGAATGAGCACCAAGCTGACCTAAGCTGTTGTCACCAAAGCTATATACGTATCCGTCTGCACCAAGTACCATTGTATGTTGTTTACCTGCCGAGATAGATACTATTTCAGGCAGACTTTCTACCTTTTGAGGTGTTGATATGACTATGCTTGCATTACCCAAACCAAGCTGACCGTAATCATTATGACCCCATGTATAAACTTCACCGTCACGGGTAAGTGCGATTGAATGATATTCACCTGCGTGAACAGATACAATATCCTTACCGTTTAATGCTGTTACATTTATAGGTTCATATGCACAAGATACGCTGCCGTCACCAAGCTGACCGTATTCATTGTTACCCCATGTCCAAACTGTTCCGTCCGACTTAAGAGCGATAACATGAGAGTTACCTGCTGAAATCATAGGAGCTGTCTGTGCGTCTTTATCTATTACATGAACGATACATACTGATGTAAGGTTGCCCTTCTTAACAACGATATGAGTAATACCAATCTTATTACCTGTAATCTCGCCGTCATCACCAACTGCCGTAACATCTGCAATAGCTGTATTCTTACTTTCAAATGAGATACTTCCAGGATTAGCATAATCAGTAATCAAGTTGAACTTCTTACCCGAATATGTGTCAAGAGTAGCTGTTTCTCCGACATGAATTGTCATTTCATATTTAGAAATAAGTTCTGTTCTTTCACCGATTAGAACCGGAACATAACTCTTTGTTTCGTTTCTGGCAACCGGTGTACCAAGTGAATAGTCACCATAACCGTAAACGTCACCATTCCTTGTATAGAATACTGAATATTCATCACCAAGACTTACACCTGCGATTGCGAAATCGTTATATGATGACTTGATAGTATCAATAACAGCATTTGCAATAGGTATATTTCTTTCAACGGTGTCACCTATACCAAGTTGACCCTTATTATTTTGACCGAATACATACATATTACCATCCTTACCGATAACTGTACTGTATTTATTACCGGCTGCTATGGTTACTGCATCTGTTAAAATCTTTGTGTATGTATTTTTTGTTGCACTCGGTGTATTACCAAGCTGACCGTGTTGGTCACTGCCTGTTGCATAAACGCTTGATGTAAATGCAAGAGCAATACTATGGTCATATCCTGCAGCTATAGCAACTATAGCTTCGGTATCTCTTACTTCTGTCGGCAACCACAATTCACCTGTGTTATTACCGACTCCGCCTTGTCCCGAATCATTAGCGCCCATTGCCCAAATTGTTCCGTTTGAACGCAATAGCAATGCATTTTCACTGCCTGCCGAAATAGCAGTTACACTGTCAACTGTTGATACGCTCTGAGGAGCAGCATATGCCGTACCGATATTACCGATACCAAGTTGGCCCTTATTGTTGCTGCCCCATGTCCATACATTACCGTACTTATCAAGAGCCATACCGAACGCATCACCTGCTGCAACATTAATTATGTTGCTTAGTCCGTCAATCTTTGCGAATGATGTACGAGCCGATATTGCTGTTGATGCAACTCCAAGCTGACTGCAGTCATTCAGACCTGTTGAGTAAACAGTTCCGTCTGATGCTACGGCAAGTGCAAATTCTTCACCGACTGCAATATCAATAAACTTAACACCTGACGGTGTTACATCAGTAGGTTCATCAACAGATATTGTGTTGCCTGTACCAAGCTGACCGTTCTTGTTTATACCCCATGCCCAAAGAGTTCCGTCTGCTCTTAGAGCAAGTGAATGGTTACCCTTCGTTATAGCCTTAGGTTCAAATCCTACATTATTATTTGATACGATTACTTTTATGTATGCACTCTTTTTACTGTATTTGTTTTCAGCCACAGAAATGTATGCCGTACCTGCTTTATTCGCAGTTGCAACGCCTGTTGACTTGTTGATTTCAAGTACGCCAAGGTCACTTGAAACAAACTCAAATTCATTCATACTAAGTATGCCGCTCTGATATAGATTGAATACATTAAATCCTGCATCCAAATCCTTAACATCATCGACATTCATATAGATTGTGCCATAAAGAGCCGTACCGTTTTCATAAATAACAACTTCGTTACCGCCAACCATCAGAGGTACATTCTTATCAATTTGTGTACCGTCACCAAGCTGACCGTATTCATTACTACCTACAATCCAAACGTTTCCGTTTTCATCGACTGCCATCTGATGATTTGAGCCGCCTGCAACAAGGTCAAACTTCAAATCATCTGATGATTTAATAACCTTAGCAGGTACATACTTCTCTGTTGTGTTGCCGATACCAAGCTGACCGTATTCATTTGCACCCCATCTGTAAATGTCACCATTTACATCAATCGCGGCTGAAACGAATTTACTTGCTGAAATATCAACAATTCCCGACAGATATGAATCTCCCGAATTTTGTTCGCCTTTATAAACCTTTACCGGAACAGTACTTGCTGTTCTGCTGTTTGTACCAAGTTGACCGTGTTCATTTGCGCCTAATGCCCAAACATTTCCGTTAGTATCAAGAGCAAGAAGATGGTTCGTACCGTGTGCAATCTTCAAGATTGAAAGTTCATTTCCGTTATCGTCCTTGTATCCCATTACCTTTGTAGGAATGTTATCCTTAGACATCTTCCAAACTTCACCGCTTATACTTAGAGCATAATTGCCGCTTACTTGAAGAATGTTATTCAAACCTGAAACGATTGATGCGTAATTTTGATTATCGTATTCTTCTCCAAATACTGCAACTGTACCGTTTGCAAGTAGGATATATGCTGTATTGCCGTGAGTTGAAATTCCAACTGCACCTTCTACATCTGTACCGTCTTTGTATTTAACTGTGTCAATACCGGTAGCCGATCTGTCATCATTACCGTTACCAAGCTGACCATTGTTATTATTACCCCACGAGTAAACTTTACTGCTCATTCCTATTGCAAGATTATACTTATCACCTGCCGCAATCAGAACAGCTTGTTCATTGTTTGCACCTAACGTCACCTTCTTAGGTTCAAGTGACATTCCGTTTTCTGTTTCATATCCAAGTTGATTTGAGTCATTCAGACCCCAAGTCCATACAGTACCGTCATACTTAAGGGCGATGCTGTGTCCTTTGCCGCCGTCTACCATCGGGTAGATACCACCGTTTTGACCTACGTAAACCGTTACATAACCGATTGTGTTTGAAGATGTCTTAACAACCTTCAAGATTGCTTTACCGTCTTTAACACCTGTTATTGTAAGTCCATCGCTTTCTACCCTAACAACTGATGTATCAAGTGATTCAACTGTATAACTGTTATCGGTTGATGTAGTCTTACCTAATAGATTTAGATATTCGGCAATCGTTACCGTAAGTGCATTATTATTAGTGTCACCTACAGAAACATTAACGCTTGAACCCTTATCCAATCTGATAACCTGCGGTTTAACGCTAAGTTGCATTTTACCCGCAATTACAGGAATATATGCATTCGCATTATCCTGATTACCAAGTTGGCTGTATTCATTTGCACCGAAACTCCATACATAACCGTCACTGTCAATAGTTACTGTATGGTTAATACCTGCAGCAACAAAGATAATATTCTTTGCAGAATCAATGTATTCAACCTTTGAAGGGCTCTTATAGTCCTTCTTAATCTTCTGACCTGACTGATACTTTTCTTCATTGATACCCCATGCATATACGTCACCGTTTTCTGTTATGGCTACGCTGTAACGATAACCGGCTGCAATATCAATTACCTTGCCAAGTGTGCTTATAAATTGAATATCGTTTGTACCAACTGAACTTATATCGCTCAATTCACCGACACCAAGTTCACCGTTCTTGTTATCACCGAATGTATATAGGCCTCCGTCTCTTGCTATAAGAAGAGTATGAGTTGTATCAATATTAGTTGCGCTGCCGTCACCGATGTGGTCATTAGATGCAACCTTTATAAAACGTACATCTTTAGTATCTTTTTGAATTATTACCGATGACGCATTCTTATTAGGAATTTGCCATATTGTACCGTCAGCCTTTAGACCGTATTTGCCTGAAATTTGAATCATTCTCTCGAACAAATCAAGCTGAATAGGTTTATTACCATAACCTGTATTGTTATTGATATTACCCCATGCGTAAATATGTCCGTCCTTATCAAGCGCATAGCTTGTTGTTTCGCCGACACCGATTTCAACAGCCTTTGTGCTGTCAGGAAGATTAACCTGTACAGGTTTATTAGAATTGTTACGTGTACCGTTTCCAAGCTGACCTAAGTCATTTCTTCCCCAAGTCCATACTTTACCTGTATTGTCAACAGCTACAGTATGACCGTTACCCGTTTCAATTCTTGTAATATAATTTGAAGGATTAGCGAAATCAAAAGTAATCTCTGTAGGTACAATTCTGTTTTCTTTGCCTTGGTCACCAAGTTGACCTAAGTCATTTTTACCCCATGTATATACTTTACCGTCTTTATCAAGTGCAACAGTAAATCCTTCACCTGCAGCTACCTGCGGAAGGGTCTTATAGCCGTTCATAAGAACAGTTACTTCAACAGTTGTCTGTCTGCCGCCGCCTGATACGATAATCTGTGTCTTACCTGTTGATACAGGATTGATTGTCAAGCCACTTACAGATGCAATGTTTCCGTTTATTGAACTTGCGCTGAAGTTTACACTTGAATCTGTATTCTGTATTACATTGAAGAACTTATTATAAACCGGATTGATAACTGATGTTTCACCCTCATGAAGTGTTACAAAATATTCATCAAGTGAAATATAATCTTCACCTGTCTTTGCAGGAACAAGTTCATTTGTTTCTGTATCTGACGATTGACCTGCCGTACCGTTACCGATTTGACCAAGGTCACTTGCACCCCATGTATATACATATCCGTCTGTTAATATTGCAGAAGTATTTGTTCCGCCTACTGCAACACCCCAAACATTAGTGTTATTTACAGGGATATACGTCGGTTTAGATACCTTTTCTGTCTGGCTGTTGTCACCAATCTGGCCACGACTGCCCGCACCCCAAGTATAAACCTTACCGCTATCTGTAAGTGCAGCTATATGCGTTTGAGCAGAACGCGAACCGCCAAACTGTAAATCAACAATACCGCTTGTTTCATTAGGTATGTTAATTTGAGATACTAACGAAACTTTTTCGCCTGCGGCATCATTCAATACTTGGTAATACTGATTATTACCCCATACAAATGCTCTGCCGTCAGCAGTCATAAATGCTGAGTTATAAGGACCTGCCGAAAGTGCGGCTGCCTCAACTTTATCACCGGTTGAAGAATTTGCATCTACAGGTAAATCTACTTCTACAATAGTTGCAGTATATGTATTACCGTCTTTTGTTGTGTCAACACCAAGTTGTTTTTCTGTATTGTCACCGACTATCCACATAGTTTTGTTACCAAGAAGTAACATTGTATGTGCGGCGCCGGCTGCTATATCAACTACTCCGCCAAGTGTACCGTTACCGCCAACACCTCTCATTAATACCGGAGTCGGATGTTGAGAACCGTTTACATCTGCTGTTCCAAGCTGACCTCTTGTATTATTACCGAAGCTATATACATATCCGTTATCTGTTAAAACAACCGAATAATCAGCACCTGCAGCTACCTTTACCGCAAATACATTTGAAAGTGCCTTAACCAATACAGGCAATGATGCACTGCCATATTTATAGGCACTTACACCAAGCTGACCATAGTTATTCATTCCCCATGCATAGACTTGACCATTCTTATCTACTGCAAGAACATGATCCGGACCTGCCGCAATATCAACGATTGTTTCAGCGTCAAGGTCAAATCTCTGGTCATTATTAGGATTGATATATTGATCAATTCTTGTAGGAGTTGCAATTACAGGAGTTGCTGTATCAATACCTACTCTGCCGTTAGTATTTGAACCCCAACCCCAAATTGTTCCGTCTGCTTTCAATGCGATTACATAACCGTCACCGATTGCAATCTTAGGATTTGTAAATCCTTCAGAAACCGTGATATGAGTTGCAACAGTCTTACCTGTAAGCGAATCTGTTGCAATAAGAACAGTTGAACCTGTCTTAAGTCCCCTAACCTTTACAGTAGTTGATGTCAAACCGCCTGTTGCGTCTGAAGGAGTTGATGATACGATTTCTGCAATATTTGGATTTAGTATCCTCCATGTAACTTCGCTTGTGGTTGTTGTTGATGTATTAAATAATGAGAATACTGTAGCCGATGAAGTTGCAGTTACATCTGCTTCATCTGTCGGATGAAGTCTTAGAACCTTTGAATCAAGTGAAACCGGACTGCTGCCGACAACTACCGGATAAGGACTGTTATCCGTTGTTTGGTCACCAAGCTGACCTTGATTGTTAAGACCCCATACGTATACTCCGCCCGTCTTAGAAACGGCAAGTACATGAGATGCATTATCGCCCGATTCAACCATCATGATATTTGACAGTTTTTCTGTTCCGCTGTTATTCTTATCAACAAAAGTTGGAAGTGTTGAAATTCCTCCGGTAACTCCGTGACCTAATTGACCTACACTGTTATAACCCCATGCATATACATTTGCATCTGCAGTATTGGTAAGTGCAACATGGAATCTGTAACCTGCAGTAATTTGCGAAATGTCCGTCAAAGGATTTGTTCCGTCTGTTGTTACTCTTACAGGGTATACATTAGTCCAGTTTGTTGTATTTGTACCTGTAATGCCTTCTGTATTAATACCTGTAGAATATACATAGTTATTAAAAGCATCAGTAGGATCTGTTATATTGTCTTTTAGTTCAAATGTTACATATGCACCATGATAGTCACCGCGGCCAAGACTTACAACACCCTTGAATTCACCGCCGTCGGCACTCTTCTGCATCTTTTGAACAAGACTCGAATTACTTGTATTACCTACACCGCGTTCACCGTATCCGTTATAACCCACTGTGAATACTGTTGAATCTCTGTTCAAAATTGCTGTTGAATAAGTACCAACTTCTGCATCAAATGCATTATTAACACCGATAATCTTATTCGGTAATGTATTATTTGCACCGTTTGTACCTAAGTTACCATAATTGTTATAGCCCCAAGCATAAGCAGTACCGTCATCCATGATTACTATAGCGCTATGAACACCGGCTCTTATCTTAACAGCCTTGTTTGAAAGACCTGCACCGAAGAAACCGTTACCATCTGTACTCTTAACCTTTATCGGATAGTATTGATAGTAATCGCTGCCTGTACCCTGTCCGAGTGCAGCATAGTAGTTACGTCCCCATGCATAGATGCTTCCATCTCTTGTCAATGCATATGCTGCATAAATGTTAGCCGAAATATCAATTACATCTTCAAGAGGTGAACCGTTATCAAGGACTACCTGTACAGGAGCTCCTGATTGAGTAACTGTTTTGTCATTAATACCAAGCTCGCCATATGTATTTTCACCCCATGTCCAAACTGTTCCGTCTGCCTTTAGGGCGATTGAGAAGTAATCACCCGCATCAATCTTAGGGAATACAGCTGTTCCGTTGTCAACTGCCGACTGATAGTCTGCAGGAAGGACATTAACCTCTATCAATGCATACAAGCTTGTATCCTTATCTGCAACTACAATGTTTGCCTTACCTACGCCAACAAACGAAAGCTGATTATTAAGTCCGACTGTAACAACATTTGTATCTGTAGATGCAATTCTAAATGTACCTATATCTGTGATATGGTCTTCAAATACGTTAAAGCCCGAAACAATACTCGGTACAAAGCTTCTTGAAGGAGCACCTTCATATGTTGTAATTTCATTATTTGTTATACCGGTAAGCTTAATCTTTTTAGTACCGACAGCTGTAGGATAATTGCTGTTATCAAAACCGCCGTTACCGATTTGACCTTGAGTACCAAGACCCCAAGCATATACGTCACCGTCTGTTTTTATAACTGCAGAATGATTGCCGTTGTTACTTGCATCTGCCCAGATTACTCTGTCAAGATTATTAATACCGTTTTCGTCTTTAACGTTTGTAAACTTGCTTTCTGACAGATTTGTAGAACCTACGCCAAGCATTCCGTAATCGTTCTTACCTGTTGCAAGAAGTTCCTTACCGTTTTCCTTAATTGCAAATGTAGCTCTTGCTCCGCTGATACGGATTACATTATCTATATTGTTATTCTTTCTTGGCAAGCCGTCTGAATTAACAACACCAAGCTGACTGTCTACACCTTTACCCCAAACATATGTTTCCTTGTTTTCGGTAATTGCAAATCCACTGCCGTAACCCGCAGCGATTGCTACAACTTTATCATTAATAGAAACTTGAGATTTTGCTACTACACTTGTAGAAAGCTTACTTGTACCGTGTTCAATACTGCCGTTATATCCCCAAGCATATACTCTGCCTGATTCTGCAAGAGAATAGCTTGTAGCATTTCTGCCGCCTGCTATTGCTATTGCTCTTGATACACCTGTATATATCGGTGAAAGGATATAACCTGCACTACCGCTCTTGATTTGTCCGTTGTAATTCTTACCCCAGCCATATACGTCCATTGTATCTGTAATTGCAAGTGCAAATTCATCTACACCTGAACCGCCGACTGAAATATCAGTTACAAGCAGACCGTTATTTACAAATGACTGAATCATTTGAGGAGTATTAAGCTGAACGCTTGTTACCAAGCCTTGACCAAGCTGTCCATAATTATTTACACCCCATGTCCAAAGATGTCCGTCAAAATCAAGCGCCATTACGAAATTATCGCCTACAGCAATCTTTTTAATATTTGACATAACCTTTCGAGGTTCTGTTTCCATACCGCCTGTGTATCCAAGGCCAAGTTGTCCTGAAGCATTATTACCCCATGACCAAACTGTTCCGTTTGCCTTTAGAGCTACAGTAAATGTTTGACCTGCCTCTACCATCGGATATGTTACGTATTCGTCTTTATCAGGCACTACTGAAACTAAGACATAAAGAGTATTAATTACATTATCTGTACTGTCTTTAATCTTAATTTGAACATATGTCTGTCCGACAGTTTTACCTGTTACTGTACCGTTTGAATCAACCGTTGCAACATTGCTGTCCCATACATCAAATTCCTGACTGTATGTAGCTGCCGCATCAGCTGATGAGAATAGGTTAAATGAACCCTTAATATCAATTATATTACCAATGTTTTGCTGCTTGTCAATCTTAGCAAGTACTTCTCTTTCCTTGACTAAAATTGTAGGCTCTGCACCTATCATTTGTGCAACATTGATTTTGTCGCCTGCATTTTGCAATGCAAGCTGTGAAGAAGTATTATCACCAACTGACCAAACGCTACCGTTTGAATCAATATATAGTGAGTGTGCACCGTTTCTTGATGATGATGCACCTATTGCATCAGTTGCTGTTGTACCGTCATTCTTCGCAAATTCCGAATACGGAACCATTGAAGTTGAGTTGTCTTCAGAACCGTTTGCAAGTTGACCGTGGTCGCCTAAACCTGATATTTTAAGCTGGCTGTCTTTATCTATTGTATATATGCTGTCACCGCCGCCGATTATCGCTGTATTATCACGTCCAAGCATTTCTGTCGGAGTTCTGAGCGTTGATGTATTATTCGGCGAAATTGCATAGTATGCGTTATTACCCCATGCATATGTCTTTGTTGAAGGCTTACTTGAAGCATCAAGAGAATATGTAACAGCTATACCGTTTTGGTTACCTGCACCGATTGCCATTACTCTGTTATCAAGCGGTACTAATGTATATACTGAACCTGACGTTCCACCTGTTCCGTATTCATATGCATAGTTCTTACCTAATGCATATACAAGACCGTTTGAAGTAAGCGTATAAACCGTTGCACCTCTGCCGGCTGCAACATCTACCGCATTAACTGCCGGAGATACAACAGGAGTATTGTAGCTTGCGTCATTTGCAATCTTTAATTGTCTGTATTCATTTGAACCGAAACCATATACGTTACCGTTTGAAGTAAGTGCAACAACAAATATCTTCTCGTCATTCAATCCGCCTGCGGCAATCGCAACGATATTTTCAAGATATGTCTTATCTGCATTGCCTTGGTTCTGTTCACCCTTCAATACCTGTACCGGTACATTTGAGCTTACAGTTGTTCCGTTGCCAAGCTGACCGTTGTCATTTCTACCCCACGTCCAAACTGTTCCGTCTGTCTTTAGAGCTACCGCTGTCTGGCCTGCTGCCGCAATCTTTATAATATCGCTTAAAGAGTCTATCTTTTCCGGATATACAACTGTTCCGTTTGATACACCGTTACCAAGCTGACCGTATGTATTTTGACCCCATGTCCAAACTGTTCCGTCTGCCTTTAGAGCAATAGTAAAGTCTGTACCTGCAGCTACCTGCGGATATGCTACACTTGTTTTTCCGACCGTCAAATCTGACGGACGTACTTCTACCTTAACAAGACCTGTTGTTAGAGGGTCGTTTGCAATAGATACTATAACATATGTTGTACCTACACCCACCGGCGTAATTTCACCGGTATCAGGATTTACAGTTATAATATTATTGTTTCCGTCATATGTCTGCCATAGAAGCTTAGCATCTGTCTTACCGCCGTTATTTGAGTTGAATACATTAAACGAATCAACTGACGGTGCCGGAATTGTTACACTTCCGCCATTTACCTTTAATGAATATAGATATTGACTCATTGTCAGGTAAGATGCACCAACTCTTACAGGAGTCGACTCATCTTTATTTGAACCGTTGCCAAGTTTATAGTATGAATTATTTCCCCAAGCCCAAACACTACCGTTTGACTTGATTGCATACATTGATTGACCCGGTCTTTCATCAGCTGTTACTGCCGCATTAATTATATCTTCAAGATATGTACCCTCTTCACCTGAGTCACCTGCAAGTACATTGCCTACTACACCGAACTTAGAATTCGGTCCTTGTCCTGTTGCATATATACCCGCTTGACCTGATGTATAAAGTCTTCCGTCTGTCATTAAAACAACCGAACTCAATGACGTATCTGCAAATACCGGAGATGCTGTAATTGTCGTTGACGGATAATTTATAAGTTTAATCAAGTAATCAGCGCCTATTCCGCTTGCTGATTCGACATGAACTTTTACAAGTTGTTCAAACTTATCATTACCTGATGTTGCGACATTATATGTATTCAAGCTTGCACCGGCATAGCTTGTATCATCGCCCTCTGTAAAGACATTACCGTCAAGGGCAGTCATTTCGACATTATAGAATTGTACTGTTGCATTCTTGCTTGTCGCAAATACAACCGGAGTTGCCGAAACAGCACCAAGAGGCAATTCAACTTCATACAACGCGTCAGCATCTGCCGGAGCTTCATCACTTAGTACACCAAGTGCTGTTGACGCTTCACCGTTCTTCATTACAAGATTTACAGATACCTTTTTCAATGAAGTATCATCACTGTCATCGGCTTGCATTTCAATGCTGTCTGCAGACATTGTTTCAATCGCCTGCTCATAATTATGTTTGCTGTAATCTGCGACAACTGTCGGTTTTGTATTAGTAGTTGAATTACCAAGACCTGTTGTACCGTAGCCTGCATAACCCCACATCATAACCAAACCGTCAGTTGTAATTGCAACTGCATTATGCCAACCTTGTTTTGCATACAATGCTTTCTTACCGTTTAAGTCAGCTTGGGTAGTTGTAATTCTGTCAGATGTTGTTCCGTTACCTGCTGAACCATATCCGTTATATCCCCAAGATACAATTTGTCCGTCACTGCGAAGAACACTGCCAGTATGTCCGATTGCGTCAGAATTAATTCTAACTGCACCGTTTAGCATTGAGTTATTCTTTGTGATATTAACCGGTACACCTGTTACATATGAATCGCTTGTATTCTTAGGATCTATTACTGACTTATAGTTTCTGCCCCATGTATATAGAGTGCCCTTTATATCAAGTGCCATTGAATATGATGCATAGTTACTGTATCCGCCTGCACCGATGTCTACGATAAAGTCACTGCCATTACCGTCGCCAAGATATGTGTTTGTATTATTGTTGCTATAACCTGTACCGACAACTCTCATAGCGACTGTCGAACTATGATCTGAAGTATCACCGTCACCAAGTGAGCCATAAATACCCCAACCCCATGCATAAACTTGACCGTCTGCCGTTAAAGCAAGGTTGTGATATGCACCGACTGCGATTTTTACGATATTTGTAAGAGGTACATTATTTGAATCAGGATCAGACTGATTTTCCTTTCTAAGTACCTGTTCAGGATGATCATGGTCACCGCCTGCAGTACCTATACCTAATTCACCGTGTGCATTGTAACCCCATGCCCAAACTGTTCCGTCTGCTTTTAGAGCTACTGTATGATAGAAACCAGGCTGAACTTGAGGGTATGCAATATAATTTGTACCTTGCGGTTCAACGTTTAGTTTGAAGAAACCTTCTGCCCCGTTTTTATCCGTTACAATAATATATGTTATACCTGTCTTTTTAGCTGTCACAACGCCTGTCTTTGCATCGACTGTTGCAACTTCTGTATCAACCGATTTAAAAGTCAAATCATCAGGAGTATATGCAGACGCTCTCAACAAGTTAAATGATGATACACCGCTGATACCGCTTAAATCAATCGAAAGAATATCTCCCTCTTGAATTGAAGTTACAATTTTACTTGTATTTTGCATCTTTAATGTGTCGTAATATATTACAACATCATTGTCAACTCCGTTGTTTGTCCATGTTGCTGTCGAGATTGTAAGTTGTGGCTGACCCATATCAGATACTACCTTAACAGGCGCTTTTCTTCTATCAGTCGTACCGTCACCAAGTTGACCGTTTATGTTATAACCCCAATCCCATACAGAATAGTCTGATTGAACAGAACCCATATGGTATCCGCCTGCATATAGACTTACTGTATCCTCAAGGTAATCTTTCTTTGTTTCGCCTCCAACTACACGTGTTGCATATACATATGTAGCATCTGACTTGTTAAGACCTAATTGTCCGTATGAATTATTACCCCATGCATATACCTTTGTGAATGGATCGGCAGATGCATCTTCAATAACGCGAGCTGACATTTGCTGCATACCTGCGGCAATTTCAACTACGTCACTAAGCTCTGTTGATGCGTCTGTCTTTACAACTGTCGGTACGTTTACAGTGCTTGCGCTCGTATCTACACCAAGCTGTCTTTGGGCATTATAACCCCATGTATATGCTTTTCTGTCAGTTGTTACGACACCTGCCGATACACCGCCGGCTGTAATTTGTACCACATTTTGTAAGCCTTTGTCTGTATCACCGTCGATACCTACAGGTCGAACCGGTGTTAAAGATGATGTGTATGACTTATTACCAAGCTGACCGTTAGAATTCTGACCCCAAGTCATAACACTGCCGTCTTTTCTTAGAACTACAGCGAAATCGTTAGTGCCGTTTACCCAGTCACCGCCTGCTGCGATTTGTATTACATCGCCCAAATATACTGTATATGCCAATCCGCCGCTTACTCTTACAGGAGCATTTGAATCGGTATTTGTGTTATTACCTAACTGACCTACATTATTTTGGCCCCAAGTATAAACATTACCTTTTCTGTCAAGAGCCATTGCGAATGTAGGACCTGCTGAAATTTGGATAATATCCTCCAAATAAGTGCTTGAGCTATCCTGCTCACCTGTTACAACCTGCATAGGTGTCAAACAGCTTGTTTTACTTGAATCAGTTGGGTTACCTTTTACACCGATACCTAATTGACCGTAGCTGTTATCACCCCACGCCCAAACTGTTCCGTTTTCACGAAGTGCAAGAGCATAGTAACGATTACCACCGTCAAATGTACCTCCTGCTGCAACCTGTACTACATTTGTAAGGTATTGGTTACCTGTAGCACCACCCAATACTTGTACAGGAATAAGTGAATCCGCTGTACTGTTGTTACCAAGCTGTCCCGCAACATTGTAACCCCATGTCCAAACTGTTCCGTCTGCCTTTAGAGCTACTGTTGACGATTGCTTAGCTGAAACCATTGGAGTTGCTACTGCGTCTTTCGGCTTAACTTGTACACGAATAATACCTACAAAGTTTCTTGTAGGATCTGTATCACGAATTATTACAACACCTGTTCCGTACTTACCGTTTTGGTTTGGAACAATTGTATTGCCGTTCTTGATTGTAAACAAAGTCTCGTCAAATGAAGAAATTTCAATATCCTTAGCATTTGAATATGAAGAACTCTTGTCAGTGATAAGGTTAAATCCGAAGATTTGTTCACCGATTAGCTTTGATGTGTCTATAACAATCTGTTCATCTTCAGCGATTGCTTCACCGCCCGACAAGCTTCTCGGCATTGAAGAATCTTCATATTTGCGTACAGTAGTACCTGTTTCACTCTTCTGTACTTCTGCATATTGAACATCAAAATTCGTTGTCGGAGGGTATCCGACACTTACCGGAATTGATGAATTTTCATTCTTTGAGTTACCAAGTTGTCCACTTGTATTAAGACCCCATGCCCACACGGTTCCGTCTGTACGCACGGCTGCACCGAAGTAACCATTTTGCGCACCGACAACTTGTACAACATCCTTCAAGTTTTGTACGTCCTGTGCTGCGGAACTGCTACTTGTCGTACCGTTACCAAGCTGTCCATAGTTGTTATAGCCCAAACTT
>OLNL01000120.1_pt1 | contig 84715 bp, 76 predicted proteins | sample 1672181 | NCBI WGS metagenome assembly OLNL01 (sample SAMEA3136656, study PRJEB25190) | human gut metagenome | biome: human gut; feature: human-associated habitat; material: faeces | place: Austria | collected 2013
CCTCTGCAATCCTGCCGGAGGCTATATCAGCTGGGGAATTGACTCCCAGCTGATATAAAATTACAGTGATTTTCTAAGTTCTCTGCGTCGTTTTGCCTCTTCCCATTCTGCGGCTTCATCTTCTGTTGTAGGTTCAAGCCTTGGCACTGGAATCGGATGGTCGTTTTGATTCAGTGCTACCACTGTCAGATAAGCATGATTAATCAATGTTCTTGTGCCATCCATGGATTCTACATAGCTATCCACCTTAATGTCCATGGAAGTCCGTCCCACATAGACAAGCTGGCCAATGATCACAACACTGTCACCTGGATAAGCTCCTTTTAAAAAACTTAAATTATCCACACTTGCAGTCGTCACATTTGTGTGGGTATGACGTTTTGCCACAAGTGCAGCCACCTCATCAATCCACTGCATGAGCATGCCTCCAAACAGACGTCCTGCTGCATTCAGATGGTTTGGTCTTACAATATGAACGGTCTCTACTCTGGAATCCGATACTTTTCTGCTTTCTACTTTCATATTAATATTCTACTTCCTGTAAATACAGTCCCTTCGGATCACAAGGATTTCCAACTGTCTTTTCTCCGTTAAAAATTGCCTCAATATCTTCTTTCTTTCGAAGTCCAAACCCAATATCCAGAAGTGTTCCGATCATAAGTCTTGCCATGTTGTGCAGAAAATCGTCTGCCTGAATGAGGATCTGCATTTCCTCATTATCTCCATAAATGTCAATGTCGTAGACCTCACGTGTCGTGTTCTTGCTCTTCTTTGCAGTAGAGAAATTACGGAAATCATGTTCTCCGATAAACAAAAGAGCAGCCTGTTGCATTGCCTTTTTATCCGGTGTCTTAAAGCAATGGTAAGTATGCTTACGCTCAAAAACACTTGGAACATCCATAATCGTCATACGGTAAACATAAGTTTTTGATACTGCATTCAACTGGGCATGGAAACGATCCGGAACCTCTTCAACTTCTGTAATTGCAATATCCATTGGCAGATACCGATTCAGATAATGCTGAATATCTTTTGTACTCAGATTAGAAGAAGTCTTAAAATTCGCCACTTGTGCGTAAGCATGTACACCGACTTCTGTACGGCAGCCACAATTCAGCTCAATATTCTTTTCACCAGTCATTTTCCCTAATACATCAATAATCTTGGCAGATATTGTGTTGTTAGATTCATCTTTTCCAAGTCTTGTCCAGCCTTGATAACGGCTGCCATCATATTCAATTGTAATTTTTATATTTCTCATAATCTTATACTCCCTGTATTTAAACTGTAATGATATTTTATCCCTATCATCATACGATTTTAGTATAACAAATTCCATCATATAATAAAAGTGCCTGTTGAGGTTTCTTTTCAAGAATGCCTCCATCAACTGGGGTGATTGACTCCCACCACTGATACCAGCTTGTTTCTCACCACCTATAGAGGTGGGAGTCATCTCCCAGCTGATATAAATCTGATGACTTTTCTTAAGGGAACCACTTTTACTTCTGTCAAAACCATCCAGACGGTTCTCCAACTAATACTACACTTCGTTAAAGATTTGCAGTAATCATAATATCATCAAATGCATGTTCCTGCTGTACGATCAGGATTCCTTCCTTGATCAACTGCAACACTGCCAGAAATGTTACGACAGTCTGCATCTTGGACTTCTGGCTGCCCAAAAGTGTGCGGAAACTGAAATGCTTGTGTTCCCTCGCATAATCTGTCACAGTCTCCAGCTTTTCCTCAACCGTAACTTCTTCTTTCTCTAATTTACCAAATTTGCTTCTTACCGGATCGATCTTGTCTTCCTGACGCCTGATCACGTCCTGAAAAACACGGTTCAGTGTTGCCAATGTCAGATCCCCTAAAAGTTCGTCCAAATCTACCGGCTCTACATAATCCATGACTTCCTCCGGGATAGTCGGATCTTTGTACATCGTCCTGCCGCCATCCAGCTCCCGGTCACGAAGCTCATAGGACATATACTTGTACATCTTATATTGAAGAAGTTGTTCTACCAGTTCCTGTCTTGGGTCTTCCTCTTCCCCATCTTCTGTTACTTCCTTCGGAAGCAGCATCTTACACTTGATATCCAAAAGCGTCGCTGCCATGACAAGAAATTCACTCATCACATTGAGATCTTCCCGTTCCATGGCTTTGATATAATCCATATACTGGTTCGTAATCTCCACAATAGGAATATCGTAAATATCTATTTTATTTTTATCGATCAAATGTAACAGCAGGTCAAGAGGTCCTTCGAACACCTGCAATTTTACCGGAATACCCATGTCTCATTACTCTCCATAAATTTCCATGACTTTTAGGTCTGACAATCTATTATACTTGATTCTCTCACATTTCTCAACAATTATTTAAACTCAGAACAACAACCTCTGCCGGATTAAAGAGCCTGATATGAATGGTGTGGGTTCCAAGCCCTTTACTTACAATGACAGTCTGGTCTCCCACGCGCCGCATTTCTCCTGAATACTTTGGAAATAATACAAAATCCGGTCCGATCACACCTCCGATTCCCGGAATTCTCACCATACCTCCATGCAGATGCCCACTTAGGATCAGATCTGCTCCCCAGGCAAGGTATTCTTTCATATAGGAAGGATTATGTGCGAGAAGAACCTGAAATGCTTCCGGATCCCGATTTCCGATCCGCTCCTTTATTGCTCCCTCTGGCATCTCTCTTCGTTTTAAATGCGTGTAACACTCCAGTGGAATCTCAAGCCCTGTCAGGCGGACTTTTGATTCATCACTTAAAACTGTCGATTCATTTTCCAAAAGATGTACTCCCAGATTCAGCAATTTTTCCCGATATAAAGTATAAGACTGGTCATACTTCTGTGGTTTTAATTTCATACGCTCTTCATGATTTCCATTTGCATAGTAGACTGGTGCAATTTTCACAAGCTCTTTCACACAGGCAAGGGCCGGTTCATAGGAATGTCCGTTCTTTCCAACTAACATATCCCCACCGATTAGAATCAGATCCGGTGACTCTTTTTTCACTGCATCAATTAATCTGCAATTATTCACTCCATAGACCTGATTGTGCAGGTCACTTAAAAAGACCCATGTTTTCTCCACCATAAGTTTCGGTGACGCCACCTGGTAACGAGTCACGCGAAATGTATGAAGTTCCCGATACATTTCCGCAAATACAAGAAGTACTGCTGCCACCAGTATTCCGATTATGATTCCTGTTGTCGACATAGATATTCTCCTGATTTATTCTTCCATTTATTTACGTTTGTTTATCACACGTTTATTTATATCTGTTTTGAACACATCTGTATGTCTGGATTTTTCCCTTCCGTCACCGCTTCCCGGCTTTTCCGAAATGCCTCATACAGCTTTCGGATATTTTCAAATGCATAATCCGGCATAAATTCTGTCGCCACCAGATCCTCTGGCTTTGCCTCTCCTGTATACACAAGAGCCGTTTCCACTCCCGCGTTAATTCCACATGCAATGTCCGTGTAAAGGCGATCGCCAACTACAAGCACTTCCTCTGGTTTCGCACCTACCTGCTCCATACACATTTTTACAATCTGTGCATTCGGCTTACCTGCATAGTAAGATGTCCGATCTGTTGTCACTTTCAACATCTCGCAGATCCCTCCGCAGTCAGGGACGAAGCCAAATGCAGTTGGACACCGGTAATCTGGGTTTGTTCCGACAAAATCCACTTCCGGACGAAATAATGCCTTACATGCTTCTTCGACTTTTTCGTAGACAAGTGTTCTGTCAAATCCCACAACTACGCATGCTACATCTTCCTCTGCCTCGTGGGTCAGCTTTAGTCCAAAGCTTTTTAACTCATCTTCAAAAGACGGCGTTCCTACTACAAGCAGTTTCTTATCTTCATAGTGCTCCTTCAGATACTTACATGTTGCATAAGATGCAGTCACAAACTGATTTTCTACTGCGGAAATATTCCATTTCTTAAATTTCTCTATATAATCTTTTCGGCTTTTGACCGAATTGTTCGTAATATAAAAAGCTCGTCCGCCAATGCTTTCAATATAATCAAGCAACTCCCGGCTGCCATCATAAATCGTGTCATCAATGGCAAGTGTCCCGTCTATATCAAACAAAAAATATTTTTTACTCTCTAAATCATTTCCTTTTAACATTAAAAAAGCTCCTTGCTGGAATTTTGTCCATTTATACTATATAATGATGATGGTGTCGGGATTAAAAGACCCAACTATGATGCATCTTTACACCCTTGCATTATTATATACTGATTTAGAAATCATGTCGAGGAGGTTTTTATCATGACAGTTTCAGAACATATTGACGCGCTGAGAAAACTTATGAAGGAGCGCGGATACGATATCTATATTGTTCCGACTGATGATTTTCATCAAAGTGAAAATGTCGGGGCATATTTTCAGGCCAGAACATTTATTACAGGCTTTGATGGTTCCGCCGGAACCGCGATTATTACTTTAGATCACGCCGGACTTTGGACAGACGGACGTTATTTCTTACAGGCCGAGCAACAGCTTTCAGGCACTCCGGTTACTCTCTATCGCATGCTGGAACCAGGTGTCCCGAGTATCAACGAGTTCTTGGAAAAACATTTACCGGAACATGGTACAATCGGTTTTGACGGACGTGTCATCTCTATGAAAAACGGAAAGGCATATCAGGAAATTGCCGAGAAAAAGCATGGTCATATTGTTACTTCCGAAGATTTGATCGACCTGATCTGGAAAGACCGCCCGGCACTGTCAACAAAACCGGCATTTGCCTTGGGATTAAAATACACCGGTGCTTCTACAACGGAAAAACTTGCCCGCGTCCGTGAAGCTATAAAGCAACACGGGGCTACTACTCATGTCGTTGCTGCCCTGGATGACATTTGCTGGATTACCAATCTGCGCGGACGGGACATTGACTATTTTCCCCTTCTTCTCTCCTACGCCATCATCACCATGGATGAGATGAAACTATACGTTGATAAGCAGAAGCTGACCGAAGAAATGTGTAATAACCTGACTGCTGCCGGAATTACATTTCACCCATACAATGATATTTACGAAGATTTAAAGCATCTAGATTCAGAAGAGACTGTCCTTTTAGACCCGTCTCGTATTAACTATGCGCTTCGTAACTGCATTCCAAAAGGAGTCTCTGTTGTCGAAAGCGAAAATCCTTCCGTATTGATGAAATCTGTAAAAAATGAAACAGAACTTCACAATATCGAACAGGCTCACATCAAAGATGGGGTTGCTGTGACTCGTTTTATGCATTGGCTAAAGACACACGTTGGTATCTCTTCTGAATCTCCTGTCACGGAACTTAGTGCAGCCGACAAGCTGGAAGAATTTCGGAAAGAACAGGACGAATATCTCTGGCAGAGCTTCGAGCCAATCTGTGCCTCTGCCGAACACGCAGCAATTGTTCACTACAGCGCAACCAAAGATAGCAATGTACCAGTCACGGAAAATGGTCTCTTCCTTACAGACACCGGCGGCGGTTATCTGGAAGGCTCCACAGACATTACAAGAACCTTTGCATTTGGAAATGTTCCACAGAATATGAAAGAAGACTTTACTTCCGTTCTTTTATGTAACTTGCATCTGGCAAATGTAGTGTTTCCATATGGTACTACTGGTGGAAGCTTAGATGTTATCGGACGTCTTCCACTTTGGAAACGTGGATTAGACTTCAATCACGGAACCGGACACGGCGTTGGCTATCTTATGAACATTCACGAAGAACCGGCAAGATTCCGCCGTTATCTCGGAAATAAGGCTCCAATTCAGGACATTGCCCTGGAGCCGGGAATGATCATCACTGACGAACCAGGTGTCTACATTTCCGGTTCTCACGGAATTCGTACAGAGAATGAACTTATGATCTGCGAAGGTGAGACAACCGCATATGGAAGATTCTTATACTTTAAACCAATTACACTTGTACCGATAGATCTGGACGCAGTCGAACCTGAAATGATGACCATCGAAGACAAAGAACTTCTAAACGCTTACCACAAACGTGTATACGAGACACTTGCACCACATATGAAAGAAGATGAACGCAAGTGGCTGGCTGAATATACAAGAGAGATTTAAAACAACCAAAGGAGACCAAAATCATGGTAAAATTTCAGGTTACTCAAGAATTATCAACCTTAATTAAAATGTTACGCACACAAAATCATGTCACTGCTAAAAGTCTTTCGCTTTATATAGGGAAGAGTATTTCCTATATTTCAAAACTGGAAAGCTGGCAGATAAAATCAATTCCTGAGCCTGAATTAACAAAGATTTTGTCTTACATCATTCCGGGTGACGATTTTTTTGATGATAAATTTCCTGTTATTATCCAGATGCTTGCATCTTTTATTGATCCGGACAAAATGATCCACCAGGTCTGGCTTGTCCACTATGAAGCTTTTTTACGTTTGATTTCTGTACCTGAACAACTCATCGATGACATTTCAGACCGTTTAAACAAACTTCATACAACTCCTCGTGATTTTATCGAACGAATCAATGAAAGTGTTGATTTTTTGTATTTGAAATCACTGCCTGAAAATGAAGTCATCGAGAGCACTTATCACGATAAAAAGAGCTTGTTTATTCATTTTGTTCTTGACGTACAAAAGTGGGAAGATTTATTAAGTCAAGGTGCTGGAACTGTCTGCCAGAGTGATTTGTTTCGTGTTATTTTCCAACTTTACCGGGAAGAACTCTTTCCGGACAAAGCCATGAATGATTCCATCGAAACTGTCATTTTGGACCATACTGTATCCTTTCTGCAAAGCTATAAACTCACTCCTCTGGTGTATAATTGTTTTCTTCCAACACCACAGGAACTGCATGAATCTATATTTGACATGAAAAAGTTATATGCATCAGACACAGCCAGCCAGATCAATCAACAGTTACTTGATCTTCAGGAAGCTGTTCAAAACAGCGAGCTTGGCTCTGTAACCGCCATGGACACCTTGCACTATAATTTGGATTGGGATCCTGCTTTTACTTTAAAAATACTGGATCTTGATTTTTATAAACTCGGCAATATGAGTTTTCATTTAAAAAAAGAATTATTAACTGAAATCACAGCACTGTTGGACAAATATAAAAATATCCCTGACCTCGAAAAACAACTGGAACAATACTAAGACTTAAAAGTGCTTTCAACCACTTTTTCTCAGGTCTGTCTGACAGTATAAAAAAGCCACAGATATATTTTTTCTCTTTCATATATCTGTGGCTTTTTATTTGTTGAACAGGAAAATATTACATTTTCAACTTGCCATAACTATATTCTGTTTCCGACTCCGAATCCGTCTTCAATTGCATTTCCTATGACTCGCTTATCCGTACAACGCAGTTTCAGCACTGCATCTCCTACCATATACACGTCCTCGATTTCATCATATATCTCATCATAAAGCTTTGGTCTTCCGTGATATCCTCTGCAGACAAGCAGATTATCGCATTCCACCTGACATTTTTCTTTTGTTTTTACTTCTTGAAGAATTGCACCTTTTTCATTAATTTCAACCAGGTTTTTTCCAAGCAGCCATTCAATCTTATCTTTCTGCTCGTCCATAAGAATCTTCAGACGCTGCTGTCCCGGTGAACTATTGTCATCACCCAGTTCCATAATTCCCATCATGCCTTTTCCTCTTCTTGAAGAGATTGTTACATGTTTTCCTTTTAAAGCAAGTCCGTATGCCATCTCAAGATTCATAAAACAGCCTCCGACAATTAGAACATGATTCCCCAGTTCGATTGTTTCTGCCCGTGATGCATAGTCAAAAATGGTCATAACATTTGGATTTTTCTCAATACCTTTTACTTTTACATCAATCGCAGGCGCACCGGTTGCCAGCACAACTGCATCATAATTTCCAGCCAGAATTTGTTCTTTCCCAGCCTCTTTTTCAATGATTTTCACATTCGATTTTCGAAGCTGTTCTTCATAATAATGAATCAGAATCCGTATATCACCTTTTATTTTTTTATCAAACGCAGCCTCATTCATAGTTCCGCCAAGACGACGCTTTTCATAAAGTGTCACATTATGTCCACGTTTATCCAGCGTCAGTGCGGCTTCCATACCTGCCGGACCTCCACCAACTACACATACATTCTTTTTACGTTCAATCGGATTTAAGTCGCGGAATCCTCCCATGTTACATTGCGGATTCACAGAACACCGAAGTCCCACCGCTGCATTAAACTTTGCAATGGTTCCAACACAGCCCATACAGCACCGGATACACGGGGTAATATCCTCCGGACGGTTCTCTTTGACCTTTTTTGCATAACACGGATCTGCCAGAATCGGACGTCCGATTCCAATAAAATCGCAGGCTCCCTCCTGCAATGCCTTTTCTGCAAGATCTGGAGTAGAAAATCCACCGTCTAATATAATCGGCAATTTAATTCCGGCCTCTTTAAATGCTTTTGCTGTCTCTATGTAATCTCCGCGTTTATCATATTGGAAATTGATTGTACGTACATTGTTGTTTGAACCTGCCACAAGATGCAATGCCGCTGGTTTCAGACTTTCCAGTATTTTTGTCTGTTCAATACTCTCTTTTAAAGTAAGTCCCCCTTCACCATCCATTTCGTCACCGCATACCCTGACAATAATCGGATAAGCTTTTCCACATTTTTTCTGACAGGCCTCTACAATCTCTTTAAAAAATCGGACTCTATTCTCCGGGCTTCCGCCATACTCATCTGTCCGCTTATTATATGCTGGTGAACAGATATTGATCAGATGTCCGATTGCACCATGAATCTCAACAGCATCATAACCGGCCATCTTCGCACGCCACGCTGCCTTGCCAAAATTTTCTTCACATTCTTTTATTTCCGCTTTTGTCATACCGCGAATCGGAAACGGCTGAATTCCTCCCTGCATTTCAATTATTGTTGACGGTCCAAGCGAATCCTTTTTATCTGCCAGTGAAATCTGTTGTCCGATATGACACAACTGCAAAACTGCTTTTACTCCATAATCATGTAAAATAGAGACAAGTCTTGCATGTCCTGTAATATGGGAATTATCTGTCATACGCATCAGATTGTCTTCCCCGATACTCAGGTCATCATCAATTGCTGTACATTCAACAACCATCATACTGACTCCGCCCTGTGCGATATCCTTATAAAACTGTAGTCCACGGTCCGTCACATATCCATCTACTCCACCATTCAGGGAGCCCATAGGCGCCATAATAATTCGATTATCCAGTTCAAGCGTTCCCATTTTCCCCGGCTTCATAAGCAACGGGAACATATAATCTTTTTTCATCTGAAAAGAACCTCCTTTTCACATGCCATCCAAATTTATTATACATCCGCTGCCGTAAAAGTCAATATATTGAATTTATGTTATAAATATTTTCTATTTTTTGAATTTTCTTTACATTTATCATTGACATATTCAATTTATTGAATTAGATTATAATTAATTTATGTACTTAAAAAAATACAATTTGTAATGCCATCCACATTTACTGTCAATCTAAATATTAACGTGAGGTGAATATATTTATGAATTCAATTACCAAACACCCTCTTTACTCAGTTGCAGATTCTTTTAAAAAGGGGTTTCTTTTAAATGGTTTTGCGCTTCTCGATAATGGAGAGGCTCCTGAACTTGTATCTACAGAAAAAGAGGTTACCTGTTTTTCCGAAACAGAAGAATTCTCTGTTGAGCCTTTATTACTGGACAACGGAACTTATATGCTCCGTCCCGAACAAATTTCTGCACATTTAAATCATTTACGCGGTACTCTTCCTGTCAGATGTATTTGTTGTGGAAATATTTATGATAACTCCGATAAAAATCTGCCTGCCCATCTGCGAATCGAAGGAATTTATGCAGACAAAGGGATTACTTTCAAAGACTATTTATATTTATGGAAAAATATTGTCAACTCTACATATGGAATTACAGCATCCTGCGAACTTGAGAAAAATAAAAACAGTTACGATATTAAAGTGACCATAAATGGTTCCGATTCTTTCATTATCGGCTGTACCAGCCCTGCGACATGGCTTGCCAGAGCCCTGTTAAATACAGATGCGCCAGACATCAACACCTGGATATTCACATTGGATTTAGATACCATTGCCATGCATATCTCCGGCTATCAAGACCGTGCTACATTATATGATAATAAATTTGAACATTTAACCACACTTTCTGATACGACCGCAGCCGTTGGAAATAATTTTGCCTGTAAAGTAGATAATCTGCTGAGATCTTATGGATACCACCGGTTTATTTCCAAAAAAATTTATCCGGAAAATTGTTACCGGAAAATGAATATGGTTCAGGAAAGCTGGGATGCCAATAATAAAGGAATCCCTATTGCGGATTGTTCTGAAATGCATACATTCATTCCTACTGTGTTGACTCCAGCATTAGAAGATGCCCTTTCTATCTGCTATGCCTCTGGAAGCGAAGCTGTAAAAATATACGATATCGCACACATTTTTCTTCCAGGTAAAAATGGAAATCCCCCAACTGAAAAGATAGCGCTCTCTCTCGGCTGTTATGGAAATGGTATCTGTTCAAAAACTTTTAAAGCCGAAATAGACCATATACTTGCTGACCTGGGGGTTCAGAACCATTTCTTCTTTCCTACTGACATGGCAATTGCCTATGACACAAGCGATACGTGGCTTGTTCTTGATGAAAAGCTCCATTATCTGGAAAGCAATTTCGGCGGTATCAGTGATATTGCAGAAAAAAATCACGACATCCATGTCCACTGTTTCATGGCAAATCTGGAGTTAAATGCGATTGAAAAGAAACATGAGGAAGAATTTAATTTCATTCCTCCGGAATTAAGATAAAAATGAATACGAATCAATGAATCGAAAGGAGTTTATTCTATGAAAAAACATTTAGAAGGAAAAGTTGCTATCGTTACAGGTTCAGGACAAGGTATCGGAAAAGGTCTGGCAGTTGGTTTAGCCCGCGAAGGTGCAAAAATCATTACAAATAATCGAAAGCCAAACGGACTCAGTGCCTCCACATTCCGTAAAGAAGATATGCCCGAGGAAGACTGGAAGGAATTATGTAAGTTAAAAGGTGATGCAGAAACTACCGCTGCATTAATCAAGGAAGAAGGTGGAGAAGCCATTCCTTTTTATGGGGACTGTTCTGACTGGAATACAGCAAAAGAAATGATTGAAACCGCCATCAAAGAATGGGGACGTATCGACATCATCGTCAATAACGCTGCCGGAACCGGCACTGGTTCTGTAGAAACTATGACAGAAGAAAACTGGGATCACTTCAATACCGGGAGGACAAAAGCTGCCATTGCTCTTATGCATTTCGCATTTCCATATATGAAAGAACAGGGATTTGGCCGAATCATTAATGTTGCAAGCGATGCCTGGGTAGGTCTTGCTGGTAATTCCGGATATTCCTGCTCTACTGCCGGTATGGTCGGTCTCACCTATGCAACTTCAAAAGAATTAGACCAATTTGGTATTACGGTCAACTGTATCTGTCCACAAGGTGCATCACCTGCTCATGCGGTTGAATACAATAAACTGATTCGTGAAATCTCAGCTGTCGGACATGCCCCGGATCCTAAAATACTAGCTTCCGTAGCGGCTGACCATGGTGATCCGGCAAATATGGCTCCATTTATCACCGTGCTGTGCGAAGAAGATGGTGCTTATATAAACGGTTCCATTTTCTCTGTCACTTCAGCAGGCAAAGTAAAAATGTATTCTTATCCGCAATGCGGATCTATGCTCTTTAACGATGGAAATCTGTGGAACGTTGATGTTCTGAAAGAGAAAGTCAAAGCGGACCTCACCGGCCCTGACTACGCTGCCCCTGGAAAATTATATGGCTGGTAATTTTTAAATAATCACCTAAAAAGTCCACTTGAGATGCATTCTATACTATACTGACATCAAGTCACGTATATTTGCCGTCCTCAAGTGGACTTTTCATATTTTTAATTCCAGGTAAATATTGCTGGTATTTCCTGTCTGCTATAATTATAAACATGTAAAAATAAAAATTCCGGCACATACAAGAATCGGTATGCACCCAATAATTCCAAATACAATCGCAAGAATCTTATAGACCTTATTATCATATCCCGGAATGTAAGACTGCTTTGGCTTTGCTGGATTGTACATGACCGGAACTTTTGTACCGACTTGTGGAACACAGTGCTTGATGGACGCACCTTCATTCGTATATTTCATTCCATTTGCATAATATTCATATACCGGATAAAAGCTCAAACTTCCATCACCCGATGATTTACTGTTGATTCTTATGACCAGTCCGACCGTATTCATCGTACAGTTTTTCTTTTTTCCATGTGAAATCAAACCTATAATAATCGCCGGAAGCCAGAACGCTGCTCCCAGACCACATAGTGTTAATACAAGACCCAGTTCCATATGTTCCTCTCCTCATTTGTTATCTCATTTCTAGTAATTTAAAAATATCCTATTGCTTTAAGGTGCCCGGATATTTCCGCTGTCAATATAATATAATCACAATTACTTTCATTTAGCAATGACTAATTATAATGTCCACCCACGCACGGCTTCTTTCATGGCACTTCCGTAACTGATTTCTTCTACATCTTCTGTTGCAAGAATGTCTACTTTGCCAATCTCTTTTCCATTCAGCGAATAAATTACTTCGCCTATTTTATCCCCCTGTCTGACCGGTGCTGTCGCATTCTCTTTTAATTTTACTATTTTCTTTATCGTAGATAAATCTGCACCTGTCACATCTACATAAGAAAATAATTCCATCTGCGCGGCGCCAACTTTCTTTTCAACTCCATGTTTTACCGGCACATTCGGGATTTTGTTTACTTTATCTTCCTGATACTTCTGACATTTTCCAAATCCATAATTCAGCAGTGTAATTGCGTCCCTCATTCTTGCTTTGCTGTCATCTGCCGCCATAATGACAGCAATCATATCCGTGTTATCTTTCCTTGCTGTTGCAGAAATACAGAACTTTGCCTGACTGGTCGACCCCGTCTTAAGCCCAGTCGCATATTCGTATTGCCGGATCATTTTGTTCGTATTTGTAAGTCCAAACTGTGTAGAACCCTTTTTCGTCGTGTGCGTGATATCCTCCATCCAGATATTGCAGTAATCAAAAATCTGTGGATATGTATGGATCAGCTCTCTGGACATTAGCGCAATGTCCCTTGCCGTCGTCACATGTCCCTCTGCGTCAAGTCCGTTACAGTTGACAAAATGTGTATTCTCCATGCCAAGACCTTTCGCCCGCTCATTCATCTGATTTACAAATTCCTGTTCATTTCCACAAATGTACTCTGCCATGCAGACACACGCGTCGTTTGCACTGGCTACGGAAATACATTTTATCAGTGTCTCTACTGTCTGCACTTCACCAGGTTCTAAGAATACCTGGGAGCCACCCATAGAAGCCGCATATTCCGACGTTGTCACCTCGTCCTCTAAATGTATCTTTCCTTCTTGCAGTGCATCAAAAATCAGCAGCAATGTCATGACCTTTGTGACACTTGCCGGCGGTCTCTTGGAATCTGCATCTTTTTCATAAATTACCTGTCCCGTAGATGCTTCCATTAAAAGAGCAGACGGTGCGGAGATGTCCACATTTCCCGTCTGCTGCGTATTTACATTATCTGTATTTTCTGTTGTATCCGATGAATTCTGCTCTCCTGCTCCAGCGTTCTGGCCAGTGTCTGCGTCTGTATTCTGTCTCGTATTCGTATTCAGAATAATCAGTTTTTCAGACTGTGCAAAAACCGGCTGTGTCAGTAGAATCAAGCAGGATAACCACACCAGAAACTTTTTCATAATCCATGCTCCAACACATACTTTTGTAGTAAATATATGACCGCACGATTCATTTTATTAATCTTCTACTCGATTCCTTTTACCGGATAGTCCTGTGCCTCTACTGCATTTTTAAGCACTTCATCAGCTACTTCTTTTTCCAGTGTCACTACGGCTGTTCCTGCCTCGTGGCTTACAACTGCCTCTTTGACACCATCAATTGCTTCCAGAGTTTTCTTTACTCTTGCCTCACAGTGTCCGCACATCATTCCTTCGATTTTCATTGTCTTTGTCATGGTTGATTCCTCCTGTTTCTTTTTACTTTCTTTTTTATGTTTTATTTTTTTATCTTTGCTTGCATTATACATTTTGAAGAGATTCAGTCTCAGTGCATTTGTAACAACACAGAAGCTGGATAAGCTCATGGCTGCCGCACCGAACATCGGATTCAGTTTCAGTCCAAATAATGGATACCAGATACCTGCTGCCAGCGGGATTCCGATAACATTGTAGAAGAATGCCCAGAACAGATTTTCATGAATGTTCCGAAGTGTTGCACGGCTCATGCGGATGGCTGCCGGCACGTCACTTAGGCGGCTCTTCATCAGTACCACATCTGCCGCGTCAATGGCAATATCTGTTCCGGCTCCAATTGCGATTCCCATATCTGCTCTTGTAAGTGCCGGTGCATCGTTAATACCGTCACCGACCATAGCAACTTTTCCTTTTGTCTTAAGTCTTCGAATCACGCTTTCTTTTCCTTCCGGAAGTACGCCTGCAATCACCTCGTCAACACCTGCCTGCGCGCCGATTGCTTTTGCAGTACGCTCATTGTCACCTGTGAGCATAACAACGTGTATTCCCATGTTCTGAAGTTCTTTTACCGCTCTCGGACTGTCTTCTTTGATAACATCAGCCACTGCAATAATTCCCATAAATGTTCCGTTCTGGCTGAAGAATAATGGTGTTTTGCCCTGTTCGGACAAATGTTCTGCCTGATGCTTCATTTCTTCAGATACTTCGGAATACTGTTCGATATATTTCAAGTTTCCACCAAGAACTTCTGCGCCACCTATTTTACCGGAAAGTCCATTTCCCGGAACTGCCTGAAAATCAGATACTTTTGTCAATTTTTCTCGCTCAGACTGCTCTACTTCTGATTCTACACGTCCTGTGATTGCTTTTGCAAGTGGGTGTTCACTCTTCTTCTCCAAAATGTATGCAAGAACCAGTAATTCAGATTCACTTACTCCATTTGCAGGGAGAATATCTGTGACCTGAGGTTCGCCACTTGTTATAGTTCCGGTTTTATCAAGAGCAACAATTTCCATTTTCCCTGTCTCTTCCAGAGAAACGGCTGTCTTGAACATAATTCCATTTTTCGCGCCCATACCATTTCCAACCATAATTGCGACCGGAGTGGCAAGTCCAAGGGCACATGGGCAACTGATAACAAGTACGGAGATTCCTCTAGCGAGAGCAAATCCGACGCTCTGACCGGCTAAAAGCCACACAACAATCGTAATCACTGCGATTGTAATAACCGTTGGTACAAATACACCTGATACCCGGTCTGCAATCTTTGCAATCGGTGCTTTTGTTGCCGCCGCATCGCTGACCATCTGAATAATCTGGGACAGTGTTGTGTCCTCTCCGACTCTTGAAGCCTCACATTTTAAGAAACCGGACTGATTGACTGTCGCAGCAGATACTGTATCATTTGGCGCCTTATCTACCGGAATGCTCTCACCGGTCAGAGCTGCCTCATTGACCGCACTGTTTCCTTCCAGAACAATACCATCTACTGGTATATTTTCACCAGGTCTTACTATGAAAATGTCTCCTTTTTTCACCTGCTCAATGGAAACTGTTTCTTCTTTTCCATCGCGGAGCAGTACTGCCGTCTTCGGAGCCAGTTTCATCAGACTCTTAAGAGCATCTGTCGTCTTACCTTTGGAATGTGCCTCCAGCATCTTTCCAACCGTAATAAGAGTCAGGATCATAGCTGCAGACTCAAAATAGAATTCATGCATATATGACATCACGGTATCCATATCCATGCGCATCTGCGCATCTGTCATAGCAAACAGCGCATAAACACTGTATCCATAAGAAGCTGTAGAACCAAGGGCAACCAGTGTGTCCATATTCGGCGCTTTATGAATCAGTCCTTTAAATCCGCTGATAAAGAACTTCTGGTTGATGACCATAACAATCGTAGTCAAAAGCAACTGAGCCAGTCCCATTGCCACATGATTGTCCGCCATAAATCCTGGCAATGGCCAGTTCCACATCATATGTCCCATGGACAAATACATAAGTGGTATAAGGAAACATAAAGAAGCAATCAGCCTCCGCTTCAATACTGGTGTATCTCTGTCTTTTAAAAAATCATCATTGTTTCCGGCAGCACTGCCTGTCTTTTCATTTGCTGCACCTTTCAGCAATGCACCATATCCGGCATTTTCCACTGCTTCTATAATCTGAGCTGACGTTGCTGTTCCTTCGACTCCCATGGAGTTCGTCAGAAGACTGACCGAGCAGGATGTAACACCCGGCACCTTTGACACAGCCTTCTCTACTCTGGAACTGCAGACCGCACAGCTCATTCCTGTCACTGTATATTGTTCCATCATTAATACACCTGCCTAACTATTACTTCATAAGTTTTTGGAGCGTGGCAACCAGTTCATCGATTGTCTCTTCTTTCCCCGCACGGATATCTTCCGCTACGCAAGTGCGGATATGATTAGCAAGAAGCACCTTGTTAAAGCTATTCAGCGCCGCATTGACCGCTGAAACCTGAATCAGAATATCCGTACAGTATGCGTCCTCTTCCACCATACGCTTAATTCCTCGTACCTGGCCTTCAATCCGGCTTAAGCGGTTCAGAAGATCCTTGTATTCCTTTTCTGTCCGCTCCTTTTTCTTATGACAACAACATTCTTTCTTTTCTTCCATAGTATGCACACCTTTCTTGATTACAGTGACAGTATATACCCCATAATGGTATATTGCAAGTTCTTTTTTCATAAATTTTTCTCAGTAAAGAAATCAAGATATACTTCTTTCATAAAATACACTTAAAAAGACCATCTACACTTTTTCGCAAATGATCTTTTTAATGTTAATATATCTTATATCATTCTTTTTGCTTTTTCGTCACACTTACCACGTAAAGTGTGCTTCCCTCTACACGAAATTTCACCTCAAACCCAGCAAATCCCATGCCATATACTCTCTCCGGGTCATTCTGATAAGAAGGTCTTGGATCCTGACTCAGTATCTGCATCAAGACTTTTCTCTTTTCTTCCGGAATCTTTTTCATACCCTCATCAGGTATATGCACTTCCAGATGATAGGTCTGTTTTTTATGCGCAAATCCTCCGCTCGCCTCCGGGTGCGCATCCACATAAGGCAGATACGGCTTGATATCGTAAATTGGTGTTTGGTCCATCATATCTACTCCTGATACAAGCAGGCACATTCCGTACTTTTCATGAGAAATAATTCGTTCCAGCTTTACACAAGACAGTCCGATTGGATTCGGGCGGTAAGGAGAACGACAGGCGAATACTCCGACTCGTTCATTTCCTCCAAGTCTCGGAGGCCGTACGGTCGCTTTCCATGTACCGGATTCTTGTCTTACTTCCGAAAAACCCCACAGAATCCACAGGTGTGTGTATTCTTCGATTCCTCTCAAAGCATCCGGCTGGCGAAACTCCGGTTCAAATACAACAAGTCCAGCCGCATCGGAAAGCCCACTTTGCCTTGGAACTCCAAATTTAGTTGGAAAATCTGTGTGAATTCTTGCGATTACTTTTACCTTTTCTAAAACCGCAGTTTCTTTTTCCAGATTATTGCAGTCTCTCTTTTTCTTTACAACTTCATGCCCCGATACCGGTTCACGCATGCATATACCTCCTGTTTTCTCGGCATTGCCAGATTGCCCGGAACATTTCCACTCTCACAGACCGCTGCAAATCCTTCCGCTTCCAGCTTCTTCACCAGTCGTTTGATAATCTGTCCGGCTTCTTTTCTGCCGTCAAATTCCTGTTCTTCCATATAACGGAGAAGATACCCCAGGCAGGTAAGTTGTTCGGAATCTGCAAGCTGTTCCACATATCGAAGATCAATGTTTTCATGGTTCAGGACTACGCCGTCTCTTCCCATGGTCTTAATCTTGATGCGTCCTTTATGAACTAACCCTGCATTTTTCTTCGGGCATCGTCTGGACTCTGGTAGTTTCACATTTCCTTCTGGCAATTCCAGTGCCGGATACTGGCTGGCAGCCTCTTTTGCAAGGGCTGTAATTTCTTTCGGGACATACCGATCCATCTGAATCACCACATCTGCTACCTGAAAATATGCCCCGGAGCTTCCCGCAACTAGAATTGTGGAAATGCCCTGATTTTCATATAAATCACGCATTCTTTCAATAAATGGTGTAATCGGCTCCATATCCCGGTGAATCACTCTTTGCATCAGTTCATCTCGCACCATAAAGTTGGTCGCCGACGTATCCTCATCGATGAGAAGCGCTGCAGCGCCAGCCTCCATGGCCTCCACCACATTTGCCGCCTGGGATGTACTTCCACTGGCATCCTCCGTGGAAAATGTTTTCGTGTCTTTCCCATTTGGCAGGTCATTGATGAACATAGAAATGTCTGTGTCCTTGATACTTCTGCCGTCCTCAGCGCGGATTTTCACTGCATCTGACTCTGTAATGACATATTCCCTGCCATCACCTGCAATGTGCGGATATACGCCCATTTCCAGCGCTTTTAGAAGGGTAGATTTTCCGTGATAGCCACCACCCACAATCAAGGTGATTCCTTTTTTGATGCCCATACCTGTGATTTTGCCTGCGTATGGTAAATCCATGGTCACTTTCATCGATTCCGGCGAAGCAAATGGCACAGCTCCTTTCATCGGCTTTGCTGAGACACCCGACTCACGCGGAAGAACGGCTTTATCTGCCACAAACGCTACAAGTCCCTGTTCTTTTAACTGCTCACGGATATATTGCTGGTCTACGGATAGCTCCATGACACGTTCCACTTTTTTCTTATCTTGTCTTGCATAGAAAAGAGAACTCTCCACGCACTCCGGGAGATAATCGAATAAAATTTTTGAAAGCTCTCTTGCATTGATGGTTCTTCCATTTGCCGGAAATCCAGCCTCAAATCGCATGCTAATGTTTCCATTTGCCGGATTGATCTCACAGGCGCTCCGCTTTAGAATTTCCTGACCACATCTAGTCACAGAAATAATTCCACTCTTTCCGGATCCTTTCGCCTGAAATGAATATTTTCCGATTGCTGCGCCAAACTGACGGATCAGATAATCCTCAAGTGCGATCTGTTTCCATTTTTCGTCATAAAGATATCCTGGAAATGCAGCCACTTTTCCCGAAACTTCAATATGAAGGCTGGACGGTGCCGCAAACGGATCTCCCTGTACATGGTCGATTCCCAATGCATATTTGCCAAATCGATATACTCCTTTCGTACCCTTATAAGCCGGATAACTTTTTCTATCAATATTTTGTAATAACTGTCTCAAATCGTCTGCTGATTTCATGTTACTTCTTCTTTCTTCTGTTATAAATCTACAATCCTTGCTCTGTGGTGAATCTTTGGCAAAAACTTCTGTAATAAATCCTGTGTCTTAAATTTCAAATGACTTGTATTAATTCCTGGATTGCAACCGAACCATTCACTCTCTGCCACTTCTTTATCTACAATTACCTGCACATAGTCGTCTTCATCCACGAGAAGTCCTGCCACACTGGCTGATCCCGGTGTCGTTCCAAGATGCTCAAGCATTTTCTCCGGCGGTGCAAATGACATATGGGATACACCCAGTTTCTTACTGAAAGCTGCTGTGTCAAAGGATTTATTTGCCGGCATGACAAGCAGGAAAAATGTTGTCTTTTTCTGGTTACATAAGAACACATTTTTCCGGATTTCAGTTCCAAGAACTTTGTCCACCTCTGCACACTCCTCCATGCTCGCTGCCGGGTCATTGTCTACACGCTCATATGGAATCTTCAATTTATCTAAAGTCTCGTACATACGGCGTTCCAGCGGGCATCTTACGTCTGTCGGCGCACCGGTCTTAATCTCACTGATATACATAATCTTCCTCCATAAGTTTTCTCTTGCATCTTTCCTCTTTTCAGTTTACCATAAATACCAAAGTGAGTACTATAAAATATTTATTTAACGCAAATCTTAATTGCAGATATTTGTGGTATTTATCAGGTATACTGCAAATAGTATCCTGATATTTGAAATCAGAAAGAAATGAGGTATTTATTATGCGATATATTCTTGCATCACAGTCACCGAGAAGGCGGGAACTGCTTGCACGCACGGGTCTTGAATTTGATGTGATTCCGTCTGACGTGAACGAAAAGATTACAAAAGAAGTGCCATCCGATGTTGTTATGGAACTGGCTCACCAAAAAGCGGAAAATGTCTACGCTAAAATTACAGATCCTGACGATTATACTGTCATTGGATCCGATACGATTGTTGTTTATCGTGATGAGATTCTTGGAAAACCTGTTGATAAACAGGAAGCCTACGATATGCTGTCCATGCTTGCAGACCGCACACATCAGGTCTACACAGGTGTTTCACTGATTCAGAAAAAGCAAGGGAAAAAGACAATTAAGACATTTTACTGCCAGACCGATGTCACGCTCTATCCGATTGATAAAGAAGACCTTCACCGCTATGTAGAATCCGGTGATCCGTTAGATAAAGCCGGAGCTTACGGTATACAGGGCAATTTTTCTATTCATGTAAAAGGAATAAAAGGTGATTACAATAATGTGGTAGGGCTTCCGATTGGACGGGTATATCAGGAACTGAAATCTTTATAATTACGCCCACGAACTGATCCGTGCTTTGCACTCTGCAATCCTGCCAGAGGCTATATCAGCTGGGAGATGACTCCCAGCTGATATAAAACGGAGTGTCAAAAGACACTCCGTTTTTTGCACATATTAGTTATACTTACGTTTTCTAGCAGCTTCAGATTTCTTTTTACGTCTTACGCTTGGTTTCTCGTAATGCTCTCTTTTACGAATCTCCTGCTGAATTCCAGCCTTTGCACAGTTTCTTTTGAATCTGCGTAAAGCGCTGTCTAACGTCTCGTTTTCTTTTACGATTACATTTGACATAGTCTCACACCTAACCTCCCCTCCAGTCCTATATTGTGCATTATACGACTGTTCGGGTATATTTTTTGCACACATACGATTATATCATAAATTTACGTTACGTCAATATGTTTTTACAATCTTTTTTTAATTATCATATATGCCGGCAGTCCAAGCAGCATAACAATTATGCTGGCAATGGAAATTATGGTCGATCTGTGCCCTGCCAGAAAAATCTGATTGATAATAACAAAGATTCCGCTGGCAATCGCAATGAGCGGAACAATAGGATATAACGGCACTTTATAGGTTCTCACTGCATTTGGACGGTCTTTTCTGAGTTTGATCACACCGATAAATGTCAGTGTGTAGAATGTCCAGCTTGAAAATACCGCCAGGTCTGTCAGCAGATTGAACTGACCACTTAATGCATAAAATGCACCGATGCCTCCGACAAGCATAATTGCATTTGCCGGAACCTGTGCTCCATTCAATTTTGCAAATGTCTTGTGGAATGGAAATTTTCCTTCTGCCGCAAGAGAATATGCCACACGGGAACCGGAAAGTATAAATCCGTTACAGCTTCCGAATACGGAAACAATGATTCCGATTGATACAATCTGTCCTCCAAGCTTTCCTAAAATCTTCACTGCTACAGCTGATGCCGGTGCAGTCAGTGTTGCAAGTTCGGATGCCGGAAGTACCCACAGATATGCAAGATTAATGATAAAATAAACTGCCATGATCAGTGATACTCCGCCAACGATGGCACCAGGAAGATCCTTTCCCGGATTCTTCATCTCTCCCGCAATTGCTCCTACATTGGTCCAGCCTTCGAATGCAAATAAAATCGCAATCATAAGCTGACCGAGAACGACCATCGGACTTAGTCCTTCGCCTACCATCGGAGTAAAGACTGGATTCGTTCCTACTCCGCGCACAAACCCGAAAATCATCAAAAGGATTAACGGAATCATCTTGCAGACTGTAAAAATGACTTGTACACTGCCACCTATCTTGGATCCCATAGAATTCAAAAAGATGATAATGATAATCATGGCAACTGCTACCGGAGCAACATAACCGTCCCCGATAAAAAACGCCATCTGCTGACCTCCTGCCACTGCAAGGGCAGATATCATGGCCGGATAAAATAATAGAATCTGTACCCAGCCTGCCAAAAATCCAATCATCGGATTATAAATTTCTTCCAGATAGGCTACGATTCCACCTGTTTTCGGAATCATGATCGCAACTTCTGAAAATGTCAATGCTGCTGCGATACTTACAATTCCGGTAATCAGCCAGGCATGCATTCCAAGTCCAGGAGCGCCGCCTGTCGCTGTATAAATAGCCTGGGGTTTAAAGAAAACCCCAGACCCGATAACGCTTCCGACAACAGTTGCCATCGCTGTCACTGCGCCCAAATTCTTTTTTAACTCTTGTTTCTGTTCTTGTTTTTGCTCCATAAACTACCCCTGAAAAGTCTGATCAAATGTCTATAACTGGCTCTCCAGGACTTCACTTACTTTTGCAATTGCAGCGTCAATTCCGTCTGGATTCTTTCCTCCAGCCTGTGCCATATTCGGACGTCCACCGCCGCCACCTCCAACAAGACCGGCAATACCTTTGATCAGATTTCCGGCATGGGCACCTTTCTTCACAGCCTCATCTGTTGCCATTGCAACAAGGCTTACTTTTCCACCTGCCGCGGATGCAAGAACGATCACACCTTCACCAAGTTTTTCTTTCAACTGATCTCCAAGATCACGAAGGCCATTCATATCTACATCATCTACTTTTGCAGCAATAAGTTTTACACCTTTTACTTCTGTAACCTGATCAGATACATCTCCCATTGCCTCTTTTGCCATCTTACTCTTCACGCTCTCAAGCTCGCTGTGAAGATCTTTATTCTCAGCCTGAAGATGACGGATCTTATCTGATAACTGGTTCGGAGTTGCTTTCACAAGAGCTGCTGCCTCTTGAAGTTTCTTTTCCATATCATCATAATATTTCAGAAGTCCCTTTGAAGTCAGAGCCTCAATACGTCTGACTCCTGCTGCAACACCTGTTTCAGAAATAATCTTAAGTGCACTGATAACTCCTGTATTCGATACGTGAGTACCTCCACAGAACTCTACTGAAAAATCTCCCATGCTTACGACACGGACAACATCACCGTATTTCTCACCGAAAAGGGCTGCTGCTCCTGTCTTTCTTGCTTCCTCGATTGGCATATTCTTAGCTACGACCGGTAAGCATTCTGCAATCTTTTCATTTACAATATTTTCTACTTGCTTTAACTCTTCTTTTGACAATGCTGAGAAATGTGTAAAGTCAAAACGAAGTCTCTCAGCATCTACATAAGAACCTGCCTGCTCAACATGTGTTCCAAGTACCTGGCGGAGAGCTGCCTGAAGAAGATGTGTTGCACTGTGGTTTCTTGCTGACAGATTACGGTTCTCTTTATCTACTTCCATAGATACTGTATCACCGACTTTGATCATTCCATGGCTTACATATCCCACATGTCCAATCTTTGTTCCGGCAAGGTGAATTGTATTCTCTACTACGAACTCTCCATCAGCAGTCTTAATGGTACCGATGTCACCTTCCTGACCACCCATTGTTCCATAAAATGTAGTCTTATCAACAATAATTGTACCTTTCTCGCCATCGGATAATGCGTCTACAATCTCCTCTTCGCTTGTAAGTGCTGTCACTTTTGCATCACATACAAGATTCTCGTATCCTACGAATTCTGTTGCAAGCTCTGCATCCAGTTCATCATAAACTGTAGCGTCTTTTCCAGTGTAGCTGTGAGTACCAAATGTTCCTTCTGATTTCGCACGCTGCTCTTTCTGAGCTTTTTCAAATCCTTCCTTATCATAAGTCAGGCCCTTCTCTTCCAGAATCTCGCTTGTCAGATCAATTGGGAATCCATAAGTATCATAAAGTTTAAATGCATTTTCTCCGGAAAGAACTGTCTCACCATTTTTCTTCATCTCTTCTTCCATATCTGCAAGAATAGAAAGTCCCTGATCAATTGTCTTATTGAACTGAGCCTCTTCTTTTGCAATCACGTTGAAGATAAAGTCTTTCTTCTCTTCAAGCTCCGGATATCCGTCTTTTGAACCATCAATAACCGTCTGTGCAAGCTCTACAAGGAAAGCTCCCTCGATACCGAGAAGTCTTCCGTGACGGCAAGCACGGCGGAGCAGACGGCGGAGTACATAACCACGACCACTGTTAGATGGCATAATTCCGTCTGAAATCATAAATGTAACAGAGCGGATATGATCAGTTACGACACGAAGAGAAACATCTGTCTCGTGGTCGATGCCATAATGTTTTCCTGACATAGCGCATACATGGTCACGCAATGCTTTCATTGTATCAATATCAAACATGGAGTCTACATCCTGTACGACACATGCAAGACGCTCCAGTCCCATACCTGTATCAATGTTCTTCTGAGCCAGGTCAGAATAGTTTCCATGTCCGTCATTGTTGAACTGTGAAAATACATCATTCCAGATTTCCATATAACGGTCACATTCGCAGCCTACTGTACAGCCTGGTTTTCCACAGCCATATTTTTCACCACGGTCATAATAAACTTCTGAACATGGACCACAAGGACCTGAACCATGCTCCCAGAAGTTATCTTCTTTTCCGAAACGGAAGATACGCTCTGCCGGGACACCGATTTCTTTATTCCAGATTTCCCATGCTTCATCGTCATTCTCATATACAGAAGGATATAATCTCTCCGGATCAAGTCCTACAACCTCTGTAAGGAACTCCCATGTCCAGTGGATTGCCTCTGTCTTGAAATAATCTCCAAAAGAAAAGTTACCAAGCATCTCGAAAAATGTACCATGACGAGCTGTCTTACCTACATTCTCGATATCTCCTGTACGGATACACTTCTGACAGGTTGTCACTCTTCTTCTCGGCGGGATCTCCTGTCCTGTAAAGTATGGCTTCATTGGTGCCATACCGGAATTGATCAACAATAAACTTTTATCGTTATGTGGCACCAGTGAAAAACTTTTAAGTGCCAGGTGATCCTTGCTTTCAAAGAATTCAAGGAACATTCTTCTTAATTCGTTAACTCCGTATTTCTGCATAATTTCCTCCTCAAAATTCACTAACTTATAATTATAAGTAGTCATCTTTCGTTTGTCAACGTCCGTTGAATTTATTTCAATTCAATTTCTTCCAGTTCTTTTGGTGGAATCTCCTTTCCTCCTGGCAAACGAAATTTATCCGTTTACATTTTTATAATCTATAAAAGGATAATGTCATGCTCTCTGCATGTCTGTCTCATCTCTTCCGGCCAGAGACTTGCCTGCACCTCTCCTACATGAGCACGGTCGAGAAGGAGCATACACAGTCTGGACTGTCCAATACCTCCTCCGATTGTGTATGGAAGTTCTCCGTGAAGAAGCATTTTGTGGTATGGAAGCTCTCGTCTGTCCTCGCATCCTGCTTTCTTAAGCTGGGAAGCAAGAGATTTCTCATCTACTCGGATACCCATGCTGGAGATTTCAAGTGCACAATCTAATGTATCATGCCAGAACAGAATATCTCCGTTCAACTGCCAGTCGTCATAATCCGGTGCACGTCCGTCATGTGGTTCACCACTTGCAAGCTTATCTCCAATCTTCATCAGAAATACACAGCCATATTCTTTTGTAATCAGGTTCTCTCTCTCCTTTGGAGTTTTGTCCGGATATCTGTCTTCCAATTCCTGAGTCGTGATAAATGTTACATCATCCGGTAAATGTTTCACTGCCTGCGGGTATTTGTACCACACCTCATGTTCCATATGTTTGATAATTTTAAAGATATGACGTACGGTTGTCTTTAATGTCTCTTCTGTTCTGTCCACCTTACGGATAACTTTTTCCCAGTCCCACTGGTCAACATAGCAGGAATGAAGGTTATCAAGTTCCTCATCGCGCCGGATAGCGTTCATGTTTGTGTAGAGTCCTTCGCCTGGCTCAAAGTCATATTTTTTGAGAGCCATACGTTTCCATTTTGCAAGAGAATGTACAACTTCTACTGTCTCTCCCGGAATTCCGGCAACATCAAACTGTACCGGTCTTTCAACTCCATTCAGGTTATCATTAAGACCACTGCTCTTCTCAACAAAAAGCGGTGCTGAGATACGCTCCAGATTCATTTCTTTTCCGAATTCTCTCTGGAATGTATCACGGATATACTTAATTGCCTCCTGTGTCTCGCGCACGGTCATGTGTGGATCGTAATTTTCTGGTAATATTAAACTCATGTCTATTTCTCTCCTCCAAATAATTGTTGTGCATAATAAACGGACTGCATCGCATCTTTTCCGTAGAAATCTGCTCCGATCATATCAGAATAATCCTGATTCAGTACCGCTCCGCCGACCATTACCTTGCATTCTGGTTTTTTCTTGCGAAGCTGTCTGATCGTCTCTTCCATGCTGACTACAGTTGTAGTCATCAGAGCGCTTAATCCCACCAGTCTGACATCTTCCTTTATTGCTGTCTCGACAATCTCCTCCGGCGGAACATCTTTTCCAAGATCAATCACATCAAAGCTGTAATTTTCAAGAAGAACTTTTACAATATTCTTGCCAATATCATGAATATCTCCTTTTACGGTAGCAAGAATGACTTTATCTTTAGCCTGCTCGCTCTCACCGCTCTTGGCAAGTTCATCTTTCAAAACTGCAAATGCTATCTTTGCTGCATCGGCACTCATCAGAAGCTGTGGTAAAAATACGGTTCCTTTTTCAAATCCTTTTCCAACCTGGTCAAGTGCCGGGATCAGTTCCTCGTTAATGATATCCAGTGGAGCTTTATCTTTCACAAGCTCTGCTGTTATGTGATGTGCTTCTTCCTTCAGGCCTTTCTCAATGGCAGTCTTAAGCGTCATCTCCGCCTTTGTGGCAGGTGTCACAGCCTGCACTTTCTGACTTCCATACTGTTCAATATATTTCTCACAATTTTCATCATAATTCATCAGCGCACAGAAAGAATAATAAGAACGCATCATATCCTCTGAAAGTGGATTAATGATTCCCGCGCTTAAGCCTGACTGCATTGCCATAGTATAGAAATTGGAGTTCACTGCCGGTCTGTATGGAAGCCCAAAGGAAATGTTTGATACACCAAGTACCGCACAAACTCCATATTTTTCTCGTACCTGTCTCAGAGCTTCCAGCGTAGTGATTGCTCCTGTCGGCTCAGAACTGATCGTCATACAAAGAACATCAATTACAATATCTTTCTTATCGATACCATATTTCTTTGCCTCTTCGATAATTTTGCCTGCAACCTTTACACGCCCTTCGGCTGTTGCCGGAATTCCATCTTCATCGAGAGTAAGACCGACAACTACCCCGCCATATTTCTTAATCAGTGGAAATACTGCATCCATGGAACTTTGTTTTCCATTGACTGAGTTGACCATTGGCTTTCCGTTGTAAATTCGCATAGCTGCTTCCAGAGCACTTATATCTACCGTATCAATTTGAAGCGGAAGACTCGTTACACTTTGAAGCTCCTGCACCACCTCACGCATCAAAGCCGGTTCATCTATATCTGGAAGCCCTACATTGACGTCCAGGATATGTGCTCCTGCATCCTGCTGTGAAATAGCTTCTCTTAATATATAATCAATATCATGGTCTTTGAGTGCCTGTTTGAATTTCTTCTTACCTGTTGGATTGATTCTCTCTCCGATGATCATCGGTTTCCCGCCAAGTTCCACAGCTCGCCCATAGGAGGACACGATTGTCCGGTTCTTAAATTCTTTTCCAGGCCGGTCTGTAATGTCCCTCTGATCTTTCGTTGCTTCCACCATGGCACGGATGTGTGCCGGAGTTGTTCCGCAACAGCCGCCGATCAGACTGGCACCACGTTTCAGGATTTCAGCCATGAATCTCCCGAATTCTTCAGGTTCTACGTCGTAATACACCTCTCCGTCTTTTTGTTTTGGGAGCCCGGCATTCGGCTTAACAATGACGGGAACAGAAGCATATTGTAAAATTTCATCCAGAATCGGCATCATCTGCTCCGGTCCCATGCCGCAGTTGATTCCAAGTGCGTCTACGCGGAGCCCTTCCAGCATTGCTACAACCGATGGCACATCTCCTCCGGTCAGTAGTTTTCCTTTGTCATCAAAGATCATAGTTGCAAATACCGGAAGTGAAGTATTCTCCTTTGCAGCAAGTACTGCTGCCTTCACTTCATAAGTATCACTCATCGTCTCTATATGGATCAGATCAGCACCTGCTTCTTCGCCAAGTCTTGCCACCTCTGCAAACGCCTGATATGCATCTTCAAAATCCAGATCTCCCATTGGCTTTAAGAGTTTTCCTGTCGGCCCGATATCAAGTCCTACATAAGTCTCTCTGCCATCTTTGACACCTAGTTTTGCTCCTTTTCTCACATTTTCAATTGCTGCTTTTACGATTTCATCTAATTCATGTCTGGAATCATGAAATTTCAGTGCATTTGCGCCAAATGTGTTACTTAGCACAATATCACTTCCAGCCTCATAATACTGTCTTGCGATATCAATCATATCATCTGCATGTTCCAAGCTCCATGTTTCTGGCAATTCTCCCGGTTTTAATCCCCGCTCCTGCAGAAGAGTTCCGGTCCCCCCGTCAAAATATATGAGTTCTTTCCCTAATCTGTCTAATATCATTCGTTAATTCCTCCGGTAAATACAATCTTTTTTACTGCAGGATTCGCATCCTTCTTCATGACAGTGAACCTCTTCCCTGCCAAGTCCAATAACTGCTGTTACTGATTTCGTAGGTGTCAGCATACTGCTTTCAGTCATAGTAAGTCCAATCTTCTTTGCACAATCCAGCATTCCGAGAATATCCTTTTGGTGTAAAATACTGAAATCACCGTATCCCGGGCTAAATCTCGGACGCAGGAAATATCCCTGTGAGGTCATCTCTTCTTTCAGACTTTTCTGCCAGTTATTTAAATATTCCTCCAGCATTGCTGCTGCACAAGCCTGTAAAACAACTGTTCTGGACATTTCTGTCAGAGAATAACGCTTCATCAGCATATCAACTTCTACTCCAAGCGTTGCACCAAGCATCACGACCTGGGTACAACCTTTCATATTCTTTGCCAGATTCCTGCTTGTAATTTCAAGTCCTTCAATATTCAAGTGTTCTTCGTCCGATACCTTTAACTCAAAGATGCGATAGACGATTCTCCTCTTAGCGACCCGTTCCAGGTCTTCAAATGAATCCCGGATCAAGGCTAACGTCTGATCGTCTACCGCATGTTTTCCATATCCAAGATAACGGACCGCTTCTAATGTCCTTTTATCCATGTTCCAACATCCAGTCTAATCTTCTACTTTTAATATTGCTGACAGGTTATTCATGATTGCTGCTGCTACATCCGGTTTATTCATAGAATACACATGAATGTGATTGATACCATTGGCGATCAGGTCAATAATCTGATCTGTTGCATACGCGATTCCCGCCTGCTTCATTGCCTCAGGATCATCTCCAAACCGATCGATAATTGCCAGGAATCTCTGTGGAACTGCTGTCCCGGATAATTCCATAGAACGTCTTAACTGCTTTTTATTCGTAATCGGCATGATTCCCGGAAGTACCGGAACCAAAATTCCTTTTTCACGTATACGATACAGGAAATTATAAAAAATATTATTATCAAAAAACATCTGTGTTGTCAGGAAATCAACTCCACAATCTACTTTCGTCTTCAGATTGCTGATATCGTCTTTCTTATGCTCCGTCTCCACATGGCCTTCCGGATAACATGCCGCCCCGATGCAGAAATCTCCCTGCTGTTTGATATCTTCAATCAGTTCACATGCATAACGATATTGGTTCGGAAGTGGAAATGCATTATCTTTCGGAATATCTCCGCGAAGCGCTAATATATTATCAATGTTCTTTTCTTTTAACTTATCAATGACCTGATGTACTTCTTCTCTTGTAGACGATACGCACGTCAGGTGCGCCAGACTTGTTACTCCAAAATCATCTTTGATATGAGATGCAATACTTACAGTGTTCTTACTTGTTCCACCGCCTGCTCCATAAGTTACACTAATAAACGACGGCTTTAATGCCGCAATCTTCTCAGCAGCGGAAAGCACACTGTCATATCCTGCATCTGTCTTCGGTGGAAAGATTTCAAATGAAACCTGTGGTGTCTGATCTTTTAAAATGTCTCTTATCTTACATGTCATCGTATAATTCCTCATACTGTTTTGCAGAACTCTTCCATGAAAAATCCTTACTCATTCCCCGTTCTACAATCTTATTCCAGTCTCTCTTCTTGTCGTAATATATTTTTTCTGCATAACGCACAGTTGCCATCATCTCATGTGCATTATAATTTGCAAAGCTGAATCCTGTTCCAGTCTTCTCATATTCATTATATGGCTCTACCGTATCCTTAAGTCCGCCAGTCTCTCTGACAATCGGAACCGTTCCATATCTAAGGCTCATAAGCTGACTCAGACCACAAGGCTCAAACAGTGACGGCATCAGAAATGCATCACATGCCGCATAGACCTTGTGAGACATTGCCTCTGAATAATAAATATTCGCAGATACTTTATCCGGATATTTCCATGCATAGTGGCGGAACATATTCTCATACTGCTCCTCACCTGTTCCAAGCGCAACAATCTGAATTGCATCCTGACACAGTTCATCCATCACACAGGCAATCAAATCAAATCCCTTCTGATCTGTCAGTCTGGATACGATACCGATCATTAGCTCCTTATGGTTCTGTGCAAGTCCAAGCTCTTTTTGAAGTTCAATTTTATTCTTAATCTTCTCTTTCCGGAAATTCTCTACACTGTAATTCCTGTAAATATCCTTGTCTGTCTGCGGATTATATATATCATAGTCGATTCCATTCACAATACCGGAAAGGCTTGCCGACCTGGCCTGCATCAGTCCTTCCAGCTTTTCTCCGTAAAACGGAGTCTTAATTTCCTCTGCATAGGAGCTGCTGACAGTTGTCACTTTATCTGCATAGACGATACCGCCCTTTAACATATTGGCATCATCATAAGATGTCAGCTTGTCCGGTACAAAATAATACTCCGGAAGTCCGGTAATGTCACGCACTTTTTTTGCATCCCACATCCCCTGGAACTTCAGATTATGTATCGTCATCACAGTCTTGATTCCGCGGTAATATTCATTGGAATACCGAAAATTATCCAGAAATATCGGAATCAGTCCCGTCTGCCAGTCATGGCAGTGAATGATGTCCGGTCTGAAATCAATGACCGGAAGAGCACTCAATACTGCCTTTGAGAAAAATGAAAACTTCTCAACATCTGTATACATCTCTCCATATGGTGCAAAACCATTAAAATAAAATTCATTATCGATAAAATAAAAGGTGACTCCTTCATACTCTGTCTCCAGAACTCCGACATACTGTGTCCGCCAACCAAGATCCATATAAAAATGCGTCTTATACTGAAGCTTTTCCTTCCAGGATTCTTTCATACACATATACTTTGGAAGCATGACTCTTACATCATATTTTTCTTTATCAAAGAATTTCGGTAAAGAACCTGCCACATCTGCCAGACCTCCGGTCTTAATAAATGGCACTGCTTCTGAAGTGGCAAAGAGTATTTTTTTCATAGTGATTTCCTCCCGATTCCACGATATATGAATCATTATACAGTATTTTTTTTCAGAAGAAAAGCCTTTTATCTATGTTTATATTCTAAACGTATCGTATCTGCGATAAGTGCGATGAATTCAGAATTGGTCGGTTTCCCTTTTCCACCATTCACAGTATATCCAAACAGCTCGTCCAGAGTATCTAATTTTCCTCTGCTCCACGCCACTTCAATTGCGTGACGGATTGCACGTTCCACACGGCTTGCCGTCGTCTGATGCATCTTTGCAACAGTCGGATATAATACTTTTGTCACTGCATTTAATACATCCATATCTTCAATTGCCATAAGAATCGCATCTCTCAGATAATGATATCCTTTGATATGTGCTGGAATCCCTATCTCATGGATCATATCCGTTACACGATTTTCCAGATTTATCTTCGGCTCCGAAGCTTCTGCATTTCCAACCGGTGCAAATGATTTTGCTTCCGGCACATGATATTTTCCAGCTTCACGGATCTTGTCCAGCACCATCTGATTACTGAACGGTTTCAGAATATAGTAAGAAGCACCTTTACGAAATGCATCTTCTGTAATCCGCTCCTGTCCCACTGCAGTGATAATAATAAAACTTGGATGTTTTCTGATATCATGATCCCGATTCACGGTATCCATAACACTTAATCCGTCCATTTTCGGCATAATCAGATCTAATAGTACAACATCTGGCTGTTTTTCCTTAATCAGTGTATATACATCTTCTCCATTATTGGCTTTCCCAACCAGCTTCATCTCTTTGTTATTTTCAATCATTTCGCCAAGCAGATCCAGAATTCTCTCATTATCGTCTGCGATTGCAACAGCTATTTCTCCCATATTCCAAAATCCTCCTCGATTTTATTTCTCGTTGGATTTTATTATAATTTTCTCCTTTTTTCGAATCAAGAAATTGCTGTCGGAAAGTTCTATCACTTCTCGACACGGTATTTTTTATTCCGACTCATTTATCATAGATTCTGCAAAAATGCCATAACCTTTTGTCGGATTGTTGACAAAAACGTGAGTTACTGCGCCGATTAGTTTTCCGTTCTGGAGGATCGGACTGCCGCTCATTCCCTGGATGATCCCGCCTGTCTCATCCAAAAGCGACGGATCTGTCACTTCGATTGTCATGCTTTTATTTACTTCGCCTGACCACAGATTGACTTGTGTGATTAAAATATCATATTCTTTTATTTCTCCATCCACAGCACAGCGAATGATAGCAGGCCCTTCTTCTACCTCTTCTTTTTTTGCCAGTTGTACCGGAGTCTGATTTGCGAACAGGACATCAACCCGGTCAATAGTTCCAAAAATTCCTGCCTCTGTATTCTTCTTTATTTTTCCAAGCACGTTATAATTATTATAAACAATGATTCCTTCCATACCACCGGGTGTCCCATTCACACCTTTTTGGATTTCCTTAACACTTGTCAGATATAGTGTTCCATCGGAAATATTAAGAAGCTCCCCTGTATCGATATCATGGATTCCATGTCCCAGCGCGCCAAAATGACTGTCCGAGTCCAGATAAGTAATGGTCCCAAGTCCTTGTGCATTATCCCGCACCCAGATTCCGAGTTTTTTCGTCCCATCTTCACACTGGATCATATCCATTTTTACATGAATCGTCTCCCCCTTCCTGCAAATATCTAATTTTGCTTTTTGTTCCGAGAAGGAACTTACTGCTTCGACCAGTTCATTTTTAGTATTGATATCTTTGCCGTTAAATCCAGTGATGTAATCTCCGGCTTTTACAATATGAAGCGCCGGTTCATATTCTGCACCGTCTTCCCCTTTGATTTTCTGTGTATCCAATACCATAACACCTTTTGTTTTCATATAAATCCCTACCGGCATGCCACCTGGAATTACCAGGTCTTCTTCAGAGGTCTGAGCGCTCACCTCTCGCCTCATGGCATCTTTTTTCTGCTCGATCAAAAGATAGCTTCCACCTACCGATACAAAAAACACCAATGCCATAATTAAAATCCGCCGATACCAATACTTTTTCATACACTCTGATCCTCCCATGTTTTTTACAAAAAATCTCAATCAGCATCCTGCCGGAGGCTATATCAGATGAGTATGGACTTTCTGCCACTGATACTGATTTTTTTGCTTGCCATCTACAACGGCGGAAAGCATCTCACATCTGATAGAACACAGAATGTGCCTTGGCACATTCTAGCGCCTGCGGCGGTCGCTTGCGACATCATCATTGAACGCCGCAGTGCGCATCCTGCCGGAGGCTTTTTTATATAATAGGAAATGCAATTTCCTATTATATAAATAAAGACAAGTGTCCCTCAATCAGAACACCTGTCTTAGTATGTGTATTATTTGAATTTCAATTCTTTTATTTTTTGATCTGCGCTGCCAGTTCCTGCATTTCTTTTGCATTCTGTCTGACCGTGTCCGTAATCTTAGCACCGCCAAGAATTCTCGCCAGTTCATCGGTAGATTCTTCCGCCTTAAGTTCCCTGATAGATGTCTTTGTCTGACCATCTGACACATTTTTTTCGATCATAAAATGATGATCTGCCATAGCCGCAATCTGTGCCAGATGTGTGATACAGATGACCTGATGCTTTCTGCCGATCAACGCCATCTTCTCAGACACTTTCTGTGCTGTTCTTCCACTTATCCCCACATCGATCTCATCAAAAATCAGCGTCGGAATCTCATCCCTGTCAGCCATAACACTTTTGATCACAAGCATAATTCTGGACAGCTCTCCACCGGACGCCACTTCCACAAGCGGACGCACCGGCTGTCCGGGATTCAAAGAAATCATAAACTCTACGTCATCAGAACCATTTGCAGAATAAGAACCAGACTTTTCAAATGCAATAGAAAATTTCACATCTTCAAAATTCAGATCTGCAAGACCTTCTGTAATCGCCTGTTCCATAATCTGCGCCTGCTCTTTTCGGATCTTCGTCAGCTTCTTTGTCACTTTCTCAAGCTTCTGCTCTTTTTGTTCCAGATCTTGCTTTAAATCCGCAATATAATTCTCATAATCTTCCAGTTTTTGTATCTTTTTCTGTTGCTTTATTCCATAATCCAGAATCCCTGCAATATCCGTGCCATATTTCGTCTTCAAACGGTTGATCTCATTAAGGCGCTCAGTAATTGTCATATAATCTTCTTCTGAGAACTCCAGACTATCCTGATAATCGAAAAGATCATGATTAAAATCATTTAACAGACTGTCTATCTCCATCAGCTGGCTATACAGATTTCCTGCTGTCTCATCAAGATTACTGACTGGTGCCAGCTCCCGGATCGCGCGGCTCAGGCATTCGCTCGCACTTCCAGCTTCCCCACTCGTATAAGCATACGAAGCCGCAGTACTCTCAGCAATCTTTCGTCCATTTTCCATGCGTTTGAAGGTTGTCTCCAGTTCTTCATCTTCTCCTTCTTTTAACATGGCATCTTCAATCTCAGATACTTCAAATTTTAAGAAATCCAATTCTTTTGCACGGCTTGATTCGTCCATATCAGCCTCATCCAGAGTCTTTTTACATGTACGATATTCCTGATAAGCCGAAGCTGCCTGTTTTTTTATATCTGCAAGATAATCCCACGCAAATGCATCGACAAACCCGAGATGGTTCTTTTTATATAACAAAGACTGATGTTCATGCTGCCCGTGAATATCGATCAGAATAGCAGCTACTTCCTTTAAAACAGCAATTGTTACCGTCTCACCGTTGATCCGGCTTACACTTCTGCCATCCATTAATTTCCGGCTCAAGATCAAAAGGCCATCCTCCGGATAAATACAAAGTTTCTCCAAAGCTTTCAGACGGCTTTTTTCCGTCACAGTAAAGACCAGCTCCACCAGTGCATAATTCTCCCCCTGACGGATCAGATCTTTTGTGTATCTTCCACCCAGTGCCAGATTTACAGAACCCAAAATAATGGATTTTCCTGCTCCCGTCTCACCGGTCAGAATATTTAACCCTTCTGCAAATTCTACTTCTATCTCATCAATCAATGCCAGATTCTTTACGTGTAAACTCTGTAACATCTATTCCTCCTGCCGAACAATTTTACGAATCTTATCCATCACCTTCGGAGTATCCTCTGTCGTGCGGATTGCACACATAATTGTGTCGTCTCCGGCAATACTTCCCACGACCTCGCTCCAGTTCATAGCATCAATAGCCAAGCATACAGCCATCGCCATTCCAGCCACCGTCTTGATGACCAGAATATTCTGTGCCATATCCATCGACATATATCCGTCTCTTAAAACACGGATATATTTTTCACTCATGCCATTGCCACTTTCCTGATGCAGCGCATATTTCTGTTTGCCGTTCTCAGCTGGAATCTTGGTAAGTTTCAGATCCCGGATATCTCGGGACACCGTTGCCTGAGTCACTTTAAATCCTTCCCGGTTCAGATAATCTGCCAATTCCTCCTGGGTCTCAATATGATATTTGCCAATCAGTTCAATGATCTTAGCATGTCTGTTTACTTTCATATCTCTAATTTCCTTTCATCTTCCTTCGAAGCGTTTCCAGAAAACTATCCTGGTTCAATTTTATAATTCTTGTCTGGGCTTCTGCCTTGCGGATCTCTACCATATCACCGGAAGTCAGCTCCACTTCATCCACACCGTCAAATGCCACGTATGCCTCATCTGGGATTCCATGTTTTCCTTCTCCGATCTGTATCACAATCTCATCTTCTGCTGACAATACAATACTGCTTGTATTTAACGCATGCGGACAGATTGGTGTGATCACGATCATGGATGCCGTCGGCTCTACGATCGGACCTCCCGCTGCAAGGTTATACGCCGTAGATCCTGTCGGGGTAGATATGATCACTCCATCTGCTTCATAGGAGTTCAACAATTCTCCATTTACAAAAAGTCGGAAATGAATGACTCGAACAGCCCCTTTTCTTGCAACTACAATATCATTCAAAGCCAGATCCATTCGCTCTCCGTCAAAACTGCCTTCTAACATCATACGTTTTTCTACCGTATATCTGCCTTTCACAACACGTTCCAGAGCTCCCTCAATATTCGTTAACTCTACTTCTGTCAGATATCCTAATGTTCCCATATTGACTCCCAGAATCGGGACATCTCTGCCACGCAGAGCACGCGCCACCTCAATAAAACTTCCGTCACCCCCAATAACGATCGCATAATCAAGATCCGGTGGTATCTGCTCGGAAACAATGGCATTATTCTCATCTTTTGGACACTGCAGACATATCTTTCCTGCCTGTGTCAGATACTCTTTGACCTGATTCGTTATTGCATAGTCTGCATCTTTGCCATCATTTGTTACAATCAACACTCTCTCTGCCATATCTTTATTCCTTTTTTGCGAGGTTTCCAAATGCCTCATCTACAATTTTTTCAATCTGAATTTTTTCATTTATATCGCCCGGCTCTTCACATTTTTCTAACTGGACAAGATATTCAATATTTCCTTCCGGTCCTTTGATTGGTGAAAATGTAAGATCCAGCACATGAAATCCATGGGTAGACGCATAGTCCAAGATCATGGTCACAACTTCAATATGTGTACTCTTTTCGCGCACAACTCCTTTTTTACCGACTTTCTCTCTTCCCGCTTCAAACTGTGGTTTAATCAGTGCTACAATCTGTCCTTTGTCTGTCAGATAATCACGAATCGGCATTAGCACTTTTGTCAGGGAAATAAAGGAAACATCAATTGATGAAAAATCAACCGGCTCACCGATATCTTCCGGTGTCACATAACGGATATTCGTCTTCTCCATGCAAACTACACGCTCGTCCTGGCGAAGTTTCCAGTCTAATTGTCCATGACCTACATCAATGGCAAACACCTTGACCGCGCCATTTTGCAACATACAATCTGTAAATCCACCTGTAGAAGAACCTACATCTGTGCAGACTTTTCCTTCTACAGATACCTGAAATTCTTTCATTGCTTTTTCTAACTTAAGTCCGCCGCGGCTGACATAAGGCAGTGTATGGCCACGCACTTCAATCTTAGATTCTTCTGGGAATGTTGTTCCTGGTTTATCTTCTTTCTGGTTGTCCACATAAACATTTCCAGACATGATAATGGCTTTTGCTTTTTCTCTGGACGCGGCAAGATTTCTCTTCACCAGCAACACATCCAAACGTTCTTTCATCTTCTATAACTCCTTATACGTCTCTATAATTTTTTCAGACATACTCTCACTGTCAATTCCTGTCATCTTACGGAGCACATCAACACTTCCATGTTCAATGTAATCATCCGGGAGTGCCAGTGTCAGGACGTGTGACGGAAGCATTTTTCGCATCACGTATTCTGATACACGCTCTCCGCATGCTCCAGTCTGGACATTTTCTTCAATCACTGCAATCAGTTTGTGTGTCTGACAGACTTTTTCTATCATTGCTTCATCGATTGGTTTAATGAAACGCATATTGATAAGTGTCGGCTCATATCCTTGTTCGATCAGTTTATCTCTTGTCTTCACAGCCTCCTCGAACATATGACCGACGCTTAAAATTGCAATTTCTTTTCCTTCAAAGATCCATTCGCTCTTTCCGTAACTGATCCTTTCCCGGCATCCTTCATATCCGTCGTAAGCCTTTCCTCTCGGATAGCGGATTGCCACCGGCGAATTCATCTGAAGCGCAAACCGTAACATATCGGCTAATTCCCATTTATTCTTCGGTGACATAACGGTCATATTGGGAATATTGGATAAAAATGACAGATCAAATATTCCCTGATGAGTCTCTCCATCGCTTCCGACAAGACCCGCACGATCTACCCCGAATACCACCGGCAGATTCTGCAGTGCCACATCGTGGATTAACTGATCATATCCTCTCTGCAAAAATGAAGAGTAAACTGCAAATACAGGCTTTAATCCTCCTGCTGCCAGTCCCGCAGCAAATGTTACACCGTGTTCTTCCGCAATTCCAACATCAAAAAAACGATTCGGATAATGCTTCTTAAATCTGGCAAGTCCGGTTCCATCTGCCATGGCAGCTGTGATTGCCACAATATCTGGATTTCTGGATGCCTCGTCACAAAGCACTTTACCAAACACATCTGTATAAGTATCTCCGTCTTTTTTTGCAAGTACCTTACCGCTTTCTATGTCAAAAGGTCCGATCCCGTGAAATTTATCCGGTGCTGTCTCTGCAGGTTCATAGCCCTTTCCTTTTGTTGTCATAACATGAAGGAGTACCGGACCTTCCACTTTCTTCGCTTCCTTAAGAGCTTTGCAGAGCATTGGTAAATTGTGTCCCGGAATCGGTCCCAGATAAGTAATTCCCATGTCCTCAAAGAACATGCCTGGTACCACAAGCTGCTTGATACTGCTCTTCGTCTTCCGGATATGCTCAATCATACGGTCTCCCATGACCGGCACCTGCTGCAAAGCATTTGTCACACCTTTTTTCAGTCCGGTATAGATATCTGCCGTCCGGAGATTTGCCAGATATCTGGACATTCCGCCTACATTTTCTGAAATGGACATATGATTGTCATTGAGTACCACAATAAAATTCGTCTTCAGATTCGATGCATTGTTCAGCGCCTCATATGCCATACCTCCGGTCAGAGAACCATCGCCGATCACAGAGATAACGGTATAATCTTCATGTTTTAAATCTCTTGCTCTCACATAACCAAGTCCTGCAGAAATCGAAGTAGAGCTGTGTCCTGTATCAAATGCATCACACTGGCTTTCTTTTCTCTTCGGGAATCCGCTCATACCGCCGTAACTTCTTAAATCTTCAAATCCTTCTTTTCGTCCGGTCAGTAATTTATGTGTATAGGACTGGTGTCCAACGTCCCAGATAATCTTATCCTTTGGCAGATCACAGATCAGATGCAATGCCATCGTAAGCTCTACAACGCCAAGATTGGAAGCCAGATGTCCTCCTGTCTTGCTGACCTTCTCTACAAGGAATTCACGGATCTCTCCTGCAAGGCACTCCATTTCCTCGCTGTTTAGTTTTTTTATGTCATTTTCCTTTTGTATTCGTTCCAGCATACTGGTCCCCCTCTATTTTTTCCTGTGAATCAGCTCTATAAGCAATTCTTCCAGATATGGATTCTCATTCGGAAGTGTCTGAAGCAGGCTGATCGCCTCTTCCGATTTTTCTTCGACCACTTTCTTTGCATCGTCAATGCCAAGTAATGTTACATAAGTAGTCTTCTCATTCTTTTCATCACTATGTATCGGTTTGCCAAGTTCTTCCTGGGTGCTTATCACATCGAGAATATCATCTTGCACCTGGAATGCCAGTCCAACAAGGCTTGCAATACGCTCTACCGTCTTTACCTCTTCCTGGCTTGCTCCACCAAGAATTGCTCCGATCATCATAGCAGCTTCGATAAGTGCTCCGGTCTTTAATTCGTAGATCGTATCTAACACATCTTTTGAAACAGCATGCCCGGTCTCTTTTACATCGATGACCTGACCTCCAAGCATTCCGTAAATTCCGGCTTTCTCACCAAGTACGCGGATTGCATTTCCGATTGTCAGACTATCTTCCGGTTCCAGAACAAATGCTTTGACTGCTGTCTCAAATGCGTAATTCAACAAAGCGTCTCCCGCCAGAATCGCCATGTCTTCTCCGTATACAACATGCGTCGTCTTACGCCCTCTTCGATATTCATCATTATCCATTGCCGGAAGGTCATCATGTACAAGAGAATATGTATGAACCATCTCAATCGCTGCCATAAATGGCTCAATTACTTTTGAGTGACCGCCGAACAAAGTATAAGTCTCCTTCATCAACATCGGACGAAGTCTCTTTCCTCCGGCCAGAAGACTATATCCCATAGCTTCCATAATAATTTTCTGGTATCCCTTTTGCTTTGGCAGGTAATTCTGCAGAGAATCTTCAATCTCCCTGACTTTCTGCTCTTTTTGTACTTTAAAATCAAGATTCAAACTCATGTGTCTCTCCTTCACTATCCAATACAAGCATCTGCTTTTCGATTTTATCCATCTTGTCATTGCATGCCTTTAACATATCAATGCCTTGATGATACATCTGAAAAGAATCTTCCAGAGATACTTCCGGCTCCTCCATAGCCTGGATCAGTTTATCCAGTTCCTGAAACATCTCATCCAGTGTTTTTTCTTCCTTAGCCATGGCGCTCCTCCTTTACACTCTCTACTATCATCTGAATGGATCCATCTGTCACATATGCCGACAGATGATCACCACATCTGACCTGTTCGATACTTCGGACTGCTTTTTTGTCCACATCTTCAATATATGCATATCCCTGATTCAGTTTCTGAAGTGGGGATAATCCTTTCATCTGTTCCATATAAACTGCAAACCGGTGTCTATACTGCTCTACTTTGCGATGCAGCAACATATGCAGCTTTTCTTCTGTATCCGCCAGTCTCTGCCTATCTTCTTGAAGTTTATGCTCAGGGTGCAGATACTTTAACTTCGTCTCATACTTCTCGATTCGAAGTCTAGATACCTCCATTTTTCTTCGCAGATAGCCCTGTAACTGACTTCTTCTTACATCCACCTGTTCCTGTGTCTTCCAGTAATCATACACTGCCAATTCTGCTGCTGCAGAAGGAGTCGGTGCTCGAAGATCTGCCACATAATCTGCAATAGTCGTATCCGTCTCATGCCCTACCGCAGAAATCACCGGTGTCCGGCAGTAAAAAATTGCTCTTGCAACTTCTTCTTCGTTGAACGCCCACAAATCTTCAATGGATCCGCCGCCTCGTCCGACAATGATCACATCTATGTCATCCTGATCCAACATACGTATACCTTTTACAATGCTCTCTTTCGCGCCTTCTCCCTGCACAAGTGCCGGGTACAAAATAAGTTGTACAAAAGGATTTCTTCGTCTGGAAATGTTCATAATATCCCGGATTGCAGCTCCGGTCGGTGCTGTCACAACACCGATTCTTCGTGCATATGCAGGAATCGGCATCTTATATTCCGAAGCAAACATTCCCATCTCTTCCAACTCACGCTTAAGAGCCTGAAAACGCTCATAAAGAACACCTTCTCCGTCCAAACGGATTTCTCTTGCATATAACTGATAAGAACCTCCTCTTTCATAGACATTGACCTGTCCGAACACTACGATCTGCTGTCCCTCACACATACGAAAAGAGAGCCCGCCGCGCTGCCCGGCAAACATTACGCAGGCAATCGTTCCAGACTCATCTTTCAGTGAAAAATATATATGTCCTGAAGTATGGTATTTACAATTAGATACCTCGCCCTTCACATAGATACGGTTCAACATGTAATCCTGTGTAAACATGTTCTTGATGTAAGCATTCACCTGGCCTACCGTATATACATTCCGTGTCATTACACACCTCTATATTCAAGATTCGCCCGCGGGGCAACATGTAATGTTCTACTCAATCCCCCGTCAGGCGTATATCAGTCTGTTATTTATGACAGCCGGGCCAGCACACCATTGATAAATGCCGGGCCTTCATCACCACTGTATTTTTTTGCGAGCTCTACCGCTTCGTTGATTGCAACTCCTACCGGTACGTCCTCGTCATATTTCATCTCATAGACCGCAAGTCTTAAGATACTTAGATCCACCTTGTTCATGCGGCTTGTCTTCCAGCCTGTCACATGTTCATTGAGCATCTCATCAATCTCTTCAGATTTCAAGATGACGTTCAGAGCCTTGTCTCTGATATATGCCATGTCTTCCTCTTTTGGTTCCTGGTCAAGCTGTTCAAAATAAAGCTGCATCTGTTGCGGCATCTCCTGATCACTGTTAAATTCATAACTGAACACCATTCTGAAAATGTGTTCCCTCATCTCTGTTCTCTTCACTTATGCTTCCTCCGGCACATCAACTCCAGCTACACGGATATTCACGTCCGCAACCTCAAGTCCTGTCATATTTTCAATTGCAGCTTTTACCTTCTCCTGCACTTTTGCTGTAATATCTTTAATACTGTATCCATAGCTCATATTAAGAGCCAGTGTCACAGTCACGATGCCGTCCAGGACATCTACTTTTACACCTTTGGATAAAGATTTCATTCCAAGCTTTGCGATCAGCTCTCTTGTCGCATTCCCTGCCATAGAAGAAACACCTTCTACTTCCATAGCTGCAAGTCCTGCGATAATTGCTACAACTTCATCGGCAATCTTTACTTCGCCCAGATTCTCATCTGACTTTATTGTATAAGTTTTCTTTTCTTCTTTACTCATATCTACCAATCCTTTCGGTTTTTCTATACGTCCTTTTTAAGCATTTTACCACATTCGCATACATTTGCAAAGGTTCACGGTAAATATTTACAAACCTTATCGGGCAAATTCAGTCAGAACCAGTCCATCGTTACGCTCCTGGGTCATGCGGATACTCCACTCATTGACAAAAAGAAGAAGCGGACGGTCTTTTAAATCCTTCACTTTCTTCATATCAGAAGTACCTGAAAGTTTTGCAAGATCGAAGTCCTGCGGATTATCAATCCAGCGGATATACTCATATGGCAGATTCTCCAGTCTGATATCTACGTTATATTCATTCTCCAGACGATATTTTAAAACATCAAACTGCAAAACTCCTACAACTCCTACAATGATCTCTTCCATACCTGTATTAAATTCCTGGAATATCTGGATCGCACCCTCCTGCGCAATCTGATTAATTCCTTTGATGAACTGTTTACGTTTCATCGTATCGACCTGACGCACTCTTGCAAAATGTTCCGGTGCAAAAGTCGGGATTCCTTCATAACTGAACTTGTCAGAGGAGGTTGTCAATGTATCTCCGATTGAGAAAATCCCCGGATCAAAGACACCGATAATATCTCCACCGTAAGCTTTATCCACCATGTGGCGCTCACTGGCCATCATCTGCTGTGGCTGGGAAAGTCGTACCTTCTTGCCTCCCTGCATATGGAATACATCCATACCTGCCTCGAATTCTCCGGAACAGATACGCATAAATGCGATACGGTCACGGTGTGCTTTATTCATATTTGCCTGAATCTTAAATACAAATGCAGAAAAATCGCCTTCTTCCATCGGGTCAATCTCACCTTTATCAGACTTTCTTGGAAGCGGTGATGTAGTCATCTTAAGGAAATGCTTCAAGAATGTCTCTACTCCAAAGTTCGTCAGAGCAGATCCGAAGAATACCGGTGAAAGTTCTCCTTTACTTACCATCTCCTGATCCAGTTCTGCTCCGGCTCCATCCTGAAGTTCAATCTCTTCCTCCAGCTTTGCTTTCTGCTCTTCACTGATGAGTCCATTCAGGGAAGGATCGTCGATCGGCACAATCTGCACTTCTCCCTGTGTCGTACCCTTTCTTGTATCTGAGAATAATTCCACACTCTTCGTAGCACGGTCATAGACACCACGGAACTCCTTACCGGAGCCGATCGGCCAGTTGACCGGACAGGTCGCGATTCCCAGTTCATTTTCAATATCATCTAATAGTTCAAATGTATCCATCGCCTCACGGTCCATCTTATTGATAAATGTAAAAATCGGAATATGGCGCATCGTACATACTTTGAACAGCTTTCTTGTCTGTGCCTCAACACCCTTGGATGCATCAATGACCATGACCGCAGAATCTGCTGCCATCAGAGTACGGTATGTATCCTCTGAGAAGTCCTGATGTCCCGGTGTGTCCAGAATGTTGATACAATATCCTCCATAATTGAACTGCAATACAGAAGAAGTAACTGAAATACCTCTTTCTTTCTCAATTTCCATCCAGTCAGAAACTGCATGTTTTGATGTTGCTTTTCCCTTTACACTTCCTGCCTGATTGATTGCTCCTCCATATAGCAGAAACTTCTCAGTCAGAGTCGTCTTACCGGCATCCGGATGGGAAATGATCGCAAATGTTCGTCTTTTCTCAATCTGTTTCTTAACATCGTCCTTTATCTTTGACATATATTTGAATTCTCCTATCTAAACTGTCCCATCTTCACACTTCATATCTACATCATATTTTTTACATTTATTAAAGTTATGAACAAATGTGGACTTATCTCATGTTTCAATCAGCGACATACATTATAGCATAAGGAGACATTTTCCTCAACGAAAATTTGGCGGCTGTAGATAGCCGCCTTATCGCAAAGTAACAAGTCTGCGTAAATCGATTATTTTCCTTCTGCATATACTGGAGTGATTACAATATTCTGCGCTGCCACGCCTGTTTTCCTTGTTACAATGTCTTCAATCTGAGCCCGGTTTGCTTCCGTCAGTTCTGATGCATTGACAACAACGTCTGCAGAGTCCTCTGAAATACTGACTACAGAATCAAGAAAGCCTTTTGACGCCAGCATTGTCTCTGCTGCCGTTTCTTTTTCTGCAATCTCTGTCATGGCTACCATCTGCGCCACAGCGTCCTGCTTCTGGGCATCACTTAAAGAGTCACTGTCAATGATGCTCTGAAGCGTCTCCTTGTTCTTGGCACGCACCTGTTCTCTTGTGACCTTCGCCTGTGCAGCCACTGCCTGAGCATCCCCTGAAGTTAAGACCGCTTCGCCTGGATTGCCATCTACTTCGCCTTCATCGCCGTCCTGGCTTTTGATATCCCCGGAAGCACTGGCAACATCTTCATCAGAAATATCCAGAAGTTCTTTATTCGCAAGGTCACTGCCTGCCTCCTTCGTATTCTGAGATCCCGGTAATAATCTTCCGGAATAATTCAGATATCCTGCTGCTGCGATCATCACTGCAAGAGCCGCAATGATCAATTGATTCTTTTTTAAGATTCGCTTCACTTACTTCACCCTCCCGCCTTTCATTATTCTAATCTTATGCGTGTCTATCTCAAATAATGCCTGCACAGCTTCAGTAATATTTTTTACGACTACTGCATCGTCTCCGCCCGGCGCAATCACAATCACACCTTGTGCTTGAGGGGAAAGCTCCTTGCTGACATAAGGCTCCTGTACACCGGAAGTGCTGCTTCCACTATTATAGACTGTCGTCTCCTGTGTATCATGGCTGCTCGTTGTCCTGCTGCCTCCCTGACTGTCCTGCTCGGACACATTTTCCTCATTGGACTTTCTGTCCTTTTCAACCACCTTTTCACCATCAGACTTCCAGGTAATCATCACCTGCACCTGTCCCGCCCCGTCAATCTGGGAGAGAATCCGTTCCAGTCGTTCTTCCATATAAGCTGTATACTCACTCTGCTTTGTCGTTCCGACACTGCTTTTTGACGAATTGGCCAGTGTTTTCTTAGTTCCAGTATTTCTGTCTTTCTTAGTTCCGGCAGGAATTGAAATCACGAGTAAAAGAATTCCCACCAAAAACACGATAAGAAGCTGATCTTTTTTTACCTTTCCATGCTTTAAATGTTCAAACACCTTACGGATTTTCACTGCCGTGTCCGATTCGGATTTCCTCCACCTGGATTCCACCGGGCTCTCCCCCTTCCACGTTTTCACTTAGCTCATCTTCTGCGTTTCTGTTATCCTGAGATTTCATCACAGATTCCAATCCGGAGGTATTCTTTAACATCTCCTCTACCTGTGTCTCCATTGCATCATACTGATCTTGAAACTGAACAAATAGATCATCTGAAGTAAAGAATTTTATCACAGGCGATGCTATCAGAATGATCAGCACCAGTCCTGTAAAAAAATGAATGTACTTGCGGTCTTTCTCTCCTGGGACAAGCTGTAATACTGCCGTCATAAAAATCAGATATCCAGCCAGTTTCCACACCCAGTCATAACATTCCTGAACCACTTGTTTCTCCTTCCTGTTTCTGTCTTATGTCTTTTCACAGTTTCATTTTGCTGTAAAGCTTTTATGTTGTCCCAGTAGATGCCGCCACCAGTATAATTGTAATAAGGAACAACATTCCTACTGTAAACACTGCCCGGATCAAAAGCCTCATACCTTCTCCTACAGTCTCCATACATCCAATAATCCGGACATCTGATACCGGCTGCATCAGAGCTGCCGCCAGTTTATAAAGAAGTGCGATTGCCCCTATCTGTACAATCGGCATCAGGCAAAGAGCAAAACAGATAATTGCTCCCACTACACCTATTCCATTTTTCACAAGCACTGCCGAAGCAAAAATCACCTCTGTCACACCGCCAATCGCATCTCCGATTCCAGGTATTGCCTCAGTGCCCCTCGTCAACGCACTTCTCTTGACTGTATCCATAGCAGGACTTAAAAGGCTCTGCACCAGATTCAGCCCCACTACACCTGCCAGAATTGTCTTCATAATCCACACAAGTACAGTCTTTATCAACTCTGCCAGTTTGCTCAGATACGATTCCTTCGTCAAATAATTCAGCATACTTACTAAAATATAAATATGAATTGCCGGGAGCACCACATACTCCAGAAACATCTCTACCAGATATACAAGAAAAAGCGTCAGGCTGTAAAAAGAAATTGCAGTCACACTCCCTTTTGCGACTGCCACCGCCGGAAAATAAATAGGACCAAATACTGTCATGAACTGTATCAGATTGCTGATTCCTGCCTCCACCCAGTCCATGATGATCTGGCAGGAATTCAGACAAAGTGCCACAATCAGAAGATACATCACGTAAAAGCCGGTGTCTGCTGCCTGACCATTTCCAAATGCCCGGGCAAAATTCGTAAATACTGCCGTCATAATCGCCAGCATGAGAATATGTATCAGGTTCTGCCTGCTGCTCGCAAATGCATAGGAGAACTGTTCTTTAACAAGCTGCTTCAATAATTGAGCTGAAAATGTAATATCACCGGACAGAACTCCTATAAGTATTTCTTTAAAATCCAGCCTTTCCTTGGGAAAAAGTTCTTTTAATGTCTCATCAATTTCGCCGTAGTCGTACTGATCTGCAAACTGCCAGACAACACTTGAAGTCAGTGCAGTTTCATCGTTTATACCTGATTGCGGCTGTGATGCATAAACATTTCTCCCAATAAGTAACTCCATACAGAAGCACAAAAAAAGCATCCCTAATCCCACAAATCTCCGACACATAAATCTCCGGGAATTTTTCGTGAATTTTTCCATGTCCGATATTTTTCTTATCAACATACGCTCTACCCCAGAAACCCTCGTACAACCTCCAGAAGTGTCATAAGAATCGGAATACACAAAACCATGATCCCAAGCCTTGCAAATATTTCAATCTGAAGTGCAACTGACTGATATCCTGCATCTTTACAGATTGCAGACACAAGTTCCGACACATAAGTAATTCCAAGCATTTTCAATAAAATTGCGACATATGCATAATCTAAATCCAAATCCTCTTCCAACTTATCAAATGCATGGATCAATATTTCCAGATATCCCAAAATTCCGCCAAAAATTAAAATTCCCAATACAACACTTATATAAGTGCTATATTCTGTTTTCCCATTTTTAAACTGAACTGCCAGAAGAACTCCGGCAACTGCGAGAACCCCTACTTTCAAAATACTCATGTAAGATGCCGCCTTTCCTTTTCGCGCTCACTGCTCTTTTACAGTGTAAACAATCTTTGGATCGATTCAAAAAGTTCATATATGTAAGGTACAATCCAAAATAATACAAGAATCAGGCCTGCAAGGCTTGTCAGAAATGCCTGTTCCTCTCTCCCACTGTGTTTGAGCACCTGACTTATAACAGACACAAGAATTCCAACTGCTGCAATTTTGAAGATTAAATTGACACTCATAGTTACCTCCTGATTCACATTCGCAGCTCATGGTTTTTCATTTACAACTAAATATTCCTTTGTTATATCAAGAATATGGTAATCAATATGCCTGCACTTGCTCCTAGACAAATTCGCACTTTCATTCGCATTTGAATATCTTTTCTCATCTCGTCCATCTGTAATTCTATTTGTTTCAAATAACGTTCCATGGACCAGATCTGCATCTGCCGATCGGCTCCTCCAAGATTTCTGCCCAGCATTTTTAAATGGTTTAAAGCTTCCATACCAAGTCCGCTTTCCTTCAAAAAACCATTGACATTATCCTCCCATATTTCAGAAAATGTCTTTCCATCTCTTCTTTCCATCTGTATTTTCATTCCAAGCAGCCAATTTCGATATGGTGCATCCATTTTTTTCGAAAGACATTCGAACATTTCTCCAAATTCCGAGCCCGCATAACTTAATTCATTTTTCATCATTCCAATCAAATGATATATTTTTCCTAACGCCTGATAGGAGTGTTTCACTTCTTCTGCTTTCCAGATTCCAATCCCGGTCATAGAACTTACTATAAAAAGACTTCCAAGAAACTTTAACATATAGCAGTTTTTTCCTCCTGATCCTGATACAGAAGCGAACCTCTCTCATCATAAATTTCCTGAATCGTTCCTATCTGTGGCTCATTTCCAAGTAATACATAACGTTCAAATCTTTTTTCCCGTATCAGCCGATCAAATACTGGTTTCTTTTGTAGTTCCTCCATAGAATCTGCGTGAGCTGTTGCAAGCATACGGCAGCCGCAATGCATTGCATATTCAATAGCATGTACATCTTCACTCCCTCCAATTTCATCAACTGCAATGACTTCGGGACGCATCGAACGAATCAGCATGATCATTCCCTCAGCCTTTGGACACCCATCCAGTACATCTGTACGGATTCCCAGATGATTCTGTGCCACACCTCTGTAACAGCCGGCAATCTCTGAACGTTCATCGACAACACCGACAGACATTCCCTTAATAAACTCATTGCCTTCTGAAATTTGTCGTATCAGATCCCGAAGTAGTGTCGTCTTTCCACAACCTGGAGGCGAGACAAGAAGTGTATGATATAATCGCCTGTGGAAAGTAATATAAGGCAATAGTCCATCTGCACATCCAAGTATTTCATGTGACATTCTCACATTGATTGATGAAATGTATTTTAAATTTTTCACCTTTCCGTTTTCCATTATAGCCTGTCCTGACAGTCCCACTCTATGCCCTCCTTCAATTGTAATATATCCCTGACTCATCTCACGTTCATAAGAGTACAGTGAATATCCACTGATGTAATCTAACATTTCCCGTATTTCATCTTTTGTGATGTAATACGGCCTGCCGTCCGCCTCAGGAATCACTTCATTTCCTCTGTACAGCAAAATCAAAGGTTTTCCGACCCGAAGCCTGATTTCCTGAATACTCTGGAAATCAATATTCTCTCTCTTAAGAACCTCCCTGAGCTGATGCGGCAAAATGGTTAAAATAACTTCTTCTTTCATGATTTCTCACCTCTTACTCTCAATATATGTAAATGGACAGGATTTATGACTGGTTTTTTTCACTAAGAAAGGATACCCTGTCTTCCAGAGTACCCTTAACCGTTGCCCGACACGAAGTATCATCTTAATAAGAATAAAACCATTCTGTACTTGCATCTGTAAATGGAAATATTGCATCTCCACTTCCTTCTGTTACAAGCATTTCTCCATAATTTACCATTGTATAAAACTCTCCCTCCCGTATACCATCAGGAGTGTACAATACATAATGTACAACGAGTTCTCCATTTCTGAACTGGTCTGTTACCTCAAAAGTTCCCGACCAACATTCTAAATCATGTCCCCCCATTTGACCATACTGGAATTCAAAATATTGATAATCTCCAAAATACATTCCGTATGTAATATTCTGTCCGGACTGATTTTTCAATTCTGTTGATATCCATTGCCCGATCAGTCCAGGTTCTTCTCCTGCAGCCTCTAAAGGGGCACCATAACCTTCCGGATCACCGCATCCTCCGCATTCTCCGCCTTCATTCCAGACTTGTATCTCCAGATTATCATAAAGCGTGAAATCATAGATTTCCATCCCATCCAGATTATATGCATACAATGCCCCATCCATGAGACTTAATGATGGGGAGTAAGAAAATGTCTCTGTCCCTTTTGTCAACGTGATGACAACATTGTAACTCAGCTCACTGAGATTACACTTAAGTATCACAGGAGCTGCCTTTTGGCTTATGTACAATGTATCCCGGACCATTGCATTTGCATTTTCATCCCAATCAAAAGACTCAACCTTCATAGCATACTGAGTACTTTGCGGAACAATTGCATATACTTCTTCCCCGTTATAGGAAATGTAATTTTCTTTTTGGACATCTGCCAAAAAAGAATATTGTTCTTCATATTTTCCATTCTTCAACAGCGTCCGGACTTGATCCCGAAATGGACTGTTATCATCTGCATATCCAAGGTATGCGGCTGCCATTGGCATGCGGCTTCTCCTTAGATTCTTCTGAAGGTTTTGGAGTGACTGTTCGGATTTTGAAAGATCTTTGTTATCCGCTTTCACAGTTTCCTTTTTTTCCTGCTGGCTTTCCTGACGATTTTCCCGCTTCCTTTCCTGATTTTTTTGTTTTCCATTACAACCAGAAAACGCCATTACCAGCACTAAGACTATAGAGATAAGCAATCTTATTTTTCTTTTATATAATCTCTCGTTCACTCTGTCACCTTCTTTCGTCCTTACTAAAAGCTTCCGCTCTTTCCTCCGTGAGAAGTTCCTGATGATCCATTATGGACCGAACTGCCACCTCCGGAAGAATTAGAATTGTTATTTTGAATCACCCGCGTAGTCACAGTTCTGTTCACGAACCGATCAGAATTCATCGTCAGTCTGAGACTTCCTGGTTTTGTATATTCCTGAGCTGCCACCTGCTTTTTCACAGATTTAAGTTTTGCTTTTTTTACATTTCCCCAAATCAATGCAATTAAAATTCCAATCGCCAGATCACCAAATATCCAAAACGGTGAGACACTTCCTTTTGGCATATGTCCTGAATCATATGGTTTACCTTTCTCTGCCTGATTCAGGAATTTATCACTTAACCTGGCAAATGTAGTAAAAGCTTTGTTATACTTTTCATCACTAAGATAAGTGATAAATGTTTCACCGATATAATCAAGTCCTGCATCGGTAAACGCATCGATTGCATCTCCGGTCGTACACATATTCCACTGCCGTTCTTTCATGCTGACCATCAGCATAATTCCGCTTTTTTTCTCACCTTGCCCATATCCCATCGAATCATAGAAATCCTCTGTAAATGATTCGATATCCTGGCCGTTTGTAGTATTGGCCACTGCAATCACAACGTCACAATGATGTTCTTTGCTGATTTTATCCAGTTTTTTCTCAAGCTTTTGAGCCTGACTACTACTCAAAAGTCCTGCGTCATCCAAATATCTCGGATAGTTTTCATCTTCTGCCATTACCGGAACAGACATACTCAATACCAAAAGGAAAGAAAGAATCACACCGAATATTTTTTTCTTTTCAGAACTCATTTTCATCTTTGATCCCTCCTTCTATATCAATGTCACGATCCACATGACAGCATAAATAATTGCTCCAAGGATCACTCCTCTAAGTCCTACAAATTTCCAGAAAGCACCTTGATCTGCCGGAAGATCTCCAACCATCTTTCCCGTCTGTCCATTCATGGCAAATGTATATTTTTCTCCTTTCCAGGTCGTATTTAAAACCCAGACAGGATACATTGCATACCAGTACTGCGCACTCATAATATTAATCTGACGATTTGTAGTAGTAACTGTCTGATACCCTTTTACAGTCTCTCTAAGAGCATCTTCCGCACTTTGCCGGATCCGATTGGTTGCACGCCCCATACATTCTTCCATATTCACATCATATCGGTCTGCCACATATCCGGCAAGATACGGTGTCTGAAATGGCACAGCATCTTTAAAATCATATGGTTCGATTGCTTCCATAAGTGCATCGTCCATTTTTCTTGAACAATCCGTTGGAACATGTTCAAATTCAATGCCGCCGGCTCTGTCCACATGATAATATTCATGCTCCGTATGTTCTTTATTTCCCTGTCTCCAGGTTCGTATCCGCTCTGCATTGTATGTCATATATGCCTGTGCATCTACATCGAACAGCCAGAATGGAACATAGACACCTACAATCTCATCAATGTGATTTTCAAAGCTGAATACTTTTGGAAGAAATGATTTCTTTTCTAAATGTTTATAGTAAGCTGCTTTTGCAGCCTTTTTATCCAGCTTAAACGGAATGATATAATCCGGCCTCAATTCTCCTTCAAACTGGCCTTTTAGAACAACACGATTTCCACAGAACGGACATGTCGTAGCTCCTGTTGTTTTATCTGCTGTAATTTCACCGCCACAGGACTGACAAGAATAAACTGCCATGCCAGAAATTTCATCTTCTTTCCATTGTGCTCCATTACCAGCTTCCCAGCGTGTTTCCTCTGGATTTTTCTTCTGTTCCTGTTCGAATTCTTCAATAGATACTTCTGTGTCGCAAAATGGACATTTCATCTTTTGAGATCCGCTATCAAACTCCATAGCTCCTCCACATGCAGGGCATTTATATTCTCTTAAATCAGACATCCTCTCAACTCCTTTCCTTAATTAGTTATAAAGCCTTCTGCTTACTGCATGTCATTCTCATCAAATGGATCTCCGCACTCTGGACAGAATCTTGGTGGATTCTTTGGATCTTCAGGCTCCCAGCCACATTTATCACAGCGATATAATGGTTCTCCTGCCGGTTTTGGTTTTCCACACTCCATACAGAATTTCCCCTTATTCACAGTTCCACAACTACAAGTCCAGCCATCTGCCGGTTTTGGTTTTCCGCACTCTATGCAGAATTTTCCGGTATTTACTTTTCCACAAGCGCACGTCCAGCCAGTCGCTGTTTCTGTCGTCTGTGTGTTCTGTGCCATTTCCTGCTGTTTTATCTGTTGTTGCTGCATCTGTTGTTCACGCATCTGCTGTTCCTGCATCTGTTGTTGCTGCATCTGTTGTTGTGCTGCTCCCTGGTTATAGAGTCCTTGAAGATTCATGCCACCCATACCGCCTCCGGCCATGTTCATACCCATAAATCCCATCATCGCACCATTAGGATTACCGGCAGCAGTCTTCATTGCCTCTGCCTGAGCCATTCCAAGAGTAGCTGCCATCATATTCGGATCGCGATACATCGATGCATTCTGTGCCTGTTTGATTGCCTCTGCATCTTCTTCTTTCAATGTAACTGGATTAAATGCTACAGATACAATTGAAATTCCTCTAAGTTCTGACCATTTTTTCGTCAGCACCTCATTCATCGCATCTCCAATTTCCATAGAATGTGCCGGAATCTGACTTGGACGTATCTCCAGTTCAGCTATCTTCGCAAATGCCGGTTGAAGAGCATTGATAAATTCTGTGCGAAGCTGTGTGTCAATCTCACTTCTTTCAAATCGGTCTGATACATTTCCGCCTAAATTCGTATAGAACAAAAGTGGATTTGTGATACGATAGGAATAAATTCCATTACAGCGTATTTCAACATCTTTATCCAGGTTGATTTTTTGATCGACTACACGGAACCAGACTGGATTTGCTGTACCAAATTTATTGTCTGTAATTTCTTTCGTATTAAAATAATAGACTCTCTGATCTTTACCCGTGTCACCACCGTATGTAAATCTTTTTCCAATTGTCATAAATGTTGATTTAATACTGTCACTTAAATTTCCGGCAAAAATACTTGGTTCGGAAGATGTATCATATGTATATTCTCCTGGCTCTGCACAAACTTCCACAACTTTACCCTGTTCTACAATCATCATACACTGTCCATTTGCTACTGCAATTCCGGAACCGTTACTAATAATGTTGTCACTTTCTTTTGTATTGGAAGATCTTGCTCCTGTACGTTTCTGACCTTTGATCATCAATGTATCCTGATCCAACGCATCACAATAGAAAAATTCTTTCCATTGATCCGCCATAACACCGCCTGCTGCTCCCATTGCCGCTTTAATAAGTCCCATATTTTTAACTCCTTTCGCATCTGATATCACACTCAGGCGGAACCCACCACAAGATGTGCTCCACCTGACTTATTTTCACCTATTTCACCTTATTCAAGAATGCTTTCGGCATACTTTGTTTCTTGATTAATCTCTGGCAAAATGAACTGTGACTCCACTGACTTCATAGGTCAACGTATTGTCATCTAATTTCTGGAATTCCATCTCATCTTCTATTGAAATACCATTCTCTGTTTCATCCCATTTACCAGTTGTTTCATCACCATTTACATTTAATTTTACTTTTCCGTTATCCTGTAGTGTAAAATGAAATTCATCAAATACGGTGTCTACTCCAACTTCTATTCCGGCATATTCAGCCTTTGTTGCTTTCCACTTTCCGAGATATTCACTTCCGGACATATCTTTTCCGCCACATCCGAAAAGCATCATAGCGGCTGTGATCACAGCAATTAAGACCGCCAATTTTTTTCTCATAATAAATTCACCCTTTCCTCTTATGTGTTCTTAGATTACTTATTTATTTTTTCCGTCTGCAAAAAATGGCTGGAGCAGCGCTGCAACATTTGCGATCGGCATTGTCTGAAGAATAATCTTACCTGGTCCTCTCACTACAGTATTAAATAATCCTTCACCACCAAGGAACATATTTTTCATTCCTTCGACTTTAACAATGTCCATTATACAAGTCTCTTCCATTGCAGCCAGGTAACCTGTATCAACAATCATTTCCTGTCCTGGAGCAAGATTATATTCTACTCCGTAACCATCAATTTCAATAAATGCTGTTCCTTGTCCGGTTAATTTCTGCATGATGAATCCTTCACCACCAAACAATCCTTTTCCAAGTTTTTTCTGCATGTAAACAGAAAGTTCTACGCCCTCCTCCGCTGCAAGAAATGCTTTTTTCTGAACGATCATGCTCTTTCCTGGTCCAATCTCTAATGCATTGACAGAACCTGGAAAGCTGGAAGCAAATGCAATCATTCCATCGCCGCCCTGCGCGCTGTAACGATTCTGAAATGCATTTTCTCCTGAAAATGCTCTTCCAAGCATCTTCTTCATTCCTCCGCCGACTGTCTCCATTTTCATATTCGGGCTCATCCAGCTCATACTTCCGGATTCTGTGATCATACCTTCTCCTGACTGTAAATAACAAATAACGACTGGTAAATTTTCTCCTGTGATTTCATACCTCATATAATTTTCCTCCTTATAAAATATTTCTAATTAATTTTGCTCTAATTTAAAATCCGCTCAATCTGTAAAGTAATAATTCAGTAGCTGAATCATCATCTCGATCTTGTGTCAATGCAACCAATATACTTCCATCGTCCTGTTTAGCTGCACCTGCAATCCATGCATATCTAGCTCCAAACAGATCCGGTGCTTCTACTGAGCCAAGTACACTTGCATCCGGTCCCCAGATATAGAGATCTCGCATATTCGCATCAATTCCAAAGAAACCTTCTGGAATTTCCATGATCTGTGATACATATGCAAGCCAATCATCACCATCTTTTCCCTTTTCTCCGAAGGTCAGTAAGTGATTTCCTTCCATATCATATGCTTTTAAAATATAGGCATCTAATTCCTCACTGCGTCCTCCGATATATGCATAGTTCTCACTGATCAGTGCTGTGCTTATAATATCGTACTCCTGCGGCATCCAGTCCTGTGCTGTTGCTGTTCCATCTGCTACTACAATCTTTTTTATATCAAAGAGAGCAGATATACCAACATTTCCACTTCTTTGCATTTTTACAGGTCCAATGTCCTTTGCCAGCTCTTCTATGTTTCCGTCCTTAATTCTCAAGAATGCATTATTGCTAAGCTTACTGGAAACATATAAGTTCCCTGTTTCATCTGCTGTGATCTCTGAATACCCATCACCAATTGGAATATCTTTTACAAATGTAACTGCATCATTTGCATACTGATATTCTTTTAACTTGCCATCTGCGAGTATCCATACCCGGTCACCTGCTGCAGCTACACGTCCACTGAAAATATCATCTACAATATATGGACTTTCAAATGGAATCCACTGACAATGTACTGTAACCGGTCCCATTGTCACATCACGTACGGCTTCTGTCGTAAATGGTGTTCCTTCTTCTGGTGAAAGTTTTACTTCCTCTTCTTCATCTTCTTTTTCTTCCGACTCTTCTTTTTCAACTTTCACCTTGGCTTCATCAGATTTCTTTTTTTCTTTCTTATCTTTTCCGCCACACGCACTAAATAATAAAAGTACACATAAGACAGAAAGAATAATTCCTAATGCTCTCTTTTTCATTTTGATCATCTCCTTTTTCTTCTTTTCAAATCTTTGAGCTATGTGATTTTCTGGTTTTATCTTATATGTTTTTTTTATTATTTTCTATTCACCCACGGCTACTTAATGGCCTGTTTTCGTTAATGGTATACCAGGTATACCATTATTTTTCCCTTATAATACAAGCTTTCTCTTCATGTCGATCACAACATAATTCTTTTTACCTAAAACTAAAAAAGGTCCACCGGACCTTTTTGTCGTATGCTTGGCAACAGAAAAACCGGGCAAAAGGCTTTCGCCCTCTGCTCGGTTTCCATCACTTAATCCTGTAATCATCTTATCGTTCCAGCTCACTGATCCGTCCGCATCTCTCAAACAGATCCAGATATAACATCAGTTCATTGTAAGATGAAACTTTTAATTTTTCATAGATATTTCTATTATGTTTTTTTACCGTACTCATACTAATAAATGCAATTTCAGGAATCTGTGCAATCTCGTATCCTTCCATATAGTAATGAAAAATTATATACTCTGTTTTTGTCAAAGTACATACTCCCAGTGCAAATCTAGTAAACAATTCTTCAATATTCGGTGGCAGTGACTGTGTATGGATCTTTTCATTTTTCTTCTGTTCACCAGTGAATCGCAATAATTCTTCTAACTCTTCAATACCCGATTCATTTCTTAAAAGTTCTTTATTCCCCACAATGTCAGAAAATCCCCGAAGTATAGGCTTAACAAACCTCTGTGACAAATGATTTGCAAGGAAAAACATCACAACTAAAAAACCTATTCCGGCTAACATCATATAATTTCGGTTCCGCCAGACAGAAGCTTGCCATTTATCTTTCGGAAGAAGTACTGCAACTACCCACCGATCTTCTTTTTCTCCCGGAATCTGTATTTCCTTCTGCAGACCTATAAACTCTCCTTGACCGGAAAAATATTCATTGTAATATTTCTTATGATTGATTTTTAAATCTTCAACTGACTGAAGCCAAGTTCCATCGGTAGAACCTGTCATACCTTTCTGCACTTCCAATATCTGATCGCTGACTGGTGCAAGTATCGTAACCATAGAGCCGTATTTGCTGTCTACAGCTGTGTAATTCTGATTAAAATACATGGAATTCAGTTCCACTCCACATTGTCCATATATGTCTCCTGAATTTCCAATGATCGGGACACACAAGAGCATGACATCTTCCCACGTTCCGGTCAATGACGTCTTCTCACTCCAGAAATATGACATTCCTTTTCGTTTTTTTTCATCTACCAATGTGTGATATCCCGGCATTACATCCGTATTAAACTCCAAATTCCATCGATTATGTAATTCCAGTTCTTTTTCGCGTGCAATATCCGGACTGCCACGGAACAAAATGGTCTCCGCCATTAAATTTCCAGTATTGGTAACATTTTTTAATCTTAGATAAAGTCCGCTTCTTGACTTTTCACTCCCGGATATTTTCGTATTGACTGTAGCATCCAATACTGCATATACACCGCTCGGACGACAGATTTGAATTGTCGTATTCATTTCCGGATATATCTGTCTCTGTAATTCAATCAGTGCTTCCTGGTCATCATTATAATCTGTAAGTTTCTTTGCATTATTTTTCAATTGATTATCTATATTCTGACTGATCTGTCCGGAAAGAGAAAGTCCATATCCTGTATATTGTTCAAGATCTTCCTGCATCTGTGCTGTACTGGAATCCAACTGCATCTGTAATACATCTTGTATCTGTTTATGCGTTCCAAACAGATTTCTTGTCAGGACAAGCAGCAGACACACTATTCCAAGACCTGCCATGACCATGGTGCATAAGTACAGCATCAGTTTTTTTCGCATTGGAATATTCTTTTTTCTTGCCAGATAGATAATCTGGCCAAATTCTTTTATTTTCTTTATCATTTCTTACCCATACTCTATCTTATTATTCCATCGAATCACTAAATTCCTGAAATGTATCCCATACTAATGTTTCTATATCTGCCTCGTTATTCATATATCTTTTTCTTGCAGATGTTAATTTCATTCTGATATTTTTTTCGAATTTCATTTCCGAGTCAAGATAACTATCCATTTGAGGTGCGCAATAAAATGTATATTCATTTTGTGTATCTATGAATGCCTGATACAGACTTTTATATTTTTCATTTGTAAGATTATTTATTGCTTCCGGTAATAATTCGAATGCCTTTTCCGTCACTGGCATATATCCCACGCTTGTAACAAATTGAACATTCTTTTCTGGTTCAGTCAGCCATTTTACAAATTTTGCTGCTGCCTCTTCTCTTTCTGGATCAGACTTTGTAAGGCAGATTCCTGCACCTCTTTGCATAACAAGCTTGCCTCCATTTTTGAAGACCGGAACTGGTCTGGCAATAATTTCAATTGGCTCAGAACGATTATCGGAGTAAGTTACAATATCTTCATAATATAATACACTGGCTGAAGATGCTACACTGACAATGGACTCACCTGTTCTAAGAGGCTCTGTTGCATACCCTTCATTTAACCAGATTCCACCTTCTATAGCCGCCCTTGCATAAGGCTCCCATACTTGCCCAAACTCGCTAGTATCATAGACGATTTTGTCCCCATTAAAAAAATCTGTCCCCAGTGACTCTACTCCTACTTGAAAATAATTAAAATGATAATCATGAACAAACATGCTCTTTCCATCACCTTCTACATCAGGAGTCTGAGCATCTGACCATTCATAATAGGTATCTGACAAGTCAAAAAGATCTTCCCAAGTGGTAAGCTGTTCCATAGAAGCTCCGGTATCTGCTGAAAAACGATCAAATATCGTCTTGTTAACAAATAAGATTTCTGTAGATTTAGCAACCGGAAATACGAGGAGGCGACCGTCAATTTCACCTTCTTTAAGAAACTCCGGTATAAAATCTTTCAACTCGTTTTCTGAAAAATAATCATGATAATCTGCCAATATACCGGAATCATTCATAGCTAGCACTGTTTTGGGATATGAGATAAAAAGATCTGGTAATTTTGCCGCTCCCGGATCTTTATTCGCTGCTTTTAGTACTTCTTCATGGATTGTATTTGTATTAGATACCATCCCTACCTGGATTTTTATACCTTCTTTTTTTCCTTCCGTCCCATTAAATTCATCGATCAGATCATTTAACGGAGAATCTGTCTGTCCTCCATATACATGCCAGATAGTCAATGTGATTGGTTCTTTGCGGCTCTGACTTTTTCCACACCCGGTCATCGTTGACAGAATTGCTACAATAATAACCACACTGATAACTTTTCTTTTGATTTTTTCTTCTGTAGATCTCATTCTCGTCCCCCTTTTAAGCGAAAACTCTCTCTTAAATATCATATCAATTAATCAAAAGAAAGACATGAACCAAAAGATCTATTTTTATATCTTTATTGCAATTCCACTAATTCTTGCTTCTATTGCAAGCTCTGTGCGGCTTTCACAGCCTGTCTTTTCCAACATTCGATGGATGTGATTTTTCACAGTACTTTCCGAAATCACCAGTTTTTCAGCGATCGCAGCATTCGAAGCACCAGTGGTCATCAATCGCAGTACTTCCATTTCCCGTTCTGTAAATTCATGACTTGTGGCCATCCCTACCTTAACTTGTGGTACCTTATCCGGATAAACAGATTCTCCACTCATCGTTCTGTCCATTACCTGCAGGATAGTTTCTTTCGATGCTTCTTTATACCAGAAGCTATCGATTCCAATCTCTCTTGCCCTTGTAAGCCAAGATGTTTCCGGCATAGATGTTACAGCAATAATCTTCACTTCTGGTCTGATTTTTTTTATCTCACAGGCGGCTGACAGTCCATTCGAACCATCTGACATAAGAATGTCCATCAGAATTAAATCAACTGGATTTCCTTTCAGTGCTTTTGTGGCCAATGCTGCTGAATCTACCTGCATTACAAGTTTATATTTTTCACTGGATTTTATGTACATTTCAAATAACTGCCTGGCTATATACTGATCATCTACGATCATTACTTTTACTTTCTCCATACTTTCTCCTTTTTTAAGGTCACATAAATTGCAAAAATCGGGAAACTTTCAATGCGAAACTCTCCATCTATTGATTCTACCATCATCCTGAGATTGCGAAGTCCGCCCTTTTCTTCTATTTTCTGTTTGGGTATCTCTCCATCATTGTGCAGACATATCTGCACATCTTCTCCGGAATTGTCTATTTCAATGTAAAGATAATGTCCTCCGGCATGCTTGATCATATTATTCAGGCTTTCTCTTAAAAGTGCATATATAACCCGCTGTTCTTTTTCTGTCTGTGGAAGCTCTCCTTCAAAAATAATTTCCACATCCATTAAATCTGCAATTTTTTTCAATTCCTCAAATGACTTCTTGTTTTCTTTTTCTCCTGCCTCATAAGTCATCGAATTTACAACGTATTTCCACATTGCAAGAAGTTCCTTGCGCCTCTTGGAATTCTCAGGTTCTTCCAGATAAGTCCGAAGTGCAAGAAGAACGCGTCCGAGATCATCATGTACTTTCATCTTTGCTTCCAACATTTCTTTCTGCCGCGTAACGGTTTCTACTTCTTCATTAAATTTCATGAGCCTTCTATTGATATCATTCAACTTAGTATTTCTATCCTTCAGCTCCCGATTCAGCTGGTACTGCTCTGCGATATCGTATGCTATAATTTCCTGATACGAAGTATCTTTCATGGACACTTCTTTTTTCAAAAAGTTCCATACTTTTGTGTCTGAAAATCGAAGAAGCAAAGACGGCTCATTCCTTATGACTTCTGCTTTCTCTGAAGTTTGAATGTTCTGTAAATCTTCCCAGAAATCATTCGCATTCATAATCTCTGTTTGAAATAAATATCCGCAAATCTCATTCATTTGTATGTTTACCAGAATTGGCTGTCCCTCTATAGATGCATAGCAGATTCCATCCATTCTTGCATCGAGTGTTGCCTTTACAGACCGAGCCGTCAGATATTCCGGAGTATTTTTTTCTTTTTTCCATAGTAAATATTCTACTCCATACAAAAGTGCAAGTAGTAAAACACCATATGAAAATGGTATCTTTTCAAGAATTCTACCTGGCACAGATTCAGTCATATGTCCACCTCTTGCAAGATCAGCAAGTCCTTGCATTAATATTGTTGAAAAAATGAGTATACCGACTGCCAGTGACAACAAGTACCATCTTCTTTTTCTTTCAATCATATTCAAAAAGGCAGAAATTTCCCAAATTGTAATTATAGTAATAATGATTCCCAATATAATCTGACTTTCTTTTGACAATTCAGTAAATGAACGTTTCATAATATCCATGATTACTGTTTTCATGAAACATCACCTCCTAAAAGCGGTAATGTTCCCCGGATATATAACGTATCTTCTTCCGAAAATGTCTCAAAGGTTCCATTACATTTTTCAAATTTTTTCTGTATTTCCAATAAATTCCGGGTACTTTTTACCCGGTCAAGTTCTATTTTTATTGAAAGAACATCTTTCATATCCAGCAGAACCATTACTGCTCTTGTTTTTTGAAGGACACTCTCTATAATCTTTTCAAAAGACTCATATACCAAAATTGCATCTTTTCCGTAAAGGAATCCTTCTCCTTTTTTCTCTCCATAAGCCTTGATTCCATATAACCGCATATATTCCAATGATTCAGATAATGCAAGCCATAATTCTCCAACATTCAAGACTCCTGACTGCCTAGACATAATCAACAGATTTGAACACCGTTTTATATATACATTCAAAACTCCTCCATAGCAAAGTTTCTCTCTAATGTCCTGATCATTCTGCTCTAAGGAATCCAAAAGCTCATTTAATTCCTTTAGCTGCGGTGACACCTCTCTGGCAATTTCATTATATAACTGATTCTTTTCTTCCACCTTGATTTTCTTTTCAGATAATCTGATTGCTCCCTCCAACATGGCATTTTCTTCAACCAGAACATCTCCAACATCTTCAAGATTTCTATTTAATTTCAAAATATCCGAAATATCTTTGTACCAAAATCCCCACCCTCCGCTGACTTCATGACTTCTTAATATTGTCTGTTCGTCAGATAAAAGAACGGTTTTTCTTTTTGCAGTTATAATCTGCTCCTTCTTTACTGGCAGACATTTCTCTGAAGAATAAAAGATATTCCCTTCAAAATCCATAAGCCCACCGCCAGCCGACGAAACTTGCCACAAATCCATGTAGCTGTCATTAGACGGAAGAAGTCGGGCTAAAATCAGACATTCCATAAACGCCGGAAAAATAAAACAAATTACTTCTGCCATTTTGTATAATGAAGGAAAAAGCCCCTTGGGACTTAATATATATATAATTGTGTACACTCCCCCGATTCCTAATGGAATCATCGGAATCCAGATTTTTCGGCGATTTTGTGAAAACGTACATCTGGAAAATGTGATCACCAGGATCATGGCACAGAATATCACAATCCAGCCAATTGCCAGAATATATAAAAATCCCCTTGTGTATTCCATTCCCCAATTCTGTATTCCATCTGGAAAACGAAAAGCAAGCTGATGAAAATCATTAGTCATAATTCCGCCTATCAAAATGAACGCCGGAATGTAAAGTATTCTCCACTTTCGCTCTAATTGATAATGATACGGTTTTCCAATATATAAAACTGCAAAAAACATCCATAGTACCGCAAGTGTCTGCGGAACATAATATAAATACCAGGCATATCGTGCATATACACTTCCACTTGGTAAAAAATCAAATTTTATCGTCCTTACTGCCATCAAAAATAACATCAAAGCAGCGACTCCACTTAAAAATTTACATTCCTCATTCTGCAAAAGTCTGCGTTTCACCTGACTGATCCAAATAAATAAAGCTGATGTATAAAGCAAAAAAATAATAATATTACAGGAATATCCCGGAATTACATTGAACAAAACACGAACCGGTCCACTCATAATAATCAAAAATATACATACCCAGTCCAAGAAAATTGTCTTTTTTATTTTCCTCAAATACCTCTCCTCCACCTGCAGACATAACCTCTTTTCTTTCATTGTATCGAAGATAGTATGAATTTGCAATGCAAAAGGGCACCCCTTTCTTCAAAAAGGGACACCCTTAATCCATGATGGGGACGTTGCATTTTAACATTTTACTACGTCCCCAATTTACAATTTTTTTATTCTGCTACGTCTTTCATGCTGAATGAGAATCTTCCCATCTTATCTTTTCCAAGGCATACAACTTTCACTGTATCGCCAAGTGTCAGGACGTCTTCTACATGATTCACTCTTTCTTTTGAAATTTTAGAAATGTGTACCATTCCTTCTTTACCTGGTGCAAACTCAACGAATGCTCCAAACTCTTTGATGCTGATGACTTTTCCTTCCAGAACCTGTCCGGCCTCAAAGTCAGTAACGATTGTATAAATGAGCTTTCTTGCCTGCTCCATTCCTGTTGCGTCTGTTCCGCAGATAGATACTGCACCATCGTCTGTAATATCAATCTTCACACCTGTCTGCTCAATGATCGCATTGATTGTCTTTCCTCTCTGACCGACAACATCACCGATCTTCTGAGGATCGATCTGCATCTGGATAATCTTAGGTGCGTATTCTCCGACCTCAGCTCTTGGCTCATTGATTGCTTTGGACATAACCTCATCCATGATGTAAAGTCTTGCTTTTCTTGTCTTTGCAATTGCCTCTTCAATGATGGCTCTTGTCAATCCGTGAATCTTGATATCCATCTGGATAGCTGTGATACCTTCATGTGTTCCGGCTACCTTGAAGTCCATATCTCCGAAGAAGTCTTCCAGTCCCTGGATATCTGTCAGTACAAGGTAATCATCATCCGTATCACCTGTTACAAGTCCACAGGAGATTCCTGCTACTGCAGATTTGATTGGTACACCTGCTGCCATCAGAGCCATAGAAGATGCACATACACTTGCCTGTGATGTGGATCCATTGGACTCAAATGTCTCAGATACTGTACGGATCGCATATGGGAAATCTGCCTCACTTGGAAGTACTGGTACAAGTGCACGCTCAGCCAGCGCTCCATGTCCGATCTCACGGCGTCCCGGTCCTCTGGAAGGTCTTGTCTCGCCTACAGAGTATGATGGGAAATTATAGTGGTGCATATATCTCTTTGTTGTCTCTGCCTCGTCAAGTCCGTCTAATCTCTGTGCCTCAGATAACGGAGCCAGTGTACAGATATTACAGATTTGTGTCTGTCCACGAGTAAACATTGCAGAACCATGAACTCTAGGAATCAGGTCTACCTCTGCTGCCAGTGGTCTGATCTGATCGATCTGTCTTCCATCCGGACGCTTGTGGTCTTTTAAGATCATCTTACGAACAGTCTTCTTCTGGTACTGATATACAGCATCCGGAAGAATTGCAAGCCACTCTTCATTGTCTGCAAATGCTTCTTCTAACTTTTCTGTAACAACACGAATATTTTCTTCTCTAGTCTGCTTGTCATCCGTAAATACAGCTTCTTCCATCTCTTCTGGAGTTACCACTTCTTTCATAGCTGCAAATAACTCTTCCGGTACAGCAAAGCTCTCATATGAGTGCTTTGGCTTTCCACACTCAGCTACGATTGTATCAATGAATTTGATTACTTCCTGGTTCACTTCGTGAGCCTTGAAGATTGCATCGATCATCTGCTGCTCCGGCACTTCATTGGCACCGGCCTCGATCATGATAACTTTCTCTCTTGTAGATGCAACAGTCAGGGCAAGATCTGATACAGCTTTCTGCTCTGCAGTCGGATTAATCACAAACTCGCCATCAACAAGTCCAACCTGTGTTGTAGAGATCGGACCATCAAACGGAATATCTGAAATAGTTGTTGCAATTGCAGCACCAAGCATAGCTGTAAGCTCCGGTGAGCAGTCCTGATCTACAGATAATACCAGATTCTCCAGTGTTACATCGTTACGATAATCTTTCGGGAACAGCGGACGCATCGGACGGTCGATAACACGATCTGTCAGAACTGCATTCTCAGATGCCTTTCCCTCTCGTTTATTAAATCCTCCCGGAATCTTTCCTACAGCGTACATTCTCTCATTGTACTCTACACTTAATGGGAAGAAATCAATTCCTTCTCTCGGCTTTTCAGATGCAGTTGCCGTACACAGAACAGTCGTATCACCGTAATGCATCAGAACAGCACCATTTGCCTGCTTTGCAACTCTGTCTACATCTACGCGAAGAGTTCTTCCAGCCAGTTCCATCTCAAACTTTTTGTACATAGTGTTCTCCTTTTTCTCTATTACTCTTGAACTCACGGGATACCATATGAAAATCCCACGCTCTCGTATTCTCTCACTTTTGGTATCTCATGTATTATTCATCGGCCGGGGAACACCGAAACTACTGAAAAATGTACTTTTCATCGAAGCAAATACCCTTTTCAGTGGTCTCGGAGTGTTATCCCCGTCCACAATCTTTAATATTATAACATACATATATAAAATGTGCCATATAAAAATTCATATTACATGGTATCGGCTTTTTGGGGATTTTGGGCTTTTTTATATTAGAAAATGCAATTTCCTACTATAGAAAAAGAGACGTCCATAAAATGAACGTCTCTAAACATAACTGAATTATTTTCTCAGTCCAAGCTTCTCGATCAGTGCACGATATCTCTCGATATCTGTCTTCTTAAGGTATGCAAGAAGTCCTCTTCTCTGTCCTACCATCTTAAGAAGTCCTCTTCTTGAGTGGTGGTCTTTCGGGTTAGCTTTGAAATGATCTGTAAGATCATTGATTCTAGCTGTCAGGATAGCAATCTGTACTTCCGGTGATCCTGTATCCCCTGCTGTTCTACCATATTCTGCAATAATCTGTTCTTTCTGCTCTTTTGTTACCATGTTGTGGTTCCTCCTTAAATTCTTATATATCGCCTGGTATTAAGTAACGGTTGGAGATTCCTATTACCGAACACCGGCTAACTCACTTGACTAATATATCATATATACTTTATCTTGTAAAGCACTAATTTTATGCTTAAATTTGAATGCTTAAATTTTAAAATACTGTCTGCCGCTGGCGATATCTTTATCCACACGCGCTTTCAGTTCTTCTTTATTTTCAAATTTCTGCTCCGGTCTGACGAACTCAATCAGTTCCACCATGACTTCTTTGCCGTAAGCATCTGCATCATAATCAAATAAAAATGTCTCAAGCCACACCTTCTCTTCGTTGGATACGGTCGGTCTGACTCCTACATTTGCAATACCATTATATCCATAACCGTCCATATACGCACGACACAAATACACGCCTCTCGGCGGTATGATCTTGCGCTTTGGCCATGCAATATTCATCGTCGGAAATCCAAGTGTTCTTCCCAGTTTATGTCCGTGTTCTACAATCCCGCAGATTCCATAAGAATAGCCCAGAAGTCTGCCGACCAGATCCATGTTTCCGGTTCCCAGTATCTTCTTTGTGTAGGTACTGCTGATAATATGATTCTCATACCGTATCTTTTCCAGAACGATCAGACGATATCCATATCTTTCCTGATACTGGGCAAGCATATAGATATCTCCTTCTTTATTATAGCCAAACTGGAAATCTGTACCTACTACTACATAAGCTGCATGAAATGTTCCGATGATAATATTCCGGATAAAATCCTCAGCTCTCATCTGACGGATTTCATCTGTAAATGGACAGTCGACCAGATAATCCACCTCATCCTCCAGATGAATCTGCCGTTCCTGCGGAAGCATCAATAGCGCCGGTGAATCCATATCGAACGCACATACTACACTATCTACATCATCTTTGTCCTGCAGTTTTTTCACTGTGTCAACGAGCGTCATATGCCCTTTATGAAGTCCGTCAAACTTTCCAAATGTCACTGCTGTCTTTCTGGCATTGTCATAATGCTCAAGACCTCTGATATACTGCATCTATTTTTCCTCTTTTATATAAAACATTTTCCGTATCCGGTACTCACGTTCTTTCTCGTGATACTGATACACCCCAATAAAATCTTCTACATCATCATATACCCTGACATACGCTTCGTCCAGAATATTTTCATCTTTCCGGACATCTCTGTCTTTAATCCCATTGCCATTATACGCAAGTCTCGCCGCTTCTCCCGACACAATAATGCTCGGATAATTTGCGAACATTTGATCAATTGGAACCAGTATTTCTGACAGTCTGTCTTCTTTCTTTAATACCTCGATCTGTGCAAGTGTCAGACTGTCCTTTATCTCAAATCTGCTTACCTTTGTTCTTGTAAGCTTTTCCATACATGCACCACATCCAAGCTTCTGCCCGATATCGTGGCACAGTGTACGGATATATGTTCCTTTTGAGCAATGAACCTTCATTGTCACCCGTGGCAATGCTATACTTAGGATTTCAATATCGAAAATCTGTACCCGTCTTGCCGCACGCTCTACAGTCTTGCCTTCTCTGGCAAGCTCATAAAGCTTCTTGCCGTTGATTTTAAGCGCGGAATACATAGGTGGAACCTGATTGTAATCCCCCACAAAATCTAAAACTGCAGCCCGGACCTGTTCTTCTGTAATCTCGTCTGTCTCACTGCTTTTTAGTATCTGTCCGGTTGTATCCTGGGTATCTGTCTCCACACCCAGAAGCATCACAGCCTCATAGACTTTGTCTTTATCTGTCAGCATATCGCACAATTTTGTTGCACGTCCCAGACATACAGGCAGCACACCGACCGCATCCGGATCCAATGTGCCTGTGTGACCAATTTTCTTCTGTCCCACGATTCCACGAAGCTTTGCAACCACGTCATGAGAAGTAAATCCCTGCTCTTTATATACATTTATAACTCCGTGTATCATGCCTATCCTTTCAACTGCTCATCAATGCGCTCTGCCAGATTATTCAGGATATCCTGCGGCGTACCTGTCATAGTAACTCCAGAAGCTTTTTCATGTCCACCGCCGCCAAAATATCCTGCAATCTTGCTTACATCAACTTCATTTCCAGAACGAAGGCTGACTTTAAATACATTCTGATCCAGCTCATACATAAAAATAGCAACTTCCACGCCTCTGGTATTACGGAGCTGGCTTACGATCCCGTCAAGATCTTTTGGCTTTACACCATAGAAATCCATGACTTTCTTACGAATATAGGAGACGATACATTTTCCTTCCATGAACAAAAAGCTCTCCACCAGTGCACGTCCGAAAATCTGCATTCTCGCATAAGATTTTTCGTAAAATGTATCCATAATAAGATCTGCCGCATCAATTCCAGTCTCCAGAAGTTCTGCCGCCGCACGAAATGTAGATGGTCCGGCACAGGAATACTGAAATACTCCTGTATCATGTACGATTCCTAGATACAGTGCTTCTGCAATCTCTTTTGTAATCTTATCTTTATCAATCAGATTGTAAACAAGCTCTGAAGTGGAGCTTGCATCTGGTACAACATAATTATCCTGTGCAAAACAGATATTGCTGACATGATGATCAATACAAAGTGTATGTCCTGCACTTACGAACAGTGGCACAGAAAACTCCAGTCTTCCGGTATCTCCACAGTCCAGTACAATGAACAGATCATAATGTTTACTCTCGTCAATCTCATGTAAAATCTCATCCGTCCCTTTGATTCTGTAAAATGTAAATGGGATTTCCTCCAGAAAAACGTCCACTTCTTTGTCTGGATAATTATTCTGGATATACTGATACATTGCCATACAGGATCCGACACAGTCGCCATCCGGACGCACATGTCCTCCGATGGCGATTGTTTTTGCCGGTTCCAGAATCTTATTCAGATTCAACATCTTCATCACCTTCTGTGTTCAGATCTTTTGTTACTTCATCAATCTTCTTGGACATGTTAACACCATACTCAATAGACTGATCCAGAATGAACTGAATCTCCGGAGTGTTTCGCATATTCAGAGTTCTTGCCAGTTCGCGGCGGATAAATCCTTCTGCACTTCTCAGTCCTTTGATCGTATCCTCCTGCGCCTTTACGTCACCGAGAACACTGATATATGCTTTACATGTCTTAAGATCTGGTGCCACCTCGACTGCTACAACAGATGTCCACGGAGCTACCCGCGGGTCCTTTAAGCCCCGGCGGATAATCTCACTGAGTTCACGCTGTACTTCGGTGTTCACTCTTGTATTCTTAATACTTCTTTTTCTCAATTTCTATTCCTCCTAAGAGAAGGCTTTTCACATGATTTTCCTTATCTTGGAACCTCTACCATCTTGAAGGCTTCTACAAGGTCACCCTCTTTGATGTCATTGAAGTTTGCAAATACGAAACCACACTCATAGCCTGCTTTTACTTCTTTTACATCATCTTTGAAACGTTTCAGAGACGCAAGCGGTCCTTCAAAGATCACAATTCCATCTCTTGTCAGACGAACTGAGCAGTCACGCTCAAACAAGCCATCCAGTACATAGGAACCTGCAATAGTTCCGACACCGGAAGCCTTGAATGTCTGACGCACTTCTGCATGACCAAGTACTTTTTCTTCGAATACCGGATCAAGCATTCCTTTCATAGCTGCCTCTACATCCTCAATCGCATTATAGATGACACGATACAGACGTATATCTACGCCCTCTCGCTCTGCTGTTTCTTTTGCAGTTGCATCCGGACGTACGTTAAATCCAATGATAATTGCATTAGATGCAGATGCAAGGCTGACATCAGACTCATTGATTGCACCAACACCACCATGGATCACTTTTACAATAACTTCGTCGTTAGACAGCTTCAGAAGGCTCTGTTTTACAGCCTCTACAGATCCCTGTACATCAGCCTTAACGATCAGATCAAGTTCTTTTAAATTACCTTCCTGAATCTGTGTAAACAGATCATCCAGGGAAAGTTTTGACTTTGTATCTTCAAGAAGTTTCACTTTATTCTGAGCAATAAATGTCTCAGCAAAGCTTCTTGCCTCTTTTTCATTCTTACAGCATACTACAACTTCTCCTGCATTCGGTACATCATCAAGTCCAAGAATCTCTACTGGAACAGATGGACCTGCCTCTTTGACACGTCTTCCCTTGTCATCCATCATAGCTCTTACTTTACCATGTGCAGAACCTGCTGCAATTGCATCTCCGACACGGAGTGTACCTTTCTGCACAAGTACAGTTGCGACCGGACCTCTTCCTTTATCAAGCTGTGCTTCCAATACAAGACCTCTTGCGCGGCGGTTCGGATTTGCTTTTAATTCCATAACCTCTGCAGTCAGAAGGATCATTTCCATCAGTTCGTCCAGACCTTCTCCTGTCTTAGCAGATACCGGAACAAAAATAGTACTTCCACCCCAGTCCTCTGCAATCAATTCATACTCTGTCAATTCCTGTTTTACACGATCAACATTAGCACTCGGTTTATCAATCTTGTTGACAGCTACAATAATCTCAACACCTGCAGCTTTTGCATGGTTGATAGCCTCAACAGTCTGTGGCATGACACCGTCATCTGCTGCGACAACAAGGATTGCGATATCTGTAGAACTTGCTCCACGCATACGCATTGCTGTAAACGCCTCATGTCCCGGTGTGTCCAGGAATGTGATTTTTTCTCCATTTACCTCTACAACAGAAGCACCAATGTGCTGTGTGATACCACCAGCCTCTCGGTCGATGACATTTGTCTGACGGATAGCGTCCAAAAGGGAAGTCTTACCGTGGTCAACGTGACCCATGACACAGACTACAGGTGGACGTTTTTTCATCTTGCTTTCATCCTCTTCGTCCTCTTTAAGAAGTTCTTCAATCACATCAACAACTTCCTCTTTTTCACAGAGAACATCAAACTCCAATGCGATTTCTTCAGCTGTCTCGTAATCAATTTCCTGATTGACTGTTACGATTTTACCCTGCATGAAGAGTTTCTTTACAATAACCGAAGGAACAATCTTCATCTTATCTGCAAGTTCCTGAATCGTCAGAACCTCTGGAATCGTGATAGATTTGATCTGCTCTTCCTGTTTCTGCTCTTTCTTCTCCGGTTTCTGAAGCTGAGTCTTTGGCTCATTCTTGCCCTTCTTACCTTTTCCTACGCGGTCTTCGTCATGGCGGAAGTCTTTATCTTTCTTCTTAAAGTCATCCTTACCTTTTCCTTTGTTTCTCTGTGGCTTCTGACCTTCCACGATTGGCTCTGGAATTGCCGGACTGTTCTTGCGGTTGTCACGTCTGTCATCACGTCCACGATTATCACGTCTGTCATCACGTCCGCCCTGATTACGGTTATCGCGTCTGTCATCTCTTCTGTCATCACGTCCACGATTATCTCTTCTTTCGTCGCGGTTATCACGATTTCCCTGAGAACGGTTTTCTTTTCTTTCCTGCTCTTTTTTCTCCTGTTCCAGTCTCTTCTTCTGCGCGGCTGCAGCTGCTTCTGCCTCATGCATCTGCTGAACCTGTTGACGGATTCTGTCCGGACGTGGACGAATTGGCTGGGATGGTCTTTCATCTCTTACTTCTTTGCGTCCATTCTGGGATTTTCCATTTTTATTTCCACCGTTTGAACGGTTATCTCTTTTATCATCACGTCCAGTCTGAGAACGGTTATCGCGTCTGTCATCACGTCCCTGACCCTGACGCTTTCCACCCTGTCTTCCACCACTCTGGGTGTTCTGCGGGCGGAATACCTGGACGATTTTTTTCTTCTTTGGTGCGTCAGATTTTTCCTCTTCTGCTTTTTCGGCATCTGCCTTTGGTGCAAATGCTTTTCTTACCATATCTGCTTCTGCCTCGCCGATGGTACTCATATGTGTCTTGGCTTCCACATCCTTTTTATTCAGGAACTCAACAAGCTCTTTGCTCGGCTTATCAAGTTCTTTCGCTAACTCATATATTTTGATTTTTGACATATACACTACCTCCTCTATGCAACCGTATTATCTTCTGTCTTCATCTGCTTCGTAATTTCCTTCGCAAAACCTTCGTCCAGTATTGCAAGAGATGCCCGGAATTCCTTTCCCATTGCATGCCCCAAGGTATCTTTATCTTTATAAAAATAGATTGGCACTTCATAAAATTCACACATATCCCGGAACTTTTTCTTTGTATTTTCGGAAGCATCTCCTGCCACAATAACAAGCGCTGCTCTTCCTGTCTTTACTTCCTTTTCTGTACAGAACTCTCCGCTGGCTGTCTTACCTGCCCGCGTTGCAAGCCCGACGAGTGATAAGATCTTATCTGGTTTCAAGCTCTGTCATCTCCTTTTCCAAAGACTCATACACTTCCTGCGGAATTGCCTGCTTAAAAGATCTCTCAAGGCCCTTACTTTTCACTGCCTTTTTCAGACATTCCTGATTTGGACAAATGTATGCGCCCCGTCCATTTTTGCGTCCGGTCGCATCTAACAGAAATTCTCCTTCACTGGTACGGATCACACGGATCATTTCTTTTTTATTCTTCATTTCCTGACATCCCACACACTGACGCATAGGAATCTTTTTATTTGCTCCCAATGAGATTCTTACGCCTCCTCACCGTCTTCTTCCGGCTGAACATTAGCTTCTGTTTCATTTTCCGCTTCTGTATCTACTTCTACATCTGCGTCCTCTGGATATTCTTCATTCTCATCATAAACATCTTCTTCGTACACACCTTCGCCCAGTTCCATATAGTTCTCTGGAAGCTCACCGGACTCAATTGCCTGTGTCTCGCTCTTGATATCGATCTTATATCCAGTCAGTCTTGCTGCCAGTCTTGCATTCTGTCCTTCTTTACCGATTGCAAGGGAAAGCTGATAATCCGGTACAATAACGCTTGCTTTCTTCTCATCCGGATCAGCCATAACAGAAATAACTTTTGCAGGGCTTAACGCATTCTCGATCAGGATTGCCGGATTATCGCTCCAGTTGATGATATCAATCTTCTCGCCGCGAAGTTCATTCACGATCGCATTGACTCTGGCTCCGTTCATACCAACGCATGCTCCGACCGGATCTACATCCGGATCATTAGACCATACCGCAATCTTTGTTCTGCTTCCGGCCTCTCTTGCAATACTCTTAATCTCTACGATTCCGTCTCTTACCTCTGTAACCTCAGACTCGAACAGTCTCTTTACAAGTTCCGGATGTGTACGTGATACAAGAATCTTCGGTCCTTTTGTTGTATTCTTTACTTCTACAACATAGAGCTTGATGCGCTCTGTTGGTTTGAACACTTCACCTTTGACCTGCTCATTCTCTGTCAGCATAGCATCTGCTTTTCCAAGGTTGATACTTACATTCTTACCTACATAACGCTGAACGATACCTGTCACGATATCCTTCTCTTTCTCAAAATACTGATCATATACAACTTTCCGCTCTTCCTCGCGGATTTTCTGAAGGATCAGGTTCTTTGCATTCTGTGTTGCAATACGTCCAAATGATTTGGATTCGATTGGAACACGAACGATATCACCGAGGTCATAATGTCCATCTAACTGGCTTGCCTCGTCAAGACTGATCTGCTCAAGCGGATCTTCTACAGTCTCAACGACTGTCTTCTCTGCAAAAAGCTGGTAATCACAAGTATCATGATCCATAATAACTTTGATGTTGTCTGCTTTACCAAAATGGTTCTTACATGCATTTAACAGGGAATTCTCAATTGCATCTAACAGAGTCTCTTTGCTAATTTCTTTTTCTTTTTCCAACATATTCAACGCTTCTAATAATTCTGTGTTCATAGTAATTCTCCTCCTAATCTAAAAATCGAACGCCAGGCGAATAAGCGCAATATCGCCTTTTTCAAATGTCTTCATAGTTCCATCTTCTAGTTCTATCGTAACTGTTCCTGCCTCATAGTCATAGCTGTCAAGAAGTCCTGTGAATTCTTTCTTCTTGTCAACCATACGGTAGGTACGTATCTCAACTTCTTTTCCAAGATTACGTTTATAATCTTTCTCCTTCTTCAGAGGTCTTCCAAGTCCAGGAGAGCTGACCTCCAGAACATAAGAATCTTCAATAAAATCTTTTTCATCTAAAATATCTGATAATCTGCGGCTTACAGCTTCGCAGTCATTCACTGTAATTCCGCCCGGTTTGTCAATGTAAGCCCGCAGATACCACATGCTGCCTTCTTTTACATACTCGACATCTACCAGTTCAAATTCCAGTTCCTCCATGATCGGATTCAGGATTTCTTCCGTCTTCTGCTCATAAATTTCTCTTTTTGACAATGTTCTAATTTCCTCCTTACTGTATCAAAGACTTCTTGTCTTTTTACACACCCATGCAACAAAGAAGAGTGAACTTACGTCCACTCTTCTGCCGATTCCTATGTTACTATTCCAAAGTATAGCACCACAAGCCCTAAAAATCAAGGTTTTTTTATATTTACATCAATCTTTTCCAAAGACTTTTCCAGCGACTGCGCTGCAATTCCCCTTAAGACTTTAATCACGATCATTAGTAAGTTTTAACTTATCCAGTATATAAAAGATCAGGCTCAGGATCATGGCAACTACACACGCCAGTACCATTCCCGTAAGCTGTACATCCCCAAAATTTACTGCAATACCGGAAAGTCCTGTTACAAACACAACACTTGTCAGTGTCAGGTTTCTGGATTTACCATAGTCTACCTGCGCGTCTACAAGAATCCTGATTCCGGAAGCTCCTATCATTCCATACAAAAGGAAGGAGATTCCTCCGATGACCGGTCCCGGAATCGTCTGGATCAGCATAGACAACTTCCCGACAAAGGAACAGATAATGGAAAGCACTGCTGCCCCTGCAATAACGCGCACGCTATATACCTTTGTCACTGCCATAACTCCGATATTCTCACCGTAAGTCGTTGTCGGGACGGAACCGATCAGACCGGAAAGCATCGTTGAAAAGTTATCTCCAAACAGAGATCTGTGAAGCCCCGGATCCTTTAATAGATCCCGTCCGATAATCTTGCCGGTCACAACCTGATGTCCGATATGCTCTGAGGTAATAACAAGTAATACCGGAAGAATCATAAGAATTGCTCCCATATCAAACTTTGCAGGTTGGAAGTTCGGCAGGGCGAACCAGGAAGCTGCTGCTACCTGTGAGAAATCTAAGATTCCAAGACAGAACGCTGCCACATATCCTGCAATCACTGCGATCAGGATTGGGATTACAGATAAAAAGCCACGGAATAAAATATTTCCAAATATCGCAACACCAAGTGTCACTAAAAATACAATTACGTTTTTCATATCCGGCTTGTCGCAAAGAAGTCCCGCATTGCTTGCTGCAGAGCCGGATAACTCCAGTCCGATCAAAGCAACGACCGGTCCCATAGCTGCAGGCGGCAGAACCACGTCAATCCATTCTGTTCCACATTTATAAATAATAAAAGAAAGAATACAGCCGCAGAAACCGACTGCCACGAATCCTCCCAGGGCATAGGAATAACCCATTTTACTAATAACGATTCCTGCCGGTGCAAGAAATGCAAAGCTGGAACCTAAGTATGCCGGCGCCTTCCCCTTGGTCACTGTCATAAAAATCAAAGTTCCCACACCGTTCATAAATAACACAATTGCCGGATTGATCCCGAAAATGAACGGTACAAGCACAGATGCGCCGAACATGGCAAACATGTGCTGAATGCTGAGCGGCAAGAGCAGCTTAAATGGCACCTTGTCCTCAACCTGAATGATCTTCCTCTCACTCATCTTAAATCCTCCTCATAGTTTGGTATTGAAACCACATTTTTTCTATTGTATAATGAAACATCATAAAAACAAAGGAGATTTTAAAATATTTATGAATTTTAATCAGATTGCAATGCTCCAGAAGTTAAAAAGCAGCATGGATCGTTTCCGCAACAATCATCCGAAGTTTCCACTTTTCTTAAAAGCCGTCGTTGGAAATGCACTGGAAGAAGGAACCCTTGTGGAAATCAATGTCACAACTCCTGAAGGGAAGAATTACTGTACGAATTTAAAATTAAAACAGGAAGATCTGGAGTTTTTCCAGACATTGAGTGAAATGGGAAGCCAACATTAATGTCAGCTTCCCATTTTCTTTATATCGTATATCCGTCACGAAACACCATCATCATCTCGTTAGTCAGACTGATGTCGTCCGGCTCTACCGGAATCTGATTCCGTCCGAACCATTCAGCAAGTGCCAGTTCATTTTCATCTAATTTCACCTGATCCGATCCGTCAAGCTCGCAGAAGAATCCCATCAGTAATGTATCTGAAAATGCCCACGGCTGATTCTTATAATAAGTAATATTCTTTACTTTTAAACCAACCTCTTCCATAACCTCCCGGCTCACAGTCTCTTCCAGTGTTTCACCAATCTCTGTAAATCCCGCAAGAAGTGCATATTTCTTATATTCCCGTCCTGCATACTTAGACATCAAGATCCGGTCACCATCAATAACTCCAATAATCACAGCCGGACAGATCTTCGGAAATTCCATCAGTCCACACTTCGGACATTGCATCATCCGTTCCACATGATCTGGCTTCATCACATTTCCACATCGCCCACAGAACTTGTGATCCTGATACCATCTGGCAAGCTGCCAACCTGTGATTCCTGCAAAGGCCTCATACTTTGGAGATACACATCTAAACTCTTGATGATCGATCCACTCGTATCCCATCTGTTCAGATAATATACCGACATTCTCTTTTTTTCCAAGATAATAGCTTTTATCGTCTACCGCAAATAAATATGTATATTCTGTATCTTCTGCCACATCTTTAGGCATACACTTTTTCAGTTCTTCATAAGTCGGATATGCGATTTGATTCTCGTTCCCGCCAATTCCTTTTCTCACCAGAACCTTTCTGCCATCATAATATAAAAATCTGCTGCCTGCATCCGGTGCTTTTTTCTGTCCATACTGATTATTCAGTTTATGTGGTGCAATATCCTGAATCATTTTTGCTGCCTTCTTTCCTGCTGTATCTTACTCTCTTATAAATGCCCGGCATGATTGCTGCCTGAGTTTTCACTCTTAACTCCTAGCCTTCGTTCCGGTCCCGTCACGTTTTGCAACCTTCAGCCGGTTCAACGTCAGTTCCCGGTCACCGTATGAAATCTTGTGTTCCGTTCCTTCATAAAAGAGATAAATCTGTTCCAGCTCATCATTCTTACGAAGCTTTATGCCACGGACTCCCACAGCCGCTTTCTTCTTCTCGGCAACTTCCTGAGCTGAAAAACGCAGAAAATATCCATCTTTTGTCTGAAGGACTACATGCTGGTCATCAGTAATGACTTGAACACTGATCAGCTCATCATCCTCCTGAAGCTTTGTTGCTGCAATGGTACGTTTTGCCACCTGGAACTCATTTCCCTTTACTTTCTTAATCATCCCCTGCTTCGTTGCAAATAATAATTTCGCATAACGAAGCTGTAATTCGTCGCACATATATACGACCATTTCCTGTGTACTGTCATAATTACTTACATTGTCGATTGGCTGCCCCTTATCACGGAACTTTCCATATGGAAGATCGAGCACTTTAATCTGATGCATCTTGCCGGTATTGGTAAATACACACAGTTTCCCGGTATTAATGCAGTTTACAATCCATTTATTCTCTGCATCTGCCGCCTCTTTATTTCGCTCGTAAGTTGCCACATCCACTGTCTTGGCATAGCCAAAACGATCCATCAGGAATACTACTTCCTGTTCTTCTACTTTCTTTTCTTCATAGACAGCCTCCTGGCCATTCTCTACAACAGTGCGGCGTTTGCGTGCATATTCCTTTTTGAAATGCTCCAGATCTTCAATGATAACTTCTGCCATAGAATCATAATTATTCAAAATATCTTCATATCTTGCAATATTTTTCAGAGTCTCCTCATGTTCTTTCATCAGCGCTTCAATTTCCAGACCAATGAGTTTGTAGAGACGCATTTCCAGGATTGCATTTGCCTGGCGCTCAGTAAAACGGAGCATCGCAGCCATTTTCCTGGAAATCCCGGATTTAAATTTGATATTTTCGGTGATTCCCTGTGTCAGACAGGCTCTTGCATCAGCCACAGACTGACTTCCCCGTAGAATTTCAATGATCAGGTCAATGACATCACACGCTTTGATAAGACCTTCCTGAATTTCTTTTCTGTCCCGCTCTTTTGCAAGCAATGTCTTATATTTTCTTGTTGCCAGCTCGAACTGGAAATCTACATGGTGCTCAATAATCTTCTTAAGCCCCATAGTCTCCGGACGTCCGTCTGCAACTGCCAGCATATTTACCCCGAAAGTATCTTCCAATCTTGTCTTTTTATAGAGCATATTGGTCAGATTTTCAACATCTGCTCCTTTTTTCAGCTCAATAACAATGCGGATTCCTTCCTTTGAAGACATATTGGAAATGTCTACGATATCGTTTGTCTTCTTTGTCTCTACAAGCGCACAAACATCATTTAAAAACTTGCCGATTCCAGCTCCGATCATCGTGTAAGGAATCTCAGTGATAACAAGACGCTTCTTGCCACCTTTCATCTCCTCTACTTCCACTTTGCCACGGACTTTGATCTTACCCGCACCAGATTCATAGATTTCAAGAAGGTCATCTTTATTGACAACAATTCCTCCGGTTGGGAAATCCGGTCCTTTGATATATTTCATCAATTGCTTTGTGGAAATGTCTTCATGTTTCATATACGCTTCTACCGCATCAATGACTTCTGCCAGATTATGCGGTGGAATACTGGTCGCCATACCAACTGCAATACCATCCGCTCCGTTGATCAGAAGATTCGGTACACGCACCGGAAGAACTTCCGGTTCTTTCTCCGTCTCATCAAAGTTCGGCATAAAGTCTACAATATTCTTATCCAGGTCAGCAAGATAAGCTTCCTGCGTGATCTTTGCAAGTCTTGCCTCTGTATAACGCATTGCAGCTGCTCCGTCCCCTTCAATGGATCCGAAGTTACCATGTCCGTCCACCAGTGCCATTCCTTTTTTAAACTCCTGTGCCATGACAACTAATGCATCATAGATGGAACTGTCACCGTGCGGGTGATATTTTCCCATCGTATCCCCAACGATACGGGCACATTTTCTATATGGTTTATCATAACGGATACCAAGCTCGTACATATCATAAAGCGTACGTCGCTGTACTGGCTTTAGTCCATCCCGCACATCAGGAAGTGCCCTGGCAATGATAACACTCATGGCATAGTCAATGTAAGACTTCTTCATCAACTCACTGTATTCCGTTCTGATAATCTGTGAATCCTGCATATTTTCTCTCCTAAATTTTATATGTCAAGCTCCGCTTCTGTCGCATTTTCATAGATAAATGCACGTCTTGGCGGTACTTCTGTTCCCATCAGCATCTCAGTCACACTGGACGCCATTCTTCCATCCTCAATCTCTACTAATTTTAAAAGTCTTGTCTTAGGATTCAGTGTTGTCTCCCAAAGCTGGTCTGCATCCATCTCTCCAAGACCTTTATAGCGCTGCAGAGTAAATGGACCATCATGGGTTTTCCTGTATTTTTCCAAGGCCTTGTCATCGTACAGATACTCTTCCTCGCCTTTCTTCGGCATAGCCTTATAAAGCGGTGGCATGGCAATATAGACATGTCCCTCCCGAATAAGCTCCGGCATAAAGCGGTAGAACAACGTCAGAAGCAATGTGGAAATGTGTGCGCCGTCCACGTCAGCATCAGCCATAATAATAATCTTGTCATAGCGCAGTTTTGTAATATCAAAATCATTGCCGTAGCCCTCGGAAAATCCACAACCAAAAGCATTGATCATAGTCTTGATTTCCGCATTTGCAAGGACTTTGTCGATGCTTGCTTTCTCCACGTTCAGAATCTTACCCCGGATCGGCAGGATTGCCTGATACATACGGTCTCTTGCTGTCTTTGCAGATCCTCCGGCAGAATCTCCCTCCACAATAAATATCTCGCATTTTGATGCGTCGCGGCTCTCGCAGTTGGCAAGCTTTCCGTTGCTGTCAAAAGAATATTTCTGCTTCGTCAGAAGATTCGTCTTCGCTTTTTCTTCTGTTTTACGGATTTTTGCAGCTTTCTCCGCACAACCGATGACATTTTTCAGGGTCTCCAGATTGCGGTCAAAAAAACGAACAATTTCCTCACCGACCACCTTGCCAGTCGCCTTGGATGCATCCGGGTTGTCCAGCTTCGTCTTCGTCTGACCTTCGAATCGCGGATCCGGGTGTTTGATGGACACGATTGCTGTCATTCCATTTCGCACATCCGCTCCTGTAAAATTAGGATCCTTATCTTTAAGAATTCCAAGTTCTCTTGCATACTGATTAATGACTGTTGTAAATGTTGTCTTAAATCCGGTCAGATGTGTACCGCCCTCACTGTTATAAATGTTGTTACAGAATCCAAGAATATTTTCATGGAACTCATTTACATACTGGAATGCAACTTCCACTTCTATTCCGTCTGCCTCACCTTTAAAATAAACCGGCTCATGGACAGATTCTTTTTTTGCATTTAGTTCACGGATAAATCCAAGAATTCCGTCTGGCTCATGATAAACGATATGCTCTGGTTCTGCGCCTCTTAAATCTTCAAATATAATCGTCAGGTTCGGATTAAGGTAGGTCGTCTCATGCATACGGCTTTTGACTTCCTCTGCTTTGAACTTCGTTTTTTCAAATATCGTATCATCTGGCAGAAAGTTAACCTTCGTTCCGGTCTTTCTTGTCTTCCCGATTGTCGGAAGAAGTCCATCTTCCAGTTCAACTACAGGAATACCTCTCTCATACCGGTCATGATGAATATATCCATCACGACTGACCTGCACATCCATATAAGCAGACAATGCATTTACAACTGAAGAACCAACTCCATGAAGACCACCACTTGTCTTATAAGCAGAGTCATCAAATTTACCACCTGCATGCAGTGTCGTATATACAATTCGCTCCGCTGAAACGCCTTTTGCATGCATACCAACCGGGACTCCTCGGCCATTGTCCGAAATTGTCGCAGAGCCATCTTTTTCCAGAGTTACATGAATCTCCGTACAAAATCCGGCCAGATGTTCATCAACTGCATTGTCTACAATCTCATAGATCAGATGGTTCAATCCTTTCGTCGATACACTTCCGATATACATTCCCGGTCTCTTCCGGACTGCCTCAAGTCCTTCCAGGACGGTAATACTATCTGCATCATAAGTGTTGTTCTTTGCCATTTCGTCAGTTCCTTTCCATTTTTAAACATACTATTTAAAATATAGCACAAAACAAAAAGACAGGCAAATAAATTTTCAAGACGTCAGCGCAAGCTTTTTCAAGCTTTTCAGGGTGTCAGCACCCGACTCAGCACATCTGCCAGTACTTCCATAGCATTTCTCATCTCTTCTACTGTATTCGTCTGTGCTCCTGCCTCAATAAGCATTGCCTTCGGTGCCAGATCCAGATTATACCGGTAACTTTTCAGATAAATATGCCTCGTAAAACCAGGATAATATCTTGCTGCCATAAGCTGCATCTGAAAAGACGTTGCCAGATTATCCTCACGGTATGGATTATTCAAATATGCTATCTCTCCATTTTTCCTTGTCCGGCTAAGACCATTAAAAAACATGATCTGAGCGGTTGGTTTCCCATTAATTTCCGTCACCAGATGTGTGCCCTGCGCCACGCCATCTCGATGCAGATCAATCACCACTTCAATGCTTGGATTATCTTTTAAAATCTGCCGGACATCCGGCTCTGCAAGCTGATAGGCCCGGCTGCGATCCAATTTCCCATCAATCAGATCATAAATGCCCTCATGATGAAGCGTCTCAATTCCCCTTGCATTCAAAAGCTCTGTCAAATATGTACCTATCCCCATAATTGTCGTAGAAGTGTCTCCATCAACAGAATCAGCAAATGCCTCCTGGGAATGTGTGTGATAAATCAGTACTTTTGGTCCTCCTGTTGTCATATCAAGCGCCAGATTCTTCTCCAGAAACTTCCCTGCATTCAGTTCCTCCGGACCGGTCATAGTTGTCCCGTCAACGGTGTAAAATGTTCCCACCAGATATTCATAATCATTTAATTGATTCATATCAATGTCCTGAACCGGTGTACTGGCTAATACTGCTACATTTTCTTCTGGCACCCCAGCCCCAACTGATTCTTGCATACTCCCAGCCGGAATCAGATTGCCATTCTCATCGATAGCATTTTCATCATTTGCCTGATTTTCCAGAATCATAGTTCGTGTCAATGTATCTTCCACGGTTGTTTCCGGTTCTTCATGATTTCGAACATATTCACTGATTGGAACGAAGCTTAAAACACTTTTTTCAATTCTTCCCGTCAATGTGTCTTTCCGCCCCTCTTTTACATATGTAAGTCCCGGAAGCAGCCAGTTTGCCGCCTGCTTCAGGACATTTTGACTTACCAAGCCCAAAAAAATATTTCTACCCCTACTTATTTTTACATTTTCTATATCTGTAAATGCATAAATCAGCAGCATCCCTACGATCAATAGCATCAATATTCGATTTCTTTTCTTTTTTTCTTGCATTACACCGCCCCGTGTGCGTCTTAGTTCTAATAATATATGATGCAATTGGGGTTCTTATGTGCATGTCCTTTCAGAAATCCAAAATATCTTCTATTCAAAACTTTGCCCTGAAAACGCAAGATTCAGCCCCTCCGAGATGGTGTAACTCAGACGTTTTACTGTCTCATCTATATCTTTCGGTGTCATAAACATACTGTTCAGGTTTGGTGCAATCAGTTCTTTGATCAGCTCATACTTCTCTGCTTCGCTGTATCCTCCTAGCACAAGTCCGACTCCTTTTAACGATTCTGATGTCTCCAGTGCTGACAATAGATTTTCCATCGTATCACTTACAATTGTCACAGCATCAACAACTGTCGGAACTCCGATTGCAATTACCGGAACTCCAATTGTTTCTTTTGTAATCGCATTCCGGTAATTACCGACACCGGAGCCTGGATTGATTCCGGTATCAGCAATCTGGATGGTCCGGTTCAGTCTTCTGGAATTTCTCGCAGCAAGGGCATCAATTACAATTAAAAGATCTGGCTTGGTCTCCCTCACCACACCCTTTATAATCTCCGCTGTTTCCATTCCGGTCTGTGCCATCACTCCTGGAACTATGGCACTGACCACACAATTCATCTCTTCTAGTGCTGCATATTTCCCATATTCTTTCACAATATGTCTGGTAACGTTCAGATTATCTGCCACATAAGGGCCAAGAGCATCGGGTGTCGCCTGACGATTTCCAAGCCCTATGACCAGAACTTCCTTATCATGTTCACTTTCCGGTATGTTTTTTTTCATAACTTCTATCAGATATTTTGCCAGTTCTTCTGAAACCTCCCGGTGGATTCCCTCATCCGGTGAAGATAAATTCGGGGCTTCAATCGTCAGATATGTTCCGACTGGTTTCCCCATAGTCTTCGCACCATTTTCGGTTTCAATCCGTACAGTCGTCACCCTAATTTCCCGCTCCTTATCATATTCTTCCTCCAACACAACTCCTTGTACCTCCACCTGGTCAGACTCAAAACGTTCCTTCTCTTCCAATGCCAAATCTGTCCGTATGTTATATTTTTCAACCATGATTTTCTCCCCCTTTCACCTGCAAGCACTATTTTTATACTAGTTTTTACAATATTTCCATAATTATGTATTGACAGAATAAGTCAGCTGGTCTAAAATGAATGAGTGTGTTCGAGAGAACGTCCGTGTCCGGATCTGTCGAACTGATCATTATAATCGAAATCATAGATATTGGAGGTGGACAAATTGGCTAATATCAAATCTGCAAAGAAGAGAATTTTAGTAAACGAGACAAAGGCTGCTAGAAATAAAGCAATCAAGTCTAAAGTTAAAACTTACGTAAAAAAAGTTGAGACAGCTGTAGAGAAGAAAGATGCAGCAACTGCTGCAGCAGCTCTTAAAGAGGCGATCGCTGAAATCAACAAAGCTGGAAGCAAGGGTGTATACCACAAAAACACATGCTCTAGAAAGATTTCCCGTCTGACA
>OLNL01000123.1_pt1 | contig 84043 bp, 68 predicted proteins | sample 1672181 | NCBI WGS metagenome assembly OLNL01 (sample SAMEA3136656, study PRJEB25190) | human gut metagenome | biome: human gut; feature: human-associated habitat; material: faeces | place: Austria | collected 2013
ACCTTCTTGATTCTCCTTGCCTTGCAGCTATCGCAACAATGGCAAAAGAAATGAATGACAGAAAATGGTTCTGGTTCGCAATTCTCTTCCAGAATATATTCGCTTATATCGTATGCCTCTGCTTCTATCAGATCGGTTCCTTCGTAACCGGCGGAGCATTTGGTATCGGTACTGTAGTAGGATTTGCAGTACTTATCGTAATGCTGTTCCTGCTGTTCAGACCAGATCCGTACAAGGATCAGAAAGTTTACTCCAAACGTTCTGTACAGGCATAAGAAATTATGAAATAATAAAGGGGCTGGATACAAAGATGTGTCCGGCCTCTGCTTTCAGCTTAAAGAAAGTTATTCCGGATGAAACGGAGAAGCAAATTGTGTGGTTGGCAGTAGTAATTAAGCCTGCAAATAAGAGAGGATGAGTAAAATGCTTGCAAATATAATTATAATGGTTCTGATTCTCGGATATTGTGCATTCGTGATCTATAAGAGTGTAAAGAATTCCAAAGAAGGCAAACATATGGGATGCGCCGGATGCAGTGGAAATTGTGGCAGCTGTGGCGGATGCAGCGGGGCTGCTTTTAAGAGAACTGCACAGTCTTCTTACAAAGAGAATCATCTGAAATAGGAGAAAATAATATGGGAAATTCAACAGGATCCACGATGTACATGTTTGGTGCGGTAATCATTATTTACATTGTCGGAATGCTGATCTATCAGGGATTCCAGTGGATCAGGAAAAAAAGAGAACAAAAAAGAGATGAAGAGTTCAGAAGAGGTAACGAATAATGGTTGACATAATAGTTGTACTGATCGTGGTTATTTTACTTGGATTTGCTCTGAAAGGCTCCATCAAACACTTTAAAGGTGACAGTCCGTGCTGTGGCGGTGGTGGCGGAACCGTTGTCCTGGATATTCCGGATAAAAAACTGGATAAGCCGGTTCTCGGAAAAAAAGTTCTCAAAATTTCCGGTATGCACTGCGAACACTGTGTAAAAGCAGTTACCGAAGCAATCAATAAGGTGGACGGTGCTTCCGCAAAAGTAAATCTTTCTGAAAACGAAGCAGTCGTTTCCTATGACCGCGAACTTGATGAGGAACAGCTTAGAAGAATCGTCAAAGATGCCGGATACAGAGTCGTAAGCATCAAATAATATACGGTAAATGAAATATCATTTTTTCGGATCCCACGGCGTAAAGCTGCGGGATCCTTTTTGGTTTCGAAGGGTTAATATGATATTTTGTTAAAAGGGCTGCCTGTATAAAATACAGATTTTGTGCATATGCTGATAGTAAAAGCTTCAGGTGGATACAGGAAAAAGAGACCACCTGATCTGTATGGAGGCATTTTATGTGGGGATTTCTGGCGGCGCTGATATCCGGCGCATTGATGAGTATTCAGGGTGTTTTTAATACGGAAGTGACAAAACAGACCAGTCTCTGGGTATCGACCGGATGGGTACAGCTTTCTGCGTTTATGGTATGCGTGGCAGCGTGGCTTTTTACCGGACGGCAGAGTATTGGAGCACTCTGGCAGATTGAAAATAAATATACACTGCTGGGTGGTGTGATCGGAGCTTTTATTACGATTACGGTGATTCAGAGTATGGGTGCGCTGGGCCCGGCAAAAGCGGCAATGCTGATCGTGATCTCGCAGCTTATCGTAGCATACGTGATTGAACTTTTAGGAATGTTTGGTGTAGAGCGAGAACCTTTTGTATGGAGGAAAGTCCTTGGAATGTTGATCGCGATTGCCGGGATCGTGATTTTTAAATGGGAATAGGGGTTGTAAAACCCTGTAAAATTCGTTAAAATGAAATATGGTTAAGTATGAAAATCGGGGAAGTCTGCCGTAATGCTACGGAGGGAAGTGAACCGAATGATCATAAGAAAAAAATATAAACTGATCATCTGTATTTTGTGGTTGTTTTGCAGTGTTGCTTTGAGTGGTTGCAGAGACCGTCAGAGTGAAATGCTGCTGGCAGGTCAGAATGAGACAGAAAATACAAGGACACCGGAAGTGACGGAGGCTGTAGATGCAGAAATAACAAAGACAGCCGAAGTGGAAAAACAGACAGAGCCGGTTGAATCTCAGCCAGAGACTGTTGAGACGCCGGCGAAGATATTTGTGGATGTCTGTGGAGCGGTCGCAAATCCCGGCGTATATGAGATGGAAGACGACAGCCGGATCTTTCAGGTAATCGAGGCGGCGGGAGGTTTTTTGCCGGAAGCAGCAACGAGACTTGTCAATCAGGCGCAGCCGGTCAGTGATGGTCAGCAGATTTATGTACCTACACAGGAAGAAGCGGAAGCGGGAAATTATCCGATGCCGGAGGAAAGTACATCTACTCTCGGAAGCCCGGGAGACGATACGGATGAGCATGATTCCGATACGGTCAATATTAATATCGCGGATGCGGCCGCTCTGAAAACACTGACAGGAATCGGAGAGGCCAAGGCACAGGCAATCCTTTCCTATCGAGAGGAACACGGGGCTTTTTCTACAGTGGAGGAAATCATGCAGGTACCCGGGATCAAAGAAAGTACATTTTCGGCGATCAAGGATAAAATAGCAGTAAAATAAGGAGAAAAGAATGAGCAGGAAAGTTTTAGTGGTGGATGACGAGAAACTGATCGTAAAAGGAATCCGTTTCAATCTGGAGCAGGATGGCATGGAGGTTGACTGTGCATACGACGGCGAGGAAGCAGTCGAGAAAGCAAAGGCAAATAAATATGACATCATCCTTCTGGATCTGATGCTTCCGAAGATGGACGGACTGGAGGTATGCCAGCAGATCAGGGAATTTTCCAATGTTCCGATCGTTATGCTGACTGCAAAAGGTGAAGATATGGATAAGATTCTGGGACTGGATTACGGTGCAGATGACTATATCACAAAACCGTTCAATATTCTGGAAGTCAAGGCACGTATTAAGGCGATCATGCGTCGTGCACGTTCCGAACATGAAGAAAAAGAAAAAGCAAAGACGATCGAGTCCGGAGATCTGAAACTGGACTGCGAGAGCCGTCGTGTATTTATTGCAGGCAAGGAGATCAATCTTACCGCAAAAGAGTTTGACGTGCTGGAACTTCTGGTGTTCAACCCGAACAAAGTTTACAGCCGTGAGAACCTTCTGAATATCGTTTGGGGATATGAGTATCCGGGAGATGTCAGAACTGTGGACGTACATATCCGTCGTCTTCGAGAAAAGATCGAGACCAACCCGAGCGAGCCCAAATATGTACACACCAAATGGGGTGTAGGATATTATTTTCAGGCGTAAGATATGGTAACAAAAAAGAAAACCAAATTTTTTAAGAGCCTGCGTTTTCGCATTATGGTCATTCTGGTCATTCTCGGAATCGTGCCGGGAATCATTGTGACACAGCTCATGATCGGCAATTATAAACAGCAGGCGATTGAGGTACGGACAGGCGAGATACGGACGCAGTGCGTAATACTCTGCAACCAGATCATTAAAGAAAACTATCTCAATGATCCGAACTCAGAGTCGATCAACAGCAAACTCGAGGTTCTTTCCAACGCTTACGGTGGCAGGATCATGCTGGTGGACCGTGATTTTAAGGTAGTGAAAGATACCTATAATGTAGATGAGGGTAAGATACTGATCTCGCCGAAAGTGGTCAAATGTTTTAAGAGCGGAGAGGCGACTGATTATCGTAAATATGGTCAGACACTGGAACTTGCTGTTCCGGTCAGAAGCGCTGATGTGCCGCAGATGCAGGGTGCATTGCTGGTAAATATTTCTATGAGTGCTGTGATGGCTACCGTGAGCGAACTGGAGCAGAGAGGCATGCTGATCGTAGGAATCATCATTGTGCTGTCGATATTCCTTTCGTATATTCTGGCAGCTGTACTTGTCAAACCGCTGGCGAGAGTTACAAAGTCCATTGAAGACCTCACAGATGGTTATCAGAAAGATGAGATTTCTGTACCGGATTATACAGAGACCGAACTGATCACAGATGCATTTAATAAAATGCTGACGAGAATGAAAGTACTGGACGAATCGCGATCCGAGTTTGTGTCCAATGTGTCACATGAATTAAAGACACCGATGACTTCTATGAAAGTGCTGGCTGATTCGCTGGTTGGTCAGGAAGGCGTGCCGGAGGAACTTTATCAGGAATTTATGCGTGATATTACAGCTGAGATCGACAGAGAAAACCGTATTATCACGGATCTTCTGACACTGGTTAAAATGGACAAGAAATCAGCTGACCTTCAGATCAGCCATATGAATATCAATCAGCTTCTTGAGGACATTCTCAAGCGACTTCGTCCGATTGCAGACAAGCGTAATATTGATCTGATCCTTGACAGTTTCCGACCGGTAGAAGCAGATGTAGATGAGTTGAAATTTACTTCGGCGATCAGCAATCTGGTCGAAAATGCAATCAAATATAATGTGGATGACGGATGGGTACGCGTCTCAATTGATGCGGACCACAAGGATTTTTATGTCACAGTAGCAGATTCCGGAATGGGTATACCGGAGGATTCACTGGATCGTATTTTTGAGCGCTTTTATCGTGTAGATAAATCGCATTCAAGGGAGATCGGTGGAACGGGATTGGGACTTGCGATAACCAGAAGTACGATCACGATGCATCATGGTGTGGTCAAAGTATTCAGCAAAGAAGGGGAAGGAACGACATTTTCCGTTCGCGTGCCCCTGTCATATATTCCGTAGGAGGTGCCGGATGAAGAAATCAGTTAGCATACTTCTTCTGGCAGCACTGATATGCGGTCTTTTTGCAGGATGCAGCATTGAGACGAAAATTCAGTCAGGCACGGAAGAAAGTAAATACAGTTTTTATTATCTGAATGCGTCAGAAACGGTACTGAAAGAGGAACCGTATGAGCCAAAGGAAGAAACAACCGAATTTATGGTTAAAGATCTGATGCAGAAACTTGGCAAGAAGGAAGTTCCGGACGGAGGAGTCAGCCTGCTTCCGGAAGAGGTGTCGATCAATTCATATGATGTACAGGACGATCTTCTGGTCATTGATTTCAGCAAAGAGTACAGTGATATGAGTAAAGTACGTGAGATTATGACACGTGCCGGAATCGTGCAGACACTTTTGCAGGTGCCGGATATCACTAAAATATGTTTTACAGTGGCAGGACAGGCGCTCAAAAATTCACGAAACGAAGAAATCGGTGAAATGACCGGCAAAACATTTGCAGAGTATTTCGGAAAAGACACTGAAAGCTATCGGTATGATACGTTTACGCTGTATTTTGCAGACAAAAGCGGCAAAAAACTTGTGAAGGAAGTACGAAATGTCTATTACAGGCGTTCTCTTCCGAAAGAGCGGATTGTTCTTGAACAGCTTGCGAAAGGACCAATGGAAGAGGGACATTATCCGACAATATCGGAACATTCTTCTGTATTGAGCGTGATAACGGCGGATAAGATCTGTTATGTCAATATGAACAGTGCTTTCCGTGAAGGAACAGCGGATGTGTCCGAGGACATTGCGGTTTATTCTGTTGTAAATTCTATTCTGGATTCCTGTGATGCAGAAAAAGTCCAGATTTCCGTTGAGGGCAGTATGGACGGCAATTTCCGGGAAAGCCTTCCGTTGTACAAATTTTATGAAAAAAATGAAAATCTTGTTGTGCAGGACGACAAAAAGGAGTCCTGAGAAAATTCTATAAACATGCAGAGCCATACAGAAAGGAAAGACAATGAAAAGACGCCCGGTGTGTCTGGTCTGTCTGTTTCTGATGCTTTGCCTCTATGTGACGGATCTGGTGGGGATTTCCATGATAAACGGAAATCCGCTGCCGGTGTCTGTACAGAAGTATATTTCGGAACATCCGAAACTTACTGTGAGCGGCGAGGTGCAGAACTGTCAGACTGCAGAGTATTCTCTTTCTGTCTATCTGAAACAAGTCTGTCTGACTGTCGGGTCAGAACAAATTCCCATTGAAAATATAAAAGTTTATCTGAATAAAGAAGAGCAGATCCAAATCGGGATGTTTTTGCGGGTCTGTGGAAAACTAGAAGAGATTCCGGGATCTCGAAATCCCGGAGAATTTGATTCAAAACAGTATTATGCCTGTCAAAAAATCTATTACCAGATGAAAGACGGGAAAGTTTGTGACAAAAGTACCGGTTATTCATACTTTGGACAGTTTTTGCAGGAAATCCGCCAGAAAGCGGGAACTATACTGGACGAAGCGGCCGGGTCATATGCAGGAATTTTTCAGGCAATGATTCTTGGAGAGAGAGGAAATCTCGATGCAGAAACAAAAATGCAGTACCAGATGGCCGGAATCATGCATATCCTTGCGATTTCAGGACTGCATATCAGCTTTGCCGGTATGGGCTTTTTTCGACTGTTGAAAAAGGCAGGAGCCGGAAACGGTGTGGCCGGTGCAGCCTCGGCATTCCTGATCTATGCTTATGGGATCATGACAGGGGGAAGCGTGTCTGCAATGCGTGCGGTCGGAATGTTTCTGGTGCTGGTCGGTGCCGGAATAGCAGGGAGGAGCTATGATCTCCTAAGTGCAATGGCGCTTTCGGCAATCGTGCTTTTGCTGGATGCGCCGGCATACCTGTACAGTTTGAGTTTTTTGCTGTCTTTTGGGGCGATGATTGGAATCGGTGCCCTGACACCGGAAATCTGTTCCCTGCTTAATCTGGAAAAAAAGACAGCAAAAAGTCTTGCCGGTTCGGTAATTGTGTGGTTGATAACACTTCCGATTGCATTACGTGCATATGGAGAAGTGTCGCTTGCCGGTGTGATTCTGAATCTGCTTGTGCTGCCGACATCGGGGATTGTGCTGGCAAGTGGGATTTTTGCATTGCCTGTGGGGATATTTGTGATTGAAATTGCGAAGCGGGTAGTATTTCCGGGGAAATGTGTGCTGTTTTTTTACGAAAAACTATGTGAAGTGGTGGGCTGGATACCGCACAGCACCTGGATCACGGGAAGTCCTCAGCTGTGGCAGTGTGTGGTGTATTATGTGATGCTGGGTGTGGCTTTTGCTGGACTGAAGTGGGGGAAGAAGGCAGCAGGGGAAAAAGAATCGAAAGCTGATAAGTCTGGTTTGGCGAATGAGGAAAAGGGGGATGACGGAGAGCGAATAAGATCAGGGATGAGACGGAGAAAAGCTATGGGGAATGTGGTCGCCGGTATGTTTGTGATATTGGCGATCAGCTTTTTTGAATATCATTCCCGTAATGGATTGACGATCACTTGTCTGGACATCGGGCAGGGGGACTGTTGTGTACTTAAAATGCCCGGAGGAGAGAATTTCCTGATTGATGGTGGCAGCAGTAATAAGAAAAATACAGCAGTCTGTCAGATCCTTCCGTATCTGAAAAATCAGGGGATTGCCACTTTGGACGGGATTTTTGTTTCGCATACAGATCAGGATCATATCAGTGGGATCGAGGAACTTCTGGAACTATACGCACAGAATCTTGCGACAGTGCGTGTCAAAAATCTGATTTTGCCGGACTGGAATACGACAGGTGAGGAGTACGAGAAGCTGAAAATGCTGGCAGAGCAGACTGGGATTCTGGTACAGACTGCCCGGGAGGGGAATCTGCTTAAAACAAAGGAAGCTCAAATAGAGATTCTGGCACCGGAAAACGGGGCGGATGGCAGTGATACGAATGAAGACGGCATGGTCATGGAAGTTCATTTTGGGAAGTTTCGGGGACTTTTTACCGGGGATATCGGGGCAGAGACTGAGAAAAAGCTGCTGGATTCAATGGAAGATGTAGACTTTCTGAAGGTGGCACATCATGGATCAAAATATTCGACCTGTCAGGGATTTCTGGATGTTGTAAGTCCTGAGATTGCAGTGATTTCCTGTTCGGCAAAGAATACATATGGTCATCCGTCGGCAGATACAATAAAAAGGCTGGAAGATTGCGGTGCGCAGGTGGAATATACGATGAAAAACGGAGCAATTACTGTGCAGACAGACGGGGAAGGAATCTGGCTGGACAGATTTATAGATTGAGAAAAAAGAAAAAATCGTCTATACTAGAGAGACAGATAGGGTGATTTTCAGGAGGACTTGTCAGCATTGAAGAATTTACAGGAAGATATTAAGACAGGCAATTTTAAAAATGCGTACCTTTTATTTGGCGAAGAGGCATATCTTAAGATCCAGTATAAAGAAAAACTGATACATGCGTTGAATCCAGATGACGATACCATGAATTTCAGTAAATATGAAGGCAAAGGAATCGAAGCAAGAGAGCTGATCGATCTCTGCGAGACGATGCCCTTTTTTGCAGACCACAGAGTAGTTCTGGTAGAAAATTCGGGATTTTTTAAAAATAAATGTGATGAGCTGGCAGATTATATGAAGGAGCTTCCTGACTACCTGCGTATTGTTTTTGTGGAGGAAGAAGTCGACAAGCGAAACAGGATGTACAAAGCAGTCAAAAGCTGTGGCGGAATTGTGGAATTTGCAAAGCAGGATGAGAAAACTCTGATGCGCTGGGCGGCAGGAATCCTTGCGAAGGAAGGCAGAAGAATCCGTCCGGGAGATATGGAACTGTTCCTGACAAAGACCGGCACGGATATGGGAAATATCCGTATGGAGCTGGAAAAGCTGATCACGTACACGATGGGAAAAGATGTCGTCACAGCAGAGGATATCGAGGAAATCTGTACCACACGGACTGAAAACAAAATTTTTGATATGGTACGTGCCGTTACGGAAAAGAATCAGCGTAAAGCACTGGATCTGTACAATGATCTTCTGACACTGCGTGAGCCGCCAATGAGGATTCTGTTTCTGCTTTCGAAGCAGTTCCGGCAGATGTGTCTTGCGAAGAAGATGTCGGTGGAGGGAGCTTCCCAGAATGAGATAGCCACAAGACTGGGCGTGCCGTCGTTTGCGGTGAGAAATCTGCTGGCATGTGCAAGGGCGTACAAGATTGAGGAGCTTGAAAAAGCGGAGGAGGATTTTGTAGATGCAGAGGAGGCCGTGAAGACCGGAAGACTGCAGGATGTATTGAGTGTGGAATTGTTGATAGTAAAATATAGCATGAAATAAATAAAACAAACAGGTGAGAAAAGTCTGGTGGAAGGAACAAAACCTCTGACAGCTATCCCATCTGCGAGCAGTTTCGATATCTGGTTGTACTAGGTCATGATCTGTCTGCTAAACCCATTCAGGAATGCCAGCAAACTCGCTGACGCTCAGACAGAGCTGGCATTTCTGAATAACGCAGACATTTCAGAACCAAGTACAACTACAGATATCTGCAAAGGCTCGCGGAATGGGATAGCTGTCGAGGTTTTTGTGCTTTCAGGACAGAAATAGTCTCACCTGTTTCACTTTATTTATCTCGCGGTAGTCAGCGCCGCCCTACGAGGGAAGGATTGTGTCATATATTGGAAAGGTGGAGTAAAAAATTTGAAAAAGATGTGAATCAGAGCAGGAAAAGTCTGTGAACAGAGCTGGGGAATACGGGACCGGGAACCTCTGCAGGGATTGTAGATTTTCTTTGGTGCTGTACAACTATGTTATTCATAAAAATCACACTGTCTGAGCCGAAGGCGAGTTTGTGATTTTTATGGATGGTTTTAATAGTTGAGCGGCACCTTAGAAAATTTCAGTCCCGAAGCCGTTCTCGGTCCCGTATTCCTATAGCTCTGCCCCACGATATTTCCTGTCTGAATACATTTTCCGGCATATTTCCTTACACCTTTACAATAATATACACAGGTGTCTTGACACCTAACATGTCGGGTAGTATAATCACAAAACAGAAAACACAAATCCAAACCCAAAAGAAAATCCGGCATCACCGGTACGAGGACACAAAAAATGAAAGAAAATTACGACGTCATTATCGTAGGAACAGGAGCAGCGGGCCTTTACTGTGCCCTGAACCTCCCGGAGCGCACAAATATCCTGATGATCACCAAACAGGAAGCGGATCAGTCTGATTCTTTCCTTGCACAGGGCGGTATCTGCATGCTGCGCGGAGAAGACGATTATAATGATTACTTTGAAGATACCATGCGTGCAGGACATTACGAAAATGACAAAAAAGCGGTTGATCTTATGATCCGCAGCTCCAACAGCATCATCCGTGATCTTCTTCAGCGCAATGTTACATTTGCGAGAACTCCGGACGGAGAACTTGATTTTACCAGAGAAGGTGCACATTCCCAGCCGAGAATTCTTTTTTATGAAGATATCACAGGCAAACAGATTACACAGACTTTACTTGAACAGGCACGCACCAGAGATAACATCGAAATCTGTGAATACATGACGATGGTCGATCTGATTTCTGACGACAATATTTGCGGCGGTGTGGTTATCATGGATGAGCAGAATGAGGTTTACCCGGTACATGCGTCCAACGTTGTACTGGCATGCGGCGGACTTGGAGGCCTTTATAAGAACTCCACGAACTTTCCGCATATTGCCGGTGACGGCCTTGGAATTGCGATGAAACATCAGGTCGTTCTTGAACATCTTGATTACATACAGATTCATCCGACAACACTTTATTCTCATAAGCCGGGCAGAAGATTTCTGATTTCCGAATCTGTCCGTGGTGAAGGGGCACTTCTCTATGACAGGAACGGACAGCGTTTTACAGATGAGCTGCAGCCACGTGATCTTCTGAGTCAGAAAATTTTCGGGCAGATGGAAAAAGATGAGACAGAATTTGTCTGGGAAGATATGCGTCCGCTGGGCGAAGATACGATTATGAAACATTTCCCGAATATTTTCCGCAGATGCCTTGAAGAAGGTTTTGATCCACGCAAAGAGCCGATTCCGGTCGTTCCGGCACAGCACTATTTCATGGGCGGGATCAAAGTTGACCTGGGAAGCCGTACTTCTATGAAGGGGCTGTACGCCTGCGGTGAGACGAGCTGTAATGGCGTTCACGGCAAAAACAGACTGGCAAGCAATTCCCTGCTGGAATCTCTGGTCTTTGCAAGAAGAGCGGCAGATGATATAATTTTCGGAAAGAAGCATGAGCCGTGCAGACTCGGTTCTGTAGATATGAAACCATATGAAGATAAAGAAGCAGTACTGGATGGTTATCACAAAATGGTATTAAAGGAAATCGAAAGGATGAAAATGAGCCATGAATGAAATTACAATGAAAATGCAGGCGGATCAGTTAATCCGTATGGCGTTACAGGAAGATATCACAAGCGAGGATGTTTCTACAAATGCAGTAATGCCGACTGCCACAAAGGGAACCGTTGACCTGATCGCAAAAGAAGATGGTGTGGTTGCCGGACTGGAAATCTACGCGAGAGTATTTACAATCCTTGATGAAAAGACAGAAATTGATCTTCATTGCAAGGACGGAGATGAAGTAAAAAAAGGTGAGCTGATGGCAACGGTAACCGGAGATATCCGCGTACTTCTTTCCGGTGAGCGTGTGGCATTGAACTATCTGCAGAGAATGAGCGGCATTGCAACTTACACCAGACAGGTGGTAAAGCTTCTTGAAGGAAGTAATGTGACACTTCTTGATACAAGAAAAACAACACCAAACTGCCGTGTATTTGAAAAATATGCAGTAAGAGTCGGGGGCGGACATAACCACAGATACAACCTGTCTGATGGTGTCCTGCTGAAAGACAACCATATCGGAGCTGCGGGCAGTGTTGCAAAAGCAGTCAAGATGGCAAAAGCATATGCCCCATTTGTACGCAAGATTGAGATAGAAGTAGAGACACTTGATCAGGTAAAAGAAGCAGTTGAAGCAGGTGCAGACATTATCATGCTGGATAATATGACACCGGAAGTTATGAAACAGGCAGTCGAACTGATTGACGGAAGAGCGCAGACAGAATGCTCCGGTAACATCACAAAAGAAAATATCCAGAAGATCCGTGAGATCGGTGTTGATTTTGTTTCCAGCGGTGCGCTGACGCATTCTGCTCCGATTCTTGACATTTCCATGAAAAACCTTCATGCGGTATAAGGAGAAAATTCTATGAATACAGGAGAACGACGCGGAGAAATATTGAAGATCCTGAAACAGGCGGAAGTTCCGATTGCAGCAAGAGAACTGGCAGGACGTTTTGGGGTCAGCCGCCAGGTGATCGTGCAGGATCTGGCGGTGATCCGTGCATCCACACCGGGAATCCTCTCCACAACAAAAGGCTATGTCATGGAGCAGGACAGCAGCTGTACCCGTGAATTCAAAGTACGTCACAGTCAGGACAAAGCAGCACAGGAGCTGAATCTGATCGTGGATTGCGGTGGACATGTCAAAAATATCAGCATCAGTCACAGGGTTTACGGGCGTGTCAGTGCGGAGATGGATATCCGCTCAAGACAGGATGTCAGTGAATTTATTCAGGCACTGCAAAACAGCCGTTCTACGGTGCTCAGCAGTGCAACTTCAGGATATCATTATCATCTGATTGAAGCATCAAGTGAGGAAAGGCTGGATCTGATCCGGAATCAGCTGGAGAAAGCAGGATTTCTTGCGCCACTTCAGCCGTGGGAGCAGCATACAGAGAAAGGAAATATAAAATTATGACAATACAGGAAATTCAGCAGGAGATCCTGCGAATGAAGAAAGAGCAGGATGTCTGTATTCTGGCACATGCGTATCAGGGACAGGAAATACTGGAAGTTGCAGATTATATGGGGGATTCCTATGGACTGAGTGTACAGGGAGCAAAAAGTAATTGTAAAGGTGTGATCATGTGTGGTGTCCGTTTCATGGCAGAGACATGTAAAGTACTGAGTCCGGAGAAAAAAGTATGGCTTGCAAATCCTTCAGCAGGATGCCCGATGGCAGAGCAGCTTGATCTTGAGGGACTCCGTAAACTGAAAGCAGAGCATCCGGATCATACAGTTGTGGCTTATATCAACACAACTTCCGAGCTGAAAACAGAATGTGATGTTTGTGTGACATCTTCTTCGGCGGTTCAGATATGCAGTAAAATTGAAAATGATAAGATTCTGTTTATTCCAGATCCGAATCTTGGAAGATTCGTAGCCGAAAAACTTCCGGAAAAATCCTTTGTTTTCTATAAAGGTGGATGTCCGAGACATATTGTTGTCAGTGCAAAAGATGTCGAAAAAGCTCGAAAAGCACATCCGAAGGCACTCCTTCTTGTTCATCCGGAATGCCGTCAGGAAGTAGTTGAGCAGGCTGATTATATAGGTTCTACAACAGGCATTATAGATTATGCAAAAAAATCCGATGCAAAAGAATTTATCATCGGTACAGAAAACAGTATTGTTGAACATCTGCAGTTTGCATGTCCGGATAAGCAGTTTTATCCGCTTTCCGTTATGCTTACCTGTATGAATATGAAAATTACGACACTGATGGATATTTATAATTGTCTGAAGGGAACGGGCGGAGAAGTGATTGAACTTCCGCAGAATGTTGTTGATGGGGCAGGACGCTGCATTCATCGTATGGTGGAACTTGGCGGCTGATTTTACGAATACAAAAAAAGGCGGGCAGATTCGTAAAGAGATCTGCCCGCCTGATTTACAGAAATAAAAAAGACAGTCACTGACGGTTGTGACTGTCCTTTTAATTATAAGCTTATAATTAAAAATAAGTGTTTCCTGAATTAGCCAATGCTGTTGACAGCTTTAGTAAGACGGGAAATTTTTCTTGCACAGTTGTTTTTGTGATAAACACCTTTAGAAGTTGCTTTGCTGATTGTAGAGATAGCCTCTGTAAGAGCAGCCTGTGCAGCAGCTTTATCGTTTTTCTGAACTGCAGTTTCTACTTTTTTGATGGAAGTTTTAACAGCAGAACGGATAGATTTGTTTCTAGCAGCTTTAGTTCTGTTTACTAAAATTCTTTTCTTTGCAGATTTGATGTTAGCCAATTGGTACACCTCCGTTTCAAATTCTGATATTGTGTCGTTGTTACAGAAACAGACACGGGCGCTTCTGTAAACATGCTTATATATATTAGTACATTTGGCAGGGATTGTCAATACATAATTCACGTAAAAATTACAAATAATTCTCATAAACGTTACAGAAAGCAAAAATATGAAAAAACAGGAGGATGCAGATATGTCGGGGAGTAGAAGAATCAGAACAGACCTTGCACTTGAGACAACAGAGCGATTTGCGGAGGAAAATGCGGAAATACGGGGTGTGGAAGTGCATGAAGAATACGATGAGGAAAAAGATGTGCGGACGACGGTCGTAAAAATTGTGACGGAAAATGGAGCAAAATCCATGGGACGGCCGCAGGGAACGTATATTACGATTGAGGCGCCGGAGCTTTCGACACAGGATGAGGATTATCACAGAGAAATATCCGAAGAGATATCGACTCATCTGCGAAAACTGATCGATCTGAAAAAAGAAAAGTCGGTCCTTGTCGTTGGGCTGGGAAATGCAGCGATCACTGCTGATGCACTGGGACCTCAGGTAGTGGATAATCTTCTGATGACACGACATATTATAAAAGAATATGGGCTGCGTGGAATCAAACATGAAAAAATGCACCGGATCAGCGGAATCGCCCCCGGAGTGATGGCACAGACCGGTATGGAGACTGCGGAGATCGTGCAGGGAATTGTTTCTGAGACAAAACCGGATGTCGTGGTTGCAATTGATGCGCTTGCAGCAAGGAGTGTACGCAGGCTCAGTCGTACGATACAGATTACGGACACGGGAATTCATCCGGGCTCGGGTGTCGGAAATCATAGAAATGGTCTGACTGAGGAAAATTTACAGGTGAAGGTGATTGGAATCGGTGTGCCGACTGTGGTGGACGCAGCTACGATCGTTCATGATTCGATGGCACACCTTTTGGATACACTGGAGGAAACGGAGCAGAAGGAGTTTTTGGACGAAATGATTGCTCCTAATCTGTACAGTATGTTTGTTACACCGAAAGATGTGGATGAAACTATAAAATATCTGAGTTTCACAATATCTGAAGGTCTGAACATTGCGTTCAGTCAAGTATAATCCGAAAAAAATTATCATAGGATTATCTGAAAGGGGTGATCCTGTGTCAAAGGTCCGGCAGGTATTTTATCTTGTTTTGGAGTGTTGCATATTTGTGGTTCTGGCGGTTGTGCCGGGAGTATTTGCGCTGCAGAAAAATGTATTCCGGCAGCTCCCGCTGTATCGTTTTCTGGAAGGACAGGCCATGGAAGATCTGCAGAGACAGGATCAGGAGACATATGAAAAGCTGGTGGAGAGTAATACGCGATATCTTGGAAAGATGGTGCGTGAAGAAAATAAAGATGCGAGAGTGACACCGGGAATTACGAAGACGCCACAAATTACAGAATCTGTGAAAAATGAACTGGAAATGACAGAAGCTCCGAAACCAGGGCAGGACAATACTCGGGCGGCTGTGACGGAACCTCCTGCAGAGGAGGAAACTGCGACAGCGGCAGCGCAGGTCGCTCCGGTGCCGGAAATCGATCTGGCACCGGAAACACTGGCAGATTATGATTATCTGATGAATCATTTTTTTATTGTAGATTCTGCTACAGAAACAACGGCAGAGCAGATCAATGCAGCACAATTTCTGGCAGAAGATCTTACTTTGCCAAAAGAGGCGGGGCTACCACAGATACTTATTTATCACAGCCATTCGCAGGAGACTTTCTGCGATTCAAGGGAAGGGAAAGAGGAAGACACGATCGTCGGAGTGGGAGATTATCTTACAGAACTTCTTTCAGAAACATATGGCTATCAGGTGATGCATGTGACGGAAAAGTTTGATCTTGCAGGAGGGGAGCTGGATCGAAGCAAAGCATATGATTATGCAAGGGCATGGCTGGAGCCTGTTCTGAAAGAAAATCCATCCATACAGGTAGTTATTGATCTGCATCGGGACGGTGTACCGGATGATCGTCGTCTGGTGACGGAGATCAACGGAAAAGAGACGGCACAGTTGCTTTTTTATAATGGACTCAGCCATACGATAAACAGCGGAGATCTTTCATATCTTCCAAATCCTTATATTCAGGACAATCTGGCGTTTTCATTTCAGCTGGAATATCAGGCGGCGCTGTATTATCCGGAACTTTACAGGGGGATTTATCTTGCGGGACTTCGGTATAATCTGCATCTGCGTCCGAGGGCACTGCTTCTGGAAGCGGGGGCGCAGACAAATACTGTGCAAGAGGTAAAAAATGCAATGGAACCGTTTGCAGATATTCTGGATCGGGTGCTGCAGGGAAAATAAAAAAGAAGTTTAAAAAGAAAGACTTGCAAATAAGAACGTATGTTTGTATAATGATAGCATATAGAGACAGAAGTGGCGGAAGAACTGGACTAAAGGTAAATTTCTATGCTATAATGCCCCATGATACGAATCTTTATTATAGAAAGATTATATAAGAAAGAACTTATTTGAAATGACAGTCAGATACATAAGGAGGAACACCGCAGAATGATAGATCAGAGCAAAATCCGCAATTTCTGCATTATTGCACATATAGACCACGGCAAATCCACACTGGCAGACCGTATTATCGAGCAGACGGGGACATTGACCGAGCGTGAGATGCAGTCACAGGTTCTTGATAATATGGAACTTGAGAGAGAACGTGGAATCACGATCAAGTCACAGGCCGTACGAATCGTATATAAGGCCAGTGACGGAGAAGAATACATTTTCAACCTGATAGATACTCCCGGACATGTCGATTTTAATTACGAGGTGTCGAGAAGTCTTGCTGCCTGCGACGGCGCAGTACTGGTTGTAGATGCGGCACAGGGTATCGAGGCGCAGACACTTGCGAATGTATATCTTGCGCTGGATCATGATCTGGATGTCCTTCCGGTCATCAATAAGATTGACCTGCCAAGCGCGGATCCTGATCGTGTTGTCAGTGAGATCGAAGATGTGATCGGACTTGAGGCAGAGGATGCTCCACGTATTTCTGCGAAGACCGGACTGAATATCGGTGAAGTGCTTGAGCAGATCGTGACGAAGATCCCGGCACCTCGCGGGGATGTAGATGCACCGCTGAAGGCGCTGATCTTTGACTCAATTTATGATGCTTATAAGGGTGTTATTGTATTCTGCCGTATTATGGACGGACGCGTAAAGAAAGGCACACAGATCCGTATGATGGCAACCGGATTTACGACAGAGGTTGTTGAAGTAGGATATTTTGGCGCAGGACAGTTTATTCCGTGTGATGAGCTGACTGCCGGTATGGTTGGATATATTACAGCAAGCATTAAAAATCTTGGTGATACCCGTGTGGGTGATACTGTTACTGATAATGAGAGACCATGTGCTGAGGCACTTCCGGGCTATAAGAAAGTACAGCCGATGGTATACTGTGGTCTGTATCCGGCAGATGGTGCGAAGTATGGTGATCTCCGTGATGCGCTGGAGAAGCTTCAGCTCAATGATGCATCACTGTTTTTTGAGCCGGAGACATCCGTTGCTCTCGGTTTTGGTTTCCGCTGTGGTTTTCTGGGACTGCTTCATCTCGAAATCATTCAGGAACGTCTGGAACGAGAATATAATCTTGACCTTGTAACGACAGCACCGGGTGTAGTCTACAAGGTATACAAGACAAACGGAGATGTTATCGAGCTGACGAATCCGTCAAATCTTCCGGATCCATCTGAGATTGAATATATGGAAGAGCCGATGGTAAATGCCGAGATTATGGTAACGACAGAATTTATCGGTGCGATCATGGATCTCTGTCAGGAACGTCGTGGACAGTATGAAGGTATGGAATATATGGAAGAAACACGTGCGCTTCTGAAATATAAACTTCCGTTGAATGAAATTATTTACGACTTCTTTGATGCGCTGAAATCCAGATCCAGAGGATATGCCTCTCTTGATTATGAGCTGTGTGGCTATGAGCGTAGTGAGCTTGTGAAGCTAGACATCCTTGTCAATAAAGAAGAAGTCGATGCGCTTTCTTTCATCGTGCATGCTGATACTGCTTATGAGCGTGGACGCAAGATGTGTGAGAAGCTTAAAGAAGAAATTCCGAGACAGCTCTTCGAAATTCCGATTCAGGCAGCAATCGGAAGCAAGATCATTGCCAGAGAGACCGTACGTGCCATGCGTAAGGATGTACTTGCAAAGTGCTATGGTGGTGATATTTCCCGTAAAAAGAAACTTCTGGAGAAACAGAAGGAAGGTAAGAAACGAATGCGTCAGGTAGGTAATGTGGAGATTCCGCAGAAAGCCTTCATGAGCGTATTGAAACTGGATGATAAATAATCGTAACTGTGAGGGTACTGAACAGTTACAAATAATCTTTGTTCCCGAAGAAAGGGGAGAGGACTATGAAAATCAGATTGTTCAAAACAGTGCTTATATTATGTATACTGGTTTGTTGTGTGACGCTTGCCGGATGTGGCTGTGGAAAGAAAAAGACAGATCCGGCATCGGAGCAGGTTCTTAAGATCAGCATCACACCGACACCATCTCCGACACCTGAACCGGAGCAGGTCGATTCTGCAGCAGTAACGACGAACGGTGATGTTACGATGGTGAATATCTATGCGGCAGAGAATCCGGGTGTAACGACATCAACGGACAGTACCGCAGATTCAGGTAATACTGACAATTCTGAAAATACAGATGATTCGAGCAGTACGGATGATTCTGAAAATATAAGTGAATCTGACAGTTCAGATCAGGATGATAATTCCGAAGATTCATATGATTCCGAAGATCAGGGGGATAACAGTGAAGAATAACAGGAGAATTCCCCTCGAGCTGTATGTTCATATCCCGTTCTGTGTCCGTAAATGCCAGTACTGTGATTTTCTTTCCGGTCCATCGGATGAAGAGACGAAGGACAGATATATAGAAGCTTTGCTGAAAGAAATTCGTGCGGCAGAGCATACAGAGGACTATGAGATCGTTTCTGTTTTTATCGGAGGTGGAACACCTTCCGCACTGAAAGCAGAAGCGATTGCTTCTATTATGAGGACTTTACAGGAGCAATTTTTTTTCTGTGAGGATGCGGAAGTAACGATTGAAGCAAATCCGGGGACAGTAGATTTGGAGAAGCTGACGATTTACCGCAATGTCGGAATCAATCGGCTGAGTCTTGGCCTGCAGTCGACAGATGCAGAAGAATTAAAGCTGCTTGGCAGGATCCACAGTTATGAAGAATTTCTGAAGAGCTATGAATGGGCGAGAGAAGCAGGATTTTCTAATATCAATATTGATCTGATGTTTGCCATTCCGGGTCAGACCGGTGAGGCATGGCGGCAGCATCTGTATCAGGTGGCAGAATTAAATCCTGAACACATTTCGGCATACAGTCTTATTATCGAAGAGGGAACTCCATTTGCAGAACAGAATCTTGATCTTCCGGATGAAGACACAGAGTATCAGATGTATGAGGACACCGCAGAGATTCTTGAAAGATATGGATATCGACAGTATGAGATTTCAAACTATGCGAAGCAGGGATATATGTGCCGGCATAATGCAGGATACTGGCAGCGCCGGGAATACCTGGGATTTGGTCTGGGCGCTTCATCCCTTTACGGGGGAATGCGCTTTTCGAATACGCATCAGATGCAGGAATATCTGAAAGAGAGCAGAAATCCGGATCAGATCCGTCAAGATGTGACAGTTCTGTCACGCAATGAGCGGATCGAAGAATTTATGTTTCTTGGTCTTCGGATGACAGAGGGCATTTCTGAAAAAAAATTTGAAGAAAATTTTGATGTCCGGCTTATGGATGTTTACGGAGATATCCTGCAAAAATATGAAGAAACAGGATTTATGGAACATATAGAGACAAAATGGCGACTCACACGTAAGGGAATACATGTGAGCAACCATATTCTGGCAGATTTTTTGCTGGACGAGTGACAGAGGAGAGAAAGATGGCAGAACGAACATCGGGGAAAAAATTTATTAAGATCAGAGGGGCAAATGTCAACAATCTTAAGAATTTAAGCGTGGACATTCCAAGGGATGAATTTGTGGTACTGACAGGTGTCAGTGGTTCCGGTAAGTCTTCGCTGGCTTTTGATACAATTTATGCGGAAGGGCAGAGACGTTACATGGAATCTCTGTCGTCATATGCGAGACAGTTCCTGGGACAGATGGAAAAACCGGATGTGGAATCGATCGAGGGACTTCCTCCGGCAATCTCTATTGACCAGAAATCAACCAATAGAAATCCGCGTTCTACAGTAGGAACCGTTACGGAAATTTATGATTATTTCCGACTGCTGTATGCACGTATCGGTATTCCGCACTGTCCGAAGTGCGGCAAAGAAATCAAAAAGCAGACTGTTGATCAGATGGTGGATCATATTATGGAACTGCCGGAGCGGACGAAACTGCAGCTGCTGGCACCGGTTGTCCGCGGTCGTAAGGGTACCCACGCAAAACTTCTGGAACAGGCGAAGAAAAGTGGCTATGTAAGGGTGCTGATTGATGGCAATCTTTATGAACTTTCCGAGGAAATTAAGCTGGATAAGAACATCAAGCATAATATTGAGATTATTGTAGACCGTCTGGTGGTCAAACCGGGAATCGAAAAGCGCTTGTCTGATTCTATTGAGACAGTGCTGGATCTGTCAGAAGGGCTTCTGATGGTCGATACGATGGATGGTAACATCCGTACATTCAGTCAGAGTTTTGCATGCCCGGATTGTCAGATCAGTATTGATGAGATTGAACCGAGAAGTTTTTCTTTCAACAATCCTTTCGGTGCATGCCCGGACTGTTTTGGTCTCGGATACAAAATGGAATTTGACATTGATCTGATGATACCGGATAAATCCTTAAGCATCTCGCAGGGCGCGATCGCTGTAATGGGCTGGCAGTCCTGTACGGATAAGGGAAGCTTTACGAGAGCAATTCTGGATGCTCTTGCAAAAGAATACAGGTTCAGTCTGGACACACCGTTTGAAGACTACCCGGACAAGATAAAAGATATTCTGATCCATGGTACAAACGGTCATGCAGTCAAGGTTTATTATAAAGGTCAGAGAGGAGAGGGAATCTATGATGTTGCTTTCCCGGGCCTGATAAAAAATGTCGAGCAGAGATACCGTGAGACAGGATCTGATGCGATGAAGCAGGAATACGAAACTTTTATGCGCATTACTCCGTGTAAGTCCTGTAAAGGCCAGCGTCTGAAAAAGGAATCTCTGGCAGTAACTGTGGGTGAACGTAATATCTATGAGCTGACTGCACTTTCCATAGCGAAACTTAAAGTTTTTATGGAAGAACTGAAGCTGACGGAGCAACAGGAGCTGATCGGAAAACAGATTCTGAAAGAAATCCGTGCAAGAGTAGGTTTTCTTGCAGAAGTCGGACTGGATTACCTGTCTCTGAGCCGTGCGACAGCGACGCTTTCCGGTGGCGAGGCGCAGCGTATCCGTCTTGCGACACAGATCGGTTCCGGTCTGGTCGGAGTTGCATATATTCTGGATGAACCAAGTATAGGTCTTCATCAGAGAGACAATGACAGACTTCTTCGTGCGCTGATGCGCCTTCGCGATCTCGGAAACAGTCTGATCGTGGTCGAGCATGATGAAGATACAATGCGTGCGGCAGACTGCGTGGTGGATATCGGACCGGGAGCCGGCGAACATGGTGGAGAACTCGTAGAAATCGGCACAGCTGAGGCACTGATGAAGAATCCGCGTTCTGTGACAGGGGCATATTTAAGTGGCAGGTACAAGATCCCGGTACCTTCTGAACGTAAAGCGCCGACCGGATGGCTGAAGATCCGGGGAGCAGCAGAAAACAATCTGAAACAGGTAAATGTTGATATTCCGCTTGGCATTATGACGTGTGTGACAGGTGTGAGCGGCTCCGGCAAGAGTTCTCTGATCAACGAGGTCCTGTACAAGACACTGGCACGCGATCTGAACCGTGCAAGAGTGATTCCGGGTAAACACAAAGCAATTCAGGGGCTGGATCAGCTTGATAAGGTGATCAGCATCGATCAGTCACCGATCGGAAGGACACCGAGATCTAATCCGGCTACTTATACAGGTGTGTTTGATCAGATCCGTGATCTGTTTGCATCGACAGCAGATGCAAAGGCAAGAGGTTACAAGAAAGGCCGTTTCAGTTTCAACGTCAAGGGCGGGCGATGTGAAGCCTGCAGTGGAGATGGTATCATCAAGATCGAGATGCATTTTCTTGCTGATGTTTATGTACCGTGCGAAGTATGCAAAGGCAAACGCTACAACAGAGAGACGCTGGAAGTCAAATATAAAGATAAGAGTATTTATGATGTCCTGAATATGACGGTGGAAGAAGCACTGACTTTCTTTGAGAATATTCCGTCTATCCGCAGAAAGATCCAGACACTCTATGATGTGGGACTTTCTTATATTCGTCTGGGACAGCCGTCTACGGAGCTTTCCGGCGGTGAGGCACAGAGAATCAAGCTTGCAACAGAACTGAGTAAGAGAAGCACCGGACGTACGATCTATATTCTGGACGAGCCGACAACCGGACTCCATTTTGCAGATGTGCACAAGCTGGTGGAAATCCTGCAGCGACTGACCGAGAATGGAAATACGGTCGTAGTCATTGAACATAATCTGGATGTTATCAAAACCGCGGATTACATTGTTGACATGGGGCCGGAAGGCGGCGACTGTGGCGGCACGGTCGTTGCAACTGGTACACCGGAAGAAATTGCAGGATGCCCGGATTCTTATACCGGCCAGTATGTGGCGAAATATCTTAAGTAAATACAGGTTACTGTGAACGGAGTGAACAGTAACAAGTACAGGGAGAAACAGGGGCTTTTCATTTTGGTGAAAGTTGTTTATAATAATTTCTGATATAAGATTTGGAATTGTTACGGAAGGGGATTTTTATGCCTGCAAATGATATAGGAATAGATCTTGGAACGACGAACTGTCTTGTATATTCTACAGGCAAGGGTCTTGTACTGCAGGAACCGTCTGTCGTTGTATATGATAAAGATACTGAGAAGATCCGTGCGATCGGAGAAGAAGCAAAGCAGATGAGTAATCATGTGAACTCCAACATGGAAGTGATCCGACCAATCCGCCAGGGAGTGATCGTGGACTTTGTGGTGCTGGAAAAAATGCTGAAATATTTTATCACAAAGGCAATGGGACGCCGGGCGTTTCGTAAGCCGCGAATCAGTGTCTGCGTACCGAGCGGAATCACGGAGATCGAGCGCAAAGCCGTAGAAGAAGCAACATATCAGGCGGGAGCGCGTGAAGTTTATCTCGTAGAAGAACCGATCGCGGCAGCAATCGGAGCTGGAGTGGACATCACGAAACCATTTGGAAACCTGATCGTGGATATCGGAGGAGGAACGACAGATATTGCGGTGATCTCAATTGGCGGTGTGGTTGTTTCTTCGACGATCAAGGTGGCAGGGGATTCTTTTGATCAGGCTATCATCAGCTACATTCGTAAGACGCATGGGCTGTTTATCAGTGAAGATGCCGCGGAGACGATCAAAGTCAGAATCGGAACTGCAATCGAGGAAGTAAACCCTCAGGTCATGGAAGTAAAAGGAAGAAACGTACTTACCGGTCTTCCGAAAAAAATAAAACTTACATCAGAAGAAATCCGTGAGGCTCTTAAGGATGCTACAGGACAGATCGTAGAAGCTGTCCATGGCATTCTTGAAAAAACACCGCCGGAACTGGTCGCAGATATTGTCGATCGGGGAATCGTTCTGGCAGGTGGTGGCGCACTTCTTAAAGGCATGGACACACTGATCGAACAGAGGACAGGAGTCAATACACTGACTGTTCAGGATTCGATGCATGTTGTGGCTGTGGGTACAGGGAGGTATGCGGAAATAATGAACAGAATGGATGCCTGACCGGCATTAGATAAAAGCCATGAGTATTTGTGAAGTGTATCATAAATATTCTGGCTTTTTGCTGTATTATGGTTTGAGGAGAAATTCCGAAAGAAAACAGGAAGAAAGAGGCAGGTATGAGTGAATGTGTGACCGGATATATTGATCATATCATTTTCCGGAACGAAGACAATGGATATACAGTGATGGTGCTGAAAGGTGTAAAAGACGAGGATGAACTGACCTGTGTCGGTACCTTCCCGGTCATTACGCAGGGAGCATCGATCGAGGCAGAGGGAAGCTTTATACAGCATCCCGTATACGGCAAACAGTTTCAGGCAGTGCGGCTGACAGAGAAGATGCCGGAAGATGCCATGGCTATGGAACGCTATCTGGGTTCCGGCGCTATTAAGGGTATAGGTGCAGCACTGGCAGGCAGGATCGTGCGGCATTTTGGATCAGATACACTTCGGATTGTTGAAGAAGAGCCGGAGCGTCTTGCAGAAATCAAGGGAATCAGTGAGAAAAAAGCACACGAGATTGCAATACAGATTGCAGAGAAATCCGAAATGCGAAAAGTTATGATGTTTTTGCAAAAATATGGAATCTCTCTGAACCTCGGAGCAAAGATTTATCAGAAATACGGGGATTCTGTGTACAGCGTTTTACAGGAAAATCCATATCGCCTGGCGGATGATATCAGTGGCGTCGGATTTAAGATAGCCGATGAGATTGCATATCGGATCGGGATTCATACAGATTCAGATTACAGGATAAAAAGCGGGTTGTCGTATACTCTTTTGCAGGCAGGTGGGGAAGGACATGTATATCTGCCCAAGGAAGAACTTTTTAAGAGAGCGGAGCAGCTTCTCGGAGTAGATGCTTCTTACATGGAGAAACATCTGGTAGACCTTTCGATGGAACGAAAGATCATTCAGAAAGAAGAAAAAGGACAGGTACTTGTTTATCCGGCACAGTATTATTATCTGGAATTAAATACAGCCCGGATGCTACGGGAACTGGATATTGACTGTCCGGAGGATGAAGAGCGTGTTGAGCGCAGGATCAGCCAGATCCAGAAAGAGACAGGTACGGTGCTGGATGAGATGCAGGAAAAAGCAGTCAAAGAAGCTGCCGGACATGGCCTTCTGGTGCTGACCGGAGGTCCAGGTACAGGTAAGACGACCACGATCAACGCAATTATCCGCTTTTTTGAAAGTGAGGGGGCAGAGCTTCGGCTGGCAGCACCTACCGGCAGAGCTGCGAAGCGTATGACGGAGGCAACAGGATATGAGGCACAGACTATTCACCGTATGCTGGAGCTGACCGGAATGCCGGAAGATGACCGGGAAGGACAGCCGGTTCATTTTGAACGAAATGCGGAGAATCCGCTGGAAGCAGATGTGATCATCATAGATGAGATGTCTATGGTGGATATTCATCTGATGCATTCTCTTCTGATGGCAGTGACTGCAGGAACAAGACTGATTCTGGTCGGTGACGAGAACCAGCTTCCGAGTGTCGGTCCGGGAAATGTTCTGCGAGATATTATCCGAAGCGGACAGTTTCCGGTTGTAGAACTGAAGAAAATCTTCCGTCAGGCATCTGAGAGTGATATTGTCGTGAATGCACATAAGATCAATCGTGGAGAACAGGTTGAGATCAACAATAAAAGTCGGGACTTTTTCTTTTTGAAAAGATATGATGCAGACATTATTATTCGTGTTGTCATTGCACTCATTCAGGAAAAACTGCCAAAATATGTCGAAGCAAAGCCGTTTGAGATACAGGTACTTACACCGATGCGTAAAGGCCTTCTGGGTGTGGAACGTCTGAACCAGATTCTACAGAGATATCTTAATCCGCCGGATCCGTCCAAAAAAGAAAAAGAAATCGGACAGGGACTTTTTCGTGAAGGTGACAAAGTCATGCAGATTCGTAATAACTATCAGCTTGAGTGGGAAGTGCGTGGCAGATATGGGATTCCGGTAGACAAGGGAGTCGGTGTTTTTAACGGTGATACAGGAATCATCCGTATGATCAATGAATTTGCCGAGCTTGCAGAGGTGGAATTTGAAGATGGACGTTATGCGCAGTATACGTTTAAGCAGCTCGACGAACTGGAACTTGCCTATGCGGTTACGATACATAAGTCACAGGGTTCAGAATATCCGGCAGTGATCATTCCGATTTTGTCGGGCCCGCGGATGCTGATGAACAGAAATCTTCTTTATACTGCTGTAACGAGAGCAAGAAAATGTGTTACAGTGGTCGGAAGTGAAGAGACTTTCCGCGAAATGATCAATAACGAAAAACAGCAGAGAAGATACAGCTCCCTTGACAGGAGAATTCAGGAAGCTGAATAAAGAGAGCGTGCCATCGGGGAGAAAGGCATATTCTGAATAAAAAAAATATAATCACGGGGATTTCAGAATGCCTCCAGAAAGGTAAAATATTATTTCTGGAAGCACTGTATCCGTCGCGGTGTCCGGCATGTAACAAAATACTGCCGGGAAAAAAGGTTCATATCTGTCCGGAATGCAGAGGAAGCTTTCATCTGATAGAGGAACATTACTGTCTGAAATGCGGCAAACCTGTATCAGAGACAGAAGAATACTGCGCGGACTGTAGAAGCAGGAAGCGGGGATTTTGTCAGGGACGGGGCGTTTTTCTATACAATATGCAGATGAAACAGTCGCTTTTGCGATACAAATATTACGGCAGCCGGGAATATGGATGGTATTATGCAGAAGAAATCTGCAGATATGTCGGAACGCAGATAAAGCGCTGGAATCCGGACATACTGGTACCTGTACCGATGACGTGTCGCAAGAAACGTATCAGAGGATTTAATCAGGCAGAAGATCTTGCGGAAAAAATCGGAGAACTATTACAGATTCCGGTAGTTGCAGGGCTTGCTGTAAAGAAAAGAGAGACAAAATCTCAGAAAAAACTGAATGCGGTCGAGCGCATGAGAAATCTGAAGGATGCTTTTCAGATTACGGAATCCGTGAGGGGGCTTAGGATTCTGATAGTCGACGATGTTTATACGACCGGGAGCACGATTGAAACGCTTGCAGAATGTCTGAAAGAAAGTGGTGCCGGGGAAATTTATTTCGTTACTTTATGCATCGGACAGCTGTAGACTGGAGAAAAAACACTTTTCATGGTTGTGGATATATGTTACAATTAATCCAAATATGATTATTTTGTAACTGTTCAGTACTTTCACAGTTACGGGCCAAAATGCATTCCAAATCACTTTCGGTGATAGCATTTTGTCTTGTATGTCTCGGGATATTGGCAAAAAGCATGCCAAAACACCTTGCAGGATACTGTATCTACTGAATAGTTACATTATTAAAATAAGAAATAGAGTTTATGAGGAGCAGAATATGATCAATGAAGAAAAGGTCAAGATAATGACAAAGCTTGCCATGTATGAGCAGGGTAAGGGCAGAAAATATCTTCCTGTCAGTCGATATTACAGAAGTGATTATATTGGGCTGGCGCTGATTAAGAACTTTTTTCTCATAACAATCGGATATGTGCTGATTGTGGCAGCTGTAGCTGTTTATTTCGGGGAATATCTTCTGGAAAACATTCATAAGATGAATCTGGTGGCGCTTGGTGCTTATATTATTATCGGCTATCTGGTTGTTCTTGTGTTCTATTCTGTTTTGACCTATATACAGTATTCGGTCAAATATTACCGTGCAAAGAAGAGTGTCAGGGAGTACTACAGTCAGCTGACTTCACTGAGTAAGATCTATGCCCGGGAAGAAAGAAAAGCATCCGGCAAAGGAGCCGCAGGAGGGTATCGCAAATGACAGCATTACTGGAATTTAAACAAAAATTAAAAGGATTATATGCACAGTATGAAATATACTTGCTGCCTCTGCTGAAATTTATTCTTGCAGCGGTTTATTTTACCTGGATCAATACCAATATGGGATATATGAGAGCTCTGGACAATATGTTTGTAGTTCTGATCCTTGCGTTGATCTGCTGTATTCTTCCATCAGGTATGATGGTCTTTACAGGTTTTGCACTGATGATCGGACACAGTTATGCGCTTGGAATCGAAGTTGCAGGATTTATGATTGTCCTGATTCTGTTTATGATGATTCTTTTTCTGCGTTTCAGCAATGGCAAAAATATGGTTCTTATTTTTGCACCACTTGCATTTGGTTTTGATCTTCCGGCACTTCTTCCGGTCGGATGCGGTCTGCTGAGCAGTGCTGTTTCTGCACTTCCTGCAGCAGGCGGCGTGATCATCTACTATTTCGTACGTTTTATCAGAGTACAGTCTCAGGTTCTGATGGGAACTGATCTTGATATTATGGGCAAGATCACACTTCTGGCGGATGGTCTCATGAAAAACGGTGAGATGTGGCTGAATGTAATCGCATTTGTAGTGGTTGTTCTTGCAGTAAATCTGATTCGTACCCGTATGATGGATTATGCATGGCGAATTGCTATTATTGCAGGTGGTGTACTTTACATTGTGATTATGCTTGCGGGAAGTATGAGTATTGGTGTTGAGGTTTCCATGGTGTCACTGATCATCTATACAGTAGTTGCGGTTCTGATCGGAATCATACTGGAATTTTTTGTTTTTGGTGGAGACTACACCAGAACAGAGCGGCTTGAATACGAAGATGATGATTATTATTATTATGTAAAAGCTGTTCCGAAAGCTCTGGTTGCTACTTCTGAGAGAAGCATAAAGAAAATCAACGGTGAAGCGGATAGAGAAGAAAGAAGAACATCTGAGAAAACAGCGGATTATACAGCACCGCTTTTCCAGAATGAGCCGAAATCTGAGAAGCGTTCTGCAAAGCGGAAACCGGTTCAGGAAGAAGCTTCCGTTGTCGAAAAAGCCGATATCGATGATATTGATTTTGAGAAGAAGCTTGAAGAATCACTGAAAGATCTTTAAGTTCCGGCTGATTCTGGTATTACATAAAAATCTGCAGCAAAAGGAGAAGAAAGTTTATGCGAAATATTACAGATATATTGGCAAGGTACTTATCAGATATTAATCTGCCGTCTGTCAGTATTATCGATGTAATTGAAATCATTCTGATCTCATTTTTTGTGTATCAGTTTATGGTATGGATCAAATTTACCCGCGCATATACTCTGCTCAAAGGCCTCCTTGTAATCGGTGCATTTCTGATCATAGCATATATTTTCAAGATGAATACGATCCTGTGGATCGTATCTCGCCTGGCAGGCGCGTTGATCACGGCGATAGTTGTTATTTTCCAGCCTGAACTACGTAAGGTGATCGAACAGCTCGGTCAGAAAAAAATCATGGCATCAATTATTCCGTTTGATGCAGGAAAAGAAGTAAAGGAACGTTTTACGGACAAGACGGTCAATGAACTGATCAAAGCATGTTATGATATGGCAGAAGTCAAGACAGGTGCCCTGATCGTTATTGAACAGGAAATCCGTCTGGACGAGTATGTCAGAACAGGCATTAATGTCGATGCAATCCTGACAAGTCAGCTTCTGATCAATATTTTTGAACATAATACACCGCTTCATGACGGAGCGGTCATTGTAAGAGAAAACCGTATTGTGGCTGCAACCTGCTATCTGCCGCTTTCTGATAATATGGAACTCAGTAAGCAGCTTGGAACAAGACATCGTGCCGGAGTGGGAATCAGTGAAGTGACAGATTCCGTTACGATCATCGTATCCGAAGAAACCGGACAGGTATCTGTGGCGCAGGGGGGCAGGCTGATCCGAAACATCAGCAGTACACAATTACGGGAAGTTCTGGAGAAAGCGCAGAACAAAAAAGTCGTAGATAATAACCGATTCAGACAGTTGTTGAAGGGCAGAGTGAAGCATGAAGAAAAAACTGGGAAATAATTTAGGCCTGAAAATTCTTTCTTTTGTGATTGCGATACTGGTGTGGCTGTTTGTAGTAAACGTAAATAACCCGATCGGTACGAAGTCTTTTGTTATATCGGATGTACAGCTTTTGAATGAAGCGTATATAGATGCTGATGGCAAGATGTGCATGCAGGATGAACAACAGGTTCCGATTCGTGTGACGATCAAGGCACAGAGAAAAATCCTTGACAGAATATCGTTGGATGATATTCGGGCAGTGGCAGATCTTCAGCAGGCGGTCAGCCTGAACACAGACCCGGTAATGGTTCCGATCACGGTATCATGCGACCGTATTCTGCAGGACAATATAGAAGTCAGCCCTCAGAATCTCAGCCTTCATCTGGAGGATAAAGATACTCAGGAATTTGTAGTTAACGTTACAACAAATAACACAAAGCCGGACAGGGGATATGAGATAGGTTCACTTACTTCGAATCCGGAGAAAATTAAAATTACAGGACCGACTTCTCTGATTAATAAAATAGATAAAGTAAATGCGTCTATTGATGTGGATGGTGCGACAGAAGACATTACCACAGAAAAAGATGTAAAGATCATTGATAAGAATGGCGAAGAATTTACAGATTCTGATATGAGTTACCTGAATGTTTCACGAGTATATGTAACTGCAAAACTCTGGAAGGTACAGGCAGATGTCAAAATCAAAGCAGGATACAGCGGCTCTCCGAAATCTGGCTATCAGGTAGAAAGTGTAAGTACTACGCCAAATGTGGTCAGTGTTGCAGGAAGTGAAGAAGGACTTGCTACCCTGAAAGAGCAGAACAATACGATTACAATTCCTGATTATGTTGCGGATATTTCTGACAGGGACAGTGATTTTGAAGAAAAAATCAACATTTCAGATTATCTTCCGGATGGACTGAAACTGACCAGTGATTCCAGCGAAGACATGTTTGTCCGGGTAAATGTATTACCGATTGGAAGCAGTGTATGTGAAGTCCCTACGAAAAATATCGTAGTGAATCATGCTCCGGATGGTATGCAGGTATCTTTTGATACCGCAAATATAGAAGTTCGCGTCCAGAAGACAGAAAGTTCACTTGATGATCTTACAGAAGATCAGATAAAAGCCTCTATAGATTTGAGTGATGTGAAAGAAGGCAGCCATGAGGTGCCGGTGAGCATTGAGATACCGGACGGATATGAACTTGTAGATGATGTGACAACAGGTGTGGAAGTATCTGTGATTTCCACAGCAGAAGGAAACAGCTGACAGGAGATAAAAAATGGTCAATCAGAAAATAATAATCAACAATCCGTCAGGCCTGCATTTACGGCCGGCCGGAAATTTGTGTAATGAAGCAATGAAATATCAGTCTGCAATCACATTTGAATTTGAAGGCGGAACGGCCAATGCGAAAAGTGTTCTGAGCGTTCTGGGTGCCTGTGTAAAATGCGGTGATGAGATTGAACTGATCTGTGATGGCGCAGATGAGCAGGAAGCAATGAAAGCTTTGACTGATGCAATCAGCGGAGGTCTTGGTGAATAGATTTTTAACAAAAGGGAAATAGGAGGAGTAGTTGTGAAGAAACGAGTTGTGGCAATAATGTTGAGTCTGACAATGTGCCTGTCCATGGCGGCAGAAGCAAGTGCTGCCAGTGAGGCTGATTTTACAGCTGAGACAGCTGCGGCAGATGTTTCAGAAGTGGCTGTATTTGATGATACAGCAGATGAAGGTTCTTCGGATGATGCAGTAGTTGTGGAGCCTGATGATACAGGGGCAGACGATGTACAGATTGATATGGGATCTGATGAAGACACCAGCACAGATGATGCAAAAGAGACCAATGAACAGGAATCAGAAGTTGATGCATTCAGTTCAGAGGATGAAGCAGTTGACATGCAGATATATGGTCTGGATGAAACTACAGGTTCAGAAGATTCATCTGATCAGATTGCTGCTGAATGGCTGGATGGTCAGGAAGCAGCCGTAAAAGAAAACAGATGGATCGAAGAAAACGGCAAGTGGAAGCTGGAAAAACCTGTTGCAAAACCGGTTGTAGTACAGAGTGAGGAATCCGCAGAAGCACCTGCAGCAGAGAATGCATCTGATGATGAAGTACTTGTTGCTTCAGAAGAAAATCAGGATGCAGAAATTGCAATAGAATCACAGGATGAAGCATCTGCCGAAACAGCAGAATCACAGGATGAAGCATCTGCCGAAACAGCAGAATCACAGGATGCGGCAGCAGCACAGGCAACTTCTCCGTATTTTACTTCTGCAGATGGCCTTGTAAAAGTTACTACAATGAATACAGACAGTGCAAATACAGAGCTGGCTGAAGGATACTATACATTTGATGAGGATGGATATCTTGTTACAGGAAGAAGCCAGGTAGAGAATGATTATTACTATTTTAAGACTTCCGATGAAGTGAACGTAACAAAAGATCTGGGAACAGATGCAATCACTCCATATAACTCTGAACTCGGTCAGAAAATTACAAATGCATGGAAATGGAATGCAGCTGATCAGGTGTTCAATTACTATGGCAGTGACGGTAAACAGGAGACAATCGCTCCAAACAAGATCTACACGATTGACGGAGATTCTTATTTCCTGCTGAGCGGCGGAAAGCCGTATGTTGGTACCCGTACTATTGACAAAGCAATCTACAGCTTCAGCAATGCTGCAAATTCCAGTGATATTCCCGGTAAGATGGTGCGTAATGCATGGGTAGGCGAAAACACCAAGAAGGGTGTACAGTGGCGTTATTTCGGTTCTGATGGACGTTACCAGAAAAAAGGAATCGGAGCTTACAAAGTTTTAGCAGACAGCAATAATTATTATCTCCTTGATGCAAATGGCTATCTGATCAAAGGCAAAATGGTAAAGGCAGCTAATAAGTACTATTACATGTCCAACAAAAATGGTGTAGTTTACAGAGAAAAACTTGTAAAATACGGTAAATACAGATACTACTTCACATCAGACGGCCGCCGTGCAACATGGAAAAAGCGCTGGGCACTCTGCAAAGGAGCCGGAAACAGATATTATTATTTCGGTAAGACAGCAGGCCGTGTACAGGAGATAAAAGGAATTCAGAAAGTTACTGTAAAAGGTAAATTCAAAGGATGGTTCTATTTCTCCAAAAAAGGAAATATGCTCCTGAATACATGGGTAAGCGGAAGATACTACAAAGCAGACGGTTCTATGGCAAGTGGTCTGACAAAGATCGGAAGTAAATATTACTTTTTCCAGAGATCTACCCAAAAGGCATATAGAGGTAAAGTTTATAAGAGCCAGTGGATCAAATTCAATAAGAAATATTACTGCGCATCTAGAAACGGAAGCCTCTATGTAAATGGATGGAGAAGGGTAAGCTGTGGTGGTCACAAGTATTACTTCTACTTTAAAAACTGTGCGGCTCAGACAAACCAGAAGATCAAACGTGGTGATGTATATGGTACTCTTGATGGCAGAGGCCGTTTCATTGAGTCCGGCTGGGTTGTAGTAAACAGCTCAAGAAATCTTGTTCGTTACATGGATCCAAAGACCGGAAAGTACGTAAAAAATACTATAAAAGAAATCAATGGTATTCAGTATCGTTTTGATAAGAAGGGATACAGAGTAAATGACAGAACGAATGAAGTCAAACGCAGCAAATATTATCTGAGCTGTGATCGTGTCAATGGCGTTATGACTGTATATGCAGACAAGAGCCGTACGATTCCAATCAAGACTATCCGTGTTTCTGTAGGAAACCCGACCACACTGACACCAGCCGGAACTTTTACAGTTAAGAGATCACTCAGATGGCAGCCTTTGATGGGGCCGTCATGGGGACAGTATGGATCACACGTTGTAGGTGGTATTTATGTTCACTCTGTGGCATGTGGTGAGAAGAATGATCATAACCTTCCGGTTGGAGAGTATCTGAGACTTGGTAATCCGGCATCTCACGGATGTATCCGCTGCTGTGTAGCAGATGCAAAATGGGTATTTGATAACTGCAATGGTTCAGAAATCAAAATCTACGATGGCATTTATAAGTCTGATGAAGCCTTAAAAGGACCTCTCGGAAGAAAAGCCCTTACACCACTTCGTGGAGCTAAGAACTTTGACCCGACAGATCCGGCATATAACTAATAAAATACAGAGAACCTGCCACTGGCAGATTCCCTTGCATACTTTGGCATACAGGGCGCTCTCCCAAAGGAGGGCGCTTTTCAGGAGGAAAAGAAAATATGAGAACATACCTTGTAACAGGTGGAGCCGGATTTATCGGATCCAACTATATTCATTACATGTTTCAGAAATATGACAATGAGATTCGTATCATTAATGTAGATAAACTGACATATGCGGGAAATCTTGAGAATCTTAAGGACATCGAGAATCGTGAAAACTATACATTTGTAAAAGCTGATATCTGTGACAGTGAAGCAATCATGAAAATCTTTGATGAAAATGATATCGACCGCGTTGTTCATTTTGCAGCAGAGAGTCATGTGGACAGAAGTATCCGTAACCCTGAAGTATTTGTAAAAACAAATGTACTTGGTACACTGGTTATGCTGAATGCAGCAAAATCTGCATGGGAACTTCCTGACGGAACTTTTAAACCGGACAAGAAATTCCTGCATGTTTCTACAGATGAAGTGTATGGTTCCCTTGAGGAAGATGGCGGCTTCTTCTATGAGACAACTCCATATGATCCGCACAGCCCATATTCTGCAAGTAAGGCATCTTCTGATATGCTGGTAAAATCTTATATGGATACTTACAAATTCCCGGCAAACATCACAAACTGCAGCAATAACTACGGACCATATCAGTTCCCGGAAAAACTGATTCCGCTGATCATCAACAATGCACTTCAGGGAAAGAAACTTCCGGTATATGGCGATGGTAAGAACGTACGTGACTGGCTGTATGTAATGGATCATGCAAAGGGCATCGACATGGTACAGGAAAAAGGTCGCCTGTTTGAAACCTACAACATCGGTGGACACAATGAGAAACAGAATATCCAGATCATCCACATTATTCTGGATACATTACAGGAAATGCTTCCGGATAATGATCCACGTAAAGCTCTTGTAAGCGAAAATCTGATCACATATGTAGAAGATCGTAAAGGACATGACCGCCGTTATGCGATCGCACCGGATAAGATCAAAGAAGAAGTTGGCTGGTATCCGGAGACATGCTTTGAAGATGGTATCCGTCTGACTATTGAATGGTTCTTCGAGCATGAAGACTGGATGAAGAATGTGACCAGTGGTGATTATCAGAAATATTATGAAGAAATGTACAAAACCAAATAATCAGTTTTTACAGTGACCAAAATGCTGTAATTCCCGAATTTGTCAGGGGATTACAGCATTTTTTCTTTCAGGAGATGAAGAGGAAGATTATTTTGGCGAAAATAGGCATTGAATTTACTCTATGATTGTGCGAAAATAATATGAGATATGTCTTGCGTTAGAAGAGACTTGAATTTAGTTTAATAGTGGAGGTACACAGATGAATAAAGGAATATACCGAATTGCGGCGGGGATAGGAGCTGCGGTGATTCTGGTGTCTTCTTGTACGGTACAGGCTTCTATGGTAATGACCAATGGCACACCGGCAGCGGTTGCCACGGACAGTATAGCGAACTGGCCGGCTGCCCCGGCTGTAACTTCCGAGACAGCAGTTCTGATGGATGCAGATACAGGAGCAATTTTGTACGATAAAGGAATGGATGAATACCGTTATCCGGCAAGTACAACGAAACTTATGACACTCCTGATTGCAATCGAAAACAGCTCACCAAAGGATGTTGTGACATTTACAGAAACAGGCGTCCGTGATGTGACCTGGGACAGCAGCAACATCAATGCACAGCTTGGCGAGACCATGACGATGAAGGATTGCTGGTTTGCAGCATATATTAAATCTGCGAATGAGGTTTGTGCACAGATCGCAGAATATGTCGGTGGTACAGAAGCAAACTTTGTGGAGATGATGAATCAGAAAGCAAAGAAGTTGGGATGCACGCATACACATTTTGTAAATGCGAGCGGTCTTCCGGACGAAAACCATTATTCCTGCGCCGAAGATCTTGCGAAGATCATGCGGGCCGGACTTAAGAATGCCAGATTTCGTAAAGTTCTGGAAACAGTAAGCTATACAATACCGGCAACAAACTTAAGTGCAGCGAGACCTTTGCACACACACGTGCCGCTTCTGGCCAAAGAGTCCAGCCTGTATTATGAAGGCTGTATTGGTGGAAAGACCGGATTTTCCACAGAGGCACAGAACTGTCTTGCTGTGGTTGCAGAACGAAATGGAAGAACCTATATTGCAGTAACTATGCGTGATACAAATCTTGGTATCAACTGTGCAGACAGTACCGCATTGTTTGATTATGCATTTAACAGCTTTGACAGCATTGAGGTTGACGGAAAGGCAATGACAGTACCGAAAGGTGTAACGGCCGCTGACCTTACAATGGAAAGCAAACAAAAAGGCAAAAAAACATTAAATCAGTATTATTATCAGGGGCAGTTTGTCGGTTATGTAACGGTGAAAGATACACCGGCACCGGAATCGGTACAGGAAGCCGAAGAAACGCTGGCTGCAGAGGAGTCAGAAGCAGAAAGCACACCGGTGACAGCTCAGACAGATCAAGCAGATACAAATGATATTACAGCATCCGAACATAAATCAGTAGATGAGCAGATTCGTGAGATGCGTACAGAAGGACTTTCTTCAACTGTAAAGATGCTTCTGATCATTGGTGGTGCAATGATCGTTGTCCTGATCGGACTTCTGATCGCGCTTCATTTCAAAAACAGTTAACAGACAAAAATAAATAAAAAAGGAGAAACCTTATGAAGGGAATTATCTTAGCAGGTGGTTCAGGAACCAGATTATATCCGTTAACAAAAGCTATTTCAAAACAGATCATGCCGGTCTATGACAAGCCGATGATCTATTATCCATTATCAACTCTGATGCTTTCAGGAATCCGTGAGATCCTGATTATTTCCACACCAAGAGATCTTCCGGTCTTCCGTGACCTTCTCGGAGACGGAAGTCAGCTCGGCATGCGCTTTGAATATGCAGTTCAGGAACAGCCGAGAGGACTTGCAGATGCATTTATCATCGGTGAAGAATTTATCGGAAACGATGCGGTTGCACTTGTACTTGGCGACAATATCTTCTATGGTCAGAGCTTTTCAAGAGTATTGCAGAATGCTTACAAACGTACCGAAGAAGAAAAAGGTGCAACCATTTTCGGCTATTATGTAAGAGATCCTCGTGAATATGGTGTAGTAGAATTCGACGAAAACGGCAAGGCTCTTTCCATCGAGGAAAAACCGGAGCATCCGAAGTCAAACTATGCAGTTCCGGGATTGTATTTTTATGACAACGATGTTGTAGAGATTGCAAAAAATGTCAAACCATCTGCACGTGGTGAGATTGAGATCACAAGCATCAACAACGAATATCTCAACAGAGGTACACTGAAGGTTGAGACACTTGGACGCGGATTTGCATGGCTGGATACCGGAAACCATGATTCTCTTCTTGATGCGGCAGATTTCGTAGCTGCATTCCAGAAACGTCAGGGACTTTACATTTCCTGTATTGAGGAAATCGCATACAAACGTGGATTTATTACAAAAGAACAGCTTGTAGAACTGGCACAGCCACTTCTCAAGACAGCTTACGGCAAATATCTGATAGAAGTAGCGGAGGGATTATAAAATGGGTAAGATTACAGTAGAAACCTGTCATATCGAAGGATTAAAAGTAATTACACCAACCGTATTCGGGGATGAGCGTGGTTACTTCATGGAAACATATAACTATAACGATTATAAAGCAGCAGGAATTGACATGGAGTTTGTACAGGATAATCAGTCAAGCTCCCGCAAGGGCGTGCTGCGTGGACTCCATTTCCAGATCAACTATCCGCAGGATAAACTTGTGCGTGTAGTGAGTGGTGAAGTTTTTGACGTTGCTGTCGACCTGCGTGAAGGTTCTGCAACTTACGGACAGTGGTATGGAGTTCTTCTGTCTGCAGAAAACAAAAAACAGTTCTTCATTCCGAAAAACTTTGCACACGGATTTGTTGTGCTTTCTGATACCGCAGAGTTTGCATACAAATGCACAGATTTTTATCATCCGAACGATGAGGGCGGTCTTGCGTACAATGACCCGGACATCGGTGTGGAATGGCCGATTCCGGAAGGCATGGAACTGATTCTTTCTGACAAAGACCAGAAATGGGGAAGCTTCAAAGAGTACACAGCCAACAGGAGTAAAAAAGATTGAAAAACGAGACATGGCTGCCGGGAGAAATCTACAAAAACAGAAAGTTAGTCTTCTCTCTGGCCAAAAATGATTTCAAAACAAAATATGCCGGTTCTTATTTTGGAACAATCTGGGCGTTCATTCAGCCGATCGTAACGATCTGCGTATACTGGTTTGTATTCGGACTTGCACTTCGCAATGGTTCAGATAAGGGGGTTCCCTTTGTTCTGTGGCTGATCGCGGGGCTGATTCCGTGGTTTTTCTTTCAGGAAGGACTGATAGGAGGAACAAATGCACTTCTCGAATACAATTATCTGGTCAAAAAGGTCGTATTCAACATCCGGATTCTTCCGGTTGTGAAAGTATTTTCAGCAGTTTTTGTACATGCATTTTTTATCATTATCGTACTGCTGATCTATACTTTTATGGGATATCCGCCGAGCCTGTATGCGATACAGCTTCTGTATTACAGTTTCTGCATTTTTATGCTGATCCTTGCAATGACTTATCTGACGAGTGCAGCGGTTGTATTTTTCCGTGACCTGAGTCAGATCATCAATATCGGACTGCAGGTAGGTGTGTGGGTGACACCGATCATGTGGGATTTCAATGACCTCGGACTGAGTGGCATCCTTACAAAAATACTGAAACTGAATCCACTGTTTTATATTGTACAGGGATATCGTGATTCTCTGATAAACAAGGTGGCAATCTGGCAGCATCCGGTCCTTACCCTTTATTTCTGGGTATTTACGATTGTCGTATTTTTCCTTGGAACCAGATTGTTTAAAAAACTTCAGGTACATTTTGCGGATGTACTGTAAACGGAGAGTAGAATGAGTGAATTTGCAATTGAGGTAAAGCATCTGGACAAGATGTATAAACTATACAACAAGCCTTCTGACCGCCTTCGTGAAGCGCTTGGATTTAAAGTTCCCGTGAGAGAGCATTATGCTCTCCGGGATGTAAGTTTCGAAGTAAAAAGAGGCGAGACGGTGGGTATTATCGGAACGAACGGTTCCGGTAAATCCACAATTCTCAAGATCATCACAGGTGTGTTGAATCCTACTGCCGGTGAAGTGAAAGTTGACGGAAGGATTTCCGCACTTCTTGAACTTGGCGCCGGGTTCAATATGGAATATACGGGAATTGAGAACGTATATCTCAACGGAACCATGATGGGATTTTCAAAAGAAGAAATTGATGCCAGACTACAGGATATTCTGGACTTTGCAGACATCGGTGATTTTGTATATCAGCCGGTCAAGGCATATTCCAGCGGTATGTTCGTTCGTCTGGCTTTTGCTGTTGCAATCAACATTGACCCGGAGATTCTGATCGTTGATGAGGCTCTTTCTGTCGGCGACGTGTTCTTCCAGGCAAAATGTTATCGTAAATTTGAAGAATTTAAAGATATGGGAAGAACCATTCTCTTTGTAAGCCACGATCTCAGCAGTATTTCCAGATACTGTGACCGTGTAGTCCTTCTTAATAAAGGTGTAAAGCTGGCGGAAGGCTCTCCGAAGAAGATGGTTGATATGTACAAACAGCTTCTGGTCGGACAGGATCCGGCAAAAGCTGCAGCAGAAAACGAAAAGAAAAAACGCGAAAGCTGGAGTGAGAAGTTCCAGGTCAATCCGAATATGCTGGAATACGGTAGCAAGCTTGCAGAAATCACGGATTTTGTCGTGATGGACGAAAAAGGCCGCTATACCAACACCATCGACAAAGGATCTACCTTTACGATCAAGATGCGTGTGAAATTCCATGAAAGCATTCAGGAACCGATTATGGCATATACCTTTAAGGATATTCGTGGAACAGAGATTACCGGAACGAATACCATGTTTGAGAAAATGCATGTAGAGCATTCTGACGCCGGGGATGTGTGTACCGTAACCTTTACACAGGACATGTTTTTGCAGGGCGGAGAATATCTGCTTTCTTTTGGATGTACCGGTTACAAAGACGGTGATTTTACGGTATTCCACAGACTGTATGATGCATGCAACATCACGGTTATTTCAACACAAAATACCGTTGGTTTTTATGATATGAATTCAAAAGTAGAAATCTACTGTGGAGATGAGGATTAATGGAAAAAATCGGACAGGTTCTTCTGGATGATACACTTTATCCGGGCAAAGATTTATATACAGATGGTGCAATTGAAGATGAGATGCTGGAGATTGCACGCAATTACCGTGAAGAAGAATGGAATCAGGTGATCGCGGAGCGTGCAAGCTGGCCGATCCTTTATCATTTTTCTCATATCAGAGAAAACATTCTGAGCTGGCTTCCGTTTACCGGGGAGGAAAATGTTCTCGAGATTGGATCAGGATGCGGTGCAGTTACCGGTGCTCTCTGCAAGAAAGCAAAACAGGTGACCTGTATTGAACTTTCAAGAAAACGCAGCCACATCAATGCCTGGAGACACCGGAACTGTGACAATCTGAAAATCCTGATGGGAAATTTTCAGGATGTTGAAAAAACACTTACAGAAAAATATGATTACATTACCCTGATTGGGGTTTTTGAATATGGAGAAGCTTATATCCAGAGCGATACACCGTATGTAGATTTCTTAAAAATTATTTCAAAGCATCTGAAACCGGACGGAAAGATCGTCCTTGCAATCGAAAACCGTCTTGGCCTGAAATACTGGGCAGGATGCACGGAAGACCATTTTGGTACCCTTTTTGAAGGGCTGGAAGGTTATCCGACGACCAAAGGTGTCAAAACTTTTTCAAGAAAAGAGTTTATGCAAATCCTTTCCGATGCCGGTGATCTGCAGGCAGAATGGTATTATCCATTCCCGGATTATAAGCTACCGATGACGGTTTATTCTGACCGCCGTCTTCCGCTGAAGGGTGAGCTGAACCGTCTGGAGACAAACTACGACCGGCTTCGTCTGCAGCTCTTTCAGGAGTCTTCGGTATATGATACATTGCTTGCAAATGAGATGTATCCGGATTTTGCCAATTCTTTTCTGCTTTTGATCAGTAAGGAGAAAATGGAGACCAGTACGGTCTATGCGAAGTTTTCCAATGAGCGGGCGCCTGAATTTTCAATCATCACAGAAATCTGCGAAAATAATAAGAACGAAAAAATTGTGCGCAAGGTTCCGACAGATACCAGAGCCGAAGCACATATAAAAACCCTTCCGAAGATTGAGGAAGAACTTTCCGGTTTCTATGGCAGGGAAGGGCTGAAACTGAATTCCTGCAGGACAGAAGCTGATGGAGTTGTTCTGGAATATCTGGATGGTGAGACACTGGAAGCCCGTCTGGACAGCCTGCTTGAACAGGGCAAACTGGAAGAACTGGAAAAACTTTTGTTTACCTATATTGATAAGGTACGCCGCATCCATACGGGTGAAATGTTTTTCAAGACACCGGAGTTCACCGGGGTATTTGGTGATGTTTCACTGGAAGAAAATTATCGTTGCAGTGGTATTTCCAATATCGATCTGGTTCCGGCAAATATTCTGCTTCAGGATTGTGGCGTATCGGTGATCGATTATGAATGGACATTCCGATTCCCGATTCCTTGCAATTTTATTCTTTATCGAATGATTCATTATTATCTGGAAAGTGATGGCAAACGTGCAGTATTGCGTGAGCTTGATTTCTATAAAAAGGCAGGAATTTCAGAGGAAGAACTGGAAATCTATGCAGAAATGGAACGTAATTTCCAGAAATATATGGAAGGCAGTCATGTGCCGCTTCGTTCTATGTATGATGAGGTTTCACCCGGAAAAGTAGATGTGATGGCTTATTATGACAGAATCCGCGCGGCATTTGCGCTGAGAAGACTGCAGATATTTTATGACAGAGGCAGTGATTTCTCGGAAACGGATTCTGCTGTTTATCCGATGGCAAGATCCGGGCTGGATCTTTGTATTGCTGTTCCGGACGATGTACAAAGACTGCGACTCGATCCGGGCGAGGCTGCCGGTGGTCTGATTCTTAAGAAACTGACATTTGAAAACGGAAAAGCTGCCGTTTTTACTTCCAATGGTTTCCCGATGGGAGAAGGCAGATATTATTTTGGCGGCGGAGATCCGCAGTTTGTAATAGACAGTATTCCGGAGAATGCAGGAAAGCTTCATGTTGAGATTGAAGTAATGAAAGAGACAGAAGCGCAGGATGCATTCTGGAAGAGTTTTTCGAAAATTTCTTCTGAGAAAGATCAGGAGATACAGAGACTGAATCGCCAGATTCATGAAATGGAAAATACAAAGGCATGGAAACTGTACCGGAGTATTAAAAAGAAATAGGGGAGTATTTATGGACAAACTTTGTTTCAGCATTGATGAAGAACGATATGATGACAGACACGGACATGTGCTGAGCCTTGTAGGCTGGTATGTGCATCCTGATAAGAAGGAATGTGGTTTTCAGCTGATCGGTGACGGATATGAAGTGATCGATATACCGGAAGTGGAACGGTATGACCGACCGGATGTGGCACAGTCTCTGGAAGTGGAGACAGAGGGCTTTCTTCCGGGATTTACAGTTACGATTCCGGAGGTTCTGAAACTTCGCCAGAAGTATGACATACTGGAACTTCTTTTGCTGGACGGAGAAGAAAAGACCGTAATCTGGGAGCATACCGGTGATGAACTGGATGAACTGGTCAAAGATAAGCTGGTTGAATTTCATATTGACCGTGTAGAAGTTCTCTATGGACTGATGCTTGAGATTCAGGGATGGACAACAGATCAGAGAGGTGAAGTTGAAGTAACCGTTCATAAAGAAAATGCAGAGCTTCTCGACTGCAAGATCACGAGAGGCCGCAGGCCGGACGTTGTAGAACGACGTCATCTGGATGACGATTACAGGAATCAGGAGATTGGTTTCAGTATTTCCGCGGCATTTCTCGAAATTCCGGGAAACAGGATCGTACTTCATTTCTGCGGTGATTCTACAACCAAAACATATGAGATCGATATAAAGGCTCTTCGCAGGGAACAGAAGGATAAAGAGAAAGCAAAAAGTTTCTGGGGACGTCTTTTCCGCAAAGACAAAAACGGAGAGCATAAAGAAGATTATGAAGAATGGTTTAATCGTCATAAAGCGGACAGAAAGACTCTTCGCAGACAGCGCCATGCACATTTTGCGCAGAATCCGCTGATCAGTATTGTGATTCCGCTGTACTGTACACCGATACCATATCTGAAGGAACTGATAGATTCTGTATGTGCACAGACTTACACGAACTGGCAGCTCTGTCTGGCAGACGGAAGTCCGGATCAGGAAGTAGAAGAATACATTCAGAAGCGTTATGGTAAGGATAAAAGAATCCTCTATAAACATCTGGAGGATAATGGAGGAATCTCCGTCAATACAAATAAAGCAATCGAGATGGCAACCGGTGAATATCTGATGCTGAGTGATCATGATGATACACTGGAACCGGATGCACTGTATGAGATTGTTAAGGCAGTCAACGATCACCTCGGACCGGAGATCATTTATACAGATGAAGATAAGCTGAGCATGGACGGGGAATTCTATTTTGAGCCTCATTTCAAATCAGATTATAACCTGTTCCGTTTAAGGGATAATAATTATATCTGCCATATTTTTGTTGTAAAGAAAGCACTGGTGAATCAGGTCGGTAGCCTCAGACCGGAGTTTGACGGCTCTCAGGATTATGATTTTATTCTGCGCTGCTGCGAGCAGGCGAAACAGGTGATTCATATTCCGAAAGTGCTGTATCACTGGAGATGTCATATGAATTCTGTTGCGGCGAATCCGGAGAGCAAAGCTTATGCATATGAGGCGGGATGCCGTGCAATCCAGGAACATTATCGCAGAGTCGGCATTGAAGCGGAAGTAGAGATGACAAAACACCCGGGCTGGTACCGGAGTCATGTAAAGATTCAAGGCGAGCCGCTTGTGTCGATCATTATTCCGAATAAAGACCATATTGATGATCTTGAGAAATGTCTTTCTTCTGTTTATGAGAAATCTACCTGGAAGAATTACGAGATTCTGATCGTCGAGAACAACAGCGAAGAGCAGGAGACTTTTGAATATTATAAGAACCTTTCCTGGCGTTATCCGAAGGCACGGGTACTGACATGGAAAGAAGGGTTCAACTATGCTGCAATCAATAATTTTGCTGTAAAAGAAGCTAAGGGAAGTTATCTTCTCTTCCTTAATAATGATGTGGAAGTGATCAGTCCGGGCTGGATCGAGGAAATGCTGATGATCTGTCAGCAGCAGGATGTTGCAATCGTCGGAGCAAAACTCTATTATCCTGACAATCTCATCCAGCATGCCGGAGTTGTTCTTGGCATGGGAGGTATTGCAGGCCATATCATGTGTATGGCATCCTGCGAAGATAAGGGATATTTCGGCAGAGCTGTAAATGTACAGGAAATCAGTGCCGTAACTGCGGCATGTATGCTTATGAAAGCAGAAGATTTCCAGGCAGTTGGCGGTTTTGATGAAGAGTTTGTTGTTGCCTTTAACGACATTGATCTTTGTATGAAGGCGCGCGCCGCAGGCAAAAAAGTTGTATTTACACCATATGCAGAGCTTTATCACTACGAATCCAAGTCAAGGGGAATGGAAGACACTCCGGAGAAGCAGTTCCGTTTCGAAAAAGAAACGAAGCGCTTCGAGGAAAAATGGGGAGATGAGATGGCGAAGGGAGACCCGTATTACAACCCGAATCTATCTCTGAAAGAAGCAGACTGTTCCCTGAGAGAAGACTGAGAAACGAGGTTGGATATAGATTATGTCGAGAGAGATATTTGAGGTAACAAAGGATCGGTTTCATTTACAGAATCCCTGCTGTTATATCCTGCAGGGAACATGGCCGAAAGAAGCAAAGATGCGAGCTATGCTGGATGGTTCCGAAATAAAATCCGAGATTCAGCGTCTGGAAGTTGTCAGCGCACTGGAACGTTTTAAAGACCCGGATCTGATGCGCGGTGAACGTATCACTGCTGCAGTGCAGCTTCCGGAATCACTGGAAGGATATCAGAAGCTGAGTGTCTATGCAGATATGCCGGACAAAACATTCTGCTGGTTTTCCGTTGCAGTAAAAAATCTGGAAAAGCGCAGAGGCAAACCGCAGTTTTTTATCGAAGAAGAAAAGATTCAGCAGGGATTCTTACGTATCCGCGGATGGGCAGTGGCAGATCAGCAGGTACGTATCCAGATTTTTAACGAAAACAAAGAAAAGATCCAGGCTGAAATCCTTCGTACAGAACGTGTCGATGTGGAGCAGATGTATGAGGAAATGGATCACGAGGACAAGACCGGATTTTTTGCAGAGCTGACAAATCTTACCGGAAAGGTCGTTTATGTGGTATTTTATGCCGGAGAGACGAAGTCCGTACATGTGGTGAACTTACAGCCGACGGTCATTCTGCGCAAAAAAATAGAAAAATATGCACAGAAAGGTATGCGTTACTGGAAATCACAGGGAAGTGCCGCACTGGCAGGAAAAATTGCAAACAAGATCAAAACAGCATCAACGAGAGAAATTCCGTACCAGAAATGGATCGTGCGTCATCTTCCGGGCACAAAGGAACTGGAGCGCCAGAGGAGAGAAAAATTCGAATATCAGCCAAAGATCAGTATCGTGATTCCGCTGTACAAAACACCGGAGAAATATCTCCGTCAGCTTGTAGAGACTGTGAAGGCACAGACTTATCCAAACTGGGAACTCTGTCTTTCCGATGGAAGCGGAGAGAATTCACCGATTGCAGAACTTCTGAAATCGCTTGCGGCATCGGATGAGAGAATACGTGTCATTTCACACAAAGAACCACTTCAGATTTCCGAAAACACCAATGCCGGAATTGAGATTGCGACCGGCGATTATATCGCATTTGCAGATCATGATGATGAACTGACTCCACATGCACTGTTTGAGTGTGTGAAAGCTTTAAATAAAAACAGAGATATCCGTCTGCTCTATTCAGACGAAGACAAAATGTCAATGGACGGGCATAAGTTTTTCCAGCCGCATTTCAAACCGGACTACAATCCGGATCTGCTTTGTACAGTAAACTATATCTGCCACCTGTTTGTTGTAGACAAAAAAATCATTGATCAGATAGGTATGCTTCGTAAAGAATATGACGGAGCGCAGGATTATGACTTCATTTTCCGCTGCATCGAAGCTGTGAAGCCGGAGGAAATCTATCATGTGCCGAAGATCCTTTATCACTGGAGATGCCATGAGGATTCCACTGCGGAAAATCCGGAGAGCAAGACGTATGCGTTTGAAGCCGGAAAACGCGCAATCGAGGCGCATTATCAGAGAACAGGTATTGACGCAGAAGTTCATCAGGGAGAATTTCTCGGACTGTACCGCACGAAATTCCACAGAAATCATGATCCGCTTATTTCGATCATCATCCCGAATAAGGATCACATCGATGACCTGAAACGCTGCATGGATTCGATTGAACAGAAATCTACTTACCGGAATTATGAATTTATCATTGTTGAGAATAACAGTACAGAGGATTCAACTTTCGAGTACTATAAGGAAATTGAAGCACAGAATCCGAAGGTGCATGTTGTTTACTGGGACAAAGAATTTAATTATTCTGCAATCAATAATTATGGTGCCACATTTGCAAAAGGAGAATACATTCTTTTGCTGAATAACGATACGGAGATCATCAATGAAGACTGTATCGAAGAATTACTGGGCTACTGTATGCGCAGTGATGTCGGTGCTGTCGGAGCACGTATGTACTACGAAGATGATACGATCCAGCATGCAGGAGTCGTGATCGGTTTTGGCGGAATTGCGGGACACTGTTTTGTACTGCAGCCGCGTGGAACGACCGGTTACTGCCACAGAATCATCTGCGCACAGGATTACAGTGCGGTGACGGCAGCCTGCATGATGGTAAAACGTTCTGCTTTTGAAGAAGTGGGCGGACTCACCGAGGAGCTGGCAGTTGCATTTAATGATATCGATTTTTGTATGAAACTGCGTACTGCCGGATATCTGATCGTATACAATCCATATGCAGAACTGTATCATTACGAGTCCAAGTCCAGAGGTCTGGAAGACACTCCGGAAAAGGTGGCACGATTTAATAAAGAAATTCAGATATTTGAAAGACGATGGCCGGATATCATGCGGGACGGAGATCCGTATTATAATCCGAATCTGACATTGAAGAGTCAGGACTTTTCGTTAAAACGGATATAGGAGGAATGAGAAATGAAAGTACTGGTTACAGGCGTAAAAGGTCAGCTTGGCTATGACGTTATGAACGAGCTTGCCAAAAGAGGCTATGAAGGTGTTGGTGTCGATGTGGCAGAGATGGATATCACAGACAGCGCAGCCGTTGAAAAAGTAATGACGGAAGTGCATCCGGACAAAGTGGTACACTGTGCAGCATGGACTGCAGTAGATGCTGCAGAGGATAACCAGGAAGTTTGCCACAAGGTAAATGTGGATGGAACAGCTAATATCGCAAAAATGTGTGGAAAACTTGACATTCCGATGGTTTATATCAGCACAGACTATGTATTTGACGGACAGGGAACTCGTCCGTGGGAGCCGGATGATCCGGTTGTAGAGCCTCTGAATGTGTATGGACATTCGAAATACGAGGGCGAAGTTGCAGTTGAAAAATATGCACCGCATTATTATATTGTCCGTATTGCATGGGTATTTGGCCTGAATGGAAAGAATTTCATCAAGACCATGCTGAATCTCGGAAAAACACATGATACACTGACTGTTGTCGATGACCAGATCGGAACGCCGACTTACACATATGACCTTGCAAGACTTCTGGTTGACATGCTGGAAAAAGAAGAATACGGAAAATATCATGCAACAAATGAAGGTGGATATATTTCCTGGTGTGATTTTGCAAAAGAGATCTTTCGTCAGGCAGGAATGGATGTAAAGGTAATCCCGGTAAGCTCCGCAGAGTATCCGGCAAAAGCAAAACGTCCTTCCAACAGTCGTATGGAAAAGAAAAAACTGGAAGAACATGGATTTATCCGTCTTCCGGACTGGAAAGATGCACTGGGACGTTATCTCAAAGAAATTATGTAAAAGAAAAGCAGCTGCCGTAACCGACAGCTGCTTTTTATGTGCCGTGGCACATGTTTTTGTTCTGATTAAAATATATCAGTTCAGGATTTTGCAATTTTGATGATACGAAGAAGAATCAGGAGAAGGAGCAGGATTCCTACACCGCCGATGATGAAATACGGAAGGTTGTTGCGGTTTTCGGTGTAATTCCTGGCAGCATCTATATTCTGTACACTGGTATCGACAAGAGAAGTATCTTCTTCCTGGGTGGCTGCCATGACAGATGTTCCGACAGCTGTTCCGCCAAAGAGATACTGGCGGCTGTACTGTCCGTCCTGAACTTCGCCGTCCTGGGTAGTCAGAACATCGGCAGTGGTGCCGACTGGTACATATACATCCCCACCGGATAACATATTGAAATCATTATCCCCGAGGGAAAGCATATTGAAATTATCAAATCCATAATTTAAAAGGCTGGCTGCCTCGGTGGCGGTGGTTCCGGATGTTCCCTGAAGGACAACTGCGATCAGGGTGATACCGTTTTTCTGAGCACTGCAGACAAGGGTACTTCCGGATGCTTCCGTATATCCTTCACGTCCGCCTGTACAATACTGATAATAAGCAGCATTATTGTTGGCCAGCATGGAAAAGTTGTTGGTCAGAACCCGGTCTCCGCCGGAAACATTAGTTGCCGGAATCGTATAGGATGCAGTACTTGCGATGGTCTGGAATGATTCGTTATCAGCAGCAGCTTTCATGATCAGCGCCATATCGTGTGCCGTTGTATGCTGATTCTCATCCGGAAGACCGGTTGGGTTGGTAAATACTGTGTTGGTACAGCCCAGCTCGGCAGCGCGTGCATTCATCATCTGAACAAAACCGTCAACAGATCCGCCGATGTGCTCAGCAAGCTGAAGGGCAACATCATTTGCAGAAGCAAGCATGATCGCATACAGACATTGTTCTACGGTAAAAATCTCATCAATCTGTGCAGAGATATTGGCTCCTCCGTCGGTAACCCCGGATACACCGGTTGCAGTCATAGTGACCTGGTCGGAAAGCTGCGTATTTTCCAGTGCAAGGAGTGTGGTCATGACTTTGACAGTAGCTCCGGGATAAAGAACCTGATCCATGTTTTTGGCATAGAGTGTTGTGTTGGTGCTGTCTTCCATGATGACGGCAGCAGTGGATGTGATATCCGGACCCTGCGGCCATCCGGCTATATCGTTCGTTGAGATCGCGGAAGCGGCAACTGTATCGGTTGTTTCTTCGGCTGCAAGAACAGGTGTCTGAAGAAGCAGGGAACAGCATAGACCGAGTGCGATCAGACCGGAATGTATTTTTTTAAATTTCATAAATCTGTACTCCCATTTCATATGTGTTTAAACTGATTATGCTTTTTTGTAAATAATTCTTGAAATCTATCATATCCCATTTCGGGTGGTAATTCAAGCAGAACAGCCGAGCTTTTTATGGCTGGATTTATGTTGCTGTTCTGCGCGACAGAAAAGCGATGCATCGGCCCGAAATCCATTTCAGAATGAACGCAAAAAATGCGATAAACACAAGCTCAACGGCAAAAAGAATGCTGACAGACCAGGAACCACGCAGATACGGTATGGAAGCCGGTGTAAGGATATATATGATAATATGGTGCACGAGAAAAATCTCGTAGGAATATCTGCTTAATAAATCCAGTAATTTCAGTTCTTTTTTTTGAAGAATTGGTTCGAGGTATGAGATGGAAATGCAAAAAGCAACAGCGAGGATTTCCACTTTCAGTTCGTAATGTATTCCCAGCCTGAACGGGGAAACAAAGAAAAATATAACCAGAGGAACGGAAAGAAAGGCCCACTGAGGTCTGAATTTATGGTTTGTATAGCCAAGCAGCATACCTAAAACAAAATCATATCCCTTGATCAGCAGGTTCACATGCACCGGAGTATGAAATGGATAATAAAACAGTAAAAGCAGATAGATACATGTGGAGCCGATGAAAAAGAGACATGGATTCTTTTTCATCAGGAAGCGGAGCAGAGGAAAAAGCAAATATAATATGATCAGTGCGCCGAGAAACCATTCACCGATACCAAGGGAAAATGTATGGATTCCGTGCTGACTGATCCATTCATCCATTCCGAAGAATGTAAAAATGATTTTCCATGCGGATGTTTCCGGTGGGAAGAAGGACGTAAAAGAACCGGTCGTTCCTGCTTTATATATAAAATAGGAAATATAGGTTATGTAAAATGGAATCAGGATTCTTATAAATCTTTTTTTGTAGAAACGTCGAATATCAAAATTCTCCCCTGTGGAATATGCGAGCCCGGCACCGGATAAGATAAAAAACACAGCGACACCCAGCATGGCGATGTTCATATTATCGTTTTCATAAAAAGGCAGAACCTTATCTAATGGAAATAACCTGGAAAAGTAAAGCTGGGATATCATATGATAAAAAATAATAAAGCAAAATGAAATACATCTTAAAAGATCAAAATATCGAATTCTTTTCATAAAGAGCCTCCTCTCAGTGCAATGATAATAGAAAAGCGGTGGCAGCGCAAGCGAAATTGACTCCGCCCTTGCAAAAAACAGAGTGGAATGATAAAATAAATCCTATTATAAGAGAAACAGGCTGTTTTGCGCTGCGGATAAGCAGGGTGGAAGCAGCATCAGAGGATACAGACAGATTATGAGCAAAAACAAAGAAGTGACAGGACACATCCAGTGGAGCAGGATGTTGAAAAAGCTCAATCCGTACACAATCCGTAAGGGGTTGCGCTATTTTAAACATTATGGACCAAAAGAATTCTGGATTCGTCTTCATGAACGCTTTGAGCCGGAAGCAGTGCCGTATGGTCCGTGGTACGAGGCTTATATTCCGGATGATACAGAACTGGAAAAACAGAGAAAATACAAGTTTTCCTACAGCCCGCTGATCAGTGTGGCAGTTCCGGCATTTCGTACACCGGAAGTTTTTTTGCGCCAGATGATCGATTCGCTGCTGGCACAGACATACAGCAATTGGGAACTCTGCATTGCAAACGGAAGTCCGGAAGATAAAAAAATGCAGGCAGTGCTGGATCAATATACGAATAAGGACAGCAGGATCCATGTAAAAATACTGGATCAGAATCTCGGAATTGCAGGAAATACAAACGCAGCACTTGAGATGACACAGGGAGAGTATGCAGGAATTCTTGACCATGATGACCTGCTTGCACCAAATGCTCTTTATGAGATTGCACGTTATCTGGAAAATGATCCGGAGTCGGATGGTGTCTATACAGATGAAGACAAGGTAACTACCGAACTGGATGAGCATTTTCAGCCGCATCTGAAACCGGATTTTAACCTTGACCTTCTGCGTTCCAACAACTATATCTGCCATTTTTTTGTTGTCAGGCAGTCAATCATACGTAAAGTCGGTGGATTCCGTCAGGAATTTGACGGAGCACAGGATCATGACTTTATTTTCCGCTGCGTAGAAGAAGCCGGAAGGATCGGACATGTGCCGGAGATTTTATATCACTGGAGAACACACAAAGCGTCGACAGCGGATAACCCTGCAAGCAAAATGTATGCGTTTGAAGCAGGAAGACGCGCGATCGAGGCACATCTTGAGAGAATGGGACAGAAGGGAACTGTCACACACACACCGGATCTCGGCTTTTTTCGTGTGCAGTATCCGGTACAGGGCAGTCCGATGGTGTCTATTATCATTCCGAACAAAGATGAGAAGGAATCTCTGGAAGCCTGCCTTCATTCCATTAAAGAAAAGACATCTTATCAGAACTATGAGATACTCATTATAGAAAATAACAGTGTATCAGAAGAAATTTTTGCGTACTATAAAGAAATAGAAAAAGATCCGAAGATCCGTGTGCTTCGCTGGGAGAGGGAGTTTAATTACTCTGCGATCAATAATTTTGGGGTACAGCATGCGAATGGTGATTATCTGCTGTTCCTGAATAACGATGTTACAGTGATCACACCGGATTGGATCGAAGAGATGCTTGGCATGTGTCAGAGAGAAGAAGTGGGAGCAGTCGGTGTGAAGCTTCTTTATCCGGATGATACGATCCAGCATGCAGGATGTGTGATCGGAATCGGTGGAATTGCAGGACATATGTTTGTTGATATGCCGGCGAACCGAACCGGATATCTTCACAAGGCATCAATTATTCAGGACATGAGTGCGGTAACAGCAGCATGTATGATGATGAAACGTACCGCTTTTGAGGAAGCAGGTGGTTTTACAGAGAAGCTTGCAGTAGCTTTTAATGATGTGGATCTCTGCCTGAAAGTGAGAAAATCCGGCAGACTGATCGTGTATGATCCATACGTACAGCTTTATCATATGGAATCAAAGACAAGAGGCGCGGAAGACAGCGAGGCGAAGGTACGACGTTTTCAGGAAGAAATCGAGTATATGAGAGAGCACTGGATCGACATTCTGAAAAACGGTGATCCGTATTACAATAAGAATCTTTCGCTGACAAAGTGGAATTATTCACTTCGCCCTCTGAAAGGAATGGACAGTAAGGGTAAGGATAGGAGATAATATGGAAGTATCGGTGGTCATACCGAATTTTAATGGAATTGCATTTCTGGACAGTGTGCTTGCAAGTCTGGAAGGTCAGACACTGAGTAATTTTGAAGTCATACTGGTGGATAACGGATCTACAGATGGAAGCTGCTCTTTCGTGACAGCCAATTATCCGTGGGTACACCTGATCGAGCTGTCGGAGAATTTCGGATTCTGCGGAGCGGTCAATGCAGGTATACGTGCGGCAAAAGCACCGTATGTTCTGCTTTTAAATAATGATACAGAAGTAAAAGAAGATTTTGTGGAGGAAATGCTTGCTGCGATCAGACGTCACAAGAATGCGTTTTCCTGTGGTGCCAGAATGGTGCAGTATCATGATCGCGACAGACTGGACGATGTCGGGAATTATTACTGTGCACTGGGATGGTCGTTTGCCCGCGGCAGGGGGAAAGATATCCATGCATATGAGACGGAGGACAAAATATTTTCTGCATGTGCAGGGGCTGCAATCTACCGCAAAAAGATCATAGAGAAGATCGGTTATTTTGATGAAGAACATTTTGCATATCTGGAGGATACAGATATCGGTTATCGTGCAAGAATTTACGGCTATGAAAACTGGTATGCGCCGAAAGCAATTGTTTATCATGTCGGCAGCGGCACAAGCGGTTCACGTTACAATCAGTTTAAGACAAGATATTCATCCAGAAATAATATTTACCTGATCTATAAGAATATGCCGCTTTTGCAGATCATCTTAAACTTACCGTTTCTTGCAGTCGGTTTTCTTATAAAATTCCTGTTTTTTGCAGTAAAGGGAATGGGTAAAGAGTATGCGGCAGGGATCAAAAACGGTTTTTCTATCAGCATGAAAAACAAAAAAGTACCGTTTCGGATAAAACATCTGCCAAATTACTGCAAAATTCAGCTGGAACTGTGGATCAACATCATCCGCCGGTTTCGTGCGTAAAGGAAATTTTACACTACTTTATGGAATTTTAATATAATATACGGAAGATATTGTTGATTTTAGAGAGTAACTAGTATAAGATAAACGTGGCTGTCCGGAGTTGTTTTTCGGACAGAAATGTGAAAAACAAAGAATTGGATTGAGGTGGGAGAGAGTGATTCAGGACAATCAGAAGAACTTCACCCGGATGCAGATGCTGATTGATGCGGTCATCATTGCAGTCTGTTATGTACTTGCATGGATGCTCCGTTTTATCGGTCCTTTTGCTTATTCAGCAGTCCGCGCACTTACTTTTGAGCAGTATATGTTTGCACTGGTATTTATCATACCGGGATATTTGCTGTTGTATCAGGCATTCACACTGTATGAGCCGTTGCATATGCAGGGACGCAGGCTTGTTCTGGCAAATATCATCAAGGCAAATATACTTGGACTTCTGCTGATCGTATTCAGTCTTTATATGATGGACGAGTCGGATTTTTCAAGACTGACCGTTTATATTTTCTGTGTGATCAATATTATCGCAGAATGGATTGTACGTCTGTGCACTTTTTCGGTACTGCGCAATATGCGGCGCCGGGGGCTGAACCAGAAACAGATGATACTGGTAGGCTACAGCCGTGCAGCAGAAGAATATATTGACAGAATACAGCAGAACCCGCAGTGGGGGTATGTTGTAAGAGGAATTCTGGATGACAATGTTCCGGCAGGGACAATCTATAATGGAATCAAGGTTATTGGTCGCATTGCGAATCTGTCCGTGATCTTACCGACCAACCGTCTGGACGAGATTGCGATCACACTTGGACTGAGTGAGTATTACCGCCTGGAAGAAATCGTTGCAATGTGCGAGAAATCAGGTGTTCATACGAAATTTATTCCGGATTACAACAAGATTATTCCGACCAAACCATATACCGAAGATATTCTGGGACTTCCGGTGATCAATATCCGCTATGTTCCGTTGAGCAATACCTTTAATTTCATGGTCAAGCGTGCGATGGATATTGTCGGTTCGATTATGGCGATCATTGTTTCGTCACCGGTCATGCTTGTGATGTGCATACTGATCAAACTGACATCACCGGGACCGCTGATCTATCGTCAGGAGCGTGTCGGACTTCACAATAAAACTTTCTGGATGTATAAGTTCCGGTCTATGGAAGTACAGCCGGAGGCCGAAGAAAAGAAGGCGTGGACAGTCAAAAACGATCCACGTGTGACAGGAATCGGTAAATTTATGCGCAGGACAAGTATTGATGAGCTTCCGCAGTTTTTTAATATTCTGCGGGGAGATATGAGTCTTGTAGGACCACGTCCTGAAAGACCGTTCTTTGTTGAAAAGTTTCGGGAAGAGATTCCCAGATACATGGTCAAGCATCAGGTTCGTCCGGGACTGACCGGATGGGCACAGGTGAATGGATACCGTGGTGATACATCAATCAAAAAACGAATCGACTGTGACCTTTATTATATAGAGAACTGGTCGATCGGTTTTGATATAAAGATACTGTTTCTTACAATTTTTAAAGGATTTGTAAACAAAAACGCATACTAAAAGTAAGGGGAGAAAAGATGGCAAGACCAAAAAAGAGATCCAAAACCAAAAAGATACTTTTTGCAGTAGAAATCATAGTACTTCTTGTGTTTATCGGAGGTCTGTATGTATATGGACAGCTGATGTCCCGAATGGACAAGACAAATACGCAGAAACTTGATACACAGAAGGTTCAGGTCAATGAAGAAGTACAGGATGCAATTAATTCCGAAGATTCACATCTGACCGGTTATACGACCTATGCTTTGTTCGGAATTGATTCCCGAAGCGCAAATATGAAGTTTTCCGGTAACCAGAACAGTGATACCATGATCATCGCGAGTGTCAACAATGATACCAAAGATGTAAAACTTGTATCTATTTATCGTGATACACTTCTGAACCTTGGCAATGATACCTATTCCAAAGCGAATGCTGCATATGCATATGGCGGTCCGGAACAGGCAATCACCATGTTGAATACCAACCTGGATCTGAATATTACAGATTATGCTACTGTTAAATTCGATGCACTTGCAACGATCATTGATGATCTGGGCGGTCTTGATATGGATATGTCCTATGCGGAAATCGTGCATATGAATAACTACTGTGTAGAGACAGCCGAGGATACAGGACTCAGCTACACACCAATTGAACTTCCGGAAAAACCAGAAGATCAGGAAAAAGTCCAGTACAGTTATCATCTGAACGGTGTACAGGCAACATCTTATTGCCGTATCCGTTACACAGCAAGCCTTGATATGGGACGTACAGAACGTCAGCGTAAAGTTATTCAGATGATCGTTTACAAAGCAAAACATGCCGGATTGAGTAAGATCTTTAACATCATGGATGATGTATTCCCGATGGTAACGACATCTCTGGGAAAAGAGGATATCCTTCAGCTTCTTCCGACACTGATCGGATACAGTATAGATGAGACGGCAGGTTTTCCGTCATCCTATAAATTCTCCAATGTAAAAGGAAGTATTATCGTAGCGACAGATCTTGTATCAAACGTACAGGAACTGCACAAATTCCTTTACGGCGATGCTAACTATACACCATCAGCAACAGTAACTGCCAACAGTGAAAAGATTCTTGAGATCGTCGGTGGTGCAAGCAACCTGGATGATGTACAGACAAACATCGGTGAAGAGAATACAGATAATGATACTGTTGTATTTGAAAAGGACGGTTCCGGATGGACAGACACAAGCGGCAGTGGCGAGCAGTACGATCCTGACAACAGTGGCGATACAAGCGGTGGAGAGGATAATACCTATGTACCGGATGACAATACCGGCGGTAATGACGATATAGACGATAGCACCGGTGGTGACGATGTTTATGTACCGGATGACACAACCGGAGGAGATACGACCGGAGGAGATACGACCGGAGGAGATACGACCGGAGGAGATACAACCGGAGGAGATACGTCCGGTGGTGATATGTCCGGTGGTGATACCGGCAGCGGAGGAGACGGTGGAGATATCGATGCCGGCGGCGATGCAAGTGATGCAATCGAGGCTTCTGAACAGGGTGCACCCGGTGAAGCAGATGCTGCATAAGTAACGTCACATAACAACATGAGATAAAGATCAGAAGGGAATTTCTTATTGAAGAAATTCCCTTCTTCTGTTACCATACATCAATAAGAATATAATAAATATCAGGTATGGAGAATACTGATAAGGAGATACTATGGAAAATAAAACAGTGGATGTGATCATTCCTGCCTATCATCCGGGAAATGAATTTGCCACACTTATTAAAAGACTGGAAAAACAGACTGTTTCGATTCACAGGATCATTGTGATGAATACAGAGGAATCCATGTGGAATAAAGAATGGGAAAAATTATCCGATGCGATGGAAGTGCATCATCTTACAAAAGAGGAATTTGATCACGGAGGTACGAGAGCGCGGGCAGCAGAACTTTCTGATTCGGATGTGATGGTATTTATGACACAGGATGCGATGCCGGCGGACCGCGAGCTGCTTGCAGAGCTTTTGAAAGCGCTTGATCAGGAGGAGAATATTGCAGCTGCTTATGCAAGACAGCTTCCGAACGCGGAATGCAGTTTTGTCGAGAGATACACAAGAGCGTTTAATTATCCGGATACGTCTATGGTCAAAACAAAAGCAGATCTTGACAAATATGGAATCAAAACTTTTTTCTGTTCAAATGTCTGTGCAGCATACAAAAAAGGTATTTATGAAAAGCAGGGTGGTTTTGTACGCCGTACTATTTTTAATGAGGATATGATCTATGCGGGCGGGCTGATCCAGGCAGGATATGGAATTGCCTATGCAGCAGAAGCCAGGGTGATACATTCCCATAATTATAATTGTATGCAGCAGTTCCACAGAAATTTTGATCTTGGTGTATCGCAGGCGGAGCATCCTGAAATATTTGAGGGAGTACCGTCTGAGGGAGAAGGCATGCGCCTCGTCAAAAAGACACTTGCGTACCTTATTCATTCAGGAAGGATATGGCTCATACCGGGGTTCGCTTTGCAGTGTGCAGGTAAGTATGCCGGATATCTGGCGGGCAAAAAATTCCGTAAACTGCCGAAGAAATTTATTTTGTGGTGTACGATGAGTCCGAATTACTGGAAATGAGCAGAAACACGCTTTTTTAAAGGAGTTGTCACACTTTCAACACAATTGACTGATACACTGTTTTCATGATAAGAAATAAGAAGAAAGCAGAAAGGAGCACAGCATGAACGACGAAGAAAAATGGAATTCGGGAAATGCTCCGCAGAATGATAGAGATACCGGACGGTTCAATGAACCGCCGAGATATGAACATTATAATATGCACCAGACGTATGTAAATGAAACAGGGCAGGAATCGGAGAAAAAGAAACGCAGGAAGAAAAGCGGTGGCAGGAAACTGGCTTCGACAATTTCTCTTGCGGTAGTGTTCGGACTGGTTGCCGGTGTAGTATTTCAGGGTGTGAATTTTTTTGCAGCTCAGTATATGGGCACAACGACAGCTGATGCAGAACCGCAGATTGAGACAGCGCAGCTTGCCGTGAGTGCATCGTCAGATGATGCAGCCTCAGAGGGTACAGATTCTTCTGAGAATGGTACAGCTGATGCAGCACAGAGTGTTTCTGCGCAGACAGGAAGTGTTTCAGATGTGGCAAAAGCAGCAATGCCGACTGTTGTCGCAATTACATCTGTCAGCATACAGGAGATTCCGAATTATTTCCGCGCATTTGGATTTGGATATGGCGATACACAGCAGTATTCCAGTGAAGGCAGCGGATCTGGTATCATTGTAGGTGAGAATGATGACGAACTTCTGATTGCAACAAATAATCATGTTGTAGACGGTGCGACGACACTCAGTGTATGTTTTGCCGGAAATGATGTAGTCAATGCAGCGGCAGAGACTGTGAATATGTCCTCAGAAAGTGACAGTGATGGAGATGTCAATGTGGAGGATGCTGTCAGTGCGAAGATAAAAGGTACAGATGAAACAAATGACCTGGCGGTAGTTGCGGTACAGAAATCTGACATTCCGGAGGATACCTTATCACAGATCAAGATTGCACAGCTTGGGGATTCTGATTCAGTGGAAGTCGGAGAACAGGTCGTTGCAATAGGTAATGCACTTGGATATGGACAGTCTGTAACATCCGGGTGGATCAGTGCATTAAACAGAAGTATTTCGACAAGCGACGGTACGACAAGTGACGGACTGATTCAGACAGATGCAGCAATCAACCCGGGTAACAGCGGCGGCGCACTTCTTAATATGCAGGGAGAAGTGGTTGGTATCAATTCTGCGAAGTATGCAGACAGTGCGGTTGAAGGTATGGGTTATGCAATCCCGATTTCGAAAGCGCAGCCGATCCTGGAAAATCTTATGAACCGTCAGACGAGAGACAAAGTAGAAGATGACTCAAAAGCAGCATATCTTGGGGTGACTTCTGCAGATCTTTCGATGGAAGCAATCCAGATGTATGATATGCCGGAAGGCGCATTTGTGATCCGTGTTGATAAAGATTCAGCAGCAGGCGAGGCCGGTATTCAGAAGGGCGACATTATTGTAAGCTTTGACGGACAGACAGTAAGCGGCAGAGAAGATCTGGAAAATAAGCTGGCTTATTATGAAGCCGGTGAGTCAGTGGATGTTGTTGTTTCCAGAGCTGATAACGGAGAATATGTACAGAAAACAATTTCCGTGACACTTGGAAACCGTTCAGATTACACGGGCTAATCGAATTTATAAAAACTTTAGTTTACAGTGTGATAGGTTATGTTATAATGAACGCATAGGTAAATGGGCCGGGACAGGAGCCATTAGCCTGTGCGTTTTGCATATGAGAGAAGTTGCGAAGCGCTGTAAATGAAAGGAGTTTATATGACAGATAAATACAATGATGAGATCATAGAGGAAGAAAATCAGGATACAGATGATCAGACCGATGATTATGAACCGGAGAAGTTCTGTACCCTCTGTCATCGTTCCGAGCGTCAGGCAGGAAAAATGATCGATCTTCCGAATAATATACATATATGTCCGGACTGCATGCAGAGAAGTTTCGACAGCATGAACACACAGATGCAGAGTGGCAATTTTAATTATGGCGATCTGTTTAACATGCCGAATATCAGTATGATAGATCTGAGCAGCTTCCAGAATCAGATGGGACAGCAGCCGAAACCAAAGAAGAAAAAAAGTGAAAAGAAAGATCCGGTCCTTGATCTGAAAAAGATTCCCGCACCACACAAGATCAAGGCAACACTTGATGAATATGTGATCGGACAGGAGTATGCGAAAAAGGTTATGTCCGTTGCCGTTTATAATCATTATAAACGTGTTGCGACCGATACAATGGATGAAATCGCAATCGAGAAATCCAATATGCTGATGATCGGACCGACCGGATGTGGTAAGACTTATCTGGTCAAGACACTTGCGAAACTTCTGGATGTGCCGCTTGCGATCGCAGATGCGACTTCCCTTACAGAAGCCGGGTACATTGGTGATGATATCGAGAGCGTTGTTTCGAAGCTTCTTGCGGCAGCTGATAATGATGTTGAGAAGGCTGAGCATGGAATTATTTTTATTGATGAGATCGACAAGATCGCGAAGAAGAAAAACACGAATCAGAGAGATGTCAGTGGTGAGGCAGTACAGCAGGGCATGCTGAAGCTTCTCGAGGGCAGCGATGTTGAGGTACCGGTCGGAGCCAACAGCAAAAATGCAATGGTTCCGCTGACAACCGTGAATACAAGAAATATTTTGTTCATCTGCGGAGGTGCTTTCCCGGATCTTGAGAATATCATAAAGGAGCGTCTGAATAAGCAGGCATCCATCGGATTTTATGCAGATCTGAAGGATAAGTATGACGATGATCCGAATCTTCTTGAGAAGGTTACTGTGGATGATCTTCGAAATTTCGGCATGATTCCGGAATTTATCGGACGACTTCCGATTATATTTACAATGAATGGTCTTACAGAAGATATGATGGTACAGATCCTGCGTGAGCCAAGAAATGCGATCCTTAAGCAGTATCAGAAGCTTCTGGCACTGGACGAAGTCAAGCTGGAATTTGAGGAGGATGCCCTTCATGCAATTGCAGCGAAAGCAATGGAGAAACACACCGGAGCAAGAGCTCTTCGTGCAATCCTTGAGGAATACATGCTGGATATCATGTATGAGATTCCGAAGGATGACAATATTGGAGAGGTAGTGATCACCAGAGGTTATATTGAGGGAAACGGCGGACCGAAGATTCTGCTTCGCGGGCAGGAAGTACCGCTTCTTGAAAGTGGGCAGTAATTTTGCAACATAGATTTCACATAGACTAAGAAAGAGAGGGAATGTATTATGGCAAAGGATTTTTTTGGTAATCTCGGACAGGCACTTTCAAAAACTGCAAAAGAATTAAGCGGACGTGCGGAAGATGTTTATGAAACACAGCGTCTTAAGAATAAAATATCCGCAGAAGAACGTCAGATTGATAAAATTATGGCAGATCTTGGAAAAATCGTGTACCAGCGTTACAAAGAAGAAGTGCCGGTAGACGATGCTCAGAAAGCACTCTGCGAGCAGATTGATCAGCGTATGGAACAGATTGAACAGTTACGTACCGATATCAACGAGTTGAAGATCAGAACCAGACGAATCTGCCCATCCTGCGGTAAAGAAGTTGAGAAGAATGCTGCATTCTGTAAATTCTGTGGTGCAGCGTGTCCGACACAGGAAGAGGAAGAAGATGCCGGGGATACAATCGATGGTACTGCCGAGGAGGTAGAGGAAGAAAAAAAGTCGGAAGAGTCCGCAGAAGAAGCGGCAGAGACAGAGGCCGAAACAGAGGCGGCAGATATTGCAGAGGCTACCGAAGAACCGACAGCAGACGAAGCTGGAGAAGAAGTGTCAGGAGCTGAACCGGAGGAAAAAGCGGACGAAGCTGCAGAAGAAATCACCGAAGAAGTAAAAACAGAAGAATAAACAGAGCTGACCGCAAGGTATAAATGCGCAGATAAAAACGGACAGATGGGAAAAATTCTCATCTGTCCGTTTTATCCACAGGAAATTTTGCGTTTATGTAACCGGTAAATTAATTACAGTGTATAAACAATGATTCCGGCAATGATGATCAGATTGCCGATAAATTTGCCTCGTGTGATCTTTTCTTTCAGAATCACCTTTGAGAGCAGCAGGACGAATACATAGGCGGCGGTATCAATGACCGGTCCGTAGCGCATATCGACTTTTGTGTAGCACCAGGTATTCAGAAGAAGAATACCAAAAAAAAGAAAATAAGCGAGGATGACACGCCAGTTCAGATACTCTCTGAGGGGATTACTGTATTTGATGTTTGCACTCTGCTTTAAAAGAATCTGGGAAATCGCAGAAAAAAAAGTTCCTCCCAGCATAATAAGAAGAAATGTTTTATTCATAACGCTGCACCGTCCATACTCCAAATAATACGATCAGGATTCCCAGAATGTTCTGTGGGGAAAGCTGTTCGTGAAAGATGATCACTGCCCAGATCTGCGACCACAGAAGGTAGATGCTTTTGTTGGCATAGGCAGTTGACAGAGAAAATTTCTTGATGACCTGCTGCCAGGCAATCGCATAGATGCCGCAGTTGGCAATCATAAGCAACAGAAATACATAGAGAAGCGGTGCATGCAGCCCATTTCGGTTATACTGGATCGATGCAAGCTTCGAAAAAACGCTTGTCAGCGAAAACAGCAGGATATTTAAATGAAGCTGTAGATAATTACGGAAATTTTTCATGATTCCTCCGAAAAAAATAAATGGTTTTCTGACATTGTACAACAAATACCGGGGATTTAAAATAGGAATTGACAGGAATTTTTTGATTGCTTTACAAGACATATCGAAAATGATATGATAAAAATGAATGCTAAAATTAGAAAGAGCGAGGAAAACATATGAGTTTGTATTCCGTTGTGGTTCCTGTGTACAATTCAGAACACACACTTGAGGAACTTTACCGCCGACTGGAAAAGGTTTTCCGGGAGGTTATAAAAGAAGATTTTGAGCTGATTCTTGTCGATGACGGATCGAAAGACCGTTCATTCGAAGTAATGACAGAGCTTCGAAACAAAGATCAGAGAGTCAGAATTATACAGATGGCAAGAAACTTTGGGCAGCATCCGGCACTTTTGTGCGGTTTTGCGCATGTTCGCGGAGATTTTGTCGTAACAATGGACGATGATCTACAGCATCAGCCGGAGGAACTGCCGAAGATGGTCAAGGTGATGAGAGAGCGTGATGACGTGGACGCGATCATTGCAAGTTATGAAGGCAGAAAACATGGTTTTATCCGCCGGCTTGGCACGAAGTTTTCTGTGTGGGCGACTTCCAGGATGCTCGGCAAAGACCCGAATCTTCAGATCACCAGTTACCGTCTGATCCGTCGCTTCCTTGTAGATGCGATGGTAAAGACGAATACATATCTGCCGCAGATCGGCAACCTTCTGGTGCTGACCTCGAACCGTATTATCAATGTGCCGGTACAGCATGCCGCCAGAGCTTACGGAAAGAGCGGCTACTCCTTCAAGAGACTTCTGAAGGATCTGATCTATGATATTACCGCACATACCGCATTTCCGCTTCTTATGGTTCGAAATATCGGAATTGTAAGTTTTCTGGTAAGCATGGTGATGGCAGTTTATTTTTTGGTCCGTTATTTTGCATTCGGAATTTCAGTCGAAGGCTGGACATCTTTAATGCTGGTGATGCTCGCTTTCTTCGGGCTGATCCTGTTATCAATCGGTATTATGGGGATTTATCTGATGAATATTTTGAATGAGGCGAAAAAGATGCCTCACTACGTGATCCGTAGGGAGGACACAGACTGATGAAAAAAGAAATTGGCGGTTATTTTGAGCTGGAGGAAATGGCGGGAGAGGAGTACTATCCGAACCTGTATAAAGTGAATCTCGGAAGGACTGCATTATTGTGGCTTCTTGAGACGCGCCAGTATAAGAAGATATATCTTCCGGTGTTTCTTTGCCGGTCCGTCATTGATATCTGTGTGGAGCATGATATTGAGGTGGAATTCTACCATCTTGATGCAGATTTAAACATTCTTCTGGAAGAACGGAAACTTCCGGCAGAGGAATGCCTCTATCTGGTCAGTTATTATGGTCAGCTTACAGACGAAAAAATTCTGTACTGTCAGAAGGTTTATGGCAACGTAATCGTGGATCATACACATGCGTTTTTTCAGAAACCGCTTAAGGGAGTGGATACCCTGTATTCCTGTCGGAAATTCTGGGGCGTCAGTGATGGGGCATACGTATCTTCAGATGTTGTTTTATCCGGGGAAAAGCCGGAGGACAGATCCGGTGCGCGTATGAGCCACATTCTGGGACGTTACGAAGAAGATGCAGGGAAATATTATCAGGCAATGCTTGACAATGCAGCCGGTTATGAGGGCATGGAGATCCGGAAGATGTCACGGTTGACGAGTAACCTTCTGAAAGCAATTGATTATGAGAAGGGCAAAAAGCAGCGAGAAGAGAATTATGCACTTCTTTCAGAACTGCTCCCGTCAGAGACTGTATTTAACCGTGTGATTCCGGAAGGTCCGTTTGCATATCCATATTATCATGAGAATGGGATGGAGCTTCGCAGATGGCTGGCGGGACACAAAATTTTTGTGCCGACTTACTGGAAAAACATGTTTGAACAGTGCAGTGAAGATTCGCTGGAATACCAGTGGGCAGCAAATATACTTCCTCTGCCGTGCGATCAGCGATATGGTGAAGAGGAGATGAGATACATGGCAGCAAGGATCAGAGAATGGGAGGCATCCGCAGAATGAACCACAGATTATTGATTCTGGGAACGCTTGGGGAATTTGTACAGCTCGTACAGAAAGCAAAACAAAAAGGATATTATACGATCGTCTGTGACGGCTATCCGAATGGAGAGGCGCGGGCATATGCCGATGCTTCGTATGTTTTACCGGTGACAGATACAGATGCGATCGCAGAACTCTGTAAGAAAGAAAAGATTGACGGGATCATCACTTCGTTTTCTGACCTTTTGATGGAATGCATGGTCAAAATTGCGGCGAAAGCAGATCTTCCGTGCTATCTGAAACCGGAGCAGCTTCCGTGGTATCGTGACAAATCCGTGTGCCGTCAGACACTCTCGGAGCTTGGACTTCCGACACCTGGTTATGTAAAAATACCAGTAAGTCTGTCCGGCGAACCGGATAAAATAAAACAACTGGTTCAGAATCTGTCGTATCCTCTGATCAGTAAGCCGATGGATAAATATGGTTCCAGAGGAATCTATATTATTTATGATGAGAGGGAGCTGGCTGAGCAGGTTACGCGAACCGCAGAATTTACAGATCTGGAAGAGGTGCTTGTAGAAGAGTACAATGATGGATTTGAGTTTAATATGATGACCTGGGTCAATGATGGCAAAGTGAATGTGATCAGCATTGCGGACAGAGAGAAGACACAGCCGGAGGCAGATATGCTTCCAATCAGTACGCGAAATGCTTATCCGTCCCGGCTTTTTTCGTATGTTTATGAGCCTGCGAGGGATTTGCTTCAGTCTTATATCGCACACACGGGTCAGATGGACGGACCGCTTTCGATGCAGTTTTTCTGGAAGCCGGGTAAAGGTATTCAAGTCTGCGAGATCGCAGCAAGATTTTTTGGATATGAACATGAACTGACCGATATGGTCTATGGCTTTAATATAGAAGAACTCCTGCTGGCCGGTGTATATCAGAAGGAAAAAATATCAGAGATGTTCGCCGGACATGACGTTTTTCATCCGCTGCATCATGGGGCAGTTGTATATTTCCATGGAAAACTTCGCAAGATTGCTGATCAGACAAAGGCATATGAACTTGCCGGAAATGAAGCTGTGGCCAAACCGTGGATCTTTTATAAGACAGGTGAGGCTGTGGTGGAATATGGACCTAATCCATATCTTGCACTATATTATATAGGAGCAGAGAGCAGAGAAAAGCTGGATGAGATTACCGGATATTTCTTTGACGAGATGAGTATGACTGATCCGGACGGGCAGGAGATTACATATCGAAACCAGATACCGGATTATTTTATAACAGAAGAGTAGAGGAGACAGATGATCGATTTTAACAGACCGGCACTTGTCGGAAAAGAATTAAATTATATTCAGGATGCGGTTGCGCAGGGAATGCTCTGCGGTGATGGCAAATACACAAAGCTGTGTTCCGAATGGATGAAGAAACGTTTTGAGGTCAATCAGGTGTTTCTGACGACATCCTGTACACATGCGTTGGAAATGGCGGCGTTTTTAAGCGATATCCAACCGGGAGACGAAGTGATCATGCCGTCTTATACTTTTGTTTCGACGGCTGATGCCTTTGTGCTCCGTGGTGCAAAAATCGTATTTGTAGATATCAGACCAGATACGATGAATATTGACGAAAATCTTATTGAACAGGCAATCACTGACAAAACAAGGGCAATCGTTCCGGTTCACTATGCCGGTGTTGCATGTGAGATGAACAGGATTATGGAAATTGCACAGAAATATAATCTGAAAGTTGTGGAAGATGCTGCACAGGGTGTAGATGCCTACTATCATGGAAAAGCTCTGGGAACGATCGGCGATTTCGGCTGTTACAGTTTCCACGAAACCAAAAACTTTACGATGGGTGAAGGCGGTGCGCTTGTTTTCCAGAAAAATGAATATCAGGAAAAAGCAGAAATTCTCAGGGAAAAGGGCACGGACAGAAGTAAATTCTTCCGTGGACAGGTAGATAAATATCGCTGGATCGATTATGGTTCTTCTTATCTTCCAAGTGAGATGAATGCGGCATATCTGTATGCGCAGCTGGAAGAATGTGACAAGATCAACCGGAAACGTCATCAGGTTTATGACGGTTATCATGAGAGACTGGCAGATCTGGAAGCACAGGGTAAACTTGACCGTCCTTTTGTTCCGGATGGCTGTGCGCATAATGCACATATGTACTATATTAAGGTGAAAGATCTGACTACCCGTACCAGACTGATCGCATATCTTCGTGAAAACGGAATCGCTCCGGCATTTCATTATGTTCCACTCCACAGTTCTCCGGCGGGAGAAAAGTTTGGAAGATTCTGTGGTGAAGATGTATATACGACGAAGGAGAGCGAACGTCTTCTGAGACTTCCGATGTTTTATGATCTTTCTATGGACAATGTAGATTATATTGCAGAAAAGATCCATCAGTTTGAATTTTGAGTGCAGTGGAGGAAAGAGTATTGAAACGTAAAAAAGTCAGTACGGAAACGGCAGTAGAAATTCTGTTTTTCCTGTTTCTTCTGGTGTTTTATCTGATGTGGGCGAGAGTTCAGCCAAACGGCGCCGGACCGGATGAGCCGATGCGATATCAGATTGCCTATTATATCTATCAGCATGGAAGTCTTCCGGTCGGAGATGATCCTGCGGTTCGAAATATTGTATGGGGAATTTCATATGCATTTTCTCCGATTCTGGACTATATGATTGCGGCCGTGTTTATGAAACTGGTAAGTTTCATAACGACAGCACCGTTTGCACTTCTCATGGCAGCACGTTTTGTCAACATTCTTCTGGGGCTTGGTACAGTGTGGCTGGCACTGGATATGGGCAAGCGTCTGTTTGACCGCAGAAAAGCCTGGATTTTTGCTGCATTTGTCGGTTTGCTTCCGGGGTCATTGTTTGTATTTACTTATGTCAACTGTGATGCGCTGGCGGTATTTTCTACGGCAGTGATCGTTTATGCGTGGGTGCGATATCTCACGGAAGGCTGGACATATAAGAACTGCATCATTCTTGCGGTTGGTGTGGCAGTATGTGCACTGTCTTATTACAATGCATATGGATTTATTTTGTGCAGTATTTTCTTCTTTGGGATTACGTTGTTTATGGAGGCAAAGAAGAACGGCAGCTACGCAGGTTTTGCAAAAAAAGGTCTTCTTGTCTGCGCAATTGTTCTGATTCTGGCAGCATGGTGGTTTATCCGAAATGCCATCCTCTATGACGGGGATTTCCTTGGTATGAATGCGTCTTCTATTTGTGCAGAGAAGTATGCAAAACCGGCTTACAAACCATCTCAGAAACAGACTCCGCAGATGGCAGGTTACACCTTCTGGGATATGCTGAATCAGGGTTTCCCGAAATCTGAGGGATTTTCGTGGGTGGAACTTGTCAGTGAAAGCTTCGTGGGAAGATTCGGAAATATGGATGTGTTTATGCCGAAGTGGCTGATCAACAATTATATGGACTTTATTAAGGCTGGATTTTTGCTGATCTTCCTGCATCCGGTAAAAACATTTGCGCTTCGTGTAAAGAAGCAGTGGAGTGTGAAGGGGATGTTCAACTGGTTCATGTTGGTCGCGATGATCATCCCGAATATTTTGAATGCATATTATTCTTATGCATCTGATTATCAGCCGCAGGGACGTTACAGTTTGCCGATGTTGATCCCGATGACTTATTTTATGGTGATGGGATATGGAAACCTCTTTGATGTGACGGTTAAGAATGACAAAGTACGAAAAGGTGTATATGCGGCCATCTGCGTGGCACTGATGGTGCTGGCGCTGTTTGTGTTCCTCAACGTGATCTGGCCGGAGTACAGAGATGTGCCGTTCAGTATACGGGCATTTATAGCAGGGGCGTGAGAGGAAGAGAGTGATAAAGGATTCCCGGTGTGGGGATATAAATGCAACTCCAGTGGAGATGGCTCTTTTGTGAGTTATCATCTGAACATGGTTCAATTCAAAAATTCTAAAGTATCAGGAAGTACAGAACTTTGCTAAAGGCGATACAGAAAATGCTGAACTCGCTGACGCTCAGACAGCAGCATTTTCTGCATCAACGCAAAAACCTGTACATTCCGATACTTGGACGAATTTTTTCAGGCGAACCAGATTCAGATGATAACCACAGAAGAGCTTTTACGCTGGAGTTTTTTATTATTTTCCTACCGGACTTTATCCGGGATAGTGTGGAAGGTATTGGGAATTTACTGGATTTTGTTCGGACTAGTGTGGGAGTTTGGGACTGTAGATAGCGCATCTGCCAATTTGGCCACTCCTGCATTTCGTATATCAGTAGTCTTCTCCGACAACTGCCTAATTAGAATACCTCATAAGAGAAAAAAGTCAACACCTAATTTGAAGTTATTTGTAAATGAGCAGAGAGGAAAACTGATAGGCATATGCGACATGCTAATTGCATCGGATGAAACAAGATGGTATTATATACAGATTGCTGGAAAATACTTTGGGGTTGTATCGGCAAGATACATTGAAAGAGAATAAGAAATTTACGGTTCGTAAGATCGGAAGAACAAAAAGACAGACAAAATACGGAAGGGATAATTAGCTAATATGCTGAATCTGTACCTGATTGGTTGTTTTTCTTTGCTTTATTTTCTTTTGAGGGATACACTATAGATTATATAGACAAGATTTAGTATTGGATGAAGGTGAATGGAGGAAGTACATATGAAAATAAAGAAAGCGTTGGGTGTGATACTCGCATCTACGACGATTTTTTCGATGACACCGGGAACTGCCTGGGCTGCAGAAGAGTTATCAGAAGAAGTTGTCATAGAGGATGAAGCTGTCTCTGATCTGGAAGAGCCAGAAACAGATATTGAAGAGATTCAGGATGAATCCGATGATACAGATGCAGAAGTGGATGATTTCTCAGATGAAGAAACTAGCGATTTTGCGGATGAAAGTTTAACCGAAGAAGACACACAGCAGTTATCAGATATAGGAGAAGAGATAGCGACTTTTTCTGATGGTGGAGTGAAACCCCAGGCAGCTGTTATTGCGAAGGGAGAAGAAGAAAAGACTTCAATTATATGGACTGTATATAGTGATGGAAAATTGGAAATTAATGGCTATGGAGAGATGGCAGATTATACAGAGGATAACTTGCCGGAATGGAATAAATACCGTGACAGTATAACGTATATTACAGTAGATGAAGATGTTACTGTAATTGGAAAATATGCATTTTGCTCGTTAGATAAATTACTAAAAATTACTATACCTGAGGGAGATTGTGTTGAACTTGGCGCGTACGCATTGAAAGATTGCAAAAGATTAGATGTTGTAGATCTATCAAGAAAAGTCAATATTATTGGTGAGGGGGCATTTAGTGGCTGTAGTGGATTAGAGAAGATAAAATTGCCATATGTTAACTATGTGAGAAAATATTTATTTAAAGACTGTACCGATTTAGAAAGTGTAACAATAGCTGATGGTGTGAAAGGAATAAAAGAAATAGGTGAATATGCATTTAGCGGTTGTAGTAGTTTAACAAACATTAATATTTCGGATAAGGTGGAAGCAATTAATAAATATGCATTTAGTGGCTGTAGTAGTTTAACAAACATTAGTATTTCTGATAAAGTAACCAGTATTGGATCATATGCATTTTCTCGTTGTAGTAATTTGAAAAGTATAAACATTCCGCAGGGAGTAACCAATATTGAAGAGGGTACATTTTTTTTATGTGAAAATTTGGAAAGTATAACGCTTCCTGAAAACTTGAATCAAATAAGTAGAAGTGCGTTTTCTCGCTGTAGCTCTTTAAATAATATGGATTTACCCAAAGGATTAAAAAGTATCGGATATGAAGCTTTTTTGGGGTGTAGCAGACTGAAAAGTATAGATATTCCAGAAGGAGTAACATCGATTGCAAATTCTGTGTTTGAAGATTGCAGTGGGTTAGAGAAGGTAAATATTCCGGAAGGAATTACAACTATTGTATCACATATGTTTGATGGTTGTAGTAGTTTAAAAACAATTACGATTCCCAAAAGTGTTACAAGAATTGAAAATTGTGCGTTTGGTTACTGCGACAATCTTTTAAGCATAGATATTCTTGGAGATAAACTGACAATTAGTTCGGCAATGATTCTCGATAGTGAGAAAATGAGGAGCATAAGATTTGCCGGAACCAAAGAAAAATGGGATGCTTTGAATGTGCAATTTGCCAATGTTACTGTTTACTATAATTATGATCCAAATCATGAGCATCACTATGTGACTGAAAGTATAACTGATGTTACCTGTACGAAAGATGGAAAAGAAGAAAAAGTCTGCACGTTATGTGGGGATTTTTATGAAACAATAATTAAAGCACCAGGACATAGCTGGAATGATGGAGAAGTAACAACACCTGCAACATGTACAGTAAAGGGAGAGAAGACCTATACTTGTACAGTCTGCAACAAAATAAAAACAGAAGAAATCCCAGACACCGGTCATACCGAGGTAACGGATGCTGCAGTAGCACCAACCTGCACAGCCGCAGGAAAGATGGAAGGAAAACATTGTTCGGTATGTAATGAAGTGCTTGTAGCACAGACAGAAATCCCAGCACTGGGACATAGCTGGAATGATGGAGAAGTAACAAAGAAATCAACTTGTATAGAAGCAGGAGTGAAGACTTATACCTGCACAGTCTGCAAAGAAACAAGAACAGAAGAAATAGAAGCAACTGGACATCAGCATATTGAAATAAGAAATGCAGAAGAGACAACTTGTAGTAAAGAAGGTTATACAGGAGATCAGGTATGCAAAGACTGTGATACAGTTGTAGAAAAAGGAACAGTCATTGCCAAGAAAGGACATACCTGGAACGTCGGAGAAGTAACAACATCTGCAACCTGTGAAGAAAAGGGCGTAAAGACTTACACCTGTACAGTCTGCAAAGAAACAAAAACAGAAGAGATCCCAGCCATCGGTCACACCGAGATAATAGATAATGCAATTGATCCAACTTGCACAAATCCAGGAAAGATAGAAGGAAGTCATTGTTCTGTCTGCAATAAAGTGCTTGTGGCACAAACAGAAATCCCAGCAACAGGACATAGCTGGAATGATGGAGAAGTAACAAAGAAACCAACCTGCACAGAAACGGGTGTAAAGACCTATACCTGTACAGTCTGCAAAGCAACCAAAACAGAAGTAATTCCAGCCACCGGTCATACTGAGGTGACAGACAGTGTAATCGAGCCAACTTGTGAAACAATTGGTAAAACCGAAGGAAGTCATTGTTCTGTTTGTAATGAAATTCTGGTTCCGCAGAAGACTCTTGAAGCGACGGGGCATGCTTGGGGACAGGGTAAAGTGACGAAAGAAGTAACCTGCACAGAAATAGGAGAGAAAGCTTATACCTGCAGCAACTGTGGTAAGACAAGAACTGAAGAGATTCCGGCAGCAGGACATAAATTCGGTTCCTGGACTACCAGAAATCAGGCGACAGTTGATTCACCGGAGATTCAGGTTCGTTCCTGTGACATTTGTAAGAAAGAAGAAGAGAGAGAAGTCGGAAGTAAATTAGAGAAAACCATGACAGTATCTGTATCTTCATTTCCACTTAAAACCAGACAGAAGACAAAAGTCCTCAAAGTAACCGGTCTGGCTAAAGGAGATTCCATTATTTCATGGAAATCAGATAATACAAAAATTGTAAAAATATTAGGAAAAACAAATGGAACCAGTACAGTTACTGCCGGGAAAAAGACAGGAAAAGCCAGAATTACGATTACATTAAAGAGTGGTCTGAAAAAAGTTATAACAGTATCTGTTCAGAAAAATACTGTAAAGACTAAAAAAATATCCGGTGTGTCAAAGAATCTGAAACTGAAAAGAAAACAGAAAGTTATATTGCATCCGGTGATTGCTCCTCTGACCAGCGCACAGAAAATTACTTACAAGTCCAATAACACAAAGATTGTAACAGTGAATTCTAAAGGTCAGATTACAGCAAAGAAAAAAGGAACCGCAGTTATCACTGTAAAATCCGGAAACAAAACAACAAAATGTAAGGTTACAGTGAAGTAATCTCCCGTGCGGAGCGTGAGCGGTGCCACATGTAAAACTAAAGAAAAGCTCTGAATATAAAGATACCCGATCCGGTAATTTCTGGAGGAATTTATGGTAACACTCAGGTTATTCGCAGGCTGTGTTATGGATCAAAAGCACATTGTCTGAGCGACAGCGAGTTATGTGCTTTTGGTTCATGGTTTTAACAGACTGAGAATAGCCATAGTGTTTCCAAATTCCGAAGCTGTTACCGGACCGGGTATCTGTTATATCAGAGCATATCCTTTATTTTACGCTTTTTGTTTTTAGATAAAAAAATAATGCAGGAGATGGGACTTGAACCCACACGATCTTGCGACCACAGGCACCTGAAGCCTGCGCGTCTGCCAATTCCGCCACTCCTGCATTTCATTATGAATCAGTCGCTCTCGTCGACTGCCTGTTTATAATAACGCAACAAAACCTAAATGTCAATAGAAAAAATAAAAAAAATTAAATTTTTTTAATAATACTTGCAAAAGCAACAATTTACTCAAACGATCACCAGAACAAAGTTTTTTTGAACAACTTAATTATTTTTAGCACTTTAACCTGTTGAAAAACAAAAACTCTTGTGATACAATTTTGAAGATTTAGGATAAAACAAGAGAAAGGGAGATTATATGAAAGCATTTCTGATATTAGAAGATGGCCATGTATTTAAAGGAACAAGTATCGGTTCGACAAGAGAAGTCATCAGTGAAATCGTTTTTAACACATCCATGACCGGATATCTTGAAGTAATGACTGACCCGTCGTATGCAGGACAGGCCGTTTGCATGACCTACCCTCTAATTGGTAACTATGGTATTTGTTATGAGGACCAGGAATCCAGAAAACCATGGATTGATGGTTTTATCGTTCGTGAATTATCACGTGTTCCAAGCAACTTCAGAAGCGTGGACACAATTCAGCATTTTCTTGAAAAACATGATATTCCGGGTATTGCCGGTATTGATACCCGTGCTCTCACCAAAATTCTTCGTGAAAAAGGTACCATGAATGGTATGATCACTGTCAATGAAAACTATGATTTAGACGAAATAATCCCCCGCTTAAAAGCATATACAACAGGAAAAGTAGTTGAAAAAGTTACCTGCAAAGAAAAAGAAGTACTCAAAGGTAACGGACCAAAAGTAGCACTCATGGACTTTGGAGCAAAACGTAACATCGCACATTCTCTGAATGAAAGAGGATGTCAGGTGACAATCTATCCGGCACTGACACCGGCAGAAGAGATCCTGAAAGATGCTCCGGACGGAATCATGCTGAGCAATGGCCCTGGAGACCCGAAAGAATGTACCACTATTATAGAAGAAATCCGTAAACTTTACGAATCTGATGTACCGATCTTTGCAATCTGCCTCGGACACCAGCTTATGGCGCTTGCGACAGGTGGCGACACACATAAGATGAAATATGGACACCGCGGCGGCAACCATCCGGTAAAAGACCTTGAGACAGGACGCGTTTACATTTCTTCACAGAACCATGGCTATGTGGTAGATGCAGAAGGACTTGAGAAAAAGGGCATTGCCAAACCTGCATTTATCAATGTAAATGATGGTACAAACGAAGGAATGGCTTACGAAGGAAAGAACATCTTTACCGTTCAGTTCCATCCGGAAGCATGCCCTGGACCGCAGGATTCCAGCTACCTGTTTGACAGATTTATGAAAATGATGGGAGGAACAGATCATGCCGAGAAATAAAGATATACATAAAGTTCTTGTAATTGGATCCGGTCCGATTATCATCGGTCAGGCAGCAGAGTTTGACTACGCAGGTACACAGGCATGCCGTTCTCTGAAAGAAGAAGGCATGGAAGTAGTTCTCCTGAACTCCAACCCTGCGACGATCATGACAGATAAGGATATTGCAGATAAAGTTTACATCGAGCCACTGACAGTAGAAGTTGTAGAGCAGCTCATCCTGAAAGAACAGCCGGACAGCGTACTTCCGACACTTGGTGGCCAGGCAGGTCTGAACCTTGCAATGGAACTGGAAGAAAAAGGCTTCCTCAAAGAACACAACGTACGCCTGATCGGTACTACTGCAGAAACAATCAAGAAAGCAGAAGACCGTCAGGAATTTAAAGATACCATGGAAAAGATCGGTGAGCCGGTTGCGGCATCCAAAGTCGTAACAACCGTAGAAGACGGCGTGGCATTCACCAGAACCATCGGATATCCGGTCGTTCTCCGTCCTGCTTACACACTTGGCGGAAGTGGCGGCGGGATCGCCAACAATGAATTCGAACTCAGAGAAATCCTCGAAAACGGTCTCCGTCTTTCACGTGTAGGAGAAGTTCTGGTAGAACGTTGCATCGCAGGATGGAAAGAAATCGAATACGAAGTTATGCGTGACAGCGCAGGCAACTGTATCACAGTCTGCAACATGGAAAATATTGACCCGGTTGGTGTACATACCGGTGACTCCATCGTAGTTGCTCCGTCCCAGACACTGGGAGACAAAGAATACCAGATGCTTCGTACTTCCGCACTGAATATTATCACAGAGCTTGGAATCACAGGCGGATGTAACGTACAGTACGCTCTTCATCCGGAGAGTTTTGAATACTGTGTTATCGAGGTAAACCCGCGTGTAAGTCGTTCCTCCGCACTGGCAAGTAAAGCTACAGGTTATCCGATTGCCAAAGTTGCTGCAAAGATCGCCCTGGGTTATACACTGGATGAAATCCCGAATGCTATTACAGGAAAAACATATGCAAGTTTTGAGCCGATGCTTGATTACTGTGTAGTTAAGATTCCGAGACTTCCATTCGATAAATTTATCACTGCAAAGAGAACTCTGACAACTCAGATGAAAGCAACCGGTGAAGTTATGAGTATCTGTCACAACTTCGAGGGTGCGCTCATGAAAGCCATCCGTTCTCTGGAACAGCATGTAGACAGTCTTATGTCCTATGACTTTACAGGTCTTGCTGAGGATGAGTTGATCGAAGAACTGGCAGTTGTAGATGACCGTCGTATCTGGAAGATCGCAGAAGCAATCCGAAGAGATATCTCCAAAGAATACATCCACAGAATTACAAAGATCGACCGCTGGTTTATCGACAAGATTGCAATCCTTGTAGAGATGGAACAGGCACTTAAGACTCAGCCGCTTACAGAAGAACTTCTTCTGGAAGCAAAACGCATGGAATTTCCGGATTACGTGATCGCAAACCTCTGTGGAAGAACAGAAGCCGATATCAAGGCACTTCGTCAGGGATACAAGATCACAGCCGCTTACAAGATGGTAGATACCTGTGCAGCTGAGTTTGCTGCTGCAACACCATATTATTACTCTGTATATGGCGGACCGGATACGGAAAACGAAGCAGTAGCTGCTCATGATAAGAAGAAAGTCCTTGTTCTTGGTTCCGGACCGATCCGTATTGGACAGGGTATCGAATTCGACTTCTGCTCCGTACATTGTACCTGGGCATTCAAAAAAGAAGGCTATGAGACCATTATCGTAAACAACAACCCGGAAACTGTCAGCACCGACTTTGATATTGCGGACAAACTGTATTTCGAGCCACTGACACCGGAAGATGTGGAAAACATCGTAAATATTGAGAAACCGGATGGTGCAGTTGTACAGTTCGGTGGACAGACTGCAATCAAACTTACCGAAGCACTCATGAAAATGGGAGTAAAAATCCTCGGAACATCTGCAGAAGATGTAGATGCGGCCGAAGACCGTGAGCTGTTCGATGAAATTCTGGAGCAGTGCCAGATTCCGAGACCGAAGGGACATACTGTCTTTACTGCCGAAGAAGCAAAAAAAGCAGCCAATGAGCTGGGATATCCGGTACTTGTACGTCCTTCCTACGTTCTTGGCGGACAGGGTATGCGTATTGCGGTCAGCGATGAGGATGTAGAAGAATATATCGGAATCATCAACCAGATCGCACAGGAACATCCGATCCTTGTTGATAAATACCTGATGGGTAAAGAAATCGAAGTCGATGCTGTATGTGATGGTGAGGATATCCTGATTCCTGGTATCATGGAACATATCGAACGTGCAGGTATCCATTCCGGAGACAGTATCTCTGTATATCCGGCACAGACAATCAGCCAGAAAGCAAAAGACACGATTGCAGAGTACACACGCCGTCTGGCAAAAGCACTTCATGTAATCGGTATGATCAACATTCAGTTTATTGTATGCGGTGAAGAAGTATATGTTATCGAAGTAAACCCACGTTCCAGCCGTACCGTACCTTACATCAGTAAAGTAACAGGAATTCCGATTGTGCCGCTGGCTACAAAGGTCATTCTCGGATACAAACTGAAAGATATGGGATATGAACCTGGACTTCAGCCGGAGGCAAAACATATCGCAATCAAGATGCCGGTATTCTCCTTCGAGAAGATTCGCGGTGCAGATATCAGCCTTGGACCGGAAATGAAATCCACCGGTGAATGCCTTGGTATTGCAGAGACTTTCAATGAGGCTCTTTATAAAGCTTTCATTGGTGCCGGAATCAAACTTCCGAAATACAAAAACATGATCATTACTGTCAAGGATGAGGATCAGCAGGAAGTTGTTCCGATCGCAAGACGTTTCGAGGCTCTTGGATACCGTATTTATGCAACAAGAGGAACTGCAAGAGTTCTCAAAGAAAACGGAATCAAAGCAATCCGTACAAATAAACTGGAGCAGCCGGCACCGAACCTTATGGACCTGATTCTCGGACATAAGATCGACGTTGTTATTGATACACCGCCGCAGGGTGTGGAGCATCAGAAAGATGGTTTCGTGATCCGGCGAAATGCGATCGAGACAGGTGTCAATGTTCTGACCAGTCTGGATACAGCAGAAGCGCTTGTAACCAGCCTTGAAAACACAGACCTTCACCACCTGACGCTGATCGATATTGCAACGATAGCAGACAGATAAAAGAATAAAAATAACTTTACAACCGGAGAGACGAAATAGTTTCTCCGGTTTTTGATTAGAAAAAATCACAGATATTACAGGAAAAATCTAAACAAAACTTAAACTTTAAACGAAAACCCGTGGAGAGGTTTACGAACCATGGAAACTGTAATATACTGATAAAGTATGAATTGTGGGATTGCAGCGCACGAAACAATTCGTAGGTATTGTAATGAAAAAATAAGACAGAGAAAGGAAAGAAAAATGAGTGTTCTGGAATTTATAAAAGTTGTGATACTCGGAATCGTCGAGGGTATTACGGAATGGCTTCCAATCAGCAGTACCGGACATATGATTCTTGTCGATGAATTTATCAAGATGGAAATGACACCGGAATTTAAGGAGTTTTTCCTTGTGGTGATCCAGCTGGGCGCGATTCTTGCGGTTGTTGTTTTGTACTGGAGCAAATTGTGGCCATTTTACATACGGGAGATTTCACCGAAAAAACGTAAAGAACTTAACCGTATGAATCCGGTATCCCGTATGGCACTGACATTTGTCGAAAAATTTTGTAACAAGGATAAATGGATCCTGTGGTTCAAGATTCTTGTAGCATGTATCCCGACCATCGTGATCGCGCTTCCGTTTAATGATATTATCGAAGAAAAATTCAACAATTATGTAGTAGTTGCGATTGCCCTGATCGTATACGGTGTAATCTTTATTTTGATAGAGAACTACAATAAAAGAAGAAAACCGGTATGTACTTCTCTTGAAGAGTTAAGCTTCGGTACTGCATTCAAGATTGGTATCTTTCAGGTACTTTCTGTTATTCCTGGAACATCACGTTCCGGCTCTACGATCATCGGAGGAATCCTCGTGGGAACTTCAAGAACAGTAGCAGCAGAGTTTACCTTTTTCCTGGCGATTCCGGTCATGTTTGGCGCAAGCCTTCTGAAACTTGTAAAATTTGGTTTCGCATTTACACCGGCAGAGATTTTGACACTGGTGACAGGCGTTGTTGTTGCATTTTTTGTATCCGTGATCGCAATCAAGTTCCTGATGGGTTATATCAAGAAACATGATTTCAAGGCATTCGGCTGGTATCGAATCGTTCTTGGTATCCTTGTGCTGGGTTATTTTGCGGTTGCTGTTCACAGGTAATGTTCCGCGAGGTGTTTTGTCATGAATATGGCAAAATCCCGAGACATCCAGGGCAGAAAATTCCTCTGATAAAGCCGGAAATTTGACTTTTGGCGGATTCCGTGGGATAATGTCTGTGATTTTATAAACAAGCAAATGTATCAACGGTCTTGTATAGACCGGAAAGGATGGAAATAATGAAAGCAAAACATATCATCGCCGTACTCGGTATGACAATGATCCTTGCCCTGGCAGGATGTGGATCAAAGGGATCTGTCGTTGAGGTAACTCCGACACCGGCAGCAACTCCGACACCTACGGAAGTTCCGGTAACAGTCACACCGGTACCGACCTCTACACCGGCACCGAAGGTAATTGGCGTAAAAACATCTCAGGCAAAATATATCTACCTGACCAACAGTCTTCAGAATGATATCAGAGAAATCTATCTGATGACATCCGGCGGAGAGGACTGGGGCAAAAACCTGATTCCGTCAGAATCCTCTGTAAAAGCAGCAGAACAGGTGCAGATGTATTACACAGCAGATTCTTCTTCCGCATCAGACAGCAGTGAAGAAAGCACAGATACAACAACAGATACTTCCAGTACATCTGCTCTGTATGATATGAAGATTGTGACTGCATCCGGTGACGCATACCAGATCTACAGTGTAAACCTTGGCGATATGGAAAAAGCTTCTCTTGCTTACGACGAAGAAAGCTCTGTTGCATACCTTCGTTATATGAGTCTTTCTGAAAAGAAAGAAAAAGATACAAAGGAAAATTCACAGCAGACATCTTCCTCTGACGATAGCTCTGAGGAGACAAGTTCAGATGACAGCAGTTATGATGATTCCTATTCTGATGATAGCAGCTATGATGATGGAAGTTCTGACGATAGCAGCAGCTATGATGATGGAAGTTCTGACGATTCCTCCTATGATGATGGAAGTTCTGACGATAGCAGCAGTTATGATGATGGAAGTTATGATGATGGAAGTTATGATGATGGAAGTTATGATGATTCTTCCTACGATGATTATGTAGACGAAGGTGATGACACCGACGAAGAAGGCGGAGACTGGAATTATTAATCTATAAAAATTTCTTTAAGATTTATTGGCAAGTTCTATTGCAAAATAAGTCAGATAAATTGACAGAAATTTTCTGTACAGTTAAAATATTATCAATGCAGTAATGAAATTACTGGAAAGAGTACAGAAAAGAAAGGAGATTTATCGTGAAGAAAAAATTTTTAACGATCATGCTGGCAGGTACTATGGCGGCAGGTATGAGTGCTGGCAGCGTACAGGCAGCAGCCGCAGAGGATGCAAGTGGTGATCTTTATGTATTTATCGCAGCAAGCTTAAGCAATGCAATGGAAGATATCCAGAAGGATTTCAATAAGGAATATCCGGATGTAAATATTCTTTTTAATGCAGACAGTTCAGGAACACTTCAGACACAGATTGAGGAAGGTTCCAGATGTGACATCTTTTTCTCCGCAGCTACCAAACAGATGGATGCACTTGTAGATGAAGAACTTGCAGACAAAGATTCAGTTGTAGATCTTCTTGAAAACAAAGTCGTTCTGATCAAACCAAAGGATGGCGAGACAAAGGTTACTGGATTCGAAAACATCACAGATGCAGAGAATATCGCTCTTGCAGGAGAGGATGTTCCGGTTGGGCAGTACTCCCGTGAAATTTTTAAGAATCTTGGTATCGAAGACGATGTCAACAAGATGGAGATCAATGAAGGAAAGAACGTTACAGAGGTGCTTGCATCTGTAAGTGAGGGAAGTAACGAAATCGGTATTGTTTATGCAACAGATGCAGCTTCCGTTGCTGACAAAGTAGATATTATCGCAGAAGCTCCGGCTGGCTCTCTGGAAACACCGGTTCTTTATCCTGCAGGGCTTACAATTGATTCTGAAGCATCTGATTCCGAAGCTGCAGCAGCAAAAGCTTTCTTAGAATATCTTCAGACAGATGATGCAATGAAAGTATTCGAAGAATATGGATTTGCACAGTACAGAGCAGATGATGAGAAAGAAGCTGCAGAAGAAACTGATGCAGATACTGCAGAGGAAACTGAAGCAACAGAAGAAACAAAATAATCAAAAATTACATACAAAAGGGGCGACAGATATGTCAGCCCCTTTTTGTGCATACAGGGGAATTAGAAAGAATGATGGAATTTATACAGGAAATTAACTGGAGTCCACTGTGGATTTCTTTAAAAACCGGTTTTGTGGCGACGGTCATTGCCTTTTTTTTCGGGATTTTCTGTGCAAGAAAGATCATGAAACTGAAACCGATATCAAGAGCGGTTCTTGATGGTATTCTTACGATGCCGCTTGTCCTTCCGCCGACAGTAGCAGGATTTTTTCTGCTGCTGATCTTCAGTCTGCGCAGACCGTTTGGTAAGTTTCTGCTGGAAAGCTTTGATTTCAAGGTCGTTCAGACATGGAAAGGCTGCGTGATCGCAGCAGCAGTCATTGCTTTTCCACTAATGTACCGCAACGCACGTGCTGCATTTGAGCAGGTGGATGTAAACCTCATTTATGCAGGGCAGACTCTTGGTATGAGTGACCGCAGGATTTTTTGGAAGGTTATCGTTCCGGCAGCAGCGCCGGGTATTGCATCCGGTACCGTACTTGCATTTGCAAGGGCAATCGGCGAATACGGAGCAACTTCCATGTTGGCGGGAAATATACTTGGTAAGACAAGGACTGTATCTGTCGCGATTGCAGCGGAAACGGCCGCAGGAAATTATAATGTGGCAGGTTTTTGGGTTGTGGTGATCGTTTTGATCTCGTTTGTGATCGTGGCACTGATAAATATTGTCTCAGGCAGAGGCATGAAGAGCAGAAGGTGGATCTGATGGCATTACAGGTAAATATAGAAAAAAATTTCAAAGGATTTTCTCTTAGGACCGCATTTGAGAGCACTACTTCGTCAACCGGAATCTTAGGAGCATCCGGCAGCGGAAAGAGCATGACGCTCCGCTGCATTGCCGGGATCGAAACTCCGGATAAGGGAAAGATTGTAATCAATGGAAGAACCGTGTTTGATTCCGAAAAAAAAATTAATCTGAAACCGCAGGAACGCAGGATCGGTTATCTTTTTCAGAATTATGCACTGTTTCCGACAATGACGGTCAAAGACAATATTCTCTGCGGCTATCGTGGAGAAAAATCGCAAAAAGAAGAAAAGGTACGTGACTATCTGAAAAGATATCAGCTTGATGGGCTGGAGAATCGTTATCCGGCACAGCTTTCCGGTGGGCAGCAGCAGCGAGTAGCACTTGCCCGAATGATGATCGGAGAACCAGAAGTGATCCTTTTGGATGAGCCATTTTCGGCATTGGATGGATATCTGAAGGATGTTTTACAGAAAGATATGCAGGAATTTCTGCAACAGTATCAGGGAGATATGCTGATGGTAACGCACAGCAGAGATGAGGCATTTCGTTTTTGTAATGAATTGATGCTTTTAAGAGAAGGAAAGACATTGATTTTCGGAAATACAAGAGATTTATTTGAACAGCCACAGCTTCTGGAAGCCTCCAGACTGACCGGCTGCAAAAACAGTTCAAGGATTGAGAGAATGGGAGATCATGAAGTGTTTGCACTTGACTGGGGTGTATCACTCCATACTGCACAGAAGGTGGAAGCAGATATGACGCATGTTGCCATCCGCGGACACTGGATCCAACCGGTGCAGGAAGCAGGTAAAAACTGCATTGCCTTTGAGACAGCGGAATATGTGGAAACAACATTTGAACATCAGTATCTGGTCAGAAATCCGGGAATGGAAGAAGGAGCAGCCCTCTGGTGGATGCGCCCGAAAGAAAACTTCCGGGATCCACATGAAAAAAATCTGCCGCACTATCTGTATCTGCCGCCGGAGCATCTGATGTTACTGAAGTGATTTTGATTTCAGATAACCGGCAACAAGCATAGCCAGTTTGAAGGTCATGGCATCTTCGAAAGTACGGAGGTCGAGACCGAATTTTTTCTGAATCTTTTCGAAGCGGTAGACAAGCGTGTTGCGATGTACGTAGAGCTGTCTGGATGTTTCGGAGAGATTCAGGTTATTTTCAAAGAAAGTGCGGATGATTGCCAGCGTCTCACCGTCGATAGAATCAAGCGACTCATCACCGAAGATTTCTTCGATGAACATCTCGCAAATAGAGACAGGGAGCTGGTAGATCAGACGCCCGATACCAAGGGTACGATATCCGAATACAGCACGTTCAGCATAAAAGATCTTACCGATTTCGAGTGCTGTGCGTGCTTCTTTATATGCACTGGAAAGTTCACGGAGATCGTCGGCGGTATTGCTGTAGGCAACCCATGCCTGTGTCATGGCCTCTGCGCCGAGCATATCAACCAGCATATGAGCGGTATCTTCGAGATTTTCATAAGTTTCCGTAGAAGAAAGTTCACGAACAATGATGATGCCACTGTCATCGATCGCAGTGATAAAATCGTGTGTGCGTGCAGAAAAGATATTTTTGATCGTTGCCAGGGCATGTTCATCCTGCGACTGTCTGGTTGTAACGAGGAAGACTGCCCTGCGTGCAGTGGTGGAAATGTGCAGTTTGCGTGCACGGTTAAAAGCCTCTACTTCTGTATAGTTTCCCAGAAGCAGTTTCTGCATAAAAGAGTTTTTGTCATTTTTTTCGGAAAAACCTTCCAGGATGCTTTGAATCTGGCAGACAGCCAGTTCACCAATCGTTGAGACAGAAGCATCGCTTCCCCATACGACGAGAAGATAGGGAACATCGCTCTTTTCGGTAATTTTGTACAGGCAGCAGGTTGTATTGGCCAGACAGAGTGCGGTGCTCTGGCGGAAGTCATCAAGTTTTGCTGCGGATGGAAGTCTTTTTTCGCAGGTCGTAACGAAAACGGAATTGTCCTCCAGAAGCAGGCAGAAGTCGAGATGGCTGATGCGTTTCCAGTCATCCATATATTTTTGAAGTGTACGTTGTACGGACATGAAATCAAATCATCCTTTCTGAAAAAAAGACCCGGGGTAAACTGCCCCGGGTCTGATATTCTGATTGAATCTTAGTTGGTGATAACCAGTTCTGTATCTTTATCAAAGAAATGTGTTTTTTCCATGTTGAAATCGAATTTAACCGGATCACCTGTTTTTGCTTTTGTACCTGGATCAACACGAGCTGTGATCTGTGTGCCGTTTACATCGAAGTACAGGAATACTTCTGCACCAAGAAGCTCATAAACTTTAACGGTAGAAGACATGGAGCCGTTCGGTGTATCTGCAACGTCTTCCGGACGGATACCCATAACAACGGTCTTTCCTACATAACCGCCATCTTTGAGTGCTTTAGCTTTAGCTGCCGGAATAACGAGTTCATCACTTCCGATAACTGCAACAATGTCGGAACCTTTTTCTTTGATCTGGGCATCAAGGAAGTTCATCTGCGGAGATCCCATGAATCCTGCAACAAAGAGGTTGCCCGGTTTCTGATAGAGGTTCTGAGGTGTATCAACCTGCTGAACAACACCGTCTTTCATAACAACGATTCTGGTACCAAGAGTCATAG